>Ga0268299_1000733_pt1 | contig 85603 bp, 80 predicted proteins | sample NOBtaG_FD_193484 | JGI IMG/M metagenome (GOLD analysis project Ga0268299, IMG submission 193484) | Activated sludge microbial communities from bioreactor in Nijmegen, Gelderland, Netherland - NOB reactor | ecosystem: Engineered > Bioreactor > Aerobic > Activated sludge | place: Netherlands... | reverse complement strand
AGGCCGCACTGGCCCTGGTACTCCACGCCCGTGTCGAGGCAGCAGTTGTCGGCCACCGTCGGCTTGCCGTAGGCCCACAGGCTCGGGTCGAAGTTCTCGCAGTTGGTGACCACCTGTGCGGGCGGCGTGCAGGTCGGTTTGATCTTGTCCTGTACCTCCACTTGTACCATGCACTGGTTGCGCACGGGCTCGCCATTTTGCGAGATCACGATGTTGCCGTTTACGTCCAACTGGTAGATGTTGAGTATGACGGTCTGCGTCGTGCCCACCTCGCAGCAGTAGAACTTGATGGAGTCGCCCTCGGAGATGGCGCGCTCAAATTCGCTGGGGAACGAGGGGAACAGGCTGGCGCAGCCGGGCGTGCCCCGGATGGAGTTCAGCGCGTCTACGCAGTCGCTGTACCCGTTTATGGGATCGGACATGCGCTGTACCGTGAAGCGGACGGATCCGCAGTTGTCGTAGGAGCCGTCGTCGAACGTCGTGGCCTTCACCCAGGTGACACCTGCGAATTCGCAGGCGCCGAGGGCCGGCGGAACGTCCTGGAAGCCGGCTGGGCCGTAGCAGTCGGCCAGGTCATCCGTGCCGATGGCCACCACCGTGAACTCGTCGCAAGCCGAGATCGGCGGCGTGAAGTCGCGGACTGCCAGCGTCGCGGAACATGTACGGGTATTGCCGCATTGGTCTTCCACCTGGTAGATCACGCGGTGGTTGCCCAATGGCAGGCATGGTGTAGTGCCGAGAACGGCCAGCGTGTCGCGATCCCAGTAGTTGTTGCCGGGGAAGTCGGATGCACTGCCATTGATGGTGTACATCGCTGTCTGCTGGTTGGTCTGCGGATCGAACGTGATCACCATGGCGCTCACCCTCTTGATGCGCGAGCAGTTGTCGGTCACGATGAAATTAGGCAGGTCAACCGTGGCGCAGCAGGTGAACGGATCCGTACCCACCGTAATATTGGCTGGGCAGGTGAAGGTGGGCGCTACATCATCGTTGACTTTGATGATTTGGCTATGCTCCTCTTCGGTACCGAGGCACCAGTTCAGGATGGTCCACTTGCGGCGCACTTTGTAGGTGCCGTCGCACACGTCAATGACCAGGTCGTTGTAGTTCCAGCCGAAATCGCAGCCGCTCGGCTTGCCGAACACCAGCGGGAATCCCTGGCGGCCGGTGCTCTGCACCCATTCCGGTGTCGGATACACGCCACCGCAGGGGATGGCCGGCTGATCAATATCGTCGTAGCTCGGCGGGAGTTCAAGGTCGCTGGCTTTCGGACGCAGCACGTTGACGCGCTGGTTGCAGGTGCTCGTGTTGTTGCTGGCGTCGCGAGCGGTCCACTTGCGCGTGATCGTCTTGGTGTTGTCGGACGTGCAGTCCTCGTCCACCGAAGTATCGTTGTAGCTCAATGTCACATCGGAGCAGTAGTCCAGCACCGGGGTGCCGGCACCGGCCGGTACCCTGTAAGTGCCGTCGCCGTTGGGGAAGGCCGTTACGTTCAGCTCAAGGCTGTTGGGCAGACAGGTTGGAGGGGCTTCTTTTTTGAAGAGCACGTTGATGTTCGGGGCGGACTGGGCGCCGGCCTGGAACAGCGGGCCGAAGAGGCCGAACGTGATCGGGCCGCCCTGCATCGTCCACGGGAAGTTCGTCTGCGGGCCGGTGGTGTTGAAATAGTTGAAGATCGGGCAGGCCGTGCGTCCGAAGATGTGGAACGCGTGCGTGGCGCCCGGCTGGATCGTCACCTCTTGGAGCATAAGCGCTTCCGACAGCGGGCCGGTGCCCGTGGCAAAGTACGGCGGCATGTTGTCGTACACCACCGGACCGGCGTTGGTCCAGGCGGCGGCGGTGGTCTCGAAGCCCACGTACGTCGTCGGGCGGTGGTAGATGTCCACCGTCTGCGGCGGGTTCACCTGGCCGAACTGCGGGTTGCCCCAGCGGATGCCGAAGCCCGTCACCGTCAGCGGCAGGGCGTCGTTGTTTGTCAGGTTCAGGTAGTAGCCGCCGGGCAGGTTGTTGCCCTGCAGCGAGAAGGCCGTGCCACTGCCGTGGTTCACGAAGGAGGCCGGAAGCTGTACCGGGGCCGTCGGGAGTACCGTGATCGGGTCCACACAAGGCTCAAAGGACGTAGCGTTGCAGGCCACATACGTATCATCGCACTGGAGCACGGGAGCGAACTTGTCCTCGATCAGGATGTTGCCCCAGCACTTGTTGCCGGTGACCGGGTCGGTCACGCGCACCTGGTACGTCTTGCCAATATCGGCAGGGCCGAGCGGCGTGGGAGCGCCAAAGCCCGGGAAGGCAGGCCCTTGGCTCACGCGGATCCACGGGCCATTGCCAAAGGGCAGGGTCTTGTCCACTTCCACCACATAGTCGTCGTAGCATTTGTACGGGCCACCTTCCAGCACCTGGTCGGCGTTCACGTAAGCCGTGCAGTTCGGGTCGAGGGAAATATTCACCAGGTCGTTGCAAATCAGCGAATTGATCGGGTTCGGATAGGCGTTGACCGTCACCGTGAACGAGCAGGTAGCCGTGTTGCCGGCGGCATCGGCCACTTGATATGCAATGGTATAGGGGCTGTTTTCCTTGCAGAACTCGTCTCCGTTGGCCGGGCCGGCGGTTTGTTCGACCTCTGCGGCGCCACCGATTTGATAGCGCACAAAGCCGTTGAACACGCGCGGCGTGAACGGCGCGCCCCAAGGCGTGTTTGAGGTGGAGCCGAGGTTCAGCGTGATATTGCCGTCCGTGTAGGTTTGGTTGGCGCCGTTGCCGTTGGTGTAGATAGACTGAGCAGCCGTCGGGTGCAGGCAGATGCCCCACAAGCCGGGCTGGATGACGATGACGCCGCCCGCGGAACTGACAGGCGCGGTCGTGATGGTGCCATTACCGGGGAACGGACCGGAGAACGGGCCTGTGTTGGCGTTTAAGGTGCCGGCCAATGTCCAGGCGCCGGCATTGGTTTCAAAGCCGACATGCGTGCCAGCCTTGGTGTACACGTTAACGTTGGTACCGGTCGAAATATTCAGGCCGAATGCCGTGATGCTGATCGGTTGGCCAGAAGTGTTGTTCAGGTTAAAGAACACCATACCGCCGACCGAGTTGGCGTTTCCGCCGGTATTGATCGTGTTCAGCGTGAACGGCCCGATCAGGAACGGACAGTTGTCCGTTGCCGTGGGTACCGCCCAAGTGACGTTCCGGCAGCACTCGCCGGGGTTCAGGTTGATGATGATGTTTGCCGGACAGGTGATGGACGGCGGTTCGTTGTCCGCCACATTGACAATCTGTGTGGCTTGGCCCGCAATTAGGCCGGCAGGAATAGTATATGTCTGCCACAAAATCACATTAGCTCCCTTGGGCAAACCGTTAATGGTGATGGTGGGCGGTAGCGGAAACGTAAGGTTCGTGAATGCGCCGCCATTGACGCTGTAGCGAAGTCCCGTGGTAGTGCCGTTGGCGCAACCAACCGGGTTGAACGTTGGCAAGGCGATGGTAGCGTTGGAAGCACAAATCCCGGTAGTGGTGCTCAGGTTGAGCGTTGGGCCGGCAATTGGGTTGCACGCAGCGGGCTGCACGAATTCGATGCACTGGCCGCTCATAACGGATGCCACATTGAAGCCGACCAAGGTAAACGGACGTGGGGCGGGCAAGGGCCCTTCGAGGCCAACAGTAGCGCTCAAGCCGTTGTTAAATCCGGCTTGCGTACCGCCGAAAATGGTATCAAAATATTTGTACTGGATGCGGTTGCCGTTTTCGAACAGGCGAATCTGGAAGGTGATCGTCTGGTTGGCCACGTCGGGAAAGTGGCCCGCGTTGAACCATTCGACGGTGAAAATCCGGTTGGGAGCCACACCGTCCGTACGGGTGTACACGCCGGCGTTCGGCGTGGTGGCGGGGTTGATATCCAAGTCATCCCAGAACGGGTACAGGCACGCGCCAGCTATTGCCGTAGGCAGGTTGGCATTGCCAAGACCACGGTTCGTGCCCGGGTTGAGCAGCATAAAACCATTCGTACCAATGTTTGCCGTCGTGTAGTTTGTTCCGTAAAAAAGGATGGGGAAGGGCAGTGCGACGTTTGCAAAAATTACATCGTCACCCGAGCCCAGCAAGGTGGTACCCGTCTGGCCTTGTGCCTGCACATAAGGATCGTTGCAAACCGTTGCCTGATAGGGCAACTGGGCAAATGCCGTTTGGGCGACCAACAAGGGCAACGCCAACGCAACAAGCCATTTTGTAACGAACTGCGAAGCACTCGAAGACATGCTTTGCGTAAATTTCGTGATCATGAGAATATTAATTTTAGATGATGATAGAAGAAGGAAACATCACTGCAGAATCACTTCTGCAGCAAATCCACGGCGTTTGTGTAATAAGACTGCCAGATGGCTAGCGGCAAATTGTTGGGGATTTCCACAACGGGGTTGTCCGTGAAGCCGGCCACAAAGCGCATGTAGTTCAAGTCAATAGACCTTGGTACCGTTTCACCGGATTCGATGGACTCGTGGATCAGGACGTAGTACTTGAGTTTGTAGTCCAGCGGATCGCCGGATTTGCCTTGCAAAAAGGCTTCCAGGGCAGTGATTTCCTGGCCGAGGCGCGTCATGGCATCGCTTGAGTCAACCCAGTCAACCTTGGCTTCCTGAACAGTCTTGGCCGGATTGACCAACTGGGCGGACGCCTCCGTCAAACTGAACCCGAACGCAAGCGCACATACGGTGAGCAGCGCGCCAAAGTGTGTTTTGAGTAGAAACTTTTTCATGAGTAAAAGATTTTTGAATGATACGGTGGATTTTAAAACCAATAAAAAAGGCGTTGAACGCGGGACAGTCCCGCGTTCAACGCCGAATATAATACAGGCAACTTGCCTTGGAAATCAGACAGTTAACTTTCATGAGAATTACAACTAAAATGTCCGGATTAAAAAAGTGCGCCTTTGCGGCGTTGTTAACAGCACAAAAGTAGTTCGTTCCCGCTTCAAAGTTGCCTTGCAAGCCCGATTTTTTTTCTCTTGTGCTGTAATTCTTAGTCGGCAAAAACAGCGCCATAAAATTCGCTCGACGAGGGCAACTCGTATGTTTCCCGGAAATTGTTAAATATTAATCAAATGATTAAAAACAAAGTTTAAAACACTTGCTTGTTCGCAAGCACCTCCTGTACCTTTGTCCAAAATTTAAAGGGACAATGGTGAAAAACGCCCCCAGCACGGAGGAAAAAATCAAGGAGGCTGCACGCAAACTGTTCGTGGAGAAGGGATTCGGGAGTGCCACTACGCGCGATATCGCCGAGTGCGCCGACACGAACGTGGCGTTGGTGAACTACTATTTCCGCAGCAAGGAAAACTTGTTCCAAGCGGTTTTTCGGGAAAGTTTCGCCCAGACATTCGTTCCGGTTGCCGGCATTTTAAACGATGATTTACCCCTGGAAGTGAAAATCTACAAATTTGTGGACCATATCACGGAACTCCTCAAGCGGGCGCCCATGTTGCCGATCTTCATCCTCAGCGAAATGCGCGGCGAACACGCCCCGATGTGCCAGGCCATGCAACAAGCCGGCGCCATGGAACCTGCCGCCGGGTTTCAGCGCCAATTAGATGAAGAAGCAGCCAAAGGCACGATCAGGCCCGTGGATGCCCGACAGGTGGAAACAAACCTGATGGCACTCGTGTTGTTTCCGTTCCTCAGCATGAACATCCTGAAAATGAAGCACCAGATGGACGACGAAGCCTTCGCCAAGTTCGTGGACGAGCGCAAAAAAGTCGTGCCGGAAACGATCCTGGCGTATTTGCGCAGCGGCCTCCTCTAACGAATAGATTCAGCCCAAAATCCGATATCGGCAAGTGACCGTATCTGATGTGCAAACCTCCCCTCGGCCTGCCACCTTTTTCCCCCAGACGCCGTCCAATAGCCAGTTTTTTTAATCCCTTCAGTCCATGCAGAACAATTATCCATTCGAAGTCATGTCCATTTATTTGAAAACCTCTTGTTTGCCATCGCTCCAACGATTCGCACTTTTCGTCTCTTTTGGTGCCTTCTTTTTGACCGCCCAAACGACCGGCGCCCAAACGACCACCAGCGCCAAAGGCATGGTGGTGGATGCCGCTACCGGCGAGGCGCTCCCCTACTCCACCGTTCAGTTTGAAGACAAGCCTGTCGGCACCCGCACCGACCTCGAAGGCCGCTTCAGCCTCGACATCAAGGATGTAGCCAAACGCCTGAAAGTCACATACGTCGGTTACCAGGCGGCATTCGTTGACCTCAAGCCCGGGCAGGCCAACAACGATCTCGTCGTTCGGCTGCAGGAAGCCTCCAATACGCTCAAGGAAGTGGTGGTGCGCAACGAAAAGTACCGCAACAAGGACAACCCGGCGGTGGAACTCATCCGAAACGTCATCGAAAACAAAGCCCGAAACCGCCGCGAGGGGCTGGACTTCTACAGTTTCGAGCAATACGACAAGGTGGAGTTTTCGCTAAACAACGTGGACGACAAGATGCGTAACAACATCCTGTTCCGCAACCTGAAGTTCGTGTTCAACAACGCCGACACGAACACTACAGGTATCGTCAGCCTGCCGTTTTACCTGTACGAGCGCCTCTCGGACGTGTATTACCGCAAAAACCCCAGCGCCGAAAAATTCCACGTCAAGGGCGAGCAAAACACGCCCGTTCCGGCCTTTCTCGACGAAGACGGCATAGCCGGATACGTTCAAAACCTGTATCAGGACGTGGACATCTACGACAATGTCGTCAACATCGCCGCGTCGGAATTTGTCAGTCCGCTGGCTCCGATTTCGCCGAATATCTACCGGTTCTACATTCAGGACACCACACGCCTGCGCGATGCCCAGGTGGTGCGCCTGTACTTTGCGCCGCGCTCCCGGGGCGACCGGGCCTTCGAGGGCAGTTTGTGGATCGCGCTCGACGGCTCGTATGCCGTGCGCAAAATCGAACTGACCGTGCCCAAGGAAGCCAACCTCAACTGGGTGGGCGGTATGCAAGTGCATCAGGAATTCGACTGGGCGGAAAGCGCCGACTCCTCCATCGGCACCACGCGGCGGTTGATGCTCGTGCAGGACGAAGTAGTGATGCATTTCGGGTTCAAACGAGATTCCACCATGCGCGGATTGGTCGGGCGAAAAGTCAGTTCGTACCGAAACTACACCCTCAACCAGCCGCTTTCCGACCAGTATTTTGGGTTCGGCACCAACGTGTTCTACGTGGACAACCCCGCCCAGTTTTCCGAGAAGTTCTGGGTCGAAAACCGGCACGTCGCGCTCAACGCACGGGAACAGGGCATCCGCCAAACCATTGACACCCTGAACAACCACGCCCCGTTCAAGCGCTTCCTGATGTTCGCCCGCATCTTTTTCGAGGGCTACCACGACATCGGCGGCGTGGAGATCGGGCCGGTCAACACGTTTTACAGTTTCAACGAGGTGGAAGGTTTCCGGGCGCGGCTCGGCGGGCGAACCAACGCCCGTTTTTCCAAAAATCTGCTGCTGGAAGGCTACGCCGCCTACGGGTTCAAGGACGAGCGCTGGAAAAGTTACTTCGGCGCCACCTATTCGTTTGGCGACAACCAGGTGCGCAAGTATCCCATCAACCAGGTGCGCCTGTGGTTTCAGGACGAGGCCCAGATTCCCGGCCTCGCGCTACAGTTTGTGCAGGAGGACAACCTTTTCCTCTCGTTCAAACGCGGCGTGAACGACAAGATGATCTACCGGCAGGTGATCGGCGTGGAGTACATCAAGGAAAGCCTTTCCGGCCTGTCGTACACGTTCACGTTCAAGAACCAGATTCAGGAGCCGGCAGGGGCGCTGCGCTTCCACTATGGGAAACTGGAACAGCCCGAGACCCTTGCCGACATCCGCACGACCGAGATGGGCGTACACCTGCGCTTTGCTCCGAACGAAAAATTTTACCAGGGCGCCAATTACCGCCGACCCATCATCAACCGCTACCCCATCTTCAACCTGTACTACACCCACGGCGACAAAAACCTGCTCCAGGGCCAGTACACCTACAACGTGGTGCAACTGAAAGCCTCGAAATACTTTTTCACCGCGCCCTTAGGCTGGGCGCAGGTGATTCTAGAGGGCGGTCGCACCTTCGGCACCGTGCCGTTCCCGCTGCTCACCGTGCACCGCGCCAACCAGACCTACTCCTACCAGCCGGAGTCGTACAACCTGATGAACTTCCTCGAGTTCGTCAGCGACAAATACGCCGCCGTGACGGTAAACTACAACCTCGGCGGGTTCTTCTTCAACCGAATCCCCCTTTTGAACCGCCTGAAATGGCGCGAGATGTTCACGTTCAAAGCCCTTTGGGGGGGGCTCGACGACAGTAACCGCCCCACCGCCGACAACGGCTTGCTGCACTTCCCCACCGACCCCAACGGCGTGCCGCTGACGTACACGCTGGAGAAAAAACCCTACATGGAGGCCAGCGTGGGCATCGGCAACATTTTCAAGGTCTTCCGGGTGGACTATGTGCGCCGCCTCAGTTACCTCCACCACCCGAACGTGGCGGAGTGGGGCATCCGGGCAAGGGTACAGTTGGAGTTTTGAGTTTTGAGTTTTGAGTTTTGAGTGATGCCGCCCTGCCGGGTGTTTTGCCGGGCAGGGCGACATTGTTTTTAGCCCAAATCCGAAGTCAATTCCAAAATCTTTGGCCGTTCTTTGCTGCGGGCATCCTGTACGAGCATGCCCGGAAAAAACACGCCAGTTTCTCTTGTCCACGTATGACAACCTTGACCTTTCAGTCCTTTGGCCTTCCCCGGCTTGCCATTTTGGTGCTGATCTTTTGGATAGCGGCCTGCCAAAGGAGTGGTCCCAAAGAGCAGGCAGTTGCCGGAACGGACGCGCCCAAAGAGCCGCTTCCTGCCCAACCCGCCGTACCCGCAATATCCGACCAGGACGAAAAAAACGTGTTGTACCCCGGCCAATCGCTCTGGGCCGGCGGTTATGGGTTGGTACTGGACGGCGACCAAACCGGGCTTGGCACCCGACTTACCGAAAAAGGGGAATTTATTTTGTACAACTCCTCGGGGCGCCTGTGGACAGCCAAGACCAACGGCGCAGCCCCCGGCTATGAGCTGATCCTGCAGGAAGACGGCAATCTCGTTTTGTATGACCAAGGGTTCCGGCCTGTATGGACCTCGGAAACGCACGCTTATTACGGTGGCGAGAAATACAGAACAGCCGACTGGAAGCCCGTTAAATTGGTACTGGAACCCAATCTCCTGGTTTTGTACAGCGCCACCGGCAGAAGGGTGTGGAGCCATCAGGCCGGCGAGATCGGAGGTTTAAAATAGCACAACCTTTTTCCGTTTTACGGGATTTCCCCTTCCGGTCGGTTACCTTTGACCAAAATCACAATTTGTGCTGTGAGAATGGGTCCCCATCGAAATGTTGGGCTGTCAGCAGTCTTGGTCTTGCTCTGGTTGTACGGCGCTTGCTGCCTGAATGCCCAGAACACCCGCAGCGACGAGGCCACGATGGAACACGAACTCGCCCGCGCGAGGGATTTCGTGACTGCCGATCATTTGGACAGCGCCATCATCCTGTCCGAAAACCTGTTGGACCGGCTCCGGCAGCTCGGCAAAACGGACTCGCCCCTGGGACTGAAGGCTCAACTGACCTACGGCATCGCGCTGGAGCACACGGGCCTTGATACGTCGGCCTTGCATGTTCTTTTTCGCGCTCAAAAGTCGAGTGAAAATAGCGGGCAATGGGAGACGTACGCCGAGGCATCCCGCGCGCTGGCCCTCCTCTACGAAAAAATAGGACGGGCCGATCAGAGCATTCACCAATTACGTTTGGCGCAGTCTGCCATTGCCCGGTACGGGCCGGACTCCATTTACCCCCGTTTTGCTATCCGAATCGCTTCCTGGCACCGGATGTTCGGCGACCGGGATTCGGCCCTGTTCTATGCCCGCGAGGTGCTGCGCACGGCGCCCAAATTTGGGCAGACCTTCGAAGAGGCCGAGGGACATTTGCTCCTGGGACTTGTATTGAAACAATATGAGGAACAAATAGAGCACTTCACTGCCGCTGCCCGGCTTTACCGCAAGGCAAAGAACTACGCCTCTTTGTGCGGCATTTTCAACAACATCGCAAACCTGCATTTTGGGAAAGACAAGTTTATGGAGGCGCTCGCCTACACGGATTCGACCTTCAAAACAGCGCCCAAGGCATTCGCACGCGGATCAACCAAACTATTCCTCCTGCACGGAGCATACCAACTGCGGGGAGAAATCTACCTGGCCCTTGGGTGCCCTACTGCCTTGTACTACATAAAACAGGGCTATGAAATGGAACTGGCGTATGTAAGCGCCCAAAAGCGCGAAAAACTCATAGCGGTAGATGCCCGCTACACCGACCTGAAAAAAAGCCGGCAAATTGTGGCGCAAAGCCTTCAGATCGAATCCGAAAAAGAAAGCAGAAGGTGGGCAACAGCCATGCTTTTTATCGCCCTGCTGTTTTTTGCCATATTGGGGTACCTCTATTTCCGACTGCGAAAGGCCAACCTGAAAACCCGCAAACAATCCGAACAACTGAAATACCTCGATGTCGCCAAATCCCGCTTCTTTGCCAACGTCTCCCACGAACTGCGCACCCCGCTCACCCTGCTGCTCGGGCCCATCCAGACCCTGCTGAAAGATGTCCACCTGACGGACAAACAAACGCGCCTGCTACAAATGGCCCGCCAGAGCGGGAAGCAATTGGAGCAACTCGTAAACGATATCCTCGACCTGCGCAAATTGGAACAGGGGCATTTGGAACTGTACCCGAAACCTACCAAATTGGCTTCCTTTGTCCGCACATATTGCGCCCAGTTCGAGTCTTTGTCCGAACGCAAACAAACTGATTTCTCCGTCGAATTGCCGCCTGAAGGCACACCGGCCATACTGCTCGATCAGGAAAAATTCCGCCAAATCCTGTTCAACCTGTTGGCCAACGCCTTTAAGTTCACACCGAACGGCGGACGCATCGAGACTGCCGTATCTGTCGAAACCGGCATGCTGCACCTGCAAGTGGCCGACACCGGGCCGGGCATCCACCCCGACGACCTGCCCCACCTGTTCGATCGCTACTTTCAGACCACCCGACCCGACAAACCTGCCGAGGGCGGCACCGGCATCGGCCTTGCCCTCTGCCACGAGTATGCGCTTCTGTTTGGCGGTACCATCGAAGTAGAAAGTACGCTCGGCAAAGGCTCGGTTTTTCGGGTAACATTCCCGGTTGCCCTTGCGGACATCGGGGCGGCCGTGATGCCGGACCGCTCGGAAGACCGGGAAGCCCCCCTTATTGGCAGCGCACACCAAACACCAGCTGCATCGGAAATACCCGACATTGCCAAACCCATCGTGCTCGTGGTGGAGGACAACCTCGACTTGCAAGACTACATCCGGTCCATTTTGCAGGAGAAATACCAGGTAGTCACCGCCTGTCACGGGGTGGAGGCGCTTGGTTTAATGATGAATGATGAATTAAGAATGATAAATGCCGCCCCCAACCATTCATCATTCAGCATTCCTCATTCATCATTGCCGAGTTTAATCCTCTCCGACCTCATGATGCCCGTCATGGACGGATACCAACTGCTCGAAAAACTCAAATCCGACGACGCTACCCGGCATATTCCGGTCGTTATGCTCACCGCGCGGGCGGAAGTGCAGGACAAACTGAAAGCGCTGCGCATCGGCGTGGACGACTACCTGCTCAAGCCTTTCGACGAGGAGGAACTGCTCGCTCGCATCGAAAACTTGCTGAAAAATTCCGCCGCCCGCCGCGCTGCCGCTGCCGAGGAATCAGAACCGTGCGCCGACATTCCTTTGCATTCCCAGCACGACCGCAAATGGCTCGAAGCCTTCGAGCTGTATGTCTGCAGGAATCTGTCCAGCGACCTGCTCAGCGTGGCCGAACTGTCTCATGAATTCGCCATGAGCGAGTCCACCCTGCTGCGCCAGGTGAAACGCCTGACCGGCCTGACCCCGGTACAATACCTGCTGGAAGTACGCCTTGCGGAAGGCCTCCGCCTTCTGGAGAATCGCGCCTGCGATTCCATCGCACAAGTAGCCGCCCGGGTAGGTTACGACGATGCCCGCTCCTTTTCCCGGAGTTTCCGTGCACGGTTCGGGAAGTTGCCGTCGGAGGTGTAAAACGCGCCACTTTTCACCCCTCCCCCCCCCACTTTGACGGAAAATGCTACAAAGTTGACGGAATCGGTCACCTAGGCAGGGCACACCTTTACCCCTGTTCACAACCAATCCAGTTCATCAACTTAAACCAAGCATACAAGTATGAAGCACCAGACATTTGTCCGCTTTTTTCACCTGCCGGCCGCTCCCGGCTTTGCTCGTTTCACCACCGTACTGGCGCTTGCCTGCCTGCTCGCCGCACCGCTCAGCGCCCAGACCAACCCCAAAATCAGTGTACAGGGTACGCTGAAAGCCTCCAACGGCGCGACCGTCGCCGACGGCACCTACGCCGTCACGTTCAACCTGTACGATGTGGCGATCGGCGGCACGCCGCTCTGGTTTGAAGACGCCATGGTGGAAGTGCTCGGCGGCATTTACACCCACTACCTCGGCACAAACAAGCCGCTTGTAGCGGCCGATTTCGCCAAACCGCTGTTCCTTGGCGTAAAAGTCAACAACTACGAATTGGTGCCACGCACCGAATTCTCCTACGCCCCGTATGCGTTCTCGGTAGCAACCGTCAGCTGTTCCGGCGCCGTCGGCGATGTGAAGTATTCCATACTCAACCCGACCGACTTCGTAAAGGAAAATGGAGACTGCTGGGTGCCGATGGACGGGCGGTCTCTCGCCGGTTCCAGGCTGGCTATCCATACTTCCTCTTAAAACAGCCCCAACCTGCCGAACGCAGGCGGCTTGTTCCTGCGGGCACAAGAGTTTTCCGGCGGGGCCGATAATGATCCGGACAGAACGTCGGTCTCAGCTATTGCCACCGTGCAGAACGATACCTTGGGAAACCATACGCATACGATGAATGAGGGTGGTGAACATGATCACAAATTGGGCCGTTTCACATATGACGGCAGTGGCTCTACAGCAGGAGCAAACGGGCAACTTGATAACGAGGATGCTCAGACCCATGAGGCGGGCAAACATAACCATACAATAAATCCTACAGGCGCCAGCGAAACCCGCCCCAAAAACCTCAACTTCTGGATATACATCCGCATCAATTAACGGGGGACATTCCTTCCCTTTTTCTACACACATAAAACGTTGATTGATCATGCTAAAACGACTCATTACCTATAGCATACTCCTTTGTTGCAGTGCCTGGATAACACCGGCGCTGGCGCAGCAGGACATCAAGTGTACCGCCGAGGACCTGGCCATCACGCGCGGGCAGGTCTATATTAACTACGGCGGCGTTTCCGACGCCCACTCCATCCGTAACCGCTCGAGCAACTCCATCGGGCAGAGCGCAGCGGGCATCGGCGTTTCCCCGTTGAACAACGGCCAACTGGGCTTCTGGTCGATTTACCAGATACCGCCCCTGAGGCCCGTTGTCACGGCTACGCAGGGCGATCTGCTCGACCGCATTCAGGTGTCCTGGACGGTTGACCCCCTCAGCGCCCCGCCCACGGACGGTTTCAAACTGTTCCGCGACGACGTGTTTTTGGCGCTGCTCGACAGCAAGACCAAAAACTACAACGACTTCAACGTCATTGCCGGGCGGCCCTACAACTACGAGGTCGTCGGCATCAACGAGTTTGGCGAAGGGCAGCCGGGCAGGGCCGTCGGTTTTCAGGTGCCCGACGGCGTGGTTACCGGATGGGTGCAAACTCCAAGCGGCAGACCTGTGCCCGACGCGCTGGTGGCCCTCACGCCCCTACAGGGTTTTTCGGCGGCCTTCGGTCCCGGCGAAGGTGCTTTCGCCGATGCCGACACCAGCACCCACAACCTGCTCCCGGCTGCCAATGGTGCCTGGACACTTACTTTCTGGATAAAAACCACCAGCGCTGCCGCCAATGCAGGGCTGCTCAGTTTTGACGACAAACTGTTCGTACGCCCCCTTTCCAGTGCCGTCGGCCACGAAGGCATCGAGGTCGCTCAAACGTCTGGCGGCCCGGCCCTGCTCAGTGGGCAATTTCCCGACAGCACCAAAAACGGTTGGCACCACGTCACCCTAACCGTGGATACGGAGGGCACCGGACGGCTGTACCTCAACGGCACGTTCGTCGGTATTGCCAAACTGACGGTTCCGGCCACCGTGGCCGAACTCCGCCTCGGCGCCCGCACCGGCGCTTCCGGCGCCTGGAATGGCCGGCTCGACGAACTGCGCATCTACCACCACCTGCTCGACGAACTCGACCTCGGCGAGGTGATTATGGGCACGGCCTCCTCCCAAACACCGTACCTGGCATACTATTGGAAAATGGACGAAGAACTCGGCACCGGCTCCTTCGACGTGCTCCGGCGCAACAAACTCCACTTCTGTGGCGCCCGCTTCGATGCCGACCGGCCCAACGTGCGCACTATGGGCAAAACCAACGAGTCGGGTTTTTACCGCATCGAGTCGGCGAGTTACGGCACGGGCACCACGTTTTTGGCCGAGCCGATGAAGAACTTTTACCTGCACCGGGCGCTCAAGTTTGTCCCCTCGGAAGGGGACTATGCCACCCTGCCCGACTTCTCTCTCACCCCCAAAGCGACCCTGGAACTTTGGGTAAACAGCTCCGACCCGGCAGGCACGCAGTGCGTGCTGGCCAAAAAATGGGGCAGCAACGAGTTTCGACTGCAGCTCAAACAAAACGGCCTGGCGAGCGATGTGGTGGGGTACCTGAACGGCCAGGAACATACCTTCGGCACACTGGGCATGGGCTATCAGCACCTGGCGTTTACGATAGACAGCAGCGGAGCAGGCCAGGCCGTGACCGCCTATAAAAACGGTACCCCCTTCGGAAGCGCCCACACCTTTACGGGAGTGACCGGCAACTGGTCGGACACCACCCAGACCTGGATGCTCGGCGCCCGGCCCACCGGCGCCACCACCCAGGCCGACCATTTTGACGGCCTGATAGACGAACTGGCGGTGTACGATTCCACCCTCGGAGCCGCAGCCATACTCGGGCATTTCCAAAATGCCCGAAACCCGCAGGAAAAGGGCTTACGCGTCTATTTTCCCTTGAATGAGGGCAGCGGCAGTTTTTTGCACAACACCGGCTCGGTGCTGCTGCACGACGGCGCGAATAAGGGCGCTGCCTGGTCGTCTTTCGCGGTGCGGCAAAAAATCACCCCGCACGAGTTCAGTCCCTCCACCCGGCAAGTGACCCTGAACCCCAGCGAGACCTCGGTGGACCAGGTGGATTTCACCGACCGCTCCACGGTACCGGTAACGGGTTTTGTGCGCTACCAAAACACGGACTGTTTTGCCAAAAATGTGGAAATTCAGGTCAACGGCGAATCCTTCTCGCCCAAAACATTCACCGACTCCACGGGCAAGTTTGAAATTGACTTCGACCCCGGCTTCACGGGGCGGCTGGCGCCGAAATTCGAAGACCATACCTTCATCCCCGCCTTTTGGGAAGTGACGAACGTGGTCAGCCCGATTGCGGGCATCCTGTTCAACGACATGACCACCCGCACCGTCAAAGGCGTAGTGGCCGGAGGGCATTGCCACAAATCCATTGTGTCCACGAGCACCATTTGCACGGTGACCATTCGCACCACCGACGGCTGTCTGGAGCGGAGGATCACGCTGAACAACACAACACAGGATACCGGCTACGTCTTCACCGACCTGCCGCCCATAGAAAGCATGACCATCGCCGTCACCGAACACTCCAACCCGGATATCAAAGCGGCTTTTCAAACACAGGGCGGCTCCACGTTCAACCTGAGCAAAAAAGATACGAGCATCAATTTCATCTATTTTGCAGCGCCACAAGTGGAAATCGCGAGCGGGCTTGATCCGATTGCCGGTTGTACGCCCGCGCAAATTGTGCTGGATCAAAATGAGATGGTTACGCTCGACATCAAACTGAAAGAGCAGTACGAAGCAGTAACGGCCACCGGAGACAACGGCGTGTGCTATCTCGACACAGCGAATTTTGAAATCCTCAACGGCTTCGCGGACGTAAATCTGGACACCACCATGTCCGGCGGAACCTTGAAATACAAGTTTCGGGTGGGCGGCCCCAACCCTTCGCCGCCTCACCAGAAAACCCTGCAAATCGTCGGCACCTCGCCGGCCGGCCGCACGGGCAGCCTGCTGAGCCAGGCCGTGGTGACGGGCATTTTGAACAAGGGCGCCACCTTCACGACCCTGTTGCCGGAAACGCCGTTTCTAATTCTTCGCGACCCACCGGGCGACGGGAGTTATTCGTACTTAGAAAAAGACTCCACGGTTTGCCAAACCACCTCCTTCGCTTCTGAAAACATCACAGGCCTTGGCGGCGGCGTCGAGATTCACCTCGGCGGCGACGTGACCATTGTTGCTGCACCGCTCGGGGTGGGTACCATTGAAAACGCAGGACCCATTTTCGATACGGAGATTTCCCTGATCAAAACCCTCATAAACACGAGCGAAAACTCCATGCAGACCTGCATGACGTTTAGCTCCAGGGTAGCGACCAGCGACGGCAGCAACTATGTCGGTGCAGATGCCGACTTGTACATGGGCGCAGCGCTGGACCTCAAGTTTGGCATAGCCGACAAGGTGACATTCAGCAACTGTACTGCCGAAGTTTCCCCAGTGTTGAATGTCGAACCAGGAAATAAACCGACCACGTTTATTTACTCCCAGGCGTACATCAACAACTACCTGAGGCCCTACCTGAGAAACATAGCTGCCGATCCGATGACGGTGGATTCCGTCAAACAGCAAAGTCTGAAATCCGATACACTTTGGGCCAAGATCATTGACCGAAACACAGGACTGAAAGATCGGGCCAAGTTCAAACGGCATATTTCGTTCGATGCCACCACCTCGTTCGAGTATTCCGAGACCAGCGAGTCTGCCAATTCGAGTTCGAGTCAGAGCGGGGGCGGACTGGATTTTAGCACGGTTTCTCATATTGGCTTCCAATTTCAGGAGTTCGGGGTTCAAGCGGTTGTGGATATTTCCAACTCCTCCAGCACCCTCAATGGCTCCGGTTCTGAAGATGGCAGGGGCATCACAACCGGCTACGCTCTGGCCGACGACGATGCCAACGACGCCTTCAGTTTTGACGTACTGATGGACTCGGTGTACAACACCCCCGTGTTCAAACTCTTCGCCGGGCAATCCTCCTGTCCATGGGAAAAAGGCACGGCCCACCGCGAATGGCCGAATCTGCAGCTCGCCCTGGGCACCGGCTTTGAGGCGAACAACATCCCGGCCCACGATCCGGCGGTATTCGAACTCGAACTCGGCAATATCAGCGGCACCAACGAGGACTGGACGTACAGTTTCTCTGCCATACCGGGCAGCAACCCGCACGGCGCCGTGATCAAACTGAACGGCCAGCCGCTCAACGGCAACCCCGTGCAGTACTTTTTGCCCTACGGAAAATCCACGCCTATCACCCTCACGGTGGAGCGCGGGCCGGTGTCGTACAACTACGACAGCCTGGAAATCGCCCTGTACTCGCAGTGCGAATACGATGCCGACCTGTCGCTAGGTACGGCTCCCGATTCCGTTTATTTTTCGAAAAAATACCTGAACGTGCACTTCATCCGCCCGTGCAGCGAAGTGGACATCAACGTGCCGGAGCAAAACTGGGTCGTGATCAACAACGACCCGAACCAGCCCGGAACGGTACGGCGCATCACGGTGTCGTGGTATGACCAGAATTCCACAGATTTTCAATTGATCCGATTGCAATACCGCCGCTCCGACGGCGACGGCGCATGGATCAACATCAAACCCGAGTCAGGAAAAGCTTTTGAACTGTACAACAAAAACTGGTCGGGCTTTGCCGGGTTGTCGCCTGCACTAAAGAACGATACCCTGACACCCGGCTTCAGCCAGTTTTTCTGGGAAACCGACGGCCTGGCCGACGGCCCCTACGAAATACACGCCTGGGCCGTGTGTACCGGCGATGCCTCCGACAAGCCTGGATTTTCGCAGATCATCAACGGCCGTATTGACCGCGAGCCGCCCAGCATTGTGGGCATACCGCAACCGTCGGACGGGGTGTACCATGTGGGCGACGAGATTTCCTTTACGTTCAACCAGCACGTGAACTGCGACAAGTTGATCGTGGCCGACCAGACCCAACCCAACAACGTCGGGCTGTACGACGCCACCACGGGCGATCTGATTGACATTGCGGTCACTTGTTTTGAAAATAAAATCGTGCTGGACCCGACGTTCGACAACAAGTTTTACGAGAACCGTATTCTTCGCGCTGAACTGCTCAACATTGAGGATTTGACCGGGAACAAAGGCAGTTTGTACAAATGGGAATTCTACGTGGATCGCAACGAACTGGCCTGGCTGACCGACAGCATCGGCCTGACGAAGTACGAAGACAACATCCAGTCGGTGGTCGCCCGCATCCAAAACCGCGGGGGCTATCCGGTGCCGTTCAAGATCAGGGATACGCCGCCCTGGGTGCGCGTGGTGCCGGACACCGGCGTGATCGCGGCTAACGAAATTCGCGACATCCGCTTCGAGGTGGATTCGTCTTTAGCCTTTGGTCTGTGGTCGGACTCGATCACTTTGCACACGGTGACGGGCCAGAATCCCTTCTTCATGGGCGGCGATGAGCGCCTGCCCTTGGGCGTGCGCGTGGTATGCCGTCCGCCGAACTGGGATTTGTACGCCGGGTTGTACGAAAACACGATGAACCTGATCCTGCAACTCGACATCGAAGGCACACTTTCCACCGACGGGGAGGATATCGTGGCGGCATACATCGGCGACGAACTGCGTGGCCGTTCCAAGGTCCAGTTCGAGCCGCAAACGGGCACATGGTTGGCCTATCTGACAGTGTATGGAACACCCGACGATGCGCAGGAACCCATTCGTTTTGAGGTGTGGGATGCCTCGGCCTGCCTGCGCTACGGGTTGGTCCAGGAAATTTTTCTGTTCGAACACGACCACATCGTCGGTGATCCGGAAGACCCGCAGTTGATCCACACCAACAGCCTCGTCCTGCGGGAAATACCCGTGGGTTACGGCTGGAACTGGCTGTCGTTCAACCTAGTTTTCCCCGACAACAGCCTCGGCGCTGCGTTGGCTACTGTCCAAGACCCGTACCTGATACGAGACCAGACACAATTTTCAGAATACAACGAAAATCTATCCACGTGGATTGGTTCATTGACAAACTTGAACAACACCACGATGTACGTTTTTGGCAGCTATGAGGACGACGTAATCCGAATGATGGGCAATGTAATTGATCCCGCCGATGCGCCTATCCCGCTGGCATCCGGCTGGAACTGGATCGGGTACATCCCCAACTATGCCTTGCCAATCAACGATGCTCTGAGTTCCGTCACCGCCAACAAAGGCGACCTGATCAAGAGCCAGACTTCTTTTGCCCAGTACCTCAATCCCGACGCGGGCTGGGTGGGCAACCTGAAGTTCATGGCGCCGCCCAACGGCTACCAGATCCGGGTGGCCGATACCAGTACGCTCATATACCCGCCGCCGAAACATCCGCAAGTGACGGACAATCCGGTAGAAGCGCGGGGCGAACCGGATGCAGCTCCGGTATCGGGTTATTGGACGGTGAATCCGACACAGTACGAATACAGCATGACCCTCATCGGGATGTTGGCCGACACCAACGGAAACGCCACCACGGGCACCATGGAACTGGGCGCATTCGTCGGCAGCGAGGTACGTGGATCGGCGCAGGCGATTTATGTGGGCGCCCTTCAGGCCCACCTGTTTTTCCTGACCATTTATGCCAATGCCTCCGGCGAATTGCTCAATTTCAAACTGTACGACAGCGCCAACGGGCAGGTGTACCTGCTGAATGAGGAGGGGATGTTTGCCAGCAATCAGCATGTGGGTGAAGTCCAGGATCCGGCGCCGTTTACCGTGAAATCCGTTGGACTGTCGGAACAGGCGGGTTTGTCCTGGTTCGAAGTGCAGCCCAATCCGTTCCAAAGTACTACGACCGTACAGTTCGGGCTGGATCAGGCCCGGGAAGTACAGCTGCTGATCACAGACGTGACGGGCCGCATCGTACTGCAACAAAAGATTGCGGGCACACCGGGCCGGAACACCTTGCGCTGGAATGCCGCCGAGGTTCCACCGGGCATGTACTTTATCCGGTTGGAAACAGCAAACGGAGCGGTGGTGCGCAAAGTGGTGCGAGAATGATGCCTTGTGAACGCTTTTCAAAGGCTGCGTCACGAAATTTGTTTCGGGGCGCAGCCACCTTTCAAACAACAAAAAAGCGATGTCCCGGAAACCCGGGCCATCGCTTTTTGCAATAATAGGTCAGTTATAGAAGGCAAGGTGCCTTTTAGGCATCTTCTTTTTTGTCCTCTTCGGGAGTGGATGCGACTTCTTCAGACGCAGCTTCTTCCTCCACCGCAGGCGCTTCGGCAACAGCCTCCACCGTTTCTTCCACTTCGGCTGCGGCTTCTTCCGTTGCAGCCACAGGTGCTGCGGCAATTACCGGTTCTTCGGCTTTCTTAGCCGCACCGCCACCACCACCACGACGCGTCTTTTTGGTCTTTTTGACCTTGCCGGCGTTCGGGTTGTAGGTTTCGTTGAAGTCCACCAGTTCGATCAGGGCAGTTTCGGCGCCGTCGCCCCGGCGGAAGCCGAGTTTGATGACGCGCACATAGCCGCCCGGGCGCTCGCCGACTTTTTCAGCAATGGTGCTGAAAAGTTCTTTGATCGCCTCTTTGTTCTGCAAGTAACTGAACACGACACGGCGCGAGTGCGTGGTGTTGTCTTTCGACTTGGTGATGAGCGGCTCCACATAGCGGCGCAGGGCTTTTGCCTTGGCAAGCGTAGTGGTGATCCGTTTGTGCTCGATGAGCGAGATGGCCATGTTGGCCAAGAGGGCGCGACGGTGGGCAGCCGTCCGACTGAGGTTGTTTACTTTGTCTCCGTGACGCATGATAGGTACCTAAATGCTGGTGGCAGCACCGGGGCGGTCTGACAGTTTTGAGTTTTGAGTTTTGAGTTAAACTCGCTCAGAATGCTGACGCTCGACGGTTACTACGCTTGTGAAAAATGGTGCGTTTGAAAATATTCGTAAAATTCAGCAGAGTCTAGGTCGTGTGTTTCGCAACTCAAAACTCAAAACTCAAAACTGAATTACTCTTCTTCCAATTTGTACTTGGTCAGGTCCATGCCGAAGGTCAGGCCCTTGTCCTGCAATAGTTCTTCGATTTCCACGAGCGACTTTTTGCCGAAGTTGCGGAATTTGAGGAGTTCGTGCGTATCGTAGCGAACCAACTCAGCCAAGGTATTGATTTTGGCTGCCTTGAGGCAATTGTAGGCGCGCACGCTGAGATCGAGGTCTTCGAGCGAGGTTTTCAGCAGTTTGCGCATGTGCAGGATATGCTCATCCACCACGTTTTCTTCGCGGCTGGCTGGCGTATCGAACGTGATGTTGTCGTCGGTGATCAACATCAGGTGCTGGATCAGGATGCGGCTGGCTTCGCGGATGGCCTCTTCCGGATGGATCGTACCATCGGTTTTGACATCAATGGTGAGTTTTTCGTAGTCGGTACGTTGGCCTACGCGGGTGTTTTCCACTTTGTAGGACACGTTTTTGATGGGCGTGTAAATGGCGTCAATCGGAATCACGCCGATCACGGCATCCTTGGGAGCGCCGTCGTCGGCGGGCTGGTAGCCGCGGCCTTTGGTAATAGTCAACTCCAGCTCGAGCGTGACGGATGGTTCCATGCGGCAGATGAGCAGGTCGGAGTTCATCACCTTGAACACGTTGGTGAACTCTTCGATGTCGCCTGCGCGGAATTCTTCGCGTCCGCTGAAGGTGAGGTATATTTTTTCCGGCTGACCTTTATCGTCTTGAACGACAGGCTTCAGGCGCACCTGCTTGAGGTTGAGCACAATGTCCACCACGTCTTCCACGACCCCGCGGATGGTAGCGAACTCGTGATCCACACCTCCGATGCGCACGGCACTGATGGCATGGCCTTCCAGCGACGAGAGCAGTACCCGGCGCAGCGAGTTGCCGATGGTTTGGCCAAAGCCAGGCTCGAGCGGTTTGAATTCGAACGTGCCCTCGAAGTCGGTGGCTTTCTGGAGGAGGATTTTGTCGGGTTTCTGGAAATTGAGTATACTCATAGATGTAGTTGATAGTACTATTTCGAGTAAAGTTCGACGATCAGCTGTTCGTTGATCTTCTCTGGAATTTGGTCGCGTTGGGGATATGTCAGGAAGGTGCCCTGCATTTTGTCGGGGTTCCACTCGAGCCAACCATACTTGCGGACGTCGTTGGTCTTGGAACCGGCGTGCAAGGAGACGATCTCCATGTTTTTGGATTTGGTACGCACCGCCACGACATCTCCCGGTTTGAGGGAGTAGGACGGAATATTGACCACTTTGCCGTTGACGGTGACGTGGCGATGGCCAACCAATTGGCGGGCGCCGCGGCGTGTCGGGGAGATACCCAGACGGAACACCGTGTTGTCCAAGCGGGCTTCGAGCAATTGGAGCAATACTTCACCGGTTACACCATGCCGACGGGTAGCGTTGTGGAACGTGCGGCGGAACTGGCGCTCCAGTACACCATACGTGTACTTTGCTTTTTGCTTTTCGGACAACTGAACCGAATAGTCGGATTTGGTTTTCCGCTTTTTCGATTGTCCGTGCATCCCGGGCGGGTATTTCCGGCGTTCGAAGTATTTGTCGTAGCCGAAAATAGATTCGCCGAACGAACGGGATTTTTTAGTGGTTGGTCCAGTATAACGAGCCATTGTAAGTGAATGTGGTCAATGCAGATTTGTGATAATCAACGTAGTACACGCTTGTTTGAAACGCCGATACCCATCAAACGCGACGGCGTTTGGGGGGGCGGCAGCCATTGTGCGGGAGCGGGGTAACGTCATTGATGACCATTACCTTGATGCCGGACTGGTCAATGGCCCGGATGGCGGCTTCCCGGCCGGAACCGGGGCCTTTGACGAACACCTCGACGGAGCGGATGCCCGCCTCGAACGCAGTTTTGGCTGCATCGTTTGCCGACACCTGTGCGGCGTAGGGCGTGTTCTTCTTGGATCCGCGGAAGCCGGATTTGCCGGCCGAAGACCAAGAGACTACTTCGCCTTGTTTGTTCGTAATGGAGATGATGATGTTGTTGAAGCTGGACTGGATGTACACAATTCCTTCCGGTGTAATCTTGACTTTGCGCTTAACAACTTTTTTTGCTGCTCCCTTTGCCATTTTATCGTAAGGTAAAAGTATTGTTTGAAATCCGTTGCGGCTTGGGGCAAAACAGCGATAGTGCTGATTTGTCCCACACCGCACCCCATCGGGCCGGTGTTATTTCGTTGCTTTTTTCTTGTTGGCCACGGTTTTGCGCTTGCCCTTCCGGGTACGAGCGTTGGTGCGGGTGCGTTGGCCGCGCAAAGGCAAACCTTTACGGTGGCGCAGGCCGCGGTAGCAACCGATGTCCATCAAACGTTTGATGCTGAGCTGGACTTCCGAACGCAATTGCCCTTCCGTCTTGAATTCGTCGGCAATGATCCGGGAAATCGTTTTGATATTGTCGTCGGTCCATTGATCCACTTTCGTGCTGAAATCAATGTCAGCCTTGGTCAGGATCGTTTCGGCGCTCGACGGGCCAATACCGTAGATGTAGGTCAAACCGATGACCCCTCTTTTGTTTCGTGGCAAGTCCACACCTGCAATACGTGCCATAGTTGAGTTATGAGTTTTGGGTTTTGAGTTTTGAGTTCAGGATCGAGTATTTACTCAAAACCCAAAACTCAACACTCAAAACTGAATGTTATCCTTGACGCTGTTTGAATTTCGGATTTTTCTTGTTGATCACGTAGAGCTTGCCCTTGCGTCGTACGATCTTGCAATCCACGGATCGTTTCTTGATTGATGCCTTAACCTTCATGACGGCTATATTTTCGAAATAATTCAGTTAATCCTACTGGTTTTGGTTGTCAGGGCTTGGAAGGGTTACTTGTACCGGTAAATGATGCGGCCCCGAGTCAGATCGTACGGAGACATTTCCACCGAAACTTTGTCGCCCGGAAGAATACGAATGTAGTGCATCCGCATTTTGCCGGAGATCGTAGCCAAAATGACGTGGTCGTTCTCCAGCCGCACCTTGAAGTTGGCATTGGAGAGCGCCTCGGTTACTTCGCCATCTTGTTTGATCAAATCTTCTTTCGCCATAAAAACACGCCCCGTTTTTTGGGGCTGCAAAGTTCTAATTTTTCGGCAAAACTTCTTTCAGTTCTGGATTATTTTTTATCGCTTCCAAAAGGTACTCGTGCGTGGACAGAACATCGGCTTTTCCTTTGCGCACGGCCACCGAGTGTTCGAAATGGGCGCTCGGTTTCCGGTCCCGGGTATGGATCGTCCAACCGTCTTCGTGCTGAAAAACCTCTTTGTGTCCAAGGTTGATCATGGGTTCCACCGCGAGCACCAAACCGCTTTGCATCAGCGGGCCTTTGCCGCGCTTGCCGTAGTTGGGCACTTCCGGGTCTTCGTGCAGGGCACGTCCGACACCGTGGCCAACCAGTTCGCGAACAACGGCATAAGGATGTTCGCGTTCGCAGTAGTATTGTATGGCGAACGAAATATCGCCGACACGTTTGCCGGCAACGGCTTGTTCAAGTCCTTTGTACAACGATGCGTATGTGACACGGAGCAGTTCCATCACCGGCTCGGACACGTTCTGAAACGCAAACGTGAAGGCCGCATCTCCGTAAAACCCGTTTAGATCCACGCCACAGTCCACCGAAACGATGTCCTCCTCGCGAAACTCCCGTGCGCTTGGTATGCCGTGAACCACGATGTCGTTGTATGAAATGCACAACGAACCCGGAAAATCGTGATAGCCTTTGAAGGCCGGACGCCCCCCGTGGTCGCGTATGAACTCTTCGGCTTTTTCGTCTATGATCCGCCCGGTGATGCCGGGTTTCAGGATGCTCGCCACGTATGCCAGTGTTTTGGATACGACCAGATTGGCCTGACGCATCATTTCGATCTCGTCGTCCGTCTTGTAAAAGACCTTTTTCCCATCCGAACCACTGCTGAATAGACCCATGGCAAACTTACTGCGGCTGTCCAATCTGGAGCCCTTGGGTAGAGCGGCCCTGAATTCGACCCGACTTGATCAAGCCGTCGTATTTCTTTGTCAACAAATAACTTTCGATCACCTGAAGCGTATCCAGCGCAACACCGACCATGATGAGCAGCGTGGTGCCTCCAAAGAAGAGTGCGAACTGCTGGTTGACCCCCAGTGCTGCCGCGAAGGACGGCAGGATACCGATAAGCCCCAAGAAGATCGAACCGGGCAGGGTGATCAGGGTCATCACGTTCTCGATGTACGATGCCGTAGCCTCGCCCGGTTTTACGCCTGGGATGAAGGCATTGCTGCGCTTCAGGTACTCGGCGTAGTTGGTCGGGTTGATCATCAGGGCTGTGTACACGTATGTGAAAACGACGATCAGGAGGAAAAACACGAGGTTGTATCCAAACGAGTAGATGTTGTTGAACATCTGCACGCCGGCTCCGGCAGCGCTCCCGTCTTCTCCTCCGATGTACTGCAGGGCAGTAGCGGGCAGGAACATCAGGGCTTGTGCAAAAATGATCGGCATCACACCGGCAGAGTTTACTTTAAGCGGGAGGTAATCGCGGGCGCTGGACTGCGGCAGCGAGCCACCCGTTCGGCCAACCATACGCTTGGCAAACTGTATCGGGATTCGACGCACCCCCTGTATGATCAGGACGGTTGCCATCACCACCACAAAGAGGAAAGCCAATTCCACCACGAAGAGCATCAACTGGCTGTCGCCGAACAATTTTTGGAATTCGAACACAAAGGACTGCGGGAGGCGGGCGATAATCCCGATCATGATGATCATCGAGATACCGTTGCCGATTCCTTTATCGGTGATCCGTTCGCCAAGCCACATACAGAAAATGGTACCGGCGGTCAGGATGATGATGTTGGAGAACCAGAAAAGCCCTTCCGGGATACCCGGCGAAACAGCGTTCATTCCCGACAACAGTTGCAAATAACCTCCGCCCTGTACCATACTGATGGCTACGGTCAAAAGGCGCGTGATCTGGTTGAGGCGCTTGCGGCCGCTTTCCCCTTCGCGGGTTTGCAGCCGTTGGAAATACGGCACGGCAAAACCCAACAACTGTACGATAATGGAAGCGGTGATATAGGGCATCACGCTGAGCGCGAGCACGGCGGCGTTGTCAAAAGCGCCACCGGTGAAGACGTTGATCAGCCCCAAAAGGTCGTTGGCACCTCTGTCGGCGCTTGCCTTTTCGAGAGCGGCAGGGATAACGCCGGGCAACACCACAAACGTTCCGACCCGATAAACCAACAGCAGCGCCAAGGTGTAGAGGATTCGTTCCCGGAGTTCCTTGATGCTCCAAATATTTTTGAAAACCGAAATCAGTTTCATTACGTCGGCGAAAGTTTAGACGATTTGAACGCTTCCCCCAAGGGCCTCAACGGCTGCTTTGGCAGAAGCAGAAATAGCGTGAACCGTCAAGTCCACCTTTGCGGTGAGCGTGCCGTGGCCCAGTACCTTGATCTTGTCGGTGCGCTTGGCGATGCCGGCATCCTGCAGTGCTTGTACGTCGAACGCGGTCTGACCGGTTTTCAGCACTAATTGCTCCAGGCGTGCGAGGTTGAGCGGGACATATTCCACGCGATTGATATTTTTGAAGCCGCGCTTGGGCAATCGGCGTTGCATAGGGGTTTGGCCGCCTTCGAAGCCGCGCTTGCGGCGCGATCCGCTGCGGGACTTGTCGCCTTTGTGGCCGCGCGTGGACGTGCCGCCGTGTCCGGAGCCTGTACCGCGTCCGATGCGTTTGCGCGATTTGACGGCGCCCTGAGCCGGGCGAAGATTACCGAGTTCCATTATATCGTCGTGTTTGCGATGAATGTTGCGAATTAGTCATTGTTGACCAGAACGAGGTGTTGCACGACCCGGATCATACCTTGGATTTGCGGGTTGTTTTCGTGCTCCACGGTCTGGTGCATCTTGCGGAAGCCCAAAGCCTTCAACGTCGCCTTTTGGCGCTTGGGCTTGTCAATGGGGCTTTTCACGAGGGTGATCTTAACCTTGCTCATGGTATATTATCCGTTAAACAGTTTTTCCATCGAAATTCCGCGCTGACGGGCAACTTCTGCCGGGCTGCGCAGGCTGCGGAGTGCGTCAAGGGTGGCCTTGACCACGTTGTGCGGGTTGGACGAACCCTGGGTTTTGGCCAGTACGTCCTGAACACCGGCCATTTCCAGCACCGCGCGCATGGCGCCGCCGGCGATCACGCCCGTACCGTGTGCGGCGGGCTTGATGAGCACCTTGCCTGCACCGTATTTGCCGTGCGCTTCGTGCGGGATCGTGCCGTTGAGCAGCGGTACCTTGATGAGGTTCTTCTCGGCATCCTTGACGGCTTTGCCGATCGCTTCGGACACCTCGCGGGCTTTGCCGAGGCCGTGCCCGATCGTTCCGTGACCGTCGCCGACAACCACGACAGCAGCAAAACTGAACGTGCGGCCGCCCTTGGTCACCTTTGCCACGCGGTTGAGCGAAACGAGTTTTTCTTTCATTTCGGACGTCTCGGCGGCCTTTATCTTGTCAACTTCTTGCTTTGCCATTTTTGATCTGCGTTGAATATCGGGGGCGTTTGTGCCGCACCCTGGAAGTATTTCTGTTAAAAATTGAGACCGCCCTCGCGCGCGCCTTCCGCCAGCGCTTTTACGCGACCGTGGTAGAGATAGCCGCCCCGGTCAAACACGACGGCTTCGATACCGGCAGCCTTTGCTTTTTCAGCGATGGTTTTCCCGACTTGCTTGGCCATTTCCGTTTTGGTGCCGCTGAAGCCTTTGTGCTCCATGGAATCGGCAGCCACGAGGGTGTGCCCTTTCAGGTCGTCAATGATCTGGCAATAGATCGCCTTGTTCGACCGGAACACGTTCAAGCGGGGGCGCTCGGGGGTTCCTTTTATCTTTTTGCGGACGCGCAGGTGGATGCGCGTTCTGCTTGCATTTCGTGTACGTTTCATTGTGTTGCTATGCTGTTTTGGCTTCGATTGCCGACCGAAGCCGTGTGTTATTTGCGTACGTTATTTGCTGCCTGCAGTTTTACCGGCCTTGCGGCGCAGGATTTCGCCTTTGAAGATGATACCCTTTCCTTTGTAAGGCTCCGGCTTGCGGAAGGAACGGATTTTGGCGCAAACCTGGCCCAGCAGTTCCTTGTCGTGGCACTCCAGTTTGATGAAGGGCGGCTGACCTTTTTCAGCGCCAGTCGTCACTTTTACCTCGGAGGGCACAGAGAAGACGACCGGGTGCGAGTAGCCGAGCATGAAGGTGACGAGGTTGCCCTGGTTTTCCACCCGGAAGCCGACGCCGACCACCTGCATTTCGCGCTCGTAGCCCTGGCTTACGCCGGTGACCATGTTGTTGAGCAACGCGCGGTACAGGCCGTGCATGGCGCGGTGGCGTTTTTGTTCGGTGGGGCGGGTGACGATCACCTCGCCGTTTTCGAGCGACACCGTGATGTCGGGGTCAACTTTACGCGCCAAGGTGCCCTTCGGGCCTTTGACCGTTACCGTGTTGTCGGATGCCACCGTCACTTCTACTTTTGTGGGCAGCTTAATCGGCATTTTACCAATCCGAGACATATCTCTCCGTATTTAGATTTTAAAATTCAAACTCAAAATTAGCAGACGTAGCAGAGCAGTTCGCCACCGACGTTGTGCTCGCGAGCCTGTTTGTCCGTCATCACGCCCCGAGACGTGGAAACGATCATGATTCCCAAGCCATTGATGACACGGGGGATGCTGCTTGCCCCGGAGAACCGGCGCAGGCCCGGGCGGCTCACGCGCACCAGTTCCCGGATGACCGGCTGTTTGGAAACGGGGTCGTACTTCAAGGCGATCTTGATGACACCTTGCTTGTATGTTGCGCTGTCGTCCTCAAAGGCATACTTCAGGATATACCCCTGATCGTACAGGATTTCGGTCATGCGCTTTTTAAGCTTGGAGGCCGGTATTTCAACGATGCGATGGCCCGCCATCTGTGCATTGCGGATGCGGGTCAAATAATCTGCTATCGGATCGGTGACGTGCATTCTATTGAGCGATTGAGTGATTGAGTGATTGTGTGATTCCGCGCTAGGCTTACCACGAAGCTTTGGTTATTCCGGGGATTTTGCCTTCGAGGGCCATCTGGCGAAACTTGACTCGGCAGATGCCAAATTTGCGCATGTAGCCTTTTGGACGGCCGGTGAGCATGCAGCGGTTGTGCTGACGCACGGGGCTTGCGTTGCGCGGCAGTTTGTCCAACGCATCATAGTCGCCCGCTTCCTTGAGCTTCTTGCGGAGCTCGGCGTATTTGGCGGCCATGCGGGCGCGTTTGTGTTCGCGGGCGATGACGGATTTTTTAGCCATTTGTCAAATTGTCAATTTTATGCGTTGCGGCGGGAGTTCCCGGAGGCCGTCGCTCAGCTTTGTTTTTTGAACGGCAGGCCCAGTTCCTTCAAGAGGGCATAGGCTTCTGCGTCTGTTTTTGCGGTGGTGACGAAAGTGATGTCCATGCCGGCGATCCTGCTGACCTTGTCAATGTCAATCTCCGGGAACACGATTTGTTCGGTGATGCCCATGTTGTAGTTGCCGCGTCCGTCGAATGCCTTGTCATTGATCCCGCGGAAGTCGCGGACACGCGGCAAGGTGATGTGGACGAGGCGGTCCAGGAATTCGTACATGCGCTCGCCCCGAAGGGTGACGCGCACGCCGATGGGCATGCCTTCGCGCAGTTTGAAGTTGGACACCGAGGTGCGTGCACGGGTGGGCACCGCCTTTTGGCCGGCGATGATGGTCATCTCCGCGGCAGCGTTGTCCACTAATTTTTTGTCGCCGGTTGCGGCGCCGACGCCTTGGTTGAGGCAGATCTTTTCCAGCCTCGGCACTTCCATGACGCTGGAATAGTTGAACTGCTGCATGAGGGCAGGCACAACCTCTTTGTTGTATTTCTCTTTGAGACGAACTATGTATGCCATCACTGGATGATATTACCTGATTTTTTAGAAAAACGTACCCGTTCGCCATTTTCCAAGCGGCGGCCTACGCGGGTTGCCTCGCCGGTTTTGGGGTCCACCAGCGAAAGGTTGGACACGTGTACCGAGGCCGGCATTTCTATGATGCCGCCTTCCGAGTCCTGCGTGGCTTTGGTGTGCTTTTTGACGATGTTGACACCTTCCACCACGGCCCGCATTTTGGCGGGAATCACCTGGATAACCGCACCGGTTTTGCCTTTGTCATCGCCGGCAATCACCATGACGGTGTCGCCTTTGCGGATGTGCAGTTTGGGCTTGTGGCGCTTTGATTGTTGCTGAGTAGCCATGTTGATGTAATGATTTCGAATTAAAGCACTTCCGGTGCAAGCGAAACGATACGCATGTAATCCTTGTCGCGCAGTTCGCGGGCGACCGGTCCGAAGATACGGGTGCCGCGCGGTTCGTCGGCGGCGTTGAGCAGCACGACGGCGTTGTCGTCGAAACGGATGTACGATCCATCCTTGCGGCGGATTTCCTTGCGGGTACGGACGATGACTGCCTTGGACACCGTTCCTTTTTTGAGGCCGCCCGGGGTGGCATCTTTCACGGTGACCACGATCTTGTCGCCGATGCCCGCATAGCGCTGGCGTGTGCTGCCGAGCACCCGGATGCAGAGCACCTCTTTGGCGCCGGAGTTGTCGGCCACGTTTAAACGAGATTCTTGCTGAATCATGACTTGTTATTCGGTTGACGGTGGACGGTGGACGGTGGACGGTGCCCGGTTTAAAACCGTCTACCGTCTATCGCCAACCGTCTGCCGGTAGTGATTATTTTGCTCGTTCGAGTATTTCCACCAGGCGCCAGCGTTTCATTTTGCTGAGCGGCCGAGTTTCCATGATGCGCACTTTGTCACCAATATTGCAGGTGTTTTCTTCGTCGTGGGCGAAGAACTTCTTGGAGCGCTTCACGAATTTGCCATAGAGCGGGTGCATCAGGCGGCGTTCCACTTGGACCGCGATGGTCTTGTCCATTTTGTTGGACACGACGACACCTGTTTTTTGCTTCCGAAGATTTCTGACTACTTCCATTATTCGATTGATGTGACTAAGTGCAATTAACGACGTTGGCGACGGCGGCGTTCGACCAATTTGGTGCGCAGCATGTGTTCTTCCGGCGACATAGCGGCCAGTTCGCGCGAGCGGACTTCCGTATGGAAACGGGCGATCTTACGACGCAGGTGGCGGAGCTCGAGCGGATTGGCCAATCCCCGTACAGCGTGGTCGAATTTCATCTGCTGGAATTCGTTCTCCATGCTGGTGATTTGCGCCAGCAGATCGGGAATCTCCATCGTATCCAGTTGCAAATTTTCCTTTGCCATGTGTTAGCGTAAGTTTAAGTGGTTCTGTGGGTTATCCTTCGAAATCGTACCGGGTTACTGACTTGCAAATGATCGGCAGTTTTTGGGCGGCCTTCCGCAGGGATTCGTGGGCGAGCTCTTCGCTTACGCCTTCCACTTCGAAAATGATACGTCCGGGCTGCACCTCGCACACATAGTGGTCCAAGGCTCCTTTACCCTTGCCCATACGCACCTCGGCCGGTTTGGTGGTGATCGGCTTGTCCGGGAACACGCGAATCCAAACCTTGCCTTCCCGTTTCATATTACGGGTCAGGGCGACACGGGCCGCTTCGATCTGGCGGCTGGTTAGCCGGGAAAATTCCATGGCCTTGAGGCCAAAGGTCCCGAAAGAGATCGAGCTGCCTTTGAATGCCAAACCCGTGTTCCGGCCTTTGTGCTGCTTCCGATATTTCTGACGTTTAGGCTGAAGCATCGTATGAATAGTTTAAAAAACTGTCAATCAATGTTTTGTGTTCTATAGAACCGTTTTTTTGAAAACGGCTGCAAATGTACGGCGCAAAGCGGGATTTTTTAAACTCTTAAAATTCGCTTGTACTCCGAGACAGGTTGTTTCTCTGTTTAGCGTCGGCGACCACCGGCTCCAGCACCGCCGCCACCGCCGCGGCGATCACCGCCGCCACCGCCGCCGCGACGATCACCACCGCCACCGCCGCGACGATCACCGCCGCCGCCACTGCCGCGTTCACCGCGATCCCTGCCGCCGCCACGTTCACCGCGGTCCCGGCGTTCACCGCCGCGCTCGCCACGTTCGCCGCGCTCGCCACCGCGTTCACCGGCACGTTCGCCACCTTCTACACTTGCAAAAGGCGTCAGTTCGCGTTTCACCAAGACTTCCCCTTTGAAAAGCCAGACCTTGATGCCGATTTTTCCGTACACGGTGAGTGCTTCAACCAAGGCATAGTCAATGTCGGCACGGAACGTGTGGAGGGGCGTACGACCTTCCTTGTATTCTTCCGTGCGGGCAATTTCGGCGCCGCCGAGACGGCCGCTTACCCGGACTTTGATGCCTTCCGCGCCGGCACGCATCGTTCCCTGAATGGCGCCTTTGACGGCGCGGCGGAAGTTGATACGGGCTTCGATCTGTTTGGCGATCTGTTCGCCGACGATATTGGCGTCCAGTTCCGGTTTGCGGATTTCATATATGTTGATCTGGACATCCTTGCCGGTCAGCACCTTGAGTTCTTCCTTGATCAGGTCAACCTCCTTGCCACCTTTGCCGATGATGATACCGGGGCGGCTGGTTTGGATCGTGACGGTAACCCGCTTGAGCGTACGCTCGATGACGATACGGCTGATGCCGTTTTGCATCGGCTTGTTGCGATCACGAGGATCGGCGACCGCGGTTTTGGGGCGACGAACGCGGAGGTAGTTGCGAATTTTTTCGTCTTCCACCACCTTGAGGCCGTAGTCCTTGTCGGCGAACCAGTTCGAGTCCCAGCCGCGGATGATGCCCAAGCGATTACCAATCGGATTTGCTTTTTGACCCATTTTATTGAGTAGTTGTAAAATTTAAATTGAAGCGGGTTTATTCTTCGTCTTCGAGTTTTACGCGGTTTTCGACGATGAGCGTCACGTGGTTGCGGCGTTTGCGCACCCGGTATGCACGCCCTTGCGGTGCCGGGAGGAAGCGATAGATGATGCTTCCCGGATCCACGAAAGCGGTTTTGACGTACAGGTCGAAGTCGTCGGCGCCACCGTCAATTTCCGTTTTCTGTTCCCAGTTGTTCACAGCGGAAAGGAGGAGTTTTTCCAGCCAAACGGCGGATTCCTTGTTGGTGTACCGCAGGATGCTCAGGGCATCCACCACGCGTTTGCCGCGGATGTTGTCCACAACCAACCGCATCTTACGCGGCGACATTGGGCAATTGCGCAATTTTGCTACTGCTTCCATTGTTCGAATTACGATTTACGATGTACGATTTACGATTGGGTGGATTCACAAGTATTACGAAACTATTCTGAAATCGTAAATCGTAAATCCAAAATCGTAAATCGAATTATTTTCTGTTGCCGGCGTGGCCGCGGAAGTTGCGCGTGGGCGCGAACTCGCCGAGTTTGTGGCCGACCATGTTTTCGGTGACGAGGATGGGGATAAACGTTTTGCCGTTGTGTACGGCGATGGTTTCGCCCACCATGTCGGGGATAATCATGGAGGCGCGGCTCCATGTCTTGATCACCTGGCGTTTGTTGCTTTGCTTGGCCTTTGCGACTTTTTCCATCAAGGCGTGGTGCACGTACGGGCCTTTTTTAAGCGAACGAGGCATAATTAGTGTTGAGTTTTGAGTTTTGAGTTTTGAGTGGCCGACGATGGGCGGGCACTCTTACCCGAAACAAGTTTTATTTTGACGAGCCTCCTTTACGGCGGCTGATGATCAATGCGTTTGACTTTTTGGTGCGGCTGCGGGTCTTCATGCCTTTGGCTTTCAGACCTTTGCGGCTGCGCGGGTGTCCACCCGAAGCGCGGCCCTCGCCACCACCCATCGGGTGATCCACAGGGTTCATGGCTACGGGACGGTTGCGCGGGCGGCGGCCTTTCCAACGATTGCGGCCTGCCTTGCCCATGATTTCGAGGTTGTGGTCGGGATTGCTTACCGTCCCGATGGTGGCCCGGCAGGTCAACAGGATGCGGCGCACCTCGCCCGATGGCATGCGGAGCACGGCGTAGCGATCTTCGCGGCCCATCATGGTGGCCGAGGTGCCGGCACTGCGCACCAGTGCGCCGCCGGCGCCGGGGCGTATTTCCACGTTGTGGACAAACGCGCCCAAGGGTACTTCGGCAAGGTACATGCAGTTGCCGTTTTCGGGGGCAACGCCGCGACCGGAGATGATTTGATGGCCGACCGTCACGCCGTTCGGCGCGAGGATGTAGCGTTTTTCACCGTCGGTATATTCCACCAGCGCGATGTAGGCGCTGCGGTAGGGGTCGTACTGGATGGACTGCACGGTGGCAGTCATCCCTTCTTTTTCGCGCTTGAAGTCAATAATCCGGTAGCGACGCTTGTGGCCGCCGCCGCGATAGCGCATGGTACGCCGTCCGTCGCTGTTGCGACCACCTGTGCTGCCTATCGAAACGAGCAGCGACTTTTCAGGCTCGGCACCTTTTGTCAGTTCCGATTTGGTGACTGCGATATGGAATCGCAGGCCAGGGGTGATCGGATTGAATTTTTTAACTGGCATATCCTGATTTTATTCTTCTCCAAAGATGTTGATGGTTTCGCCCGGCGTAAGGGTCACGAATGCCTTTTTGTAGGATGCCTTTACCCCGCGGACGACCGTGGATTTGGTATTGCGCGACTTCGGTTTGCCCGGCATGATTGCCGTGTTCACGCTGTCCACAGTAACATTGTACAATTTTTCGATCGCGTTTTTGATCTCGATTTTATTCGAGTCCTTGTTCACCACGAAGACATACGTATTGCGCTTGTCGGCGAGCCGGGTCGTTTTTTCCGTGATGAGCGGCTTGATCAAGATTTGCTTGGCCATGATTATTCGCAGACTTCTTTTATTTTTTCAATAGCGCTTTCGGACACCACGAGAGCGCCCGCACGCATGATTCGGTAGGTGTTCAGGTCTTGTGCCGGAGCGATATCGGCTTTGGGCACGTTGCGGCAGGAGAGGTACAGGGTTTTGTCGTAGCCGCTGAGCACTGTAAGGGGTTTCTTGTCGGCTACGTTCAGTGCCTGAAGGATCGCCATGAAGGCCTTGGTCTGTGGCTGGTCGAAGGAAAAGTCTTCCACCACGATGATATTTCCGGCTTGCGCCTTGGCGGAGAGCGCGCTGCGGCGAGCGAGGCGTTTCTCTTTGGCGTTCACCGAGATTTCGTAGCTGCGCGGGCGCGGGCCGAAAACACGGCCACCACCGCGGTACAAGGGGTTGTTGATGTCGCCCTTACGCGAGCCCCCGGTGCCTTTTTGGCGGTGGAGTTTGCGGGTGGAGCCGCTCATTTCGCTGCGCTCCTTGGACTTGTGGGTGCCTTGACGCTGCGCGTTGAGGTAGCGCTTCACGTCGAGCCAAACGCTGTGTTCGTGCGGTTCGATGCCGAACACCTCGTCGGGGAGCTCTACCGAGCGCCCTGTGGCTTCACCTTTGATGTTGTATACTTCGAGTTTCATGTTTCAGAACCAGATTTAGAAACGTCAGGTATCCTATTTTTCGATGACGACAAAAGCACCCTTGTGGCCCGGGACCGCGCCCTTGATCAGCAAGATGTTTTGGTCGGGGAACACTTTGAGAATTTGCAGGCGGCGCACTTTCACGCGCTTGTTGCCCATTTGACCGGCCATCCGCATGCCTTTCATGACTTTGGCTGCGAACGACGAGTTGCCGAGCGAACCGGGGGCGCGCAAGCGGTTGTGCTGACCGTGGGTTTGCTGCATCACACCGCCGAAGCCGTGGCGCTTGACAACCCCTTGGAAGCCCTTGCCCTTGGATGTGGCGACCACATTGACTTTGTCGCCTTCCTGGAAAACCTCCTCGACGGTGACGGTTTCGCCCAGGGTTTTGGAAAGGCCCATGTCCCGAAATTCGAGGACGTGGCTCTTTGGCTCCGTACCGGCCTTTTCAAAGTGTCCGGCCATGGGCTTGGGAGTTTTGGATGCCTTGCGTTCGCCGTAGGCCAATTGGAGGGCCGAATAGCCGTCCGTTTTTTCGTCAAGCACTTGCGTGACCACGCATGGGCCGGCTTCAATGATCGTACAAGCGACATTTTTGCCGGTCTTGTCGTAGATGCTGGTCATGCCTATTTTTTTGCCAATCAGACCGTTCACGGTGGTTCGATTTTTTATAGTTGAACGATTGGTGATTTTATTTTTTCCCGGAAGAAACGGAGCGCGTCAAATGACGAAAAGCGTCCTTCCGTTTTATCGGAACCGCTTTCGACCGCATCAGTTGACCCTTTTTCGTTTCAGGGACACTTTGACGCAAGCCGGAAACAACCGCCTTGAATCCGAAAATGTACGCGTTAGGTGAGCTTGACCTGAATATCAACGCCGCTCGGGAGTTCCAGTTTGGAGAGAGCGTCCACCGTCTTTTGAGTCGGTGTGTAGATTTCGATCAAGCGCTTGTGGGTGCGCAATTGGAACTGCTCCCGAGCCTTCTTATTCACGTGCGGCGAGCGCAGCACCGTGAAAATTTCTTTCTCAGTTGGCAGCGGAATCGGCCCCGTAACAACGGCCCCACTCGCACGCACAGTCTTGACGATCTTCTCCGTGGACTTGTCCACCAAGTTGTAGTCGTAAGACCGGAGTTTTATGCGAATTTTCTGATTCATTACCTTGGAAATAAATTTTTGTCAAGTGTCAGACTTTTCGACGTAGCCAAATTTGATTTGGAGACCTATTCCGAAAAGCGGCTGCAAAGGTAAGCACACGCACTCTGCATTTCCAAAGAGGTTCCAAAAGTTTTTTAAAAAAAGTTGCCGCACGGTTTTAGGTGTCACAGAGGATCACAGAGTTTAAGCGGACACGGAGAAAAAAATTAAAACTCTGTGCTCTCTTAAACTCTGTGAGCCTCTGTGACACTACCCCCTCGCAAACGCCGCCACGGCCTCCCGCACGTTTCCGTACTCCAAAAGCAGATGCTGCGCAGCCGGGTAGTCCAATCCGGTAGCCTGCATGACCATGTGCGTGCCGCGATCCACCAACTTGTTGTTGCTCAGTTGCATGTCCACCATCCGGTTGTCCTGCACACGCCCAAGTCGGATCATGGCTGCCGTGGAAATCATGTTCAGCACCAATTTTTGCGCCGTACCGGCCTTCATGCGGGTGCTGCCCGTCACAAACTCCGGCCCGGTCACCACCAGCACCGGGAACTCGGCTTCGGCCAATACGGGCGCCCCGGGGTTGCAGGTGATACACCCCGTGGCGATACCGCGCTCCCGACAGGCACGCAGTCCATGCACCACATAAGGCGTGGTACCCGATGCTGCGATGCCCACCACCAGGTCTTGCGCATCCACACTGTGCGCAGCCAAATCTTCCCAGGCCTGCGTGGGGCTATCCTCGGCGCCCTCCACAGCTTTGCGAATGGCGCGGTCGCCGCCCGCGATGAGGCCGACCACCCAACCGGGCGGCGCGCCGTAGGTGGGCGGTATTTCGGATGCGTCCAGAATACCCAGCCGCCCGCTGGTGCCCGCACCTATATAGAATAGGCGGCCTCCTTCGCGCATGCGCAGCACAATGGCCTCCACCAATGCTTCGATCTGCGGAATGGCTCGCTCTACGACCAACGCCACTGTTCGGTCCTCCGCGTTGATGCTCATCAGCAGTTCGCGGGTGCTCTTGTGCTCCAGGTGCCGGTACTGCGAGGGGCTTTCAGTGATCTTTTCCATGGTGTGGTTTTAAACTTCATTTGCGGGCGTTTGCGAGTCGTTCAGGTTTTTAACAAACCTTGAGGACGCGCTAACATCTTTTAATACTTGCGGCGCAGCCTTGCGACGGAACTTGCGGTCAAATTTGACAAAACAGAAAAAACGAAAGCCATGTTGGTTATGAATCGTCTCCCGTTTGCCCTGCTGTTACTCTTTGCCCTTGTCGCCCTTCTCCCGGCCTGCCGTTCCACGCAGGATTTGATCGAAAGCGGCGACTATGACGGCGCCATTTCTTTCGCCGTGGACAAATTGCGCGGCAAAAAAAACAAAAAAACGGAGATCGTGCAGGGTTTGGAACTCGCCTTCGCCAAAGCGCAGGCCCGCGACCTGAACACCGCCCGCAACCTCGCAGCCGTGGACCGCCCCGAAAACTGGGAACGCATCAACACCATTCACCGTCAGATCAGCCGCCGCCAGAACCTGGTTGCCCCACTGTTGCCCCTTGTGTCTAAAGACGGCTACCGCGCCAAAATCGAGTTCGTGGACATCGCCCGCATGGAGGCCGAGAGCCGGGAAAAAGCCGCCGAATACCTGTACGTCTGCGCCGAAGACCTGATCAGTCAGGCCGAACGCGGCGACCGCCATGCCGCCCGCAACGCCCACCGGATGCTCAAAGACCTCGAAAGCCGCTATTTCAAAACCTACCGGAACAAGGACCTGCTGCTGCGCGATGCCGTCAACCTCGGCACCACGCACATCCTGTTCGAGGTGCGCAACGAAAGTACCAAAATCCTGCCCCGCGATTTCAACGAGCGTGTGCTCGCCTTCGGCGCCTCCGACCTCGACAGCGATTGGAAAGCCTACCACTTCAAACCCGATCCCAAACTTCCGGTGGACTACCGCGTGGTGTTCAACATCCGGCAAATTGACATCAGCCCGGAACGTGTCAGCGAACGCACGTACACCGACGAAAAAGAAATCGAGGACGGCTGGGAATACGTGCTCGACGACCGTGGAAACGTAAAAAAAGACACCGCCGGCAACGACATCAAACGCCCGCGCAAGGTGCGTATCCGGGCCGAAGTGCTGGAGGCGTTCCAGACCAAGGCAGCACGTCTGACCGGTATGCTCGAGATTTACGATGCCGTTCAAAATACCCGCGTGCATGTCCGCGACGTGGGCACCGAAATCCTGTTCGAGCATTATGCCTCCACGTTTCGCGGCGACCAGCGCGCGCTCAGCAAGGATTCCCGTGCGCGCATCGGCAACCGCCCCCTACCCTTCCCGCCTGACAGCGATATGTTGATGCAAGCAGCCGACCGCCTCAAGCCGAACATTCGGGACGAACTGCGGCGCAGCCGGGTGATTTTGTGAGGCTTTTTTTACTACAGAGACGTAGAGTTTTTTCACCGCGGAGACGCAGAGGCGCGGAGATGTTACGCAGAGATTTATACTATTCATTTTCGTTCTGCGCAAAGCCTCCGCGCCTCTGCGTCTCTGCGGTGAAAAAACTACCCCATACCCACCAACCGATACCCCACCCCCTTCAGCGTGATAATCTCCACCTGCTCGTCGTCTCGCAGGTACTCGCGCAGGCGGGTAACGTACACATCAAGGTTGCGGGAGTTGAAAATGGAGTCGTTGCCCCAGAGTGCATCGAGGATGTCCTTGCGTAGCACCGGTTGGTTGGGGTTTTGGCACAACATGTCCAACAGTTGGGTTTCGCGGTGCGAAAGGCGGCGGGTTTGTTCGCCGATCTGGAGTTCCTGCCGCAGGGGCGAGAAGCGGAATTTTCCCAAAGCGACAAATGTGGCGGGCGCTTGTTCGGGCATCTCCCCGCCACGCAACTGGATCAGGTTGTAGATGCGGGCGATGAGTTCTTCCATGCTGAACGGCTTGCGCACATAGTCGTTTCCGCCTGCGGCAAAACCCGCCAGTACGTCCTCCGTCTGGTCTTTGGCGGTCAGGAAAATGATCGGCAGTTGCGGAAACCGCACGCGAATGGCTTTGCCCACGGTAAACCCGTCGTCGAACGGCAGCATCACATCCAGCACGCAGATGTCGGGACCAAACTGCTCGCAAGCGTGTACCGCCCCGCGCCCGTCGGGCAGGTGGCGCACCGAAAGCCCGCGACTTTCGAGCGACTCGCGCACGATTTTGGCCAAAAAAGGCTCGTCTTCCACGTACAACACTTTGATTTCAGGCATGCGCAGGCAGTTCAACGGTGAAGGTAGCGCCATGGCTGAACTCGCTGTCCAGCGCAATTTTTCCGCCATGCTGACTCACTACTTTGGCGGCATAACTCAGCCCCAATCCGTGGCCTTTCACCTGGTGGCCGGTCTGCGAGGGTACGCGGAAAAACGCTTCGAAGATACGCGCCCGGTGCGTCGGGGGAATACCGGGGCCATCGTCCTGCACGCGCAGGAGGAGTTTGCCGGCATCGGAATGCAGGTACACCCGGATTGCAGGTTTTTCTCCACCGTATTTCAGCGCATTGTCCAAGAGGTTGTACAACACGCCGGCCAGGTGCAGCCTGTCGCCGTTGACCTGAAAATTTGCGCCTTCTGTTTCCAGCGCGACGGTAGCGCCGACCTGCTCGAAGCGCGGGCGGAGGGCAGCGAGCACCTCGTTGACAAGTTCCCGGAAATCGAAAACGGCAGTCGCCAACGCCGCGCCGGAGCGCTCCATTTGGGCAATGCCCAGCACTTTTTCCACCAGCAGGGAGAGGCGTTGCAGTTCGAGTTGGGAAATATCGAGGTACTCCTTGGTCTGGCCGGGATTTTTCAGGGCATCGAAATCGCGCAGGGCCTCAAGGGCCACGCTCATGGTGGCGATGGGCGTTTTCAGTTCGTGGCTGATGTTTTGGATAAACTCGGTTTTCAAGTCGGCAAGCCGTTTTTGTGTCCGCAAGGCGCGAAAAACGAAGTAAAACGCCAGCGCCACACAGCCGAACAGCAGCCCCGCGAACAGGATTTGCGGCAGCATTTTTCGCAGCAGAAACCACTCGTACCCGCTCAGTTCGGCGCCGTACTGCTCGCCGTTGGCCATGTCGGTGTACAGGCCCGAGCGGAGCACGCTGGGCGTTTCCTCCTTCCCCTCTTCGATGCGGTTGATCCGGTGTTGTATGGGCAGGCCGGCATCGGCCAAGGCGCGGTCGAACTCGGTGCGGAGACGCGGCAGGAACGCCGCCGTGTCCAGAAAGTGCCCCGGGCCGCGCACCATGCTGTCGCCGCTCATGGCAATGAACATGGAAATGGAGCCTCGGATTTCGTTGGCGGGCATCTCGCTACCGCCGGTGCGGCTCACATGGATTTCAAACTTCTGGTCGCCAGTGTCCACCGTGTGCTCATCCCGCCCGACGAAGGTCATTATCTTCACGGAGTCGGACACAAACATCTTCGGCACTACCGGCAAAGGATGCCCTTCGGCCACATTCCGCCGGAACACGAGTTTGTCCAGCAAGCCGCCCTCGATGTTCCGGATGGTGTTGACAAACACAAACCCCACCTCGCGGGACAACGCGGCTTTTTCCTCCTGGTACGTCCGCCACAAAAACCACGACAGCGAGCAGCCCAGCAGGAGCAGGCTGGCCGTCATCAAGACATGGGATAGCAGGAAAGTGCGGTTGGTGAACATGGTTGTTGGTTGTGTCGGGTCAAAAGTAGCGGCTTTTGTTTCCTCAAAAAGCGGGCATTAACCTTAATTAACCTAGCATCAAGGTTGCTTAACCTGTGGCTGTATGGCGGCGGCTTACCTTTGCCCCACATTTTTTCAATAAAACTAAAAATTATGAAACAGCTACTTCTGCTCACCGCCCTCATCCTCGTTCCCTGGTTGCTCGCTGCACAAAACACTTCCGGCGAGGTCACGTACAAAGAAACCATCCAGATCAAATTTGACATGCCCGACGCGGATGAAAATTTGAAAAAAATGATCCCGCCGTCGCAATCGGCCACCAAGGTACTCCTGTTCACCGAGTCGGCTTCGCTGTACAAAAGCGCCGGCGCCAAAGGCGAGGGCGACATTGAGGTGGGCCATGAAGAAGACGGTCAGGAAATGAAGTTTGTGATGAAACGCCCCGAAAGCATCCTGTTCACCGATCTGGAGGAAAGCAACACCGTGCATCAGCGCGAGTTCTTCGGACGCGACTTCCTCGTCACCGGCCCCGCTCGCGACTGCAAGTGGAAACTGACCGGCGAGAAAAAGAAAATCGGCGACTACGAGTGCCAGAAAGCCATGCTTCAGGATACTTCCGAACAGGTTGTGGCCTGGTTCACGCCGCAAATCCCCGTTCCGGCAGGCCCCGGCGGCTACGGCATGCTGCCCGGCCTCATCCTCGAACTGGACATTGACAACGGTACTCGCACCACCATCGTCACCAAACTTGACCTGAAGCCCATGGACAAAATCGAACAGCCGACAAAGGGCAAAAAAGTTACTGCCGAAGAATTCAAAGCCATTGAAGACGAAAAAATGAAAGAAATGGGCGTGGAAATGGGCGGCCAGGGCAAAGGCGTGCGCATGATCATCCGCACGGAGGACCGCGGCGGGCATTGAGTCTTTTCCCATCGTAGAGTAGAAGTGTCACTGAGGCTCACAGAGTTTGAGAGGACACAGAGTTTTTTCTCTCGTAGAGTAGAAGTGTCACAGAGATTCACAGAGTTTTTGTCACTCCCAAGGAAACCGTCCGCTCTAAATCGGCATCGAAACTCTGTGCCCTCTCAAACTCTGTGAGCCTCTGTGACACTTCGCTCTACAGGCGCTTTTACATTTACAAGAACATTTCAATTTCGCTATGAAAACAATCTTCCTTCTCGCCTTCTCCCTGCTCTGCGGCTCCGCTTTTGCCCAAAAAACGGTGCTGCAGGGCGTTTTTTCCGACAACACCGGAGCCACACTGCCCGCCGTCAGCGTCGTGCTGATGACCCAGGATTCCGTCATGCACGCCTTCGCCACCGCCAATGCCGAGGGGCGTTTTTCCCTGAAAGCAAAAACCGCCGGGACTTACCTGTTGCAGGCCACCTACCTCGGTTACACGACCCACTGGCAAACCGTAACGGTGGAACCCGGACGCACGGAAATTGACCTTGGCCGCATCCGGCTGGAACCTTCGAGCGAGGTACTGCCCGCCGTGGAAATCAGCGCCGAACGCGATCCCATGCGCATCAGCCGCGACACCGTGGAGTACAACGCCGCCGCCTTCAAAGTACAGCCCGGTGATGCCGTGGAGGAACTGCTGAAAAAAATGCCCGGCATCGAGGTGCAACGCGACGGCACCGTAAAAGCCCACGGCGAGGACGTGAAAAACGTGCTCGTGGACGGCAAGGAGTTTTTCGGAAAAGACACCCGCGTGGCCACCCAAAACCTGCCCGCCGAAGCCGTGGACAAGGTGCAGGTGTACGACAAAAAATCGGACATGGCCGAGTTCACCGGCATCGAGGACGGGCAGGACGAACGCACCATCAACCTCAAACTCAAGGAGGGCCACAAGGACGGCTATTTCGGCAAGGCCGATGCCGGGGCCGGCACCGAGGGCCGCTACGAGGGCAAATTCAACCTCAACCGGTTCACGCCCGGCGACCGCCTGTCGGTGATCGGCATGGCCAACAACACCAACCAGCAGGGGTTTTCCATGGACGACTACATGCAGTTCATGGGCGGTATCGGCGCCATGATGTCGGGCGGCGGCGGGCGTATCCAGATGGGCGGCGACGGCGGAGGCGGCATCCCGCTCAACACCGGCCAGGGCGTGCAGGGCATCCGCACGTCGCTGGCGGGCGGCCTGAACTGGAGCAAGGATTTTTCGAAAAACACCGAACTGACGGCCAGTTATTTCCTAAACCGCTTCCGCAACGACCTCGATCTCAGCAGCAACAGCCAGAACCTCGGCGCCGGCGGCATGTTTACCGGAACGGAGGAGGAAGACCAGTTGAGCCGCAACTTCGGGCACAACCTCAGCCTGCATTTCCGCCACCGGATTGACTCGTTCCAGAGCCTCATCCTGCGCGCCAACGGCGGCCTGAACGAGGCTCTGTTCGACAGCCGCGGCAACACGGCGGCCTACAACACCTTCGGCAACCTGCAAAACGAAGGCCTCCGCGACTACCTCAGCGAAGGCAACAGTTACAACTTTCGGTCGTCGCTCCAATACCGCCTGCGTTTCCGCCGGCCCGGTCGTGCCGTGGTGGCGCAAGGCTCGTTCGGCGGGAACGACCGGCAGCAGGACGGCTCCCTGTTTGCCGTGAACCGCTATTTTGCGCAGCCGGTCGTTGCCGACACGATCCGCCAGCGCCAGGACGTGGCCGACGGCGGCAACCAGTACGGCCTGTCGCTCACCTACACCGAGCCGTTGGGCCGAAGCCGCTACCTCGAATTGAACGGCTCCCGGCAAAACTACACGAACGAGAACCGCCGCGAGTTCTTCGACCAACTGCCTGTTGGCGAAACGCGCAACGAGAATTTGTCCAACCACTTCCGCCGGGGCTATGTGTACGACCGGGCGGGCCTGAACCTGATGATGAACCGCAAGCAGTTCAAACTCACGGCGGGCGTGGCCTTTCAGGAGTCGCGCCTCGAAAACAGCGTGGTAGGCGAGAATCAGCCGTTCAACGCCCGCTTCTCCCGCTTCCTTCCCGCGATGTTCGGCGAGTACGAATTTGCCACGGCCAACCACCTGAATTTCGGCTACACCACCCGCTTCACCGAGCCTTCGCCGGAACAGTTGCAGCCCGTGGTGAACAACAGCGACCCGCTGAACGTGTACATCGGCAACCCGAACCTGCAACCCGAGTATACCCATGAGTTGCGCTTGGGCTACTTCCTGTACGACCAGTTTTCGTTCACCTCGTTGTTTGCCAACCTGACCGGCTCGTACACGGCAGACAAAATCACCAATGCCACCGTAATTGACTCCCTGCTGCGTCGCACGGTCACGCCCCTGAACGTGGAACGGGAAACGGCACTGCGCGGCAGCCTCCAGTTCAGTGCGCCCATCCGCCCGCTGAAAATGAAGTTTCGCTTGCAGGTCAATTCCGGCTTGGCGCAACGCATCCTGTTCGTGAACGCCGTGCAAAACGACGTGCGCGACTGGCGCAACGGCATTGATTTTTCCCTGGAAAACCGCAACAAGGACGTGGTGGACGTACTCGCAGGTATCCGGCTGAACACGACCAACACCGACTGGTCGGTAAGCACGGCACAGAACCAGCAGTTTGCCAACCATGCCTGGTACGGTGAATTTCGCTACACGCCCGTGCGGCGTTGGATGGTTGAAACGCAGTTCGAATACACGGTGTACTCCGAGGAGGCCTTCGGCGAGCGCACGGCCATTCCGCTCTGGCGGGCCGGCGTGACGCATTATTTTTTGAAAAACAACCGCGCGCGCGTCCGTCTGTCGGTGTTCGACTTGCTGGCGCAAAACCAGGGCATTACCCGGAACAGCAGCCTGAACTATGTGGAACAGCAGCGCAGCAACGCGCTGGGCCGGTATGTCATGCTCACGTTCGGCTACTCCCTGTCGGGGTTCGACAAGCCGAACGGGGCGATTGAGATCAAAATGGGGAATTGACAAGGCTAAAAAAGCCACCGCCATATCCATTTCCCTTTCGTTCTTTGCAGCCCGATGAAGGTGCTGCTCACAACACTTAACGCAAAGTACATCCACACCAACCTGGCCATTCGTCTGCTGTATGAATTGAACCGGGACTGGCCGGGACTGGTGTGGCGGGAATTTACCATCAATCAGAACCGGGACGAGGTCGCCCGTTTTTGCGCCGATTTTGACATCGTTGCATTCAGTTGTTATATTTGGAACATCACGCAGACTTTGGATGTTGCCCGAAAAATCAAGGCTACAAACCCTTCGGTACAGGTGCTGCTTGGCGGCCCGGAAGTGAGTTACGACTGGCAGGATGTGATTGCCCGGCCAGAGGTTGATTTCATCATCACCGGGGAAGGCGAAATCCCGTTCCGGGCCTTTTTGTACGCCTGGCCGGAAGTCGGCCACCTGCCCAATGTGGCCGGCAAAACACCCGACGGAGCCGTCCGGTATTTTTCCGATCCGGCTATTTTCAACCTCGAAGAATACCGCGACATCCGGCCCTGGCGCAACGACCCGCCGGACACGCTGGCCACCAAAGTCCTGTACGTAGAGACCTCCCGCGGCTGCCCGTACAAATGCGAGTTTTGCCTCGCCAGCCTCGACAACAAGGTGCGTTACCTGCCCGACGAACACATCAAACAGACGCTGCGCTACCTGATGCAGCACGGGCGGGTCATCAAATTTCTCGACCGCACGTTCAACATGAAGCGGGATTTCACGCTGGATATTTTCCGGTTTATTCTGGAGCACCACCGCCCGGAGAACGTGTTCCAGTTTGAAATCACCGCCGACATTCTGCACCCTGACATTATTCGCTTTATTCAGGAACACGTGCCCAAGGGTTTGTTCCGGTTTGAAATCGGCATCCAGACCGTCAACCAGAAAGCGAATCTGGAAGTGAGCCGAAAGCAGAATTTTGACAAAACCAAAGGCATCATTCAGGCGCTTGCCGACAAGGTGGAGATGCACCTGGATTTGATCGTCGGCCTTCCTTTGGAAACCTGGGACGATGTGAAGTACAGTTTCGAATCGGTGTTTCCGTTGTTTGCGCCGGAGTTGCAAATGGGCTTTTTGAAATTCCTGAAAGGCACTCCGATGCGCGACAAATACGCCCAGCACGGGTTTGTTTTTGACCCCGAACCGCCCTACGAAATCATCGAAAGCAACTACCTTTCCCGCCACGAACTCGCACAACTCAAACTGGCGGAACACGCCCTGGAGATCTACTGGAACAAACCCCGCGCCATTCGAACCTTGAAATACGTCACCGCCCGCTACAGTATTTTTGACTTTCTGCTGGGGCTGGGCGCGTGCTTTGGCGAACGGCACGAATTTCACCGGTACACCATTGCCAATGTGTACGAGCGGCTTCTGGTTTTTGCCCAACGGCAGTACCCCGACGATACCATGCTACAGGAGTTGATTGATCTGGATTTTTGCCTGTACCAAAAAGAACGCCCCCGGCCCCTGCTCCTCCAAGAAGTGGCCGAAGCGCAGAAAACGGCCTTGATCGAGGCTTTTCAGGCAGAATCGGCCCACGAATCCCGTAGCAAAGTCCGGTATCTGGCACTGTCGATCCGGTTTGACTGGGATGTTTTTGAGATGGAACATCGGATCGTGTCTGGCGACTACCAATTATTGCTCGCCTACGACGGTATCCGTGTCGGTCAGGCTTTTGTTTTCAACCGCTTGGCCGTAGAAACGTAGTCGGGAGGTGGTGCGGAACCCGCCGCTGAAGGCTGGCGCCATTTGGATTAAAAAACGGGCGGCCCCTCATCTGAAGAGCCGCCCGTACAACGCGAGTGGGCGCATTCGCTTTGCATCAATTACACCCTCCGCTGATATTAACATTAAATGTACACTCGACACTCTGCCCTGTAGTATTGCTCACCGTCAGGTGAATGGCTACAGTACCGGGATTCACAATGGTGTCAGCCGCCGGTGACTGTACAACCGGTGTCAATGGGCCACCCCCACAACCATTGGATGCGGATACCAATGCTGTATAATCGCCGAGTATAGCCTGACAGTTGGCGTTTGCCAAAAGATTGGGTACCGAAGTCGGGCAGGTGATTGTCGGCGACGGATTGTCCTCCACAACTATCGTACTGCTGCACTCGGCAGAATTTTCGCAATCATCGGTGGCCGTCCAAGTCCGGGTCACGCTGTATCCCTGCGGGCTCGGCGTGTTAACATCAACAAACGTGATGTCTGGATTGCCCGCGCAATTATCGGTGGCTGTAGCCTGTGGGAAAACTGGCGTAGCCGGGCACTGAATTGGCGAGGTGACGGGCGGGCAGGTAATCACCGGCAGTGTCTCGTCGTTCACTGTGATTGTTTGTACGCACGTTGCGGTTATGCCGCAAGCATCAAGGGCCTGGTAAGTGCGGAGGATGGTGACGATATTGGGGCAAATTTGTTCGGTGGGCACATCGCTCAGCAACGAGACGGTGACGGTGCCGCCGCAGTTGTCGGAGGTTAAGATGGAAGCCGACGCGTCGAGGGGTGCCAGATTGAAGCAAGACACCACCTCATCTATTGGGCAGGTGATGGTGGGCGGTACCTGGTCGTTCACTGTGATTGTTTGTTCGCACGTTGCGGTTATGCCGCAAGCATCAAGGGCCTGGTAAGTGCGGAGGATGGAGACGATATTGGGGCAAATTTGTCCGGTGGGCACATCGCTCAGCAACGAGACGGTGACGGTGCCGCCGCAGTTGTCGGAAGTCAGGATGGAGGCCGACTCGTCGGAGGGCACCAGATTGAAGCAGGACACCGAAACGCCAATCGGGCAGGTGATGGTGGGCGGTACCTGATCATCCACCGTAATTGTTTGCGCGCAGGTAGCCGTTTCGCCACAGGCATCCGTCACGAGGTATGTGCGGGTTGTGGTGTATTGGTTTGTACAGTTTAGATTTGAAACCACATCCCCTTCGAATGTTACGGAGTAAGCGCCTGGGCAGTTTGTGGTCACGGAGACCGAAGCAATATCCGGGGGTGGAACCAGGTCGTCGCACGGAACCAAAACGTCGCCAGCGCAAATAATGGTTGGGGCTAAACAGAGAGACATGGTGACAAAATTGTTCTCGGTGGTGATGGCACCTGCGGTGGAAAGCGCCCTGCCGTTGAGTGTGCTTCCGGGCGCCAAGTCGATGGCGCCATTAGCAATAACAGTGCCCACAAAAAAAGCACCTCCGCCTAACGCGAATGCACCATTTACTTGCCAATACACATTACACAAGTTGGCGCCATTGATGAGGAGCACATTAGCGAGTGTGCTGGTCGCAAATGCACCGCCTATCTGAATAATAAAAATGGCAGAAGGATCGCCCTCTGCGTCTAGAGTTAAATCCCCGTTCAATGTTGAGGCAGCGTCTGTACAATACGTGCCAGGGGTGAGAGTTTGGCCGTTTCCAAGAGTGACTCCAATTGGGAAGTCACATGTACGCATGGCCAAATCCATATATGCTGGACCCACATCGGTTGCCGCTTGCGCTGAAACACCGTCGGCCCAATGGGGGGAACCAACCAACACCCCCGGAGGAAATGCATTATGATCGCCCACGTGGGTTCCGACATCGCCGATAACCACGGTTGATTCACCAATATTGTTAAATGCCCCCACGGCGGTAAAGAGTGCAAAATTTCTGGTAGTGCCTAGTACAGGATGAACTTGTCCGAAAATTACATTCGGGAGAGAAAACAGGAGCGTAACGGCCGTTACAACGTGTAGAGATTTTCTTTTCATGATTAATTTAGATTAAATTAGACAAAAACGTGTGATTAAATTAATTTAAGATGTCACGGGAGCGACCTGCAAAGGTTCGTATTCAGCACAACTTAATTTCAGAAATAAATTACATAATTCTCAGTTATTGAGTTATAGCGGGCAATACCTCCTTATCGTTTGGAGCGAAGTGGTAGCAGGTGTTGTTCGCAGCCCTACCGATCCGGTTCGACTGGGAAGTTTTTGAGCAGGAAAAATTCCCTTGCACTCCGTCTGACAATCCAATACCTTACCAACCCAATGACAAAATTTACCACCCACTTATTCCCCCGAAAGCGCATCGCAGCAGATGGGGCGCAACACCGACTTCTGTATTAAATCGCTCATAATGAAAATCATACACCTCATTGCATCACTGCTGTTTCTCCCTTGTACCCTTCAAGGACAATTCTATTACGAAATTGGCGATACCTTGAATGTCGTCGCCAAAAGCGGATTGCACCTGCGCGACAGCTGCAGCAGCACATCCCTGAAGTTGGGAATTGTCCCGTTCGGAGGCAAAGTCATCGCCCAAGGTTTTTATGAGGGAGGATACGATGAGTTTGGCAACAGAACGGGTAGATGGCTCAAGGTAAAATACAAGGGGTTGACAGGATATGTGTTTTCGGGATTTGTCACCACACTCAAAATTCCGGTGCTTGATTTTGCCGAATTGGAAGATGGGTGCTACCAGTTGGGATGGTTTGAAAAACTAATCAGGAATAATGTGGATTCTCTGGTCTACAAAGGGGATAACACCTACAAAGGATTTGATCAGGACAGCAAAGACTGGAGCAGATCCCTTTGGGAAATTTACAGCGACGAGACGATTATCAGCCACCTGTTCTGGTATGAGAGCGAAGAATTAATCATCGAGTCATCCCAAATAGGCATGAATGACATTTTGAATATCGTGGAGTATTACATCAGCAAAGTGAAAGAGAAATGCGCCGACTACCCGATGTTGAATGAAGAAGAAAAAGAACCGGATTTGAATATTTTAAGAGACGAATACGGGAGAATTAAGTCAATTGAATGTCGTCATTTGAAATTCCTTGCAGAGAAATCGCGATACAAAACAAGTATCCGGGTGATTTTGTGGGAATCGTAAGTTCAGCACCCCGAAAAGGAACATTACGATCGCCGATCACAACAATTACGTGTGAAGGTCAGAACCAAATCCAATGCATTTCCAGTCCAATGACAAAATTCACCACCCACACCTTTTCCCCCACCCGCATCGCCACGCTCGACGTATTCGGCGCCGGCAAGCGGAAACACCACGTGGTCGCCTTGCTGGAAATAGACGTGACCCTCGGCAGGGAAAAAATCCGGGAACTGGGCGACCGGGTGTCGTTTACCGCCTGGATCATCAAGGTCATCAGCCTGACCCTGAAAGAACACGAACGCGTAGCCGCCTACCTGCTGGGCAAACGCCGGCTGGTCATTTTCGAAGACATCAACGTATCCCTGATCGTTGAAAAAGAACTGGACGGGCAGCGCATCCCCGTCCCCCTCGTGCTCGAACGGGCCGACGCCCGCAGCGCAGCGGAACTCACCGAACAAATCCGGGAGGCCAAAACCACGCCCTTCAGCGCCAAAGACATCGTGCTGCAAAAACGCTCGGGACGGCTCGCTCGGTTGTACTATCTGCTCCCGGGATTCGTCCGGCGCTTCTTTTGGCGTTACCTGCTGGCGCACCCGCATCTCGCCTTCAGCAAAATGGGCAACGTAGCGGTCACATCCATCGGCATGATGGGCGCGGCAAGCGGCTGGTTCATCCCCGCGTCCGTGCATCCGGTTTGCTTCGGCATCAGCACGGTGGTGAAAAAGCCCGTAGTGGTGGACGACCGGATCGTCGTCCGGGAGATGCTGCACCTGACCGTCCTGCTGGATCACGCCGTGGTGGATGGCGCACCGATGGCCCGCTTCGTGAGCGATTTGTCCGAAAATATCAAAAACGGGGAGGGGCTGTGAACCTTGCCCACCCCGCCCTGCTTGTCTCGTTTCGGTAAGAACAAATCTACTGTGCCTGTTGTCTTACCATCTTTTGCGAACAAAATCGAAGCATGTCGAACATTGGATTAATCATCGAAGAACGGGCTGCAAACATCGGCAGTTTCATGGTCGGGCGGCTGCTGCCTTTTCGCCAGAAGCGGTCGGTAGGACCGTTTGTGTTTGTAGACCACATGGGTCCGGCCCAATTGAAAGAATACCAAAATCTGGATGTCCCTCCGCATCCGCACATCGGGCTTTCCACGCTCACGTATCTGTTTGAGGGGGCGATTATGCACCGCGACAGCCTCGGCTCGGAGATCGAAATTCAGCCGGGAGCCGTCAACTGGATGACCGCCGGTAAAGGAGTCGTCCACTCCGAACGCACGCCCGAATACCTGCGCAATTCAGAAAAACGGTTGCACGGCCTGCAAATCTGGGTCGCATTGCCCAGGCACCTGGAAGAGAGCGAACCGTATTTTACCCATGTCCCGGCGGATGAAATTCCCGAATGGGAGCAGGAAGGCCTGAAATTCAAACTGATCGCCGGCGAAGCCCTCGGAAGAAAATCGCCGGTGCCGGTACATAGTCCACTGTTTTTTATCGAGATAAAAAGTACCCGGACTGCATGGGTGAACATCGGCGAGCACCTGTTCGGCGAAAGCGCCCTGTACATTCTGGAGGGCGGTATCCGCAGTGAGGACAACACGTTTTCGCCCAAACAACTCCTGATTGCGCAAGAAAGCACGCTTTGCCGGTTCGAGATACTGGAAAACTCCACCGTGTACATTTTTGGAGGCGAGCCCTTTCCCGAAGAACGGTTCATCTACTGGAACTTTGTTTCCTCCGACCGGGAGCGCCTCGAACAAGCCCGGCAGGACTGGGCGGCGCAACGATTTCCGAAGGTGCCCAACGAGACTGAGTTCGTGCCGCTCCCGCTTACGCCAATCAACAAAAACGCATAACCAAACAGGCAAAAAAATGGATATTCAGCACATCAACCGCGAAACCAAAGGAGTTTTCAAAGCCGTGGAAGACGGCAAGGAAGCCGGAGCAATGACCTATTCCTGGGCCGGCGATGACAAATTGATCATTGACCACACGGAAGTAAACCCGGAGTTCAAGGGACGAAATGTGGGAAACCAACTGCTCATGGCCGTGGTGCAGTACGCCCGCGAAAGCAACATCAAGATCATTCCGCTTTGCCCTTTTGCCAAAAGTGTGTTTGATAAAAAAGAGGAAATACGGGACGTGCTGCGCTAAGAAACGGCACTTTGCCTTTGCCCAACAACTTTATAAAAGCGCCACCATGAACATTAAAATCGCCAGCCTCACCCTCGTTGCTACCCTCTTCGCGCTTTCCTGCGCGACAGACGACGCCAATACCGCTTCCAGAAACTACACCAACCCGAACGGCAGCAGCGAACTGGCCGTTTTGATGAACGACCTGTACCGGGAGGCGGAAATGGCGAAGCAAAAAATCGCGCTCGGCCACACGCCGGATTGGTTCGTGGATGCGGAAAAAATCCTCACTGCCGCCGCCACAGAACCCGAAAAAGCGGCATCACCGGAGTACAAAGCCTTCGCTGTTTCGTACCTCGAAAGTGTCCGCATGCTGAAAAACGCTTCTCCGGTCGAAGTGCCGGCGCATTTCAAAGCGATGACCACGGCTTGTATGAATTGTCACAACGCCATTTGTCCGGGGCCGACGAAGCGGATACGGAAACTGCTTTAGATTCAAGACATTTTGCTCGGTAGCCGACGCATCGCATCGTTGAGCAAGCAGCGGAAAAACCGGCAGGTATATCTTGCGACTGGTTCTAATCCAAACATTCCGGCTTATGCAACTATCCCGACCCATCCTGGCACTCCTTTGCTGTTTCCTTTGGTATTCCACCGGCTTTGCTCAAAGCGCTCCGGACTTGAATTGCGGTTTCGACGGCACCCGAAGTCCGGCATTTGCACAGCGTCTGTTGCGCTTCGAGGAACAATTGAGCCGGTATTTTTCCAACAAAAAAGGCCCGGATGCCGCTGCGCAAGGTTTGCCGCACGTAGTACCGGTGGTCGTTCACATCATCCACAACGGCGGCCCGGAGAACATTTCCGATGCACAAGTCCAGGCTGCCGTTGAGCACCTCAACCTCGGCTTTGCCGCACAAGGGTATTTTGCCCAGCAGGGCGCCACAGTTCACACGCAGATTCAGTTTTGTTTAGCCAAACGGGACCCCGACGGCAAGGCCACCACGGGTATCACACGCACACAGTCGCCACTGACCAGCATGGTACTCGAATACCAGGACATCGCCCTGAAAGACCTGAGCCGCTGGAATCCGCTGGAATATGTCAACATCTGGGTGGTGCAGGAAATTTACAGCGAAGGACTCGGGCCGGGAGTGGCCGGCTACGCGGTGTTTCCGGATGCGCATGGCGAACCAATAGACGGCATGGTGTGCGAAGCCCGTTTTTTCGGAACCTCGCCTGCCGACGACGCTGTGCTGATTCACGAAATGGGGCACTTTTTGGGGCTATACCACACATTCGAGGGCGGCTGCTCCAACGACGACTGCACGCAGGAGGGCGACCGCGTGTGCGACACACCGCCCGACAAAGCCACACACACCACCTGCCCATACAATTCCTGCCCGACCGACGTGGCGCCCGGCAGTCCGTTCACTTCGGACGTGGACGACCTTACCTCGAATTTCATGGACTACTCCCCATTCCCCTGCTACCACGCCTTCACGACAGGGCAGGCCTCCCGCATGCAAGGGGCACTGGAAACCGTCCGAAGCAGTTTGCTGAATTCCAACGGCTGCCTTGATCCCTGCACCAACCCCGTAGTCGCCGGATTCTCGCCGTCGGCCAATCCTGCCGAAGTGGGACAAACCCTGACCACCACCAACACGACGACCGGCGCCACCGCCTACACCTGGGAACTCGACGGTTTTTTTTATTCCGATTTAGCCGACCCAACCTTCACATTCACCGACACGGGCACATTCGCCGTCACGCTCATCGCCACAAACGGCGACCCGAATTGCACGGACAAAATTACCCGGGACATTACCGTCAGGTGCCCCGTTGTCGCCGACTTTACCGCCAGTCAGACGCAGATTGACCCTGGCCAAACCATCATTTTCACCAACAACTCCTCCGGCGGCGCCACTGATTTTACATGGTACATCAACGGGTTTCTACTGGACTCGACGCTGAACTTCAGTTTCCTTTTTCAAAATCCCGGCTACTTCACCGTGACCTTGCGGGCTTCCGGCGCTTTTTGTTCGGGTACCAGAGAAACCGTCATTTTCGTAAAACCACCTTGCAGCGGCCTGACCAACGCCCGGGTCGAATTAAAAATACCGGGCGGCGTGCTGGAAATAACCGACATGGCCCCACTCCCCGACGGCTCGGCGATCTATGCCGGGCGGGCCGATAACCTGCCGATCCTGGCCCGCATTGCCGCCGATGGAACAATCCTTTGGCAGAAAGCCGTTCACCAGCAGGCATTCAGCGGCTTTTGGGATATGGAGCCATTGGGCAACGGGGAGTTTGCCCTGCTCGCAGGCGGGGCATTACAGACTCCGTTTTTCCTGAAAATCAACGAAGCCGGCGATTTTATATGGGCCAGGGAACTTCAAACCGGATATAAACTGGGCGTTCCGCAAGGCGTGGATGTACTGGCCGCCAACCCCGACGGCTCGTTCGGATTTTTCTTCCTCGGTACCGACGGCAAAACAAACCTCGGAAAAATGAACGCAGACGGCTCGGTAGCCTGGACGTTGCAGTTCAACGGGTTTTCCACACATGGCGAACTAAAACGCACATCCGACGGCACGGGCGATTTTCTCGCTACCGTACTCCCGCTGTACTTCGGCAGTTTACCCATAACGGTGTTGCGGGTAAGTCAGACCGGTCAATTTTTGACCTCATACCGGATCAGTTTCCCGTCGGAAAACGTGGATCGCGGCAGTAGAATCCGTATCGGCACACATGCCGACGGCGGATTCTCCCTTTTTCTGACTTGCCATTTAGGCAATTCCGGCAACATGGAAAAATACTATGTCCGTTGCCGGGCCGACGGTCTTCCGATATGGGCCAGGCGATTCAATGCAGTCGGTTTATCCAACTTGAACATAGGAGCCAGGCAGGTGCCGGGAGACGGCTGGCTGGTGAACAACTATAAATCGGGCACGGCAGGCGGCTACCTGATGCGGTTGAATGAGGCGGGAGAGGTACTTTGGAACCGGAAAACCGGTGCCAACGCGCCGTTTGCCGTAGCCCTCCAAAACGGGTTGATCCGTTTCGTGCGCTACACCGGATCGTCATCGGCCAACGAACTGATGACTATGCCCGACTCGGACAGTCCAACCGACTGCCTGCCGGACAGTTCGCTGGCCGAAATGGTCACCGACATTCCCGTAGTCATGCAGGAATCGCCGGTAGTAGCCATACTCAAAAATTATCCGGCAACCGAACTCTCGCTCAACCTCGCCAATATGACGATGACGGCTACGTCCACATGCCAAACGGTTTTCCCCTGCGCCGAAATCTGCGACAACGAACGGGACGACGACGGCGACGGCTACGTGGACTGCTTCGATCCGGATTGCGACTGCCTGATCGGCGACAACTGTACAACGCCTGGGCCTCCCGACCCGATTTCGACCCAATTAGACTGGGAAAGCGCGGCTTCTCCGGTACATGTGTACGCCACGCCGAAGGTTGCCAACCTTGACCCCCAACGCGACAACATGCCGGAAATCATCTGCGCCACCTCCAGCAATAGTGGACTGAGCAACCTCGACCGCATCTTTTTTTACCGGGGAGACGGCTCCAATACAACCACACCGCGGCGGCTGGACATCCCGCAGCGGCTCGGCAGCGCCAACGCCGTCACCGTCGGCGATCTGGATCGGGACAACATCCCGGAACTGATTGTGGTATGTGCGGATGAACTGGTGCGGGTGTATAAAAATTACGATCCCGCTCCTGCCAACGCCATGCAATTGTGGCTGACCTCGGACCTCGGGACAGGCCTGCCTTATGCCGCACCCGCCTTGGCTGATTTCGACGCCGACGGCGTACCGGAGATTTATGCCGGAAACGCAGTTTTCAAAATTAACCTGGCCGGTGCGCAACTGCGCAGGGCCGTCATCGCACCGTTCGGCCCTCCAGGCCGGATCAGTTATAACCCCGTGCTTGCTTCCTCAACGGCTGCCGACCTGCTTTCGGTGGCCGATTGTGGCGGCGACCCCGACTGTGCGGGGCTGGAACTGGCTGCCGGCTATGAAATATATTCCATAGACCTCGACCTAAGCGACGGCGACGGATACCAGATCAAAACACAGCGCAGCCTCTCCAATTTCACGGCCCCGGATTACTGGATGGACGGATTGACCGCCGTGGCCGATATGGATCTGGACGGCATTCCCGATGTGGTGGTGACCGGCGGCAGAAACAGCAACGAGTATGGCGTGTATGTGTGGAACAAAAACGGATTGGTGCGTTTTATGCCCTACTTTTTCCCAAACGGTTTGGACTACGAACCCAGCGGAAGCATCCCCTGCATAGCCAACCTGTTCGATGACCGCAAAGCGGGGGCGGCTGTTGACCTGCCTGAAATTCTGGCTACGAGCGCCAACCGCCTGTACGCGTTCAACCTGAATGCCTCGAATGCAAATCCGGCCAATCCAACCTGGTGGTCGGTTTCGACGACGGACGTCAGCGGGTTTTCGGGGGCCGTCTGTTTTGACCTGGACGGCGACGGCGCGCAGGAAATTATTTACCGCGACCAAACGAACCTTCGTATTCTGTACGGCGGAAACACGCCCTTCCCTGCAGGCGTGGATGCATTGCGCAACTGGGTTGCGACACCAGTCGCTTCAGGTACTGCCGCCGAGTACCCCGTGGTAGCCGATATAGACAACGACGGGATGGCGGAAATTGCCGTAACTGGCGGTACCGCCTTGCCCGCGATCTTCGGTCGCATCAAAATATTTGAATCCGCCAACCTGCCCTGGATGCCCTGCCGAAAACTCTGGAACCAGTACAACTACCACGTAACCCATGTGAACGACGACCTGAGCATTCCTGCCGATATGCAAAAACACTGGCTCGAACTCCCGCCGGGCAGCGGAAGGCGTCCGCTCAACTTGTACCTGACCCAGGTATCCAGTCTGCGGGAACCGTTCCCACCGGGTACTCCGGTGCCCGATGCAGCTCTGACCATGGACTCCGTGCGCTGCCGGGCCGATAGTCTCGATTTGCACCTGAGCATCTGCAACCTCGGGAGTGCCTCCCTGCCGGCCCAAACACCGCTGGCGTTTTACCGCAGCAACCCGACTACCACGGCGGCATCCTTGTTTTTCCCGCCTCTTTTGCTGGACGACGCTATTGCCCCAAACACCTGCCGGCAAATTACGCTCCGGGTGCCGGCCGTTTTTGACTCGACCTTTTTTCTGGTGGTCAACGACGACGGCTCCGCGCCCAGGCCTTTTTCCCTCATTTACAATACGCTTTCGACCGATCAGAAGGAGTGTAATTTTGAAAACAACATGGCTTCATTCATCTTGCAAAACCAAATACCGCCGCTGGATCTCGGCCCGGACCTCCTGCTGTGTCAAAACTCGGTTGTCGAACTTACGGCAGGTCCAGGTTTTGGGCGCTACCGCTGGCAGGACGGTTCCACCGCGGCCACATACACCGCGTACACGCCCGGCAAATACTGGGTGGATGCGTTCGACGCCTGCGGATTTCGGCAAAGCGACACCGTGCTCATCGGGCTGAATACTGCTGCCACACTCGATTTGCCCAATACATGGAGCGTTTGCGCGGGCGATTCCGTGCACCTCGCAGCCTCCGGTTTCACCAGCTACCACTGGACGCCGGCTGATTCGGTGCGTTGTGCGGACTGCGCGGAGACCGCTTTTTTGGCCCAATCATCGTTGACCCTTTACCTGACCGCTGCCGACGGCGACTGCGTGGTTACCGATTCTGTGCAAATTGTGGTAAACCCGAAGCCGGAATTGGATTTACAGGTTCAGGATGGCAACTGCGGCACAACGGCGCGTATAGCAGCGCTTGCAACCGGCGCGATGCCGTTTGAGTTTTTGTGGTCGGATGCAAGCAGCGACAGCCTGTTGTTCCCATCGGTACCCGGCACATACACGGTTACGGTGACGGACGCCAATGGTTGTCAGGTGAGCAGGTCGGTAGCGGTTTCACTTTCCGGTTCACTGGCTGTTTCAGCAAGTTCGATGGCGCCGCGTTGCACCGGCTCTCCGACGGGCGCCATTGATGTCACGGTGCTCAGCGGCGCCCCTCCCCTGCAATTCGTATGGTCAAACGCCGCCGGCACCGAGGACTTGGACAGTCTACCGGCAGGGGTTTACACCGTCCTGGTTACAGATGCCAACGGCTGCACCGCCACCTTGTCTGAAACCCTGAGCGACCCACCCGTCCTAGTACTGGCTTTGCAAAAAACCGACCCGCGCTGTACGGGCGAGGCATCCGGCTCGCTCGACCTGACGGCCACCGGCGGCACGGGAAACCCGGCTTTTTCCTGGTCGAACAACAGTGCTGCAGAAGACCTCGGGGGGCTACCGGCAGGCACATACACCGTGTCGGTCAGCGATGCCAACGGCTGTTCGGCTACCCTTTCCGAAACCCTCACCGAACCGCCTGCCCTCTTGCTGTCTTTACAAAAAACCGACCCACGCTGTGCCGGCGAAGCATCCGGTTCGCTCGACTTGACGGCCACCGGTGGCACCGGAAACCCGGTTTTTTCCTGGTCGAACAACAGTACCGCCGAAGACCTCGTGGGGCTACCGGCAGGCACGTACACCGTGTCGGTCAGTGATGCCAACGGCTGTACTGCCTCTGTTTCCGAAACCCTGAACGACCCGCCCGCCCTTACGCTGGCTTTGCAAAAAACCGACCCGCGCTGTGCCGGCGAAGCATCCGGTTCGCTCGACCTGACGGCCACCGGCGGCACGGGAAACCCGGCTTATTCCTGGTCGAACAACAGCACCGCCGAAGACCTCGGGGGGCTACCGGCAGGCACGTACACCGTGTCGGTCAGCGATGCCAACGGTTGCACCGCTTCAGTTTCCGAAACCCTGAGCGAGCCGGCGCCGCTCATACTTGTCCTCACCAATTTGAGTTCCCCCCCTTGTCCGGCAATCCCCGAAGGCATCGCCACTTTGGCTGCATTGGGTGGCAGTGGTGCGCTAGTTGTCACCTGGAGCAATGGTCAGAACGGCCCTGCCGCCACCGGGCTTGTGGCCGGCACATACACGGCTACCGTCACCGACGCCAACGGCTGCACCGCCACGGTATCAGCCACCGTGCAGGCACTGGATTTGATCAGCCCGGAAATCCAGGCTGGCCCTGTCACGATACCCCTGGGGCCATCCGGTTCGGTCACCCTGACCCTGAGCAACCTCGGCGCGACCGTCGGCGACAATTGCGAGTTATCTTCGGTAGCATTCAGTCCCACGGCATTCGATTGCAGCGACCTCGGCGCCCACGAGGTTACCCTCATCGCTACCGACAACTCGGGTAATACCGCCACCCTGACGGTCACCGTCACCATCACAGACGACAGCGCTCCTTCGCTGGTTTGCCCGCCCGGCCTGACCCGCTGTGCCAACGACAACGTCGTGCAATATGCCGCTCCGGTGGCCACAGACAATTGCCTTGTGTTGGGCGGCCAGTTCGACCTTGCGCAAGGGTTGCCGAGCGGTTCCGTATTTCCCCCCGGTGCAACGACCAATGTGTACACCTTCACCGATGCACAGGGCAATACGGGCGCCTGCTCGTTTGTCGTCACGGTCCTCAGCCCGCTGGAGATCATACTGGACTCCGTGATCCATGACATCGGCGGCCAGCAAGTTGGTGGCGTGCTGGTGCGCGTAGGCGGCAGCCAGCCAGGGTATACGTACCATTGGACGGCCAACGGCCAACCAGTAGCCACCACGCCAGACCTGAGCGGGGTGGGCGCCGGCACATATTTCCTGTCCCTGAGCGACTCGTACGGCTGTACGGCCCTTGCCGGGCCGTTTGTGGTAGACAATCTATCGGCCACGCAGGCGCCGGGTTTGTCCAACCAGGTGGGTATTTTTCCCAACCCGACCACCGGTGAGTTGTTCGCAATATTTACCTCCGATCTGGCTTCCGAGCAGAAGTACGTAACCGTATTCGACGCTACAGGGCGTCGGATGCAGGAACAACTCGACCAAAGCCGAAAAACGGTAAGCATGGATTTGTCCCATCTGCCGGAAGGATTGTACTTCGTGCTGATCCGGGTGCGTGGAAAACAAGGGATATGGAAAGTAGTAGTGAGTCGGTAGCCTCTGTTTTGTACGTATACCCAGGCTTTACAAACCCGGAAAGTCTAACAACATGCGGAGGGTCAGAAACAAAATGAAATCCCGGTACAGCAGGTACAACACAGAAAAACCGGCGAAAAACACTAGGGTTTTAAGGGCAAGCCAGGCCCTATGGCCGCCGTAAAAATGCCGGGTAGCAAACAAGTGAACCGGCAAGAGCAAGACGAGAAATGCCATCAGAAGAACCATCCCTTTAATCTGAAAAAGCAGTACAATCAGCGTGCCGCCGACCATGAGCAAGAACAGCAGAAAGGCAAACCAGTGTGTCGCAAAGATGAGGTGGCAGAGGAAGTACGGATTTTGGCGGAAAAAAAGCGCGAAAAACAGTGTGCCGAGCAGGGGCACAAAAAGGTAAAGCAACACTTTTGTCAGGCCTGCGCTTTTGGCGTCAATGGTTTTGATGGCTGTTTCGACCGCGATTTGTTCGCGTGCCGCATAAGCGTCGGTCAGGTCTTTTAGGCGTTCGCCGCTCCAGATTTTTGATTCGGATTCGGAATGGTACACCCACTTCAGTTTGGGCGAAAACACATCGTTGTCGCCAAAGAATAGGAAAAACGCGAGGTTGAGCAGCAGGAATAATTGCAAGGGTTTGAGGTACAGGTTTCGCCGTCCTGCAACAAACTCGGCAGTCAGAAAGCCCGGTTTTGACACCAAAGCCCGGAGGGAGCGCAGCGCCTTGGAGTCGAAATGCGAAAAATGCTCAGCCAGCGTTTGCGTGTACTTGCGCAAGTGAAAATCCTTGGCCGATACCCGCTTTTCGCCGCATTTATGGCAGTATTTGCCCTTGAAGGTCGCGCCGCAGGAGGGACAATTTTCCGGAGGATTCAGTTCTGGCAGATGCATGGCGAAGTAATTTTCCAGCGGACGAACAGCCCCCACCCTACCGCGGCACTTCCACCTTTTTTACCAAATCGTCCAGCACTTCCCGCACGTGGTAGCCCTCCATTTCGCGGTCGGGTGTGAGGATCACGCGGTGGTTCAAGGCCGGGAACACGACGTAGCGGATGTCGTCGGGCGTCACGAAATTGCGACCGTTGATAGCAGCAAGGGCTTTGGCGGTTTTCATCAGGGCCAGCGAGGCACGCGGGCTGGCGCCGAGGAACAGGTCGCCGCTGTTGCGCGTGTGATGCACGATGGCGGCGATGTAGTCCAGCAGTTCTTCGCGGATGAACACCTGCTCGATGCGGCGGCGGCAGTCGGCGATGTCGGCCGGCGCGAGCACGGGATGCACGGTTTCGCGCAATGCCCCGGTGAAATCGTTGCGGAAACGGCGCAGGATGATCTTCTCCTCCTCGAGGCTGGGGTAGTCGAGCACGATTTTGAACAGGAATCGGTCGAGTTGGGCCTCGGGAAGTTTATAGGTGCCCTCCTGCTCGATGGGGTTTTGGGTGGCCACTACAAAAAACGGGCTGCCCATCGGGTAGGTGTGTCCGTCCACCGTCACCTGAAACTCTTCCATGACCTCGAACAGAGCGGCCTGGGTTTTGGCCGGCGCCCGGTTGATTTCGTCAATGAGCACGATGTTGGAAAAGATCGGCCCGGACTTGAAGTTGAACTCCGAGGTTTTCATGTTGAACACCGGCGTGCCCACCACGTCGGCGGGCATGAGATCGGGCGTGAACTGGATGCGGCTGAACCCGGAGGCAATGGTTCGGGCCAGCAACTTGGCGCTCAGTGTTTTGGCAATACCCGGCACGCCTTCCAGCAGCACGTGCCCACCGGTGAACAAGGCTATCAGCATCTGGTCCAGCATATCTTCCTGGCCCACAATCACCTGGCCGATTTGGGCTTTTACGCGCTCCGCCCGCTCCTGCACGGGGGATACGTCCACGCCTTCCGGCTGCGAGTCCTGCACTTGTTCTTCCGGCGTTTCTGGGGATTCAAACTCTTCATTTATCATAATTGATCTTGTTTTTTACAGCAGATTAGGGGAATGCTTGTTCCCCTTTGTCATCCCGAAAGGATCCGGCCAAACTACATGGGCCTCTCCGTGGTTTCCCACCGTAGATCGGACGGATCCCTTCGGGATGACAAAGCCCCCACTCTGCCGCTGCCAAGGTCGGGCTATCTGCGGAAAAACCGCAACACCGGGAATATTTTCCCGCCACAAGGGCATCTTTGCACCAAGCCCGCCCTGCTGCCCCCCCCTCAAAAACTCAAAACTCAAAACTCAAAACTCAAAACTGAAATAATGTCTGTCAACCAACTTCACCAAACCGAGCCGCGCTGGTTCGCCGTACACACCCGCGCCAGATGCGAGAAGTTTGTGCAGCGGGCTTTGGCGAAAAAAAGCATCCACGCGTATGTGCCCCTGTCGCGCGTGTTGCGCCGGTATGTGCGCAGCACACGCCTGACCGAAAAGCCGATCATTCCCGGCTATGTGTTCGTGAAAATCACCAAGGTTGACTATGTGCCTGTGCTGGAAACCGAAAATGCGGTCGGTTTCGTGCGCTTCGACAAAGACCTGTTGGCCATACCGGAAGCGGAAATTGACCTGCTGCGCCGCATCGCGCTGGAAGACGGCCTCGACGTGACCGCCGTACCCGGTCTCCTACTGACCGAGGGGGACCCGGTGGAGATCAGCGGTGGCGCGCTCACAGGCCTACGGGGCCACATCGTAAAAACAGAGGGCAAGCGCCGGTTTCAGGTAGCGCTGGAGCGGCTGGGGTACAGTTTGCTGATTACGGTGGATGCGGGATTGTTGGGGCGGGTGTGATTTTCGGCGTGGGCGGCAATGTTCAAATTTCTTTGCTTTCAGGGGAGAACAAACCCTACTTTTGTAAAAAAATTAGTCAGGATGACAACCGTACAAATAAATTTGCCACATCAGGCCCAAATAGCCGACTTTGAGGTAAAAATGCTGGTAGCAGGCAGCCTTTATGAAAAAGGACGCTTGAGCGCAGGCGAAGCAGCAAAGATCGTGGGTCTGTCGAAGCGCGCATTTTTGGAAGTTTTGGGCAAGTTTGGTTACTCAGCTTTGGGGTATTCGGCAAAAGAACTGGAAACGGACTTGCTCAATTTTGAGGCATGGAAAAAGTAATCATTTCGGATACGACATGCCTGATTTTGTTGAGCAAGTTGGGGTTTGCTTCATCTTTACTTCTGCATGGCATGACCTTGTAAAGCGAAATTTTTTTCGATCAGAAGGTCTCAAGACAAACGCTCAAGCCGCCCCGATCTTCTGCAAATACTTCAGCACTTTTTTCGCCGCGTCGCCGCCTTTTGTGGCGTGATGGATCAATTTCAGTCCGTGCGGACCGGCGGAATTTTTCAGTTCGGGATGCAGGCGGAGCACCGCTTTCACGATGTCGAGGCGGCCGAGCATGGCCGCGCAAAACACGTTCATGCGCGCGCCTTTGGACAGCAAAAACTCCGCGATGTCGCGGTTGCCGACGTGCCCGGCGGCTTCGAGCGCAGTTTCAAAATCGCCACCGCCATGGTCGAAGGCCGCATTGAGCAGGCGCGGTTCCTGAGCGTAGAGCTCCTGCACGCGGGCGAAATCCGAGTGCGCTTTTCCGACCCATTCCTTGACCAATTCACCGGGGAGCGGATCGCCTTTCGGCTTTTTGGGTTGGGGCGTTTGGCCAAAAAGCGTGGCGATGCCGCCCGCTGCGGCAAGTGCGAGAAATTTTTTTCGTGAAAGCATCTGTGACGTGTTTTTGTTTGCCACAAAAGTGGACGACTTTGCCGGCCCGGGTCGCGCCAAACCTGTGCAAGTTGGTGCAAGTTTGTGCAAGTGGCCGGAAACGCACCGGACAGGTCGTTTGCCGTACTTTTGCAGGCCACAACACCGGGTTTATGAACGAAAAAGATGTTGCGCTGGAATTCTGCAAAACCACCATCGAGCACAAACTCGCGTGGGGCAGCAGCACGGGCTGGACAAACCGGGACTATGCCGAACTCGGCAATCGTATTTTTGCCGAAACGGGGGTGCAACTGAGCACCACGACCCTGAAACGGCTCTGGGGAAAAATTGACTACAGCAGCAGCCCGCATGCCGATACACTCGACGCCCTGGCGGTTTTTGCAGGTTTTGACGACTGGCGCAGCCTGAAATTGAGCAGCGCCGCAAGCGCGAACAAGCACGCCCCGAACGCCGTCGGCGCCATGCCGAAAAACATGCCGCACCGGGTAGCCTTTCTGAAAAAACACCTTGTGGCAGTGGTACTGTTGGTGGCGGTGGCGGTTTTTGTTTCGATGGTTTGGCGGGCAGTATCTCGGCGCCCGCTTTCGCCGGAGGCGTTTTCGTTCAGCAGCCGCCCGTTGAGTGCCGGCATCCCCAATTCCGTCGTTTTCAACTACGATGCACATGCTGCGCCGCCCGGCGATTCGGTATTTATCCAACAGTCGTGGGACAAACGGCGGCGGGTGGCGGTTCCGCGAACCGGTCGCGAGCACACTTCGATTTATTACCGGCCGGGTTATTTCATGGCAAAACTCGTGGTCGGCGACCAAACCGTACGGGAGCACAAACTTTTCATTCCGACCGATGGCTGGTTGGCGTACATCGAACAATCGCCCATACCGGTGTACCTCGACCGGGCGGTTTTTGACCGGGACACTTGCCTCGAAGTGCGGCCGGAGCTCGTAGCGGCGCACAACTTCCCGCTTCAACCCGAGGCGCCGACGGTCTGCTTCACGGAGGTGCGGCAGTACGACAGCCTGACCACCGACGGTTTTTTGCTCGAAGCGGAGCTGAAAAACCTGTTTGCCGAAGGCGCTGCGGTGTGCCGCATGAGCGAAGTCGTGTTGCTGACCACGCGCGGGCCGCTCGTCGTGCCGCTTTCCGTACCGGGTTGTGCAGGTGCGTTGGTTTTGCATGTGCCCCACCAAAATATCGGAGCCGACGTAGCAGATTTGAGCGGCTTCGGGTGCGACCTGAGCCGGTGGGTTCGGGTGCGCGTGTGCTCGGGGCTGCCTGGGAAAATTGACATTCAGGTGCGAGACAAGCCTGTATTCACACTCGACTGGGCCGGCGAGGCTTCCGAAATTATCGGCGTGCAGTTCAATTTCAAAGGTGGCGGCGCGGTACGGCGTATACGGTTGGAGCGGAAAGAATGATTCACTCCCGCCCTATCTCCTGCACCGCAATCCACGCGAACAACCCCGCCCCGACCTTCAGCGCATCCTCGTCAATGTCGAACTCTTTGGTGTGCAACCCGGCGGTGATGCCCCGGGACTCGTTTCGCACCCCCACTCGAAAGAAACAAGCCGGGACCCGTTCTCCATACCGGGCAAAGTCTTCCGACGCCATCCAGATGTCGAGGTCGGCGACGTTGTGTTGCCCCAGATACCCGACGGCGTGCTCCTTGACGGCCTGCGCCAGCGCCGGGTCGTTGTGCAGCGATGGATTGCCGTCCTCGATCTGAAAATCAATCTTCGCACCGGTCTGCATGGCCACACCGGCGGCAATTTCCTTCATTCGGGCTTTGGCTTTTTTGCGCCAGGCTTCGTCCACGGTGCGGAACGTGCCCTCGATTCGAACCGTGTCGGGGATGACATTGGGCGCGTTGCCGCCCTCGATGTGGCCGAACGACAGCACCATCGGCGTACGGGCGTCGCAGTTGTGGGTTTTGATTTGCGCCAGCGCCACGAGAAGGTGGGCTTGCACCATGATCGGGTCAACGGTTTGGTGCAGGCTGCTGCCGCCGTGTCCGCCCCGGCCGACGATGGTCACTTTCAGCACGTCGTTGGAGGCCATGAACCTGCCCGGGCGTATGCCAACGGTGCCACAAGCCAGGTTGGCATCGCAATGCAGGCCGATGATCTTGTCCACCCCGTCGAGGATGCCCGCGTTGATGAGCTGAATGGCCCCTCCGGGCAGACGCTCCTCGTCCGGCTGAAACAGGGCAATGATTTCGCCCTCGAATTCGTCGCGCAGGGCGTTCATGATCCGGCAAAAGCCGAGCAGGTTGGCCGTGTGCGCGTCGTGGCCACAGGCGTGCATGACGCCCGGGTGCTGCGAGCGGTACGGCGCAGTTCCGGCTTCGTGCAGTGGCAGGGCGTCCGTGTCGGCACGGAATACGATGCGCTTTTTTCCAGGTTGCCGTCCGGGGATACGCGCCACCACGGAATAGCAACCTCCGACGCCCAAGGTGTACGGTACATGTAACTCGTCCAGTTTCGAAGCGATGTACGCCTGCGTGTTTTTCTCGTTGCCGCCCGTTTCCGGAAACTGATGCAGGTGCCGACGGATGTCCACCATCCAGGCATGGTGGGTTTCTGCCAGGGATTTGATGCGACCCAAAAGTTGGGATTCGAAAACGGAAGCGGTCATGGTTACAGGTTTTGATGCCGGTTGTGCGTGCGCCGGAAACAATCGGAGCAAACCGGCTGTAAAGATCACGGCGAAAGCAATGGAGGTGTGTTTTTTCATGTGCGAGCGGTTTTTCCCTTTGTCCGATGCAAAGACCGCAAGAAAATACCACTGTACAATCCCGGTCGATCATTTTTGAGCAGTAAAGCACCCAACTATCCCCTACTTTCGCCACCGCCAACTCAAAACTCAAAACTCAAAACTGTTTTGATTTCCCGCAACGACACCTTCCGTTCCCTGCTCGACACGCTCAACCCGGAGCAGCGCCGCGCCGTGGACAGCATCGAAGGGCCGGTGCTGGTGGTGGCCGGGCCGGGCACGGGCAAGACGCACATCCTCGCCGCCCGCGTGGGCAAAATCCTGCTCGAAACCGACGCCCGCCCGCAGAACGTTCTTTGCCTCACGTTCACCGACGCGGGTGTGAACGCCATGCGTGCGCGCCTGCTCGACATGATCGGTCCCGATGCCTACCGGGTGCCCATTAGCACGTTTCACGGGTTTTGCAACCGCGTCATCCAGGAAAACATGGAGTATTTCGGCCACGGAAATCTGGAACCCGTGTCCGATCTGGAGCGCATTGAGATTGTACGAGATCTGCTCGCCAAACTCCCGCCCGAGCACCCCTTGCGCGAAGGCCGGAAAAATGCCTTCGCCTACGAAAACCACCTGCGCGACCTGTTTGCCACTATGAAAAAAGAGGACTGGCCGCCCGGCCTCGTGCTGAAAACGGCGGACATGTTCGTGCAAAGCCTTCCCGACGACCCGGCGTACACCTACCAGCGCAACACCGCCCATGCGCGCAAAGGAGAGCCAAAAACGGCGCTCATCGAAGAAGCCGTTGAGCGGATGGAACGCCTCAAAGCCGCTGCCGACCTGTACCCCAAGTACCTGCACGCGATGGAGCGCGCCGGGCGTTACGAGTACGAGGACATGATTCTGTGGGTGCTGCGGGCGTTCAAGAAACACGAGTCGCTGCTGCGCACGTATCAAGAGCGCTACCTGTACGTGCAGGTGGACGAGTTTCAGGACACCAACGGCGCCCAGTACCACCTCCTGCGCCTGCTGCTCGAATTCTGGGAAACGCCCAACGCGTTCATCGTCGGCGACGACGACCAGAGCATCTACGAGTTTCAGGGCGCGCGGCTCGGAAACCTGCTCGACTTCCACGACCGCTACCGCTCCACCCTCGAAACCGTCGTGCTATCGAAAAACTACCGCTCCACGCAACCCATTCTCGATACTGCCGCCGGGCTGATCGCGCGAAACACCCTGCGCGCCGTAAGCCAACTGGACGAGCCGCTCGAAAAAAATTTGCACGCCCACACCGATGAAACCGGTACGCTGCAGTTGCATAGTTACCAAAACCGCCTCTGCGAACTCACCGACGTGGTGGCCCAAATAGAGGCGCTGATCCGCGACGGCACACCGCCCGAAGAGATTGCCGTGATCTACGCCAAACACCGGCAGGCCGACCGGCTCATGGCCCTGCTAGGCAAAAAAAACATCGCCTACCAGGCCAAACGCCCGGTGAACGCGCTCGACCTGCCCCTCGTGCAGCAACTGCGCGAACTGCTCTGTTACCTCAACGAGGAATCGCGCAGTTCCAACGCGGGTGAGCATCGGCTGTTCCGGCTGCTGCACGCCGATTTTTTCGGACTGGATGCCGGCGATTTGGCGCGTATTGCTGCTGCGTTGCACGACGGCGGCGGGCGGGCGGCGCGGTATGGCTCGGCGTATGAAGAATTTGGCGGGCTAAAGCCCGCCCTCCCATGGCGCGATGCCGTCACAAAACCGGAGTTCCTTACCAGCCTGAACCTGCGCCGCCCCGACGCTTTCGACCGTATCGCCCGGCTGCTCGACGGCTGGATCGCCGCCGTACACAACCTGCCCCTGCCCCAACTGCTGGAGCGGCTTTTCACCCAAACCGGCCTGCTGGACTGGGTGCTCAACCACCCCGACAAACTGACACAATTGCAAGCACTGCACACGTTCAACCACTTTGTGCTGGCCGAGGTAGAGCGCCACCCGCGGTTTTTTGCCCCGAAAAGCGGTGCCCCGGTGGGTCTCACCCGTCTGCTCGACCTGCTCGATAGCATGGACGAAAACCGCCTGACCCTGCCTCTGCAACAAGCCGTGCTGGCAGGCCCCGGCGTGCAACTGCTCACGGCGCACGGCGCCAAGGGGCTGGAGTTCGGGCATGTGTTCCTGTTCGACTGCACCGAGGACGCCTGGGAAAAAAACACCGGCGGGAACAACAGGCGTTTTGCCCTTCCGCCAACCCTGCTGCCCAGCGGCGAAGAAGATGCCCTGGAGGCCCGCCGCCGCCTGTTTTATGTAGCCATGACTCGCGCCAAACGCCACCTGCACATTTCCTTTGCCCGTGCGGGCGACGAGGGGCGGGCGCTCGCGCAGTCCACGTTTGTGGCCGAAACGGGCCTGCCCGTGGAGCATCAGGAGGTGGCGCAAGCAGCCTTGCTCGATACACAGACGCTACTCCTGCTGGCGCCCGAGCCGCCGTTCGTGGCCCTGCCCGAGCGGGTGGTTTTCGAGGACATGCTGGCCGATTTCAGCCTGAGCATTACTGCGCTGAATCGGTATTTGCGCTGTCCGGTGGCGTTTTATTACGAGGATTTTTTGAAAATACCCGGCGCCACGAGCGAGGCGGCGGCCTACGGAATCGCCATGCACGACGCCTTGCAGCAGTTTTTGTTGAAAATGAAAGCCGACAAAAAACTGCGCTTCCCGTCGGCGGAAACGCTGGTACGACTGTTCGGCGCCGAAATGGAGCGGCAGCGCGGGTATTTTTCCGAAAACAACTACGCGCAGCGCCTCGCCCTCGGGCGTGAAAACCTGCGCCGCCTGCACGCCGAGCAGGTGCCGTACTGGCGCAAACGCGCTATCGCCGAGCGCCGTGTGGACCGCGTGGAACTGGACGGCGTGCCGCTCACCGGCGTGTTGGACAAAATCGAATGGCTCGACAACAACACCCTGCGCGTGGTGGACTACAAAACCGGCGCGCCCGACCGACAAAAAACAGACCCGCCAAATGACAAACAACCCCATGGCGGCGACTACTGGCGGCAAATGGCGTTCTACCGCATCCTGCTCGACAACGCCCGCATTTACCCCGAACCCGTGGGCAAATTGGCCGTCCAATGGCTGGAGCCCGACCGGCGCGGCAATTTCACCACGTCCGAAATCGCATACACGGGCGAACAAATCCGTTTCGTGGAGGGCCTCATCCGGGACACCTGGACCAACATCCGGGCGGCGAAGTTCAGCCCCGGGTGCGACCTGCCCGACTGCGCCTGGTGCCGCATGCACCGTTGGAAAGAAGCGCCGGAAGCGGGTTTTGGACGGGAGCGGGAGGAAGGGTTGGATGATGGGTGAGGGCTTTATCTTAGCAGTGTCATTAGCATGAAAAAAACACTCAAAATACTCGGACTGGTCATCTGCCTTGTCTTGTTGTTCAAAGGCTGGATTTACCGTTGCACGGTAACATACCGCGAGATAGGGCAAAGACATACCATCATACTTCAAGACTCTGGGACGATTGCTGATATTCGAAATCTGCGCAACGATCGGGAGTTGTCTCTTGAGGAAATCATGGAAATTTCTCAATCGGTGACCAACGCCTGCCTGCGATTTACGTCCGGCAAGGTTTCCTCGAATCCGAACACGGTAGTCGGTATCGGCAAGGCCAACTGTGTCGGGTATTCTGCATTGTTCAGTTCCATTGCGAATCAGTTTTTCCGCGAGCAGCATAGTGGTCAATCGTTTCACGTAAGGCACCTGGTAGGCCGCTTGTACTTCCTCGGAGTGGATGTACACCAATTTTTCTCCAGCCCATTTTTCAAGGATCACGATTTTGTTGAAATCGAGAATGTTACCACCGGTGAAAAGATTTTTGTTGACCCGGTTGTGAGCGATTATTTGGGCATTGAACGAGTAACTTGCAATAAATAGAGAAAGTAAACCTGCATCTTCGCATTAAAATCACCCACATCAATGGTTAAAACGGCTCAGGCAAAGCAACTTCATCGTCCCGGCATCTCAAAGATTGCTTTTTGGGATGTGGATTTCTCGAAATTGGATTTCGAGCAACGCAGTCTTTTTGTGATGGAAAAAGTAATGAATTATGGCCTCTGGGCGGATATCGTGGAGATGTTCCGCTACTATGGCGATGACCGCATCCGACGAGAGATCACACAAGCAGCATACCTCAAAAAAACGGCGATATCGTTCCTTTGCGTTGTGCTCCACCTGCAAGAAAGCGACTTCAAATGCTATACAAAAACACAGTCGAACCTGGGACACTGGGAATACTGAACTGCTTGATGCTTTTGCCTGAACTGGAACAGTTCGCGCTCGTTGGCGGTACCAATCTGGCCCTGAGACTTGGTCATAGAGCCTCCATTGACCTTGATATTTTTACGAATGAGCCGTTCGATTTGCCTGCCGTTTGGGAAGTCATTATGCATGAATTTCCACAAGTAATCAAACTGGATGAACGCGGGCAAACCTTGCTTGCAAACATAGACGGCGTAAAAATTGACCTGATCAAGCACGCCTACCCGTATTTGCGGCCCGTCGAGGTAGTTGACGGAATCCGGATGCTCTCGATTCCGGATATTATCCCGATGAAGTTGGGTGCCCTTGCCAGACGGGGGAGTAAAAAAGACTTTTGGGACATCGCCTGCTTACTTGATTACTACACGCTTGCTGAAATGTTGGACTTCTTTAAAAAAAAATACCGCAATGACGACATTGGGTACGTCGTCCTTTCGCTTACCTATTTCAATGATGCCGAGAATCAGGATGACCCGATTGTGTTTCAAACGATTACCTGGAAAGATGTGAAACGTAAGGTCGGCATTGCAGTTTCGGAATACATGAATGACCAAAAGGGTTAACCCCGATTTCTACCCGTATGGTCTTGGATTTTTACAAACCGGCAACTTGTAAAGAAATTTTACAAGATCAGCAAGGACATAAATGAGGTTTGCACCGTTGAACCCCTTAGTTTTGTACCACATCCAAACCATTCACAACTACGCACAACATGAAAACCCGTCTCCGTTTTCCACTTCTCTTGGCCCTGTTCGTTGCAGCATTTTCCTCCTGTACCGAAGACAACGCTGCAAAACCCGAAGAAAGCCCCTTTTTCACCTTTTTTGACGTGCCGGCCATCACCATAGACACCACCCCCGTGGCGGCCACCCTCTGGGAGTACGGCTTCGAGTTCAGCCCGGTCGTGGATGGAAGGATCACCAAATTCGGGGTCAAATTGCCGACCACGGGCCCGTGCGTGGTCCGGCTTTGGCGCTTGTACGGCAGCGGCGCGCCTACCGTGATCAAAGAGCAGGCGGTAATCGTCGGCACGGCGCATGAGCCTACGTTCGTGGAGATCAATCCCCTTTCCGTGGACGCCAACGCCCCGCTCGGCATCACCGTCTGGGCCAATTCATTTTACCGAATCGAAAAACAGGACGCGTCGGAATTCACCTTCCCGATCAAGGTCGGCAACATCGAGATCGCCGCGTTCAAAGAGGCACCGAACAACTCGGGCATGGCCATGTTCCCGGCCACGAAAAATTCCACCACGGTGGCGCCCTGCGTGAACGTGGTTTTTGTGGCCGACTAACCCATGCGAACGCTAGGGCTTCCGATACTGCTGGTTTTCTCCGGCCTGTTTGCCGCAAATGCGCAGCAGGTGCCGCTGGACTCCCTGCTCCACGCGGAAAAAACATACCGGAAGGCCGACACCGTGCGTGTCAAACTGCTAACCGATCTGGCCCGCCGGTACTACACCATTGACCCTGCGCAGGGCGTGGCCTACGCCGACGAGGCGATTCTGGTGGCGGAAAAATTGGGTGAAAAGAAGTTGCTGGCAGGTGCATACAGCGCCAAGGGCACCAACAAAATGGGGCTGACGGAGTACACTGCTGCGCTCAAGTTTTACCAAAAAGCCCTGGCAATTAATGAGCAAGAAGACAACCGGCAGGGGGTAGCCAACAACTACAACAATATCGGCCTGGTGTACCAGTACATCTTCGATTACCCCAAAGCGCTGGGTTTTTACCAGAAAACACTGGCGCTCAACGAGCAAACCGGCAACACCACCGGCATCACGCTCGCCCTCGGAAATATCGCCAACATCCACTACGAACTGCGCGATTTCCCCAAAGCCATCGAATACTTCGAACGCGCACAGGCCTATTGCGAACGAAGCGGTAATCTGCAAGGTTTGTCCGGCATTCTGGTCAATCTTGGAAACGTGTACACCCAACTGGCCGACTACCCCAAAGCGCTGGAGTACAAACAAAAAGCGCTAGATATCAGCCAAAAATTGGGCAACAAGGCCGGCATCGCCAACAACCTCAGCAACCTCGGCAACGTGTACACCACCCTGGCCGACTATCCCCGCGCACTGAAATACCACCAGGATGCCCTGGGGATCAACGAGGCTATCCAGAACAAAAACGGGATTGCCACCAACCTGGCCGGCATCGGAAAAGTGTACCTGCAGCAGCAACAATACCCGCTGGCGAAGGCGTTTGCGACGCAGGCCCGCGACCAGTCCCGTAGCCTCGGTTTATTGAGCAAGGAAAGCGAAGCGCTGGAAATTTTGAGCATTGCGTACGAGAAGACCGGTCGGTACGACAGCGCCTACACCGCCTACCGCATCTACATTACCCTGCGCGACAGCATCAGCAATGCAGAGACAAAAAAGGAAATCACCAAAAAAACGCTGCAATTCGAGTTTAGCAAAACCGAAGACTCACTCCGGCAGCAACAACTCATCACCGATGCCAAACTGAACGAACAAATCCTGCTCGCCACCAAACGTCAGCAGGAACTCATCCTGAAACAAAACGCCCTCGACCTGGCCAACAAGGAACGCGCCCTGCAACGCCTGGCTTTTTTGAAAACCCAGGCTGACCTGCAATACGAGAACCAGACAAAGGCCGAACAACTGGCTCGGGCCGAAAACGAACGCAAACTCCAAGCGACACAGGTTACCCTGCAACAGGCCCAACTCGACCTGAAAGATCGCGCCCTGCAAGCCCAAAAAACGCAACGGCTCTTTTTTATCGCCGGATTGGTGCTGCTGGCCCTGCTGTCGTTTTTCATCTTCCGAAACTACCGGAACCAGCAGAAGTCCAACGCGATCATTCAGGTTGAAAAACAAAAATCCGACGACCTGCTGCGCAACATCCTGCCCAAAGAGGTGGCCGAAGAACTCAAGGAAAAAGGGGAAGCGCTGGCAAAGCAATACGACCATGTGACGGTGCTGTTCACGGACTTTGTGGATTTCACCCAAATCTCCGAAAACCTGTCGCCGCAACAATTGGTCGGCGAACTGCACGACTGTTTCAAGGCATTCGACGCGATCATGGAGCGCTACGGCCTGGAAAAAATCAAAACCATCGGCGACGCCTACATGGCCGTGTCCGGCCTGCCGGTACCCGATCCCCGGCATGCCCAACATGCCGCTCTCGCCGCGCTGGATATTCTGGCGTACATCCGCCGCCGAAGGGCCGCCGATCCGGACAGTTTTCAAATCCGGATCGGATTGCACAGCGGGCCGGTGGTGGCCGGCATCGTGGGCGCCAAAAAATTCGCCTACGACATCTGGGGCGACACCGTGAACACCGCAGCCCGCATGGAAACCGGCAGCGAACCGGGCAGGATCAACATCAGCGGCGCCACGTACGCCCTGCTCCAAAACGAGTTCGCCTGCACCTACCGGGGAAAACTCGCCGCCAAGAACAAGGGGGAAATTGACATGTATTTTTTGGATGGGCCATCGCGTGAGGATGAATAGAGCGGCCTTCCTTTCGGAGCGCATCCGCACCTGTTTTTTCCAGCCCGCCCAACTTACTTTTCCCGCATTTGCCCGCCCCTCCGATGCTGCCCCATGCCGCCCCATGGGCGGATTTGCTCGGCTGTGAAAACGTCTTCCGCCTGCATTTTCCCAATCATTTTCACCCGTTCACCCGGCTCGATCAGCACCATGGGAGGGAAAAAAGCGTCGGCGTAGTGGATTGTCCAGATGTTTTGGCTGAAGTCCCGCAGGGTGAATGTCGAGTCGCGAACTACCAGAATTTCCCCGGACAAATAACCCTCCCGCGGCATGGACCACAGTTTGACCTTTTTTTCCTGTATGCTCTCGTACAAACTGGCTTCGATGCCGAACCAATGCTCAAGCCGTTGCGCACCGCCGGACAGAAAAAACGCCGTGCCCACGAGCATGCTCAACGCCGTGCAATATGCGACAAGCCGGCCGCTCGGGAGTTTGTAGCCCCGTGGGGAGCGCCGGAAACTCGTCATGGCCAGAATCAAAAAAACGATCAGCGAGGCGAGCCAGAAAAAAGGCCACACGCCTGATATACCGAAGCAGTTGTTTCTCGTACCGGTCGTACAGGCACGAAAAGTAGTCCACCGTCACCAAGGCTTTCCGGATGATTTCCAGATCGTTCAGTTCATCGCAGACTGACTTGGGGGTGATCATACCGCTCTATTATTGGGCCAAAAAATAACTGAAAAATTCCCGCAGCAGGGCCAAAAGTAAACACTTCGGGCCACCGCTGCGGGAAACTTCGCCGGGTTCGTTGATTGTCCGGAGGAAGCCGATCTCGGGTTAGTTACCCCCCTTGCCGTTGCCGTTTCCGTTCGAGCCATTGCCCTTCGGCCCCTTGCCGTCGCAATTTCCGTTGTTTCCGTTCGGGCCGTTTCCGGTGCAGGCTTTGCCGCTGTTCGGGCAGGTTTTACCGTTGTTCGAACCTGTACCGTTGCAGGCTGTTCCACCCTTTTGGCCACCGCCCGGGCAAGCCTTGCCTCCAGGGTTCGGGCAAGTCGTGCCGCACAAGGCGCCGCCTTTTTCGCGCGGGCTGTTGATGACGGACTCGAACATTTCCTGGCTGATGAATTCCGGTTTGTAGGTTGCGTTGGCGTTGACGAGGTTTTTCACGAATGCGCGCAGGTGGTTGCGCGAGCCGCGTTCCAGTTCTTCAAAAACGGCGCGCACATCGGCGTTGTCCACCTTGGGCTTAGCCTGAATCAGGTCGTAAATGTCCACATCCTCGATTTTGGCGCCCACCGCGAGTGCTGCCGGCAGCGATTTCGCGCCCTCGGCCATCAGGCTCTGATACAGCGCCTGAAGCGTGGCATTTTGAAATACGCCCGCGGCGTTGTTCCCCACCGGGTCGGTCAGGCCGTATTTTTTGATGAGGCAAAGTACGGCGTCGGCATGGCGCTGTTCGGCTTCGGAAATGTTGGAAAAAATGCGCGCGTTCCACTTGTTTTCGAAGGCTTTGTACACATCGAGCGCGAGTTTTTCCTCCTCGCGCATGTACAGGGTCGCGGCTTTTTCATCGTCGGAAAGGTCTTCGTACGGATATTGGTTGGCCACGCACAGGCACACATCTTTGGCAAGCATGCCCGCCAGATCAGGGTCGGCGGCAATTTCAGCCGCTGCGTTGAGTTGGGCCATTTCGGAAGCGTCGGTTTCGCAGTGGGTGAACAGTAAAAGCACCCCCACCAGCATTCCAGCGCTACCCAGCAGATAAAACAAGTTCTTTTTCATGACTGCATTTTTTATGGTGAGCGAATGTTTGTTTCATCCGTTGCTACGCGGCTGCCTAGGTTTTCTTTCACCGCCAAAAGATTTTTTAGCAGTCTGCCACATCAATGTTCTCGTCTATCCTCATATTGGCACCTTTGCACTCGATAAAATTTACAAAAGCCCGTTTCCGATGCGCCGTACAACGCTCTGTCTGAACCTTTTTTTCCTTGCCATTTCACTCGCCGCCCAAGCGCCGTTCACCGAAAAACAGTACGCTTGGCAGGTGGAAAAAAACCTCGTGTACGGTACCGCCGTCAACTACCTCGGCCTGACCGACACGCTCACCCTCGACCTGTACAAACCGCTCAGCCCCGACACATCGCGCCCCTTGCTGGTGCTGGTACATGGCGGCTCGTGGCTCGGCGGCTGCAAGGAGGACATGGCCTGGTTGTGTGCGGAAATGGCTGCACGCGGCTACGTGACGGCCACCGTCAACTACCGCAAAGGCTGGCACAAGGCCAATTTTGTGGCCAATCCTATCAACCCCGGCGTTTTCCCCGGCGGCAACAGCCTGTACGCCACCGACACCTCGGAAATCATCCGGGCCATTTACCGCGGCATGCAGGACGTGAAGGGCGCCATCCGCTGGCTCAAAGCGCGGGTATATGCCGACAGTACCTGCAACCACGCCGTGCTGGTGGGCGGAGAAAGCGCAGGCGCATTTGTGGCGCTGGCGGTGGGGCTGCTCGACCGGCCCATCGAAAAACCTGTTGCTTGCTACGGCTTGCTCGATGCACCAACGCCGGGCAGCAACCTCGCCAACAGCTACACCCTGAACTGCATCAACCAAACCCCGACCCTGCCGCCCGGCGCGCTCGCCCGCCCCGACCTTGGTTCCGTGGACGGCGCCCTCAACCTCAACGGCCACGATGCCTCGGTGCTTGGGGTCGTCAGTTTTTACGGCGGGTTGCCCTCGGAAGCCTTTGCCAAAAACTGGCTGGATGGCCCCCAGCCTGCCCTGTACCTGTACCACCAGACCTGCGATGGTATCGTGCCGTTGCAATACGGCAAACCGATGTTTCCCATCTCCGCGTATTGCAACCTCGGCTTCACGCCCTGGCACTACACTCTGCCGTTTATTTTCGGCAACGGCGCCATCGCGACGAAGGTAGCCGCCCTGCCCGCGCCGCCACCAGTGCTGACCGAATTATTCAGTTGCAACGCGTTCGACTCCAACCTCGCCCTGTTCGAGTGCATCCGCTTCAACGACAACGGCAGTTACCATTGGGTCATCAACCGGGCGCAACGCGCCGAAAAAATAGCCGGTTTTTTCAGCCCGATGGTAGCGGCCAAACTCGGCAGTCCGCCCTGCTTGGTAAGCGCCGGAGAGCCCGATTGGGCGAGGGGTTTCCGCCTGGCGCCCAATCCATTTTCGGCCACGCCACCGGTGTTTTTTTGTGAAAACGCCCCCTCCGGCCCCGTTAGACTGAGCTTGTCGGATGCGCAGGGGCGGCTGCTTTGGCAGCAAACGCGCATGCTTGTTTCCGGCGCCAACGTGCTGGCCTGGCAAACGGACGTGACCCCCGGTTTGTACTATTTGCAAGTGATGCACCAGGAAGGCACGGCCGTTCGGAAATTGATAAAACACTAAGATACCGCCTGTTACTTGTGCGGTGGTTCGTAGATCAGCCGGATAAAGGTGCTGAATCGCTCCTGTTCTCTGCTGACCGGCACTCCAGCCACGATGCCCACGAGTAGGTTGTCGGCGATGCCCAGTCGCATTTGCGGTCGGATGGTCATGTCGAAGTTGCCGCTGCCGTACTCCTTGTTGAACTCGAGACCGATGAAGTTGCGGGTGCCTGTCATCATGTAGTGCAGGCTCGTGTTCCATTGCAATTCGGTATGGATCGTTCGGGTTTCAAAATTCTGGTGGATGACCGGCCCGGCATAGATCAGCGTGTGCCAGTTGTTTCCCCAGCGTTTGGCGCCCACGAAAAACGGATTGTACACATTGCCGACCGGGCGAAATGACCCTTCTCGGAACTCGGGCATCTCCAGTTCGTTCAGGTAGCCGACCGCAAGTGAAGTTTTCCATTTTTGAGAAACAAAAAACGTGTACTGTGCGGCGAGTTTCAGGCCGTTCAGTTTGCTGGCCGGGGCTTCTTGACCGGCATCTCTGGAGGTTGGGTAGTAAAACGAGAACGGCAATTCCACTTCCAGACCAAGACGATTGACGGGCGCCCACTCGTACTCCACGAGGGCGAGATAGCGGTCGTAGTGCAGGTTGTCCGTCAGGCCGAGTCCGATATTCCATTCCCGTTCCCCCTTTCGTGCGCCGAGGTCGCGGATTAGATCAACAAACAGCGGCTCCGCGTGCAGCACCTTGTCGGGTTCCCGGTGATCCTGAATTTCGGAAATAAACAGGCTATCGGTGGTTTCGGGTGTAATTTGTGAGAATCCCTGATACGCAGGGGACAAAAGTATAGCGATAAGAGGCCGCAAAAGGGCCTTCTGAATACTGATTTGCATGGTGGATGCTGATTTACAGATAAGTAATACACCCCTGCCGGGCAATTGCCGGAGCGGTCAAGGAAACAACAGGAAAGGATCGGGTACTTACGCTTCAGGCGGCGGCGACACGACATCGGGTGAGAAGCCGTTCCGATGCAGGTTTTTGTACATTGGCGACGTGCGTTGATCTCCTGTAGGTATTGGGAATCGGGGAAAAAAAACCGGTTCGGGCAAGCCCAGGACGAGCAGCGTTTTCTCAAAAGTGCCGGAATTATCTTCCCGGTCAGGGTCTTCGCATTCGGGGACGGCATCTATGATGCACAACATTTCTTCCAGGAAAAACTCCGACACCGATTCCATGTCGTTATACGCCAAGTTTTCCCCGATATCGTGCATGGGCAGGTCCGGCGCATCCACGCTGATATTAAACAGGTGGAAGGCCATGAGGCCCCAGAACAGGCGAATGAAACGGTATCGGCGGATACAGGAAAGCATCGGGCTGCAAAGGTAAGCGACTGCATCCAAAAGCCGATCCCGTGCCTACCTTTGCGCCGGAACCCGCTCCGGGCGTGGTGTGATGGGACACGGATGCCACGGATGAGACACTGATTAATAACGATACCGTGCAAATCAGTGTCTCATCCGTGGCATCCGTGTCCCATCACACTACGCAGGCTCGCCAGAACAAACCACCGCCATGTACCGTTTTTTCAAACCGCTCCTTTTCCTGCTCCCCCCCGAAACCGCGCACCGGGTTACGACAGCCCTGCTCGACTTCGCCGCCGAACTGCCGCCCCTGCGCGGACTTTTGCGCCACCTGTATTGTTTTTCGGACAAAAAACTCGAACGCCGGGTGCTCGGCCTGCGCTTTCCGAACCCCGTGGGCCTTGCTGCCGGGTTCGACAAAAACGGCGAGCATATCCTCGGATTGGCCTGTCTCGGGTTTGGGTTTATCGAAGTGGGTACCGTCACGCCTCGCGCACAGGCGGGGAATCCGCGCCCGCGCCTCTTTCGCCTGCCCGAAGACCGGGCGCTCATCAACCGCATGGGCTTCAACAACGCCGGCCTCGATGCCCTCGTAGAGCGGTTGCGGCGCTTGCGCGAACAGGGCGTGCCCGAGGGCATCGTCATCGGCGGCAACATCGGCAAGAACAAGGACACGCCCAACGAACAGGCTGCCGCCGACTACCTGCGCTGCTTCGAGGCGCTGTTCCCGGTGGTGGATTATTTTGTGGTAAACGTCAGTTCGCCCAACACGCCCGGCTTGCGCGCCTTGCAGGAAAAAGAACCGCTGACCCGGCTGTTGCAGGAGCTTCAGGAAAAAAACCGCGCCAAAGCCGCGCCAAAACCCCTGCTGCTGAAAATCGCCCCCGACCTGAGCAACGAACAACTCGACGACATTGCCGACATCGTGCAGGCCACCGGTCTGGACGGGGTCATCGCCACCAACACGACGATCACGCGCACGGGCCTGCACACGCCCGAAGCCACCGTGACGGCTATCGGCGCGGGTGGCCTGAGCGGCGCCCCGGTGCAGGCTCGCTCCACGGAGGTGATCCGGTATTTGCGGGCAAAATTGGGCTCCGGGCCGGTCATCATCGGCGTGGGCGGCATTGATTCGGCAGCGGCGGCCCGGGAAAAAATAGAGGCTGGGGCGGATTTGGTGCAGGTGTATTCCGGGCTGGTGTACGAAGGGCCGGGACTGGTGCGAGAGATATTGGAGGGTGTATAGCGCTTTGTAAAATCAGTTTTGTATCAAACCGTTTTTACCATATTTTTGAGCAAAATTTCAGGATAGATGAATGCACAACAGACCGTTTCAGAAATACTCGACAGCGCATCCCGACTGGGAGCGGAGGATTTTAAAAAACTATTTAAAAAAATAGCCATTCTGCATGTTCAACGCAGTGGGATGTCTGCTATATCTCAGGGGGAGGCGGATCTATTGGGACAAATAAATCAAGGGTTTCCGACGGCTAAATGGGAGCGCCTTCAATACCTGGATTGGAAGATGGAAACAAACGGATTGAACGAAAAGGAAGCGGCTGAATCGCTACGACTGGCCACGGCTTATGAAAATTATACCGTGCAAAGGCTTCAACTACTCGTAAAATTAGCGGATATCCGCAAAGTATCGTTGGACGAGTTGATGGTGCAATTAGAGATTAAACCACTTACCCATGCCTAAGGCAGTACTTTCTGCCAACATCCGGGAGGCTGTAATGCATCGGGCCAACCATTGCTGTGAGTATTGTCAAAGCCAGGACAAGTATTCCCCCAATACGTTCACGATTGATCATATCCAGCCGGAAGACTTTGGAGGCACAAACGAACCGGTCAACTTGGCCTACGCTTGCTTTTTGTGCAATCGGCTAAAATCCAACAAAACAACAGGTTTTGATCCGATTACACAAAGCCATGTGCCGCTTTTTAACCCGCGCATCCACGTCTGGTCACAGCATTTCTTCTGGAACGAGGATTTCATGCTTGTTATATCGGGCTTACTGCAACAGGTCGAAGCACCGTAGCCGAACTACAATTGAACCGCCCAAAATTGATTGAATACCGGTTGGCCTTGTTGCCGTTTGGCGGGCATCCTCCGGCTTCGATTTGAAAACTCCAAGACTCATTCGGGCCCCCTACCCAACCAACCCCTCGTACAACCCAAACAAATAGGCCACCCGTTTGGCTTCCGACGTAAATGGCTGCTTCACGCCGTAGCACGCATCCACCGCTTGATCCAGCGCCCGGTGTGCGGCCAGCAGGTCGGCGGGCATCTTGTCGAGGTCGTACAGAAACGCCAGGTTTGTGCCGGCGCCGAACGAAGGCAATTATTTCCTTATTGCCCGGTTGCGGCCGGTTTTTGGCCGCCGCCGCCCCGTTTCCCCGAACGCCGGCGTTTGTTCTTGTTACCGCCGGACTTTTGCTCGCCGCCGCTGCCGGTAGCGCTGTTCCGTTCGCCACCGGAATGTCTCTTTTCGCCGCCGCCGCCGTGGCGTTTGCCGCCGCCGCTACCGCCACCACCGGGGCCTCGGCCTCTTGGGGCCTCGCGGTACAGTTTGGGCGCGTAGTCGGGCGTTTGTCCGATGCTTGCCGGCACGGGAAGTTTTTCCACGGTACTGCCGATGAGTTGTTCGATGCGCTCGAAGCGGCGCTGATCGGTGGGGCTGATGAGCGTGATGGCGGCACCCTCGCGGGCTGCGCGGGCGGTGCGGCCCACGCGGTGCACGTAGTCTTCGGCGTCCTGCGGCACGTCGTAGTTGATCACAAGGTCAATGCCGTCAATGTCAATGCCGCGGCTGAGCACGTCGGTGGCCACGAGCAGGTCAATTTGTCGGTTGCGGAATGCGAGCATGACCTTTTCACGGTCGGTTTGCTCCAGGTCGCTGCTGATCATGCCGACAGTCAGGTTTTTGGGCTTGAGTTTTTGGTAGAGTTTGGTCACGGCCTGCTTGGTGCTGCTGAACACGAGGATGCGCTGGCCGGTGCGGTCTTTCAGAATTTCCTGCAGCAGCGGCAGTTTTTGGTCGTCGTGTACCACATAAGCGCCCTGGCGCACGCCCTCGGCGGGCTTGGACAGGGCGATATTCACCGTAACGGGGTCGCGCAGGAGGGTTTTGGCAAGTTTCATCACCCCCTGGGGCATGGTGGCGGAAAAGAGCAGGTTTTGGCGGTCGGGGTTCAGGCTGTTGATGATCTTGTTCAAGTCGGGCATGAAGCCCATGTCCAGCATGCGGTCGGCCTCGTCAAGCACGAGAAAGCGGAGTTTGGAGAAGTTCACGTAGCCCATGTTGAGGTGGGCGATGAGCCTGCCGGGCGTGGCGATGATGAGTTCGGCGCCTTTGCTGAGTGCCTGGCGTTCCTGGCTGAACTCGCTGCCGCCACTGCCGCCATACACGGCGATGCAGGAAATGCCGGTGAAATAGGAGTACGCCTCCACGGCCTGGTCAATTTGCATGGCCAGTTCACGGGTGGGTACCACCACCAAGGCTTTGGTAGTGTGGTCCTCCGGCATGTCGAGGATCATGTCGAGAATGGGCAGGATGAATGCCGCCGTTTTGCCGGTGCCCGTCTGGGCGATGCCGATCAGGTCACGGCCTTCGAGGATGAGCGGGATGGCCTGTTCCTGGATCGGGGTGGCTTTTTTGAAGTTCAGGCTGTCTATGCCGTCGAGGAGGTCGGGGTGGAAATTGAATTCTGTAAATTCCATTATGTCAGTTGAAGAATGTGGGTTCAATAGCCCACGTACAAATACGTTTGAGTAGCAACCGGGCTTTCGTTTTTAGTTGCCCTTCATGCGGAATGCCCTTAATATGGCTGTGGGATCGGTTTTCGAGGATTGGGGCGTGTGTGACCTCCAAACTTATTGCCCTGACTGCTTCAGCATGAAACTGTCCGATAGCATTATCATCAGGCATTTTTGAACGTTGTCGTGTTTCCTCGGCTGTAGAATACTTGTTCCAATCAGTAGACATGCCCCTGTCATCCGCTTCGCCTCTTTCCTGAAAAGCGCCGGGAACCAATTCGCCATTCACAAGGAAACTTTTATGAATCCGGTAATACAGAAAGTCTGAATCCGGAATTTCTTCAATAGGCCACATCAGGTAGAGATCAGGGATAAGTCAGGAAGAAGCGCTTGATGAAATTGGGTAGGATTGAACTTGCCCTCAATGACCTGTGAACCGTAGTTGTCTCCGTAAAAAGTGGCAGGCTCGTCCCCCGCAGGAATATTAATGAGCAGGTTGAAGCGCGGATTTTCCCAATACAAATCAATACTACCCTCCGGGCCGTGATAAATTTTAGGTGTGAAAATAACTTTGCCAAAAACATCGAAAAGCCATTGGGCATAACCGGCGATAAATCGAATGGCCTTTCCCCAGGTTTCTGGAGAATAAGCCACCCCGTTGGCTTCATCAAAATCATTTTCCAGGTTCAAAATATATTTGGATTGCTCTATTGCAGCTGCCAAAGCCTCCAACTCTGCTGGAAGAGTGGCAACTTGTTTTCCATCCAGTGACACCAAAATTTCATTTCGGGCTGCTGCTGTCATGCTTACTTTTTTTGACAAAGGTACAACCGCATACCCAAAGCCGCTGCCGAACTTTTCACACTTCCCATTTCCGCGTTTTGAAAAACCGTATCACCAAATACAGGAGCAAACCCGCCGGCCCGGCCAGCAAGGTCAGTACAAGCCCAGGCGCCACGGCAAAGTGCGCGATTTTTTGCTCCCGGGCGTCGTGTACCTGCCAGATACCGACCAACAGGCAAAACGAGAGGTAATTGAACCAGCCCGTCAGCACCATGGCCGGGCTGCGAAACAGGTCGCGCAAGCCTTCCAGCGACAGCAGGCTGCCGCTTAGTTCGTCGTTCGTGAGGTACGAGTAGGTAAACCAGCCTGCTGCCAGCGACAACAGCAGGGCAGAGCCGAACGCAACGGGTTCCGTGTATTGCCAGCGCGGCGCGAAGACCAGCAAGACCCAGGGGACAAAAATGAGCACGGAAGCGTACGAGTAGAATTGGTCGGCGGTCATGGTGGACTGGTTGATTGGTTGATTGGTTGATTGATTGGTTGATTGGTTCTTTTTTGCCGGGGGTTGTATCAAAAGGGTAGCGAGAGATTTTCGCCCCAAATGTGATTCAAATTCACCGCAGAGACGCGAAGACGCAGAGAATATTCCTCCGCGTCTCCGCGTCTCTGCGGTAAAAAATTTGCGACATCTCGCGCCTCCTTACCCTTTTTTGCCGCTGTTGGCATCCCGCCAACGGCAATCGCCGGTATCAAATTCGGATTGTCTTCACCTTTGAGGACTCCTTCGATTTGGGCATTGAACCGGGCGCTGGCGTTTGACCTTCCTGTTGCCGCAGGCGTTCTTCAGGCAAAAGATCATCGTCCGCAGGCGGCGCATGTCCGTCATCCCGAGGGCCTGCATCGCCGGTATTGTTCGGCCGGTCAAACGGGTCCATCCCCCGGAAGAATCGTTCAAAAATCTGATCCAGTCCGGACGGACCATCTCCTTCGGGAAAGCCGAACGACCTGAAATTGAAAAAATGGCTGCTGCTTCCGTCGAGGGTGGTGTCCACATGGAAATAAAAAAAGGAATTGGAATCGGGTGATACCTGTAGCCGACCGCCTTTGCTGAAGGTGGAATCGGCAGGGGGCATGATGCGGAGCATTTGTTCGTCCATCCGGCGTTTCAGTTGTTCAAAACGGTCAAGTGGCGACGGCTCGGATTGAGCAGCAACCAAGGACGGCAAGCAAAACCCTGCCAACAGAGCAACAACGATTTTTTTACCTGAAAAAAGCACGGTGCGCATAGTTCGAGTTTTTTGATATCATTAAAACATTAGCAATCGAGGCTGCAAATTTATATTCTTTCCGCATCAACCCGCAAACCCGTTAAACCCGTTAAACTCGCCAACCCGCTCAACCCGTTAAACCCCCTCTTCCCTACCTTTGCCACATGAAAATCGTCATTATCGGCGGCGGCGCGGCAGGTTTTTTTGCAGCCATCGCGGCGGCGGAAGCCAATCCGGCGGCAAAAGTGACCATCTTGGAGCGCGGCAGTGCGGTATTGCAGAAAGTCCGG
>Ga0268299_1000732_pt1 | contig 85656 bp, 89 predicted proteins | sample NOBtaG_FD_193484 | JGI IMG/M metagenome (GOLD analysis project Ga0268299, IMG submission 193484) | Activated sludge microbial communities from bioreactor in Nijmegen, Gelderland, Netherland - NOB reactor | ecosystem: Engineered > Bioreactor > Aerobic > Activated sludge | place: Netherlands... | reverse complement strand
CCGCACCAATGACTGCAATTCATCGCGCTGCGTCGCGCTGATCGGCAAAGCTCTGATCGGACGGCCCATGTCGCATAATACACCAATCCGACATTAGGAATAGACTTTTATGAGACACTACACTAGAGATCGTCCGTATCCCCGTCCTCGACGACAATTACGTGTGTCAGACCGGGATCCGCACGATGACGCGCAGGCCGCCGAGCGGCGAGGCGTCGAGGGCGACGTCGCCGCCGTGGCTGCGCGCCACGTCGCGCGCGATGGTGAGGCCGAGGCCGACGCCGCCGGTCTCGACGTTGCGCGACTCGTCGAGCCGGAAGAACGGCCGGAAGACATCCTCGTGCTTGTCGGGCGGGATGCCGGGCCCGTCGTCGTCGATCGTGATCTCGACCGAGGTGCGGCCGCGCTGGGCCTCGAGGCGGACCCTGGTGCCGTAGCGCAGCGCATTGGACACGAGATTGGTGAGGCAGCGCTTCATGGCGAGCTCGCGCAGCTCGACGTTCATGTCGCCCTGGCAGACGATCTCGACATCGGCATTGTTGCGCCGGGCGCCGGCGGCGACGTCCTCGAGGATCTCGGAGAGGTCGACCGGAGCGGGCTCCTCGTCGCCTTCGCCGCGGGCGAATGCCAGGTAGCCTTCGATCATCCGCTCCATGTCGAGCACGTCGTCGGCCAGCTCCTTGGTCTCCGGCGACTCGGGCAGCAGGGCGAGCGACAGCTTCATGCGGGTGAGCGGCGTGCGCAGGTCGTGGCTGACGCCGGCCAGCATCTCGGTGCGCTGCTGGATCGAGCGGCGCAGGCGGATGCGCATGGTGTGGAAGGCGGTGGCCGCGTTGCGCACCTCGCGGGTGCCGCCGGAGAAGGCGAAATCGGGAATGTCGCGGCCCTTGCCCAGCGCGTCGGCCGCCACGCCGAGATGCTCGATCGGCACCAGCTCGCGACGCATGAACCAGATCGCCAGGCCGAACAGCACCAGCGCCAGGCCGAGCTGGGCGATCACGTAGGCGAAGCTCGAGCCGAACGTCAGGCGGACGTGCGGCACCAGCACGTCCATGACGTCGTTGTCGTTGAGCTGGATCTCGATCAGCATCTGGCCGCCGCCGACGTTGTTGTCGATGTAGAACGGCCGCTTCAGGTCGGCGTCCAGCGCGCCCTGCACCTCGCGCGCGGCGATGTCGAAGTACGCCGGCTGCCTGAACGGCTTGACGATGCCCTTGCGGAAGCTGACGTACAGCAGCAGGTCCTGGGCCGAGCGGCGCAGGATCCACTCGCGATGGGCGTCGTCGGGGAAGTCCGCGTGCAGCGAGATCAGCAGGCGGAGGTCGCGCACCAGCAGGATGGCGAGGCGGTTGGTCACGTTGTCGCCGCGCTGGCTGTAGAACCACCAGGCCGACAAGGCCTGCAGCAGCAGCATGGGCACGACGATGATGATCAGCGCGCGCGCGAACAGCGTCTGCGGGGAATGCCGGTCGGCCAGGCGGGCGATGTGCTCGAAGGCGTCGCGGACCGCGCCCAGAATCATATGTCGCCCATCATGCGTCGACCAGTCGGTAACCCTGGCCGCGGACCGTGCGCAGGTAGCGCGGAAACGACGAGTCGGGCTCGATCTTGCGCCGCAGACGGGTGACCTGCACGTCGATGGCGCGCTCGTTGACGGCACTGCCGACGATCCTGCACAGCGCCTCGCGGCTCACCGCCTCGCCGAGGCGGGCGGCCAGCGCGCGCAGCAGCGCCGTCTCGGTCTCGGTCAGCGCCACGCGCTTGCCGTCCTGCGCCAGCTCGCCGACCTCGAGGTCGAACCGGAACGGGCCGAACGACACCTGCCGAGGCGGCTCGGCGGTCGCGGGCGCCGGGGGCCTGTTCCGCCGCAGGATGTTCTGGATGCGCAGAAGGAGCTCGCGCGGATCGAACGGCTTGCCGAGATAGTCGTCGACTCCGGCCTCGAGCCCGACGATGCGATCCTTGGGGTCGGCCATCGCGGTCAGCATCAGGATCGGCACGTCGTCGGAGCGGCGCAGCTCGCCGGCGAGCTCGAGGCCGCTCTCGCCCGGCATCATGACGTCGAGCACGATCAGGTCGAAGTCGAGCGCGCTCAGGCGCTGGCGCGCCTCGGCGGCGTTGCTCGCGGTGGTGACGCGAAAGCCGCTCTTCGACAGGAACGTGTTCAGGAGCCCGCGCAGGCGCGTGTCGTCGTCGACCACGAGGACGTGCGGCATGTCGACCGCGGCGTCGGCCGCGCTCATCGCCCGCCGCGCACGCGCTTGTCGACGATGGCGCGCTCGGGCGGATCGAGCAGGCCGAGCAGGACCTTGCGGAAGCCGTCGACCGCCTCGGCGCCGGTCTCGCGGTAGGCGCGGGCGAAGCGCTGGCTCTGCCGCCCGGTCAGCTCGAGCTCGAGCTTCTGGCCCTTCTCGGTGAGCCACAGCAGGCGCTCGCGGCGGTCGCGCGCGCCGCTCCTCTGCTCGACATAGGCTTGGCCGATCAGGTCCTTGAGGACCCGCGAGATCGACTGCTTGGTGACCTTGAGGATCGACAGCAGGTGTCCGACCGTCTGGCCGGGGTGGCGACCGATGAAGTAGAGCGCGCGGTGATGCGCCCGGCCCAGCTGGTAGCGCTTGAGCTGCTGGTCCGATTCGAACGTGAAGTCGCGGTAGGCATAGAACATCAGCTCGATGCCCTGGCGCAGCTCCTCCTCGCGGAGGAACAGAGGGTTAGCGGGAGGTTTCGAGTCCACCATGCAGCACTGTGCCGAGTTGCGGTCGGTTCTGGTCGTGAGCGCCGACTATAGAGCCGGCGCGGTCGCGTTGACACCCTTGGGGGGTGACGCAGCCCGGTTGGTAGAGCCTGCTTCTTGCTCACGCTCGGTGATCCAACACGAACCTCATGCTGAGGAGCGAGCGCAGCGAGCGTCTCGAAGCATGGGCAACAAGCACCATGCCTGATGCCATCCTTCGAGACGCCGCGCTACGCGCGGCTCCTCAGGATGAGGAAGGGGACTGGTCGTTCGGCATTGCGATTGCCGATTGGTGATCCCTTGGCTCTCTTTGATCACCTGAGGCAATCTATTTGGGGCATCTATATTGACAAGGTCAGTATTATTGACCTAATTAGACTGAAGGTTGCTATGGGGCGACCTGGATTGATCGCTTTGAAATATTTCTCCGGGAGGAAGAGCAATGTCCTTGTCGATGGAGGATCGAGACGGATTCATCTGGCTGGACGGCAAGCTGGTGCCGTGGCGTGACAGCCGAATGCATGTGCTGACCCACGCGCTGCATTACGGCTCGGCGGTTTTCGAGGGCGAGCGCATCTATGACGGACGGGTCTTCCGGCTGGCGGCGCACAGCGCGCGGCTGATCAACTCGGCCCGCCTGCTCGACTACGAGATCCCGTGGACGCGCGAGCAGATCGAGGCGGCAACGCGCGAGGTCGTCGCGGCGAACGGCCTGCAGGCCGGCTATGTCCGGCCGATCGCCTGGCGTGGCTCGGAAGTGTTGGGCGTGTCGGGCATCGGCACCACGGTGCATCTCGCCATTGCACCGTGGGCCCAGGAGGGCCGGCTCTCGGTCCAGGCACGCGATGCCGGCATCGACGTGACCATGGCGAAATACCGTCGCCCGTCGCCCGAGTTCGCGCCGGGCCACGCCAAGGTCGCCGGACTCTACGTCATCTGCGGCATCGAGAAGGACCGGGCGCTCAAGGCCGGCTTCGACGACGCGCTGATGCTCGACTGGAAGGGCGATCTCGCCGAATCGACCGGCGCCAACATTTTCCTCGTGATCGACGGCACGCTGGTAACGCCCACGGCAGAAAATTTCCTCGACGGGATTACCCGCCGCGCCGTCATGGGCATGGCGAGGAAGCGCGGCTGGTCCGTCGAGGAGCGCACGGTAAAGCCGCGGGAGCTCGCCGATGCCAGCGAGGTATTCCTCTGCGGCACGGCTGCCGAGATCGTGCCGGTGGGCTCGGTCGATGGTCACCACTACCAGTCCGGTCCCTGCGCCCGCACGTTGATGGCCGATTTCCAGCAGCTGGTGCGCCAGCCCGACTGCGAAGGCTTCGGCGAATCGACGCATCTCGCGCCCACGAGCGCTTCGCTCGCCGCTTGACAGCGCAGGTGCTCTGCACTTCTCTTCGATGACGTCCGAGGGGTGTCCGGCCTCCATGAGGAGACCGGGCTGAGACAGCCGAGAGGCTGAACCCTTTGAACCTGATCCGGATCATGCCGGCGAAGGAACGGGAGCTCATCGATTGGCCAGGTCATCCGTCATCGTCATAGGCGCAGGAGTTGCCGGTCTTTCCTGCGCGCTCGAGCTCAGCGAGCGCGGCCTCGACGTCGCGGTGGTCGAGCGCGGCCAGGCGCTCGGCGACGGCTGTTGCTCGTGGATGGCGGGCGGCATGCTGGCGCCATGGTGCGAACGCGCCTCCACCGAGCCGGAGGTTGCCGCCTGGGGTACCGGCGCAATTTACTGGTGGTCACGGCGTTACGCAGGCACCGAGCGGCGAGGCAGCCTGGTGGTGGCGCAACCGCGCGACGCCGCGGACCTGACCCGCTTCGCCCAGCGTACCGAACGCTTCCGATGGCTCGAGGGCGATGCCATTGCCGGCCTCGAGCCCGCACTGGCGGGCCGGTTCCGCCGTGCCCTGTTCTTTCCGGACGAGGCCCACCTCGATCCGCGCGGCGCCCTGGCTGCCCTGGCCGAAGAGATCGGCCGCCGCGACGTGCCGATCCGTTTCGGCGTCGAGCATCCGCTGCGCGCGTCCGGGGACGAAATCGTCGTCGATTGCCGCGGCTACGCCGCGCGCGATGCCCTGCCCGACCTGCGCGGCGTACGCGGCGAGATGGTCGTCGTGCGGTCGCCCGACATCGAGTTGTCGCGGCCGGTGCGACTGCTGCATCCGCGCATGCCGCTCTACGTCGTGCCGCGCGGCAATGGCCTGTTCATGATCGGCGCGACCATGATCGAAAGCGAGCGGCGCGGCCCGGTCAGCGTGCGCTCGGCAATGGAGCTGCTGAGCGCCGCCTACGCGCTCCATCCGGCCTTCGGCGAAGCCGAGATCGTCGAGCTGGGCGCCGATCTGCGCCCCGCTTTTCCCGACAACCTGCCGCAGCTGCGGCGCAATGGCCGCGTTCTGCACGCCAACGGGCTGTTCAGGCACGGCTTCCTGCTCGCGCCGACCTTGGCGGGGTGGGTTGCCGACACCATCACGCGAGAGGATTTCGAATCGGAGGTCAGTCATGCGGATTTTCCTCAACGACGACGCGCATGAGATCGATCAGGCGACGCTGGCTGCCGCGCTGGAAGCGCTGGGCTTCGGCGGGCGCAAGATCGCGACGGCAGTGAACGGACGTTTCGTCGCCGCGGCGGCGCGGCCCGCGACCCGGCTCGCCGACGGCGATCGCATCGAGGTCGTGGCGCCGATGCAGGGAGGCTGATCGTGTTCTACGGCGTGGAAGTATCCTCGCGCCTGCTGCTCGGTACGGCGCGCTACCCGTCACCGGCCGTTCTCGAGCGGGCAATCAAGGCCTCGGGCGCCGAGATCGTCACGGTGTCGCTGCGGCGCGAAGGCGGCGCCAGCCGGGCCGGGCAGAGCTTCTGGTCGTTCGTCCAGTCGCTCGGCCTGCGCGTGCTGCCCAACACGGCAGGCTGCCACTCGGTGCAGGAAGCGGTGACGACCGCCCACATGGCACGCGAGCTGTTCGACACGACCTGGATCAAGCTCGAGGTGATCGGCGATGCCGACACGTTGCAGCCCGACGTCTTCGGCCTGGTCGAGGCGGCGCGCATCCTGGCGCAGGACGGTTTCGAGGTGTTTCCCTACACCACCGAGGATCTGGTCGTCGCCGACCGGTTGGTCGAGGCCGGCTGCCGCGTGCTGATGCCGTGGGGCGCGCCGATCGGCTCGGCGCGCGGCCTCAACAATGTCTACGGCCTGCGCTCCCTGCGCGCGCACTTCCCCGACATTCCCCTGGTGGTGGATGCCGGGCTGGGCGTGCCCTCGCACGCTGCCGCCGCGATGGAGTTGGGATACGACGCCGTGCTGCTCAACACCGCCGTTGCCGAGGCAGGCGATCCCGTCGCGATGGCGCGCGCCTTCGCGCTCGCCGTCGAGGCCGGCCGCAGCGCATTTCTGGCGCAACCGCTCGAGCCGCGCGACATGGCCCAGCCGTCGACGCCGGTGATCGGCAAGGCCGTGCTCGGAGGCTGATCGTGCTCGACCGCTTCTATCCCGTGGTGCCCGACGCCGACTGGGTGACCCGCCTGGTCTCGGTCGGCACGCGACTGATCCAGCTGCGCATCAAGGACCAGCCCGACGGCGAGATCCGGCGCCAGGTCAGGCAGGCCAGGCAGGCGTGCGCGGCGGCTGGCGCCCAGCTGATCGTCAACGACTATTGGCAGGTGGCGATCGACGAAGGCTGCGACTATGTCCATCTCGGTCAGGAGGATCTGGCCGACGCCGACATCGTGGCGCTGCGCAGGGCCGGCCTCAGGATCGGCGTCAGCACGCACGACCATGCCGAGCTCGAGAAGGGGCTCTCCATCGATCCCGACTACGTGGCCCTGGGGCCGATCTATCCGACCAAGCTCAAGCAGATGCCGTGGGCGCCGCAGGGCGTCGCGCGGCTCGCCGAATGGAAGCGCCTGGTCGGCCAGCGGCCGCTGGTGGCGATCGGCGGCCTGACGCTCGAGCGGGCGCGGCTCTGCCTGGCGGGCGGCGCCGATGTCGCCGCCGTCGTCGGCGATGTCGTCAACCACACCGATCCGCTCGGCCAGGCCCGTGCCTGGATCGCCGCGACGCGAGATGCATCATGACCGACCGCTACGCTCGCCAGGTCGTCCTCGCCGAGGTCGGCGCGGCGGGGCAGGCGCGCCTGGCGGCAGCGTCCGTCCTTGTGGTCGGTGCCGGCGGCCTGGGTTGCCCCGTGTTGCAGTACCTCGCCGGCGCCGGCGTCGGGCGTCTGACCATCGTCGATCACGACCGGGTCGAGGAGACCAACCTCCATCGCCAGCCGCTCTACTCGATGGCCTATCTCGGCCAGCTCAAGGCGGAGCGCGCCGGCGCGGCCCTGCAGCGCTTCAACCCCGAGATCGTCGTCCAGCCGGTGCCCGAGCGCCTGACGCCGCAGAACGCCGCGGCGCTGGTCGCTGCGGCCGACCTCGTGGTCGATGCGGCCGACAGCTTCGCCGTCACCTACATGCTGAGCGATGCCTGCCACGACGCGGGCAAGCCGCTGGTCAGTGCCTCGATCGTCGGCCTCGGCGGCTATGCCGGCGCCTTCTGCGGCGGCGGCCCGAGCTATCGTGCGGTCTTTCCCGAGATCACGTCGGACGGCGGCACCTGCGCCACCCTCGGCGTGCTGGGCACGGCGGTGGCCGTCGTCGGCGGGTTGCAGGCCCATCTCGCCCTGCACCTGCTGCTCGGCCTCCAACCCGGCGTGCTCGGCCGCGTCTTCACGTTCGACGCGCGCCGCCCCGGTTTCGGCGGCTTCGACTTCACCGGCAGCCCCGAGCCCGAGAGCTTCGTGCCGTTCATCGCCCCGGCCGCAGTGAACGACGACGATGTCGTCGTCGATCTGCGCGGTCTCGACGAGGCGCCGCAATCGCCGTTCGCCGGGGCGCTGCGCCTCGACGTCGATCACGTGTCGACGCTGTCGGCGGAGCCGTCGCGGCGCATCGTCCTGTGCTGCCGCAGCGGCCAGCGCTCGCTCGCTGCCGCCGATCGCCTGCGCGAGCGCGGCTACGCCAATCTCGCGATGGTTGCGCTGGGATAAAGTCCCTCCCCCGTCATCGGGGGAGGTGCCCCGTCATAGGGGGGGGAGGGGGAAGGCCTCAGAGAAGATGCTTCGGATTCCGACGTCGGAATCGGAAAAGGCTTGGCTGGGGCCTTCCCCCTCCGGCCCTTCGGGCCACCTCCCCCGATTACGGGGGAGGAACATGAAACTTCGGGGCTTCATTTTCCGTCGCCAACCGCGATAAATAAGCCCCAACAAGAGAGCGCCATGTCCCAGACCCTGCCGATCGAATTCGCCCACCATCCGCACCCCGCGCCGACCACGCCGGAGAAGCGCGCGGCCATCCTGCGCGACCCGGGGTTCGGCCGCGCCTTCACCGACCACATGGTCACGATTCGCTACACCGAAGGCACGGGATGGCACAGCGCCAAGATCGGGCCGCGCGAGCCGATCGCCATGGATCCGGCCTCGGCGGTGCTGCACTACAGCCAGGAGATCTTCGAAGGGCTGAAGGCCTATCGCACTGCGAACGGCGGCGCCGTGATGTTCCGCCCCGAAGAGAATGCGCGCCGCTTCAACAAGTCGGCCGAGCGGCTGGCCATGCCCGGCTTGCCCGAGACGGCGTTCGTCGAGGCGGTCGACCGGCTGGTCGCCATCGACCGCGACTGGATCCCCGAGGGCGAGGGCAGCCTCTATCTGCGGCCGTTCATGTTCGCAAACGAGGTCTTCCTGGGCGTCAAGCCGTCGTCGGAGTACCTGTTCATCGTCATCGCCTCGCCCGTCGGTTCCTACTTCAAGTCGAAGGACAGCGCCGTCTCGGTCTGGGTCGAGCAGGAGCTTACGCGGGCGGCACCGGGCGGCACCGGCGCCGCCAAGTGCGGCGGCAACTATGCCGCCAGCCTGATGGCGCAGATGGACGCCTACAAGCATGGCTGCGAGCAGGTCGTGTTCCTCGACGCCGTCGAGCGCCGCTGGATCGAGGAGCTGGGCGGCATGAACATCTTCTTCGTCTTCGACGACGGCTCGATGGTGACGCCGCCGCTCGGCGGCACCATCCTGCCGGGCATCACGCGGGCCTCGATCCTGACCCTCGCCAAGGACATGAAGATCGCGGTGCGCGAGGAGCCCTACGCCCTCGACCAGTGGCGCGCGGACGCAGCGAGCGGACGACTGCGCGAGACCTTCGCCTGCGGCACCGCCGCGGTGCTGACGCCGATCGGCACGGTCAAGTCGAGGGATGGCGATTTCGTCATTGGCAACGGCGGCTCGGGGGCGCAGACCGAGAAGCTCAAGGCCAGCCTGATCGACATCCAGCGCTGCCGTGCCAAGGATACGAACGGCTGGGTGCATAAGGTGTTCTGATTTCAGGCTCCTCCCCAGCTTCGCTAGGGAGGCGCATGAAATCACATCCAGTCCACCGTCACCGAGCGAAGCGATGCCGCGCGAACGGCAGTCGCGGGTTGCGTCGGGGACGAGAAGGCGAAAAGCCCGACCGGCGGGACCGCTGCGAGGTCGCCGACCTCGAGGTCGCGGGCGATGATGACGAGAAACAGCGGCAGGTCGGAGTCCGGGACACCGAACGGACGTGGCGGCGAGAACAGTGTGCCGACGCTCTGCACCAGGACCGGCCTCGGGCTCTCGGCCACACGGACCAGCCCTTTCAGCCGCAACAGCCGGTCGCCCAGAGCACCGGCGAGATTGTCGAGCCAGGCCGCCAGGTCGTCGTAACCCACGACGCCGGCTGGCCGGGCGAGTCGCACGGCGATGCGCGGATGCGGTGTCATGGTGGGAATGTCCGGCAGTGCCGGCATTGCCGCCGCTGCGCGCGCCAGCGGCGCGAAGGCCGCCGCGACCGCCACGTCGCGGGATGCGGTCGCCACGATCTCCGCCAGCGGATTGAGCGAATGGGCCTGGGCCTTCGCCCGCGCGAGGCCGCCTTCGCGAATGTCGTCGTCCGCGAGGAGATCAGCCTTGGTGACGACGATGCGATGAGCGGCCGCCCACTGCGCGGCCGCTTCCTCGAACGTCGCCGGCCGCATCCCGCAGCCGGCATCGTACGTCGCCACCACGCTCACCCGCAGGCGATGCCCGGCGAGGCTAGCGAGCTGGCGCAGGACCGGTCCCGGCTTCGAAAGCCCGCTCGTCTCGAGGATGATCCGGCGCAGTGGGCCTCGGCCGCCCGGCCGTTCGACGGCGAGCAGGGCATCGATCGTGAGGGCAAGATCGCTGCCGGCCTGGCAGCAGATGCAGCCGTTCGACAGCATGGTGATGGGCGTGCCGGCGCTGCCTTCGCGCAGAATCGCGCCGTCGAGGCCGATCTCGCCCACCTCGTTCACGATCACGGCGGTGTCGGCGCCCTCGGGAAGCCCGAGGAAGTCGCGCAGCAGGGTGGTCTTGCCCGATCCGAGAAACCCCGTCAGGACGACGCACTCCGGCCCAGCGGATCCGCCGGCCACGGACCCTTTCACTGCGCCGCCTCTTGCTGCTGCCGGTAGCGGGCCGGCACATCCTCAGCCCAGGTTTCCTTGACCAGCGCGCGGACGTCGGCGAGCAGCTCGGCGGTGTCGAAGATCACGCCGTCCTTGATCGTGTACTTGAGGCCGCGATGCCATTCGACGCGATTGGTCGCCTCGTCGAGGCGCATCGCGCCGGTCCCGTAGAGCAGCTTGAAGTCGGTGAGCGGGTTGTGGTCGTGCACTAGCAGGTCGGCGTACTTGCCCACCTCGAGCGTTCCCAGCTCGTCCTGCAGCCCGCACAGGGCGGCGCCCTGCGACGTGGCCGAGCGGATGACCTCGAGCGGATGGAAGCCCGCCTCCTGCAGGAGCTCCAGCTCACGAATGAAGCCGAAGCCGAAGATCTGGTAGATGAAGCCCGAGTCGCTGCCGGTGCAGACCCGGCCGCCGCGATTCTTGTACTCGTTGATGAACGCCATCCACAGTCGATAGTTCTCCTTCCACTCGATCTCGTTCTGGGTCGACCAGCGGTACCAGTAGGAGCCATGGCCGCCGCGCTGCGGGGTGAAGTAGTCCCACATCGACTTCCAGGCGTACTCCTTGTGCCAGTCGGCCTGCCGCGCGCGCATCAGGTCGCGGTTGGCGTCGTAGATCGTGAAAGTCGGCACGAAGGTGAAGCCGAGCTCGAGGAAGCGCTCCAGCACCTCGTTCCACTTGGCCGAGCCGGGCGCGGCGCCCTGCCTGAACATCTGCCCGGAGACGGAGAAGCGGAAGTACTCGTCGTTGTAGTCGTAGTCGAAGGGGAAGTTCTGGACCACGCGGTCCTCGAACAGGGCCTCCGGCAGCCCGTAATAGTGCTCGGCGCTGGTCAGCCCCCAGCGCGCCGTGGTGAGCGCGTTCATGCGGGTGACGGACATCTGGGCGTGGTGACAGCCCGAGCGCAGGCCGAGCTTGCGGCATTCGTCGAGGGCCGCCTCCATGATGGCCGGCGGCGCGCCGAAGAACTTCACGCCGTCGGCACCGCGCTCCTTGAGCCGGCGCAGCCAGGCACGCCCTTCGTCCGGCGTATGCAGCACCTTCAGCATGTCGTTGACCGCCGGGAAGTAAGCATAGGCGAGCAGGCGGGGGGCGGCGATGCTGTTCTCCGCGGACCGCTTCTTCTGGTCGAGCATCCAGCCGAGGCCGTTCATCGAGCCCATCTCGCGTACCGTGGTGACGCCGTGCGCCAGCCAGAGCTTGTAGACATAGTCGACCGGCGGGACCCAGCCATTGGCCGCATGGTAGGGGACCCCGGCGTGGGCATGGCAGTCGATGAACCCCGGCGTGATCCACTTGCCGCGGCAATCGATCTCGTGATCGCCCGCGGCCGGCCGGTTGGCGGCGGTGGCGAGATTGCCGGTGACCTTCTTCAGGAGCGTGATGCGGTTGTTCTCGATCACGATGTCGGTCGGCCCGATCGGCGGTGCGCCGGTGCCGTCGATCACCGTGGCATCCCGCAGCACGAGCCGCTTGAAGGGGCCGATGCCGCGGTCGCGCTGGCGCGCCGGCACGACGGCGGGCTGTCCCGCCTTCGAGCGGTAGGTCACCAGCTCGTCGCCGGGGAGGGTGTCGCCGGAGATCGGCCGATCGGTCATGGGGGCGCTTCCTCGAGGTTAGGCGAACGATTGCCCAGCGTACCCAGAAGTCGCGCGACGCACCATGGAGGCGACAGGCACGAGCGCGCGGCTTTGCGCGAGTACGCTCTCTTTGGTCTCCTCCGCGGCTTCGCTGCTACGGACCCATCCCTTGTTCCTCCCCCGTCTTCAGGCCCGTCTTCGGGGGAGGTGGCCCCGAAGGGGGCGGAGGGGGAAGGCATCAAACGAGACATTTGAAGTTCCGACGTCGGAATCGGAATCATCTCGTCTGCGGCCTTCCCCCTCCGCCCCGTATGACGCGGCATCTCCCCCGATTGCGGGGGAGGGTTTCCGGCATGAGAGTGCAGGGGCCCTCAGCCTGGCGCTGCGCCCTGGACCGCGAGATAGACGGCATAGAGCGACTGGCTCGCCGCCATGAACAGGCGGTTGCGCTTGGGGCCGCCGAAGCAGATGTTGCCGCAGACTTCCGGCAACCGGATTCGGCCGATCAGCTTGCCTTCCGGGTTCCACACCGTGACGCCGCTGTAGCCGACCGAGCGGCCGGCGTTGCTGGAGACCCAGAGATTGCCGTAGACGTCGCAGCGCACGCCATCGGGTCCGCACTTGACGCCGTCGACCATGAAATCGCTGAACAGCTTGCGATCGGAGAGCTTGTTGTCCGGGCCGACGATGAAGGAATAGACCTCGCCCTTGCCGCCAGGACCGGTGTCGCCGGGCCCTTTGCCCGTGCTGGCGACGTAGAGCGTCTTGTAGTCGGGCGAGAAGCAGAGCCCGTTGGGATCGGGTACCTGCTCCTCCGTCACCACGAGATCGATGCGGCCGCTGGGATCGATGCGATAGCAGTTGGTCGGCAGCTCGCGCCTGGCCGTCCTGCCGATGCCGGGTGGCTGGCCGAGCCGCGGGTTGATCTTGCCCGCCACATTGCTCGGGCCACCCGGCACGTCCGGCGTGCCTTCATAGAGCTGAAGTAACTGTCGACGGTGGCGCAACCGGTCCCGCTTGCGGGGGCGTCTGCGCGAAGGCCTTGCCCGCGGCCAATGTCGCGGCGGCTGCCCCCGTCGCACCGACCAGCATGCGGCGCGACATGTCCGTCCGTCTCTCGTTTCTCTCCGAAGAGCTCATGAGCGTCACTCCCATAGGTCGTTGAACTGGCTTGTGCAACTCCCCTCTACTGTGCGCGTTGCCGAGAAGGACGGTCAGGCAATGCTCGGCGCAATGCGCGCCGTCGCAACGATCGCGGGCGCATGGTGGGCGCAGCCGGTGCCCGATCGCAATGTCCTCGCATGCATTCCTGCGAGGGGCGTGCCGGAGGTCTGACGACGGCGCCGCGACTCACCGCCGTGGCGGCGTCGTCCAATCGAGGGACCCCAAGGCGGGGTACGGGACTCTAAGTCGGGGTCTTTTCCCAGCGCGCGGCGGCCGCATCGTCGCCCTCGTGCGCGCCGACCCACTTGTCGCCGGCCGATGTCTCCTCGAGCTTCCAGAACGGCGCCTTGGTCTTCAGCCAGTCGACCAGGAACTCGCAGGCCTCGAAGGCGGCTTCGCGATGCGGCGAGCCGACTGCCACCAGCACGATCCGCTCGCCGGCTTCCATCCTGCCGTAGCGATGGACGATCAGGGTCGCTTCGAGCGGCCAGCGCCGATGGGCCTCGGCCTCGATGTCCTCGAGCGCCTTCTCCGTCATGCCGGGATAGTGCTCGAGCGTCAGGGAATCGATGCGCTCGCGGTGCAGCCCTTCGCGCACATGCATCTCGCGCACCAGGCCGACGAACACCGCCAGCCCACCGATGCGCCTGTTGCCCTCGGTCAGCCGGTCGAGCTCGGCGCCGACGTCGAAGTCGTTCTCCTGGACGCGCACGCTCATGTCGTCACCCGCCGGTGAAGGGAGGGAAGAACGCGACCTCGCGGGCGCCGGCGATCGGCGCGTCGAACGGCGCGGTACGCTGGTCGACGGCGGCGCCGAACGCGGCGCCTTCCGCCAGCGCCTCGGCGTGGCCGGGGCTGCGCGTGCGCAGCCAGGCGACGAGGTCGGCCACGGTGGTTACGGTCGCCGGCGGAGTCACGTCCTCCTCGGCGAGACCGACACGGCGCTTCATCCAGGCGAAGTAGCGGATCTTCACTCGGCACCCCCGGGGCTCGCCTGATCCTCGGCCATGTGACGCAACCCGGTCCGCAGATAGTCGTAGCCGGTGATCAAGGTCAGGCCGGCGGCGATCCAGATGAGCGCCAGCCCGGTCGTGGTGACGACCGGCGGCGAGACGTTGCGCAGCAGCAGGAAGGCGATGGCGACCATCTGGGCGCCTGTTTTCCACTTTGCAAGCTGGCTCACCGGCACCCCGACGCGCAGCTCGGCCAGGAACTCGCGCAGGCCGGAGACCAGGATCTCGCGCATCAGGATGATCAGGGCCGCGAGCACGTGGATGCCGTGCAGCGTGCCGTTGTAGACCAGCATCAGCAGGGTCGCCGCGACCAGCAGCTTGTCGGCGATCGGATCGAGGAAGCGGCCGAGACGCGAGATCTGGTGATAGCGGCGGGCGAAGTAGCCGTCGAACCAGTCGGTAACGCAGGCGATCACGAACAGGCTCATGGCCAGCCACTGCGTCCAGGGGCGGTCGAACCACAGGCAGGCGACCACCAGCGGGATCGCCGCGATGCGCGACAGCGTGAGCAGGTTGGGAAGGTTGAGCATCGGCGACTGTTAAAGCCCATTTGGAGGGGGCCTGTCATCACGGAGCAGCGGCTGTCGGCGAAGGCGAGCCTTGCGCCCCGCACGGGGCGCCACTCGATGCTTGCGCCAGCTCCACGCGAGGAAGGTCCCTCAGCCTCCGCCGCGGAAATGCGCGTGGATCTTTTGGGCGAGCGCGTCGGAGATGCCGTCGACGGCCTTGATGTCCTCGAGCGTGGCCATGGCGACGGCGCGGGCACTGCCGAAATGATGCAGCAGGGCGCGTTTGCGGCCGGCGCCGATGCCGGGCACCTCGTCGAGCGCCGAGCGCGTGATGTCGGCGGCCCGCCTGGTGCGATGCGTGCCGATGGCGAAGCGGTGCGCCTCGTCGCGCAGGCGTTGCAGGAAATAGAGCACCGGGTCGCGTGGCTCGAGTGAGAACGGCGGCCGGCCCGGCGCGAAGAAACGCTCGCGGCCGGCATCGCGGTCGGGGCCCTTGGCGATGCCGACGACGGCGATGTCCTCGAGGCCGAGTTCCGTGAGAACGCCGCGCGCGGCCTCGAGCTGCCCCTGGCCGCCGTCGATCAGCACGAGGTCGGGCCAGTGCTCCTCGGTGCGCTCGGGGTCCTCGCGCAGCGCCCGGCCGAAGCGCCGCGACAGCACCTCGCGCATCATGGCGAAGTCGTCGCCTGCCGCGCCCTCGCTCTTGATGTTGAACTTGCGGTACGAGTTCTTGATGAAGCCTTCCGGCCCGGCCACCACCATGGCGCCGATCGGCGCGCTGCCCTGGATGTGGCTGTTGTCGTAGACCTCGATTCGCTCGGGCGGGCCGTCGAGCCCGAAAACGCGCGCCACGCCCTCGAGCAGCTGGCGCTGCGTGCCGCGCTCGGCCATGCGCCGCGCCAGCGCCTCGCGGGCGTTGGACACGGCCTGGTCGAGCGCGTCCTTCTGCTCGCCGCGCCTGGGATGGCGGATCTCGACCTTGTGGCCGGCCGTCATGGCGAGCGCGCTTTCCAGCAGCTCGGCCTCGGAGACGTCGTGGCTGGTCAGGATCAGGCGCGGCGCCGGGCGGGCCTCGTAGAACTGGCCGATGAAGGCCGACAGGATGGCGGGCTCGTCGAGGTCGCTGGTGTGGGCCGGGAAATAGGCACGATTGCCGAGGTTCTGGCCGGCGCGCAGGAAGAACACCTGGACGCAGACCTGCCCGCCCTCGGCGTGGGCGGCGAAGATGTCGGCCTCGTCGATCGAGTGCAGGCTGATCGACTGGTGCGACTGGATGTGGGCCAGGGCGCGAATGCGATCACGCAGCACGGCCGCACGCTCGAACTCCAGGCCGGAGGAGGCCTGCTCCATCCGCTGCGACAGGGCCTGCTGGACCTCGCGGTTGCGGCCGCCCAGGAAGTCGCGCACCTCGTCGACGATCGCCCCGTACTCGGCCCGGTCGATGCGGCCGACGCAGGGCGCCGTGCAGCGCTTGATCTGGAACTGCAGGCAGGGCCGGGTGCGGGTCGAGAAGACGCCGTCGGAGCACGAGCGGAGGGGGAAGGCGCGCTGCAGGGCATAGAGCGTCCGGTTGACCGCCGTGGCCGAGGCGAAGGGGCCGAAATACTCGTTGTCCGGCTCGCGGGTGCCGCGGTGCTTGGCCAGCTGCGGCCACTCGGTGTCGCGCCGGATGACGATGTAAGGGAACGACTTGTCGTCGCGCAGCAAGACGTTGAAACGCGGCCGGAAACGCTTGATCAGGTTGTTTTCCAGCAGCAGGGCCTCGGCCTCGCTGTCGGTGACGGCAAACTCCATGGTCCGGGTCGCCGACACCATGCGCATCAGGCGGATCTCGAGCCGGGTCGGCTGGGTGTAGGCAGCGACCCGGCTGCGCAGCGAGCGTGCCTTGCCGACATAGAGCACCTCGCCGTCGGCCGCGATCATGCGATACACCCCGGGCTTGCGCGGCAGGGTGCGCACGAATTCGGCGATGATCCGCATGCCGTCGGCAAGTGAGCCCTCGCCCGGTTTTGGGTCGGTGTCGATATCGGTGTCGTCGGTCACGGAAAACCTGTCGGAAGCCGTCCTTCTATATGGGTAGGACGAAGCGTTCTCCCCCGGCAGCCGGTCGATGTGGGAAAGTCTGTGAACAAACGAACGGGCTGCCGACAGATGCGTCAGCGTCACTGTATTGACTTGAAGTGGCCACGATGGCAACCCGTCCGAGAATCGTCCTTAAAGCATTGAGATACAATACGATATTTAGATGAGGTCAGCTCTTAGAAAAGGCTGGCTGCGGCTGATGTTCCCAGTTTGATCCGATTGTCAGCCGCGCTTCGATCGGTGGGTAAGTGGCGACGTTACACTTGACACTTCTGGCTCAATTGGTAGTATCTGGGCCAGGAGCAAGACCATGGCCGACCCGATCCTTTCCAAGCCCATCTTCCAGAACGAAGCCGCCGCTTTCGAGTACGTCGAGGCGCACATCTGGCCGCGCGGCCCGGTCTGCCCGCACTGCGGCAACGTCGACCAGGCCAAGATCGGCCGGCTCAACGCCCGGACGAAGCCGTCCAAGAAGAACCCCGAGGGCATCGTCCGCCACGGCCTGCGCAAGTGCTACGCCTGCAAGATGGAGTTCACCGTCCGAAAGGGCACGATCTTCGAGGAATCGCACCTGCCGCTTCACCTGTGGATGCAGGCCATCCATATGCTGAACAGCAGCAAGAAGGGCATCTCGACCCGCCAGATTCAGCGGCTGCTCAACTGCTCAATGAAGACGGCGTGGTTCCTGACCCATCGCATTCGCGAGATGATGAAGCCCGCCGACATGGGCAACGTCCCGCCGCTCGGCGGCCTGACCGTCACCGTCGAGGCCGACGAAGCCTACATTGGCGCCACCACGGGCAAGAAGAAGGGCCGCGGCCTGACCCCGAAGCATCCCGTCGTGTCGCTGGTCGAGCGCGGCGGCGCCGTCCGCTCCTTCCATGTCCCGAACGTCCGCGCCGAGACGGTCGGCACCATTCTGGCCTCGACCGTCCGCAAGCAGTCCAAGCTGAACACGGACGAGTCGAACCTCTACAGCCCGATCGGCGGCTACTTCGCCGCCCACGAGACGGTGAACCACACCTACGGCGAGTACGCCCGGGGCGAGACGACCACGAACACCGTCGAGGGCTTCTTCTCGATCCTGAAGCGCGGCCTGTACGGCGTGTACCAGCACGTTTCCGAGGCCCACCTGCATCGCTATCTGGTCGAGTTCGACCATCGCTACTCGAACCGCGCCGCCCTCAAGATCGACGATGCCCAGCGCACCGCGATCACCGTGCGCAGCGGCAAGGGCAAGCGGCTGACCTATGAAAGGACTCGTGAAGCGCAGCCGAGCGCGGCCTAAGCTGAAACGCTGGATTCGGCTCCTGCTCGGCGATTTGGCCTAAAGACTCTTTAGGGAAAGTGTGTAATTCAGTTGACCTGAAACAGCATTTTCGGGAAACTGGTTTACCTCACATGCAGGCGGGCCAAGCCGATGCCAATCATTCCAGCGATTCAAGACCGCCTGAGACTCGGCTTTCCGAAGTCGGGCGACGAACCGCTATATCGGGCCGTGCAGCAGGGCTGCTATTTGGCGGATCACCTTTTTGAAGGCGAACCCTTTCTCGCCAACCTGCTAGGCCAAGACCTTCGCGGACACCTCCGCCGGGTGGCGATCTCCTATCAAATCGATCGCTACTGCAATCTCGGCGACCTGCCTTGGAGCACCGAGATGAAACCGATGCCGAAGGGGCCATGGCACTGGCTGGAGATCAAAGGCACGGGCAGCGTGGCCCACGTGTGTCGCACAGAAGACAAGTACGCTTTCCCTGAGTTGGCCGATAGCCGACAGGATATCCGATTAGAACTTCAGACAGATCTCTTCAATTGGATGGACCGTAAGCCGATTGTGACGGCATTGGAGGACATCCCCCGGCTTTATGCGTGGCTGACGTTCGGTGTCGCGCAAGACGGGCAGGTTTCCCATCTTTGCTGGGCTTCGCCGGCGCCAGCCTCCGATGATTACATCGGACACATTGACATCCTTGATGAGATTCGGCGCTCTGGAGAAACGCCGCCTGTAAGCCCGCGCCCTGACCCGAGGGACAAGTTGCGCCTGAAGGACTTTGTCGCTGAGTCTCTAATCAAGAAGACCGACCAAGCATCCTCCGATGAGTGATCTTGCGCGTCCGGACAAGGGAACTCTCTCGCGCCCAATTCCGGAGCGCATTCGAGAAGCGCGAGAAGCGCGCGGCCTACAGATTGAGGTCTTCGCTGAAATGCTTGGCGTCACAAAGCAGGCGGTCGCGCGCTATGAGAGCGGGCTTTCTTCCCCGAGCGGGGAGGTCATGGGCCGGATCATATCCGCAACGGAGCAGCCTCCCAGTTTCTTTGTCGCCTCTAGAGTTCGCCCAGGAGCCCCACAACCATTCTGGCGAGGGCTCAAGCGAATGGAGCAACATCATCGCAAGAGAATCTTGCGACGGTTAGAATGGGCGCACGACATAGTCGTGTATCTGGAGAAGTTCCTGCACCTGCCCGAAGTTAGCCTGCCCCAGATTGATTTCGATGCGGCAACGGCGGACATGGACGACGTCGAGCGAAGCGCAGACAAGTTACGAGAACATTGGGGGCTTGGCCGTGGCCCAGTGAACGATTTGTCAGCCTTAGTCGAATCGAATGGCATCATCTTCGTGCGCGAAGGTGTCGCTTGTGCGGATATGGATGCTGTGTCGTGCTGGCAGGCCGGGCGGCCATACATTTTGCTGTCCACTGAAGTCGAGAGCGGTCCGCGCGGCGCCTTCGATTTGGGGCACGAAATAGCTCACTTGATCCTGCACGCCACAGTTGAGGTTACGGCCAACAATCTAGCATTCATTGAGAAACAGGCCCATCGATTCGCCAGCGCCTTCCTGTTGCCGCAAGAGACTTTCAGTCGAGAAGTGCTGGGGACATCGCTTAAGCACTTCGAGTTCTTGAAGAAGAAGTGGGGAGTCTCGATGTCGGCAATGGCGTATCGATGCAAGGACCTGGGGATCATCAACGACAATCAGTTCAGCTACGTCATGCGCCAAATGAACATCAAGAACATTCGCAAACGCGAGCCGTGGGACGATCACTTTCAGATCCGGGAACCAAGCATCCTAGGAGCGTCGGTGAGAATGCTGGTCGATGCGGGCGTGCAGACGAAAGCGCAAATCGAGCAAGCGCTTTCTCTCAACGCGACCGACGTGGAGAGTCTGTGTGCGCTGCCTGGAGGCTACCTTGGTCAGCGGGTGGTGCCATTCCGGCCGCGACTTGTTGGCGGCTCGGAAGGACTGGAACAATGATCAGCGAGGCGAAGATGATGCGCAGGAGGGTCCGCCCCAGCCGGCCGATGCCCAGCCAAGGGCCGGTGAGGGGCCGCAAAACAAGAAAGGCCGCCAGTCCCTGGCACGGGACGGCGGCCTAGCTGGGTCAAAAAAACCCCAATGACAGTCGTGACTTGTCGGGGCCGGTTATACACCGGCCCCTTTCTTCTGGGAACCGGCCTCGGCTGTGCGAGTTGCCGCCACGCGGCCCGGCCAACCAGCGCAAGAGCTTGGTTCCGCGATGAGAAATTGTCTATGGAAAAAGAACTTCCGCAGCGCCATATTTGGCCCACGCAAGTAGGTATCAACTAGTGTATCATATTCCCCACATGAAAAAGGGGTATGCCATGGCCGATCGGAAGCAGTTCTTTGGAGTGACTAAGGCCGACCCTGAGCTCGTAAGCCTTCTAAACGCTTCCAAATCGAGGAAAGTCACAGAAGCAGAGCTGAGAGAGCAAAGCATTAGTTTTGCTTATGGAAATGCACTAGGCTCGGAGACCATCACGAAGGAAAGCGTGAGGGAGGCGTCTACCAGCATTCGCCTTCGGTCGTAAAAAAGGCCAGTCGAGGGATGTCGGTTCGGGAGAAGGATAATCCTGAGCTGTTTAGGCGGATTCAAGAACAGAATCTGCTGCGTCAGTACGCGTTGCTGACGAACTGCATAGAAATTGGCTTGGAAAAGGGCATCGAGTCTTTCGACAAGTACACTCTGTGGGCTCTCAACCACGTCGCCGTGGCCAACATTGCTCAGTTCGGAGGACGCTACCGGCGAGAGCCGATCTATGTGGGGAGTCACGTCCCTCCCCACTTTAGGTTCGTAGAAGAAGAGATGGATCGGTTTTTCTCCGTCATCCATGAGAACTGGGAAATCATCGAGCATCCCACCGTCCTTGCTGCCTATGCGCTCTGGCGGCTAAACTGGATTCATCCGTTCGTCGAGGGCAACGGTCGAACGGCGCGAGCGGCTTGCTACTACCTGATCTGCATGAAATACGGCGCCCTTGTCCCTGGGACGAAGATCGTCCCCGAGCGTATCCGCGAGAACCGGCAACCCTATATCGACGCCCTAAAGGATGCCGACCGCCATTGGGAGGACGGGCATTTTAATGTCAACCAACTGGCCGGTTATCTGGAAAGCCTGTTGAAGGCGCAAATTGAGGACGCTACGCAGGCGCCAGTCTAAAGACATGAGCAAGCCCGCCCCCAAGCAGGACAAGCCCGACAACCCGGCCCAGTACGCGCGGTTCGTGGAGATGGCGCGCGAGCTGGGCGCCGAGGGAACGGCCGCCGACTTCGACCGGGCACTCCAGAAGGTGCTGGCGGCGAAGAAGGTGCCGAGGCCGCAGCCGAAACCCAGGAAGATGACGAAGCGGTAACGCCTCGGCTTGGACCCCGAGGCGCCGCCGGCCGGGCTCTGAGCCGGCCGGAATGCCGCAGCGCGGGATAGGCTAGCTATTGGGGCTGTCGCGTCAAGTGTAACGTCGCCGGGTAAGTGGCGACGTTACACTTGACACCACAAGGCCTCACAAATCGATCGACCGTAGCGACAGCGCGAGACTTTGCTGGTATGATGCGAATACATCCCGGTTGGGAGCCGGGTTGGGAAACTGGGAACGGGAATGGGTGTGGGTCATGCGATGCCACCTGATGAAGGACGGCCAGGTACGTGGCGTGCTGCTGCTCGAAGACGGGCCGCGCGACCAACTGATCGAGCACGCAGAAGCGATACTTAGAGAATGGACGCCGTGGATCACCAGCGTCGAGGTGTGGGGCGGAACGAGCGCGATCTACCGGTCTTCGGACCCGGTGATGCCTTCCCTCGAGATGGCAGCCGACTAGCCTCGCTCTCGCGCCGTCTGGTCCCGTTCGCCTTCGGCCGTCCCCCAGGCGGGCTTCTCCCCGCCGGCCGGCCCCTCCGGGCTGGCTTTGCTCCGGAGGGCTGAAGTCGTCTCGCCCAACCCGACCGTTGGGGAGGCATCGCAAGTCCGGCTGGTCGGACGCTACAGCACAGACAGCATGCGGCCGACCAGAGGATGGCGGACGACGTCCTTGTCGGTCAGGCGGACGACGGCGACGTCGTCGAGGCCCTCCAGCCTGCGGCCGATCTGACCCAGGCCGCTGAGCTCGGGCAGCAGGTCGGTCTGGTCTGGATCGCCGGTGATGACCATGGTGGAATGCCAGCCCAGCCGGGTCAGCAACATCTTGAGCTGGCCGTAGGTGCAGTTCTGCGCCTCGTCGATCAGCACGAAGCTGTTGTTCAGCGTACGGCCGCGCATGAAGGCGACGGGGGCGATCTCGATGGTGCCGTCGTCCAGGTTCTGGCGCAGCCGCTTGGGCCCCATCCGGTCGTTCAGGGCGTCATAGAGCGGCCGCAGGTAGGGATCGAGCTTCTCCCGCATGTCGCCCGGCAGGAAGCCGAGATTCTCGCCGGCCTCGACGGCCGGGCGGGACAGCACGATGCGCGAGACGCTGCCGGCCTCGAGCGCCTCGACGGCGGCCGAGATGGCCAGGTAGGTCTTGCCGGTGCCCGCCGGGCCCATGGCGATGGTGAGCGGGGTGGCCTCGATCGCCTCCATCAGGAGACGCTGGTTGTCGCTGCGTGGCCTGATCTTGCGGATGTAACTTTGCTCCCGGTCGTTGGCCGGCGCCGGCTCGAAGACGAGATTGTGAATACGACCCGTGTCGATGGCGTGCAGCTTGGCGCGGCGAGTGGCGCGTTTTGCCATTGGCGTACTCCGGAGCAAGGAACGGTAGAGGGGAGCCGCCCGCGGGAGCGAGCCTGCGGGTCGCCTGCAGGGCCGCAGGCGGATCGCCAATGAAAAACGCCCCCGCAAGCGGAGGCGTCGGCGATCGGCAGTCGTGAAGGTGCGGTTGCCAAGGCACCCGGTGGGCTAGCCACCGGTGATCCACAGTCCGTCGGGCACAGCGACCTCGAACGGATAAGCGACCTCCTTCATCGACCAAGCCAAGCGTATCTCGATTGAGGCCATCCGGCCACAATATTTATGGGCCGCAACCGAAATTTCACACAAGGGACGGGGTCGTTCGGCTGTAGGCGAGACGGCCTGCGACATAGGTCGCCTGGACGGCGCGATCGTCGGCGAGGGTCATCTGGACGAACAGCTGATCGGCGAAACCGGCGGCCTGGTTCATGCGGAAGTCGATCAGCGGCGTGGAACGCATGTTGAGCACAACCAGATCGGCCTCCATGCCGGGGGCCAGGCTGCCGATGCGGTCGTCGAGATACATCGCCCGCGCCGAGCCCCGGGTGGCGAGATAGTAGGCATGGCAGGCCGACAGGGACTGACCGTTGAGCTGGCTTGCCTTGTAGGCCTCGCCGAGGGTGGCCAGGATCGAGAACGAGGTCCCCGCGCCGATGTCGGTGCCCAGGCCGACCCGGATCGGCCGCTCGCGGGCCAGGGCGCGGAAGAGGTCGAACGCGCCGCTGCCCAGGAAGAAGTTCGAGGTCGGGCAGTGGGCGATCGCCGCGCCCGTCGCGTGCAGCCGCTGCAGCTCGTCGTCCTGCAGCCAGATGCCGTGGCCGAACACGGCGCGCCGGCCGCACAGGCCATGATGATCGTAGACGTCGAGGTAACCGCGGCGGTCGGGGAACAGCTCCTTGATCCATGCGACCTCGGCGCGGTTCTCGGCGATATGGGTCTGCATCAGGCAGTCGTCGTGCGCCCGCCACAACGCGCCGGCGGCGGCGAGCTGCGCGGGCGAGCTGGTGCCGGCGAAGCGCGGCGTGATGGCATAGAGCAGCCGCCCGCGGCCGTGCCATTTGGCGATCAGGGCCTGCGACTGGTCGTAGCCCGACTGCGCCGTGTCGCGCAGACCGTCCGGGGCGTTGCGATCCATCAGCACCTTGCCGGCGGCCAGCCGAAGGCCGAGCGCCTCGGCCTCCTCGAACAGGGCGTCGACCGATTGAGGATGGACGGTGCAGTAGACGCAGCTGGTCGTGATGCCGTTGCGCAGGTTCTCCCGCAGGAAGACCCGGGCGACGCGGCGGGCGTGCTCCTTGTCGGCGAACTTCAGCTCGTTGGGGAACGTGTACTTCTCCAGCCAGTCGAGCAGCTGCTCGCCGTAGGCGGCGATCATCGGGGTCTGCGGGAAATGGACGTGGGTGTCGACGAAGCCCGCCGAGATCAGCGCGTCCTTGCCGTAGTCGCGGATCTCGGTGCCCGGCGGCAGCGTTGGCCGGATGGCGCTGGCGGGGCCGACCTGCGTGATGCGGCCATCCTGGATGGCCACGATGGCGTCGGGCTCGTGCACCATCGTGCGCTCGAGCCCGTCGCTGAAGGGATCGCCGGAGAAGGAGAGCGCCGGACCGCGAAGGGCCGTGACCGGCGACTCCGCGGGCCGTTCCGTCACAGGAAGACGACGCGCGTCTCGCGTTCGAGCATCTGCGGGATCTTGCTCGGGTCGTCGAACTCGATCTCGGCCTCGACCTGGTGAACGCTGCCGACGCCGAGATCGGCCTTGCTGCGCTTGACGCGCGTCACCGATATCGGCGAGCGCACCACCTTGCCGGTGTAGACCGTCGGGCTGCCGCGGAAGGTGATCTCGACCCGGGCGCCGGGCACCAGGCGATCGAGGTGCAGCTCGTCGACCTCGGCCACCACGCGCAGCTTGCTCATGTCGACGATCTTGGCGACCCCGAGGTGGCTGACGCGCTCGCCCTGGCGCGTGAAGATCTGCACCACCACGCCGTCGATCGGCGAGCGCACCAGCGCCGCCTCGCGGTTGGTCAGCGCGCGGTCGAGGACCGCCCTGGCGTTGGCGATGTCGAGCGCGTTGATCGCCAGATCAGACGCCAGAACCTGCTTCTGCAGGACCAGGTTGGTCTTCTGCCGTTCCAGGTTCTGCTCGATCAGGCTGAGCTCGATCTCCTTCTGGTCGGGCGGCTTGCCCGAGCGCTGCAGCTCGAGCACCCTCAGCCGGTTGCGCTCGATCGTCTGCGCGATGTTGTCTTCCGCCATGGCGATCTCGGTGACCCGCGCGCCCTTGGTCATGGTCTCGCGCACCTGCATGAGCTTCTCGAGGCTCGCCTCGGAGGTGCGTACGGCGATGTCTGCCCGCGGGTACTCCGACAGCACCCCGACGATCTCGCCTTCCTTGACGGTCTGGCCATCCTTGATGCGGAGCTCGATCAGCGTCGCGCCGCCCGCCGGATCGCCCGCCACCGTGAACGTGCCGGAAGGCGCGTCGGTATAGCCGCGCGAGATCAGCGGCTGGTGGTTGGGCCGCGCCGCATCCTGGGCGATGCCGGTCGGCAGGCTCGGCGCGAACCATGCCGCAATGCCGGCAAACGCACCGATCACCGCCACGCCGATGATCGCGAGGAATCTTCTTACGCGCCCCATGGGCGACCGCTCCCCATCCACACCATCCGATCATTCATTGTAACGCGTTCGCCGGGCAAAATCGCGGCACGAATGTACTGCACCGACAGTCCCTGTCCCACCGGATGGCGGCAAAATTGTGCACAAGCATGCAAATGTCGAGAGGGCCATTGGTCGCGCATACGGCAGTGGCGAGGCTCTGCAGGTTGCCGGTCCACCACGGGAAGCAAGCGTGGAAGGGCGGGTGATAGGGCGTCCGGATCATCGCGGCGGGCGTTCCGTCTGGCTGGCCAGGAATCGCAGGGCCGAGCGGCCCGGCATGAAGAAGTAGCCGCCGGCCTTCACCGTGACGAAGCTCGTCAGGCCTTCGAGCGTGATGGCGCCGGCCGTCGTCGGGATCGTGAAGTCGTGCGTACCGTTGCAGGGAGGCGGCCCGGTGATGGGATCGGGCTCGTTGGTGAGACCGTGGAAGGCGGGCGAGCCGATCCAGGATTGCTGCAGGAACTCGAACTGCCGCTCGAGGTCGGCGCACAGGGCGACGAACAGCATGCCGCGTTCCGCCGGGTCGCCGTCGGCGCCGCTGTAGGGTCGGCCGCGCCGCAACAGGCGGTGACGCCGCTCGATCACGCCCTGGGCAGGATCGTCGGGCGCCAGGCTGCCGCGCGGGTTGGCCCGACGGATGTGGGCGCCGAAGGGGCAGCGCAGCCCCTGCGGGTCGTCGCTGGCGAAATTGAAGTCGTTGTCCGCCGCATCGGGGGGCGGGTGGCCCTCGACGGCGTGCGGCGCGCGGATGAGCGAGGCGCCGGTGTGCCAGCGTCCCATCATCTTGGCGCCGATCCAGTCCTCGGTGACCGGGCCGCCGATTGCTTCCCGGAGGCCCGGATAGCTCTCCAGCTTCTGCCGCTGGGCGGCGAGGCAGCCGTTGAACCCGTCGACATCCTGCGCGAGCTGCCGCACCGCCATGAAAGTGCCGTTGCGGCCGAAGTCGCGCGCGTCGGAGCCCCGCGAGCCGTCGAAGCGGGGAAAGCGCGACGCGAAGGCCGGCGTGTCGGTTTCCAGGTCGTCGCCGGGGTCGTGCTCCGCCGGCACGGTCACTGCTGGCGCGACGTAGCCCGCGCTGTTCCGGTAGCCCAGGATCATCTCGCCGGCGGCGACCAGGTCGGCTGCGTTGCCGGTCGCCGCGGCCCGCTGGCTGCCGCGGATGATTGGCTGGGAGATGCCGTCGCGGAAGCCGAAATGCTCGTACATCGGCGCCGCGCGCTCTCCCCTGGATCGGCTCGCCTCCTCGGCCTGGAGCGTCTTTTCCGTCGGTTGGGTCGCGATCTCCCAGGTCGCCGCAGGCTTCAGGATCGCATAGTGGCGGTCCAGGGCGAGCCGGCACTCCTCGAGCGTCGTGCCGTAGATGAACAGCATGACGTCCGCCGTCCTGGCGGCGCCCGCGGCGGTATCAGCGTCCGTCCAGCGCCAGCCGCCCGGTGCCGACGTCCCTCGGTCGCCGAGGACCGCGGCGCGGTTGGCCATGCCGAGGCGGAAGGCCGACGGGAACGTGCTCATCACCCGTTCGGCCTCCTCCGGCCGGTCGTGGCAGTCCAGGCACCTGGCAATGCCGCGCGCGGAAAAGCCAACGAACGTCGCGATCCGCTGCGACAGGTCGGGGTGCTCGCCGAAGCGCACCTGCCGGCACAGGAGGTCGAGCCAGGCGCGGCGCTGCGCGCGGTCGTCGGGCAGGGCCATCGCGGCGCTCAGCGTGTAGCGGTAGGCCGGCAGGCCGCGAAAGACGATCGACTGGACCTCGTCGCTCTCGAGGGCATCGTCGGGACGCGGCATCGTTCCGATGCAATCGAGCCAGGCGCGCGCCGCCGTGTCGGTCTGCGCCCGCATGAGGCCGTCGTGGACGAGGGCGTTGGTGCGGATCTGGTCGGTCGTCAGGTCGGGGAAGCGGCTGTACCAGAACTGCGTGACGATCTGCTGGCGCCGCACCCAGCGCTTGAAGCGGTCGCCGTCCTTCGCGCCCTCCAGGACCAGCAGGATCGTCCTGGGAAATCCGCGGCCGTTGCTCCACGCCGCCGACTGGCCGTTGTGGGCCTTGGTGACGAAGTCCTCGAGATAGCTCTGCCAGCTGCCGTCGTAGTTGGAGAAGAACACCAGCATCTCGCTGCCGGGCAGGCGAAACCATCGCGCGTAGTGGATCGTGCCCATGTTGAGCACGAATCCCGGCCGGAACCAGTAATGGACCAGCTTTCCGATGCCCCACAGCGATACCGCCAGCGTGAGCTTGCGGAAGGCGCCGGGCTTCAAGGGAGTGACCGCGGTGATGTGATTCTGGACATAGCCGGGAGGGTTTTCCGTGGCGGCGATGCGGGCGATCGCGTCGAGCGGCGCCGTGCGTTCGTCGGGCACGTCGCGCGACTCGTGCCAGTAGAGGATCGCCAGGAAGGTACCGGCAACCGCGAGGAACAGCAGGACCGTCGCCGCGATTGCGCCGGTCACGGTGAGCGCCAGCGCGCCCAGATGCTGCGCCACGAAGGAGAGGATGGCCAGGGCGACGACCGTCGCCGCGGCCAGGCCGAGCAGACGACGGTACCTCCAGAGCAGGGGCACGATCGCGGCAAGGGCGCGCAGGACGACAGCGGTGACGGCGAGACCGGCCGTCACCGCCAGCGGCCAGCGAACGACGGCGCCGAGGTCGGGGAACCAGTGCTGCAGGAGCAGCGACGCTGCGCAGCAGGCGGCGGCCGCGCCGCCGATCACCGCGGCGATCGCCAGCAGGCCGGCCAGAGGCGCGCCGAGGTAGACCAGGATCGTGACGATGCGATTCCAGCCTTCGCGAATCCGGGTGAATCCCTCGTCGACGAAAGTCGCGACCAGAAGGGCGGCCGTGGCCGCGCCTGACGCGATCAGCAGGGCCGGCGTGATCCAGGACGTCGTGCCGACCACGCAATGGATCGCCGCTCCGTTCAGGCACACGACCGCAATCACCAGCAACAGGCCGTAGGCACCGACGTTCGACCTGAGGAGCGCTGGCCAGCCGGCGCCGTTGCCGCGGCCGGACCAGTCTGACATGGCCAGCCGTCGTCCGGCCGGGCGGACCAGGAACCGCCGCAGCGCCTCGCCTCGGTCGCGCAGCGCCGATTCGGCCGCAATGGCGTCGGGATCCGACGGTGCAGCCTTCGCCGACTGCATCGTCTCGTGCGGAAGCGTCAGGCTCCTGACATAGGCCAGGACGTCCATCGCCCGCTTGTGCACGCCGTCATGGGCACGCAGGAAGCGCGCGAGGGCATCGCGCACGAACACCGAGACCTCGCGCTGCCGTGCGATGTCGCCCACCGGGCAATCGGGCGTGCCGTTGAACTCGAGACCGGTCGCGCCCCACGGGAAGGAGTGGAGCTTCGTCCGGTGCGCGTGCATCAGCTCGGCGAGCGGCCGGGATCCGCTGCCGGCGATGCGCCGGAAGATCGGTTCGAGCATCGGCCCGGCTTCGCCGACGATCCGCCCGAGCGCACGGCCCGTCTCGCCGTCGACGCTGAGCTCGAGGACGAGGCGGGGATCGGGTGCGGCCTCTGCGTCGTCCGGATCGGCGGCGTCGAAGGCCGACAGCGACGCGAAGTGGACCAGGCCGGTGCGCCCGAGCGCCTGGCCGATCGGGCTGTCCGCGGTCGCCGGATTGCCGAGCGCCTCGATCATGGCCCGCACGCCGGTCAGGCTGTCCGGCTCGAGCCGCGCCTGGATGGTCACCATGCTCTGCTGCGCCGGCGCGCCCGCGGGCTCGAACACCATGTCGAGCCGGCGCGGGTAGGGGCCGACATGGGTCATGATGCCGGCGGCGCCGCGTGCGACCTGGATGCCGGGCTGGGCCAGCAGGATCTGGAAGATCTCGGTGATCTGCTCCATCGCGAGGTGGGCGCCGAGGCAGCGATGCGAGCCGGTGCCGAACATCAGGTCGGGGTCGATGGTGCGTCCCGCCTCGAAACGATCCGGCGCGCTGAACGCCCGGTGATCGCGCAGCGCCGAGAGGGTCGCCACCAGGACGACCGAGCCGGCCTCGACGGTCTTGCCGGCGATGGCGACGGCGCGCGGCGCGAAGCGCCATTGGCCGGGAAACAGCGCCGGGTTGAGGCGCGACGCCTCGAGCAGCAGGGCACGCAGGGCCTGGCGATTCCGGTCGGCCGCCGACGGATCGCTGTCGCGATGGCGCTCCGCCGCCGCCGCCGCGTCGATCGCCTTCGCCAGCAGGCCGCGGCGCATCAGCTCTTCCAGCATCTTGCCCGCGCCCAGGAGGTTGGTCGGGATCAGGCCGGTCATCGTGCCGATCGTCATCGCGCGGATCTCGTCGTCCGGGATCGCGGCGCCGTGCTCGTCGCGGAACTGGACCAGCCGGTCGATCACGGCGTCGCGCGGCAGGACGCGGGCGCGGGCGATGGCGCGATCGACGAGGTGGCAGACGTGACGGGCGCCGTTCAACGCCAGCCGCCGCGTTCGCGGGCTGCCGAAGGGATCGGCGAAGATCAGGGCGGAGATGCCGATCGAGCGGTCGAGGAAGCCGTGCGGCTCGTCGAGGTCGAGGCCGAAATATTCGCTGCAGGTCTCGGTCAGGACGCGGCCGAACAGGTCGGTCATGACCTCGATCCGACCGCCCGAGTTCTCCAGCAGCGCCTCGGTGAAGAACCGCGTCCGCTCCACGATGCGCGTCGCGTCGGCCCGGCGCACGACCACATCGAGGAAGCGGCGCTGCCGGTCGTGCGCCTCGCCGTCGAGGCCGAGGGCGAAATCGGCACCGCCGGTGAGGCTGCGCATCTCCGGGCCGAACGGCACCCGGAAATGCTCGCGATCGAGCAGCACCTCGCGGACATCGGCATGGCGCGAGACGACGACCAGCCGGCCGATCCGCGCCACCGGCCAGAAAGCCCGCAGCAGCTTGAAGACGACCAGCACGGCGACGCGCACCACCTCGGCGATGGCCCGCTTGATCGTGTTGTCCGGGCCGAGCTCGTCGATGTCGAAGGCGCGTGCCGGCGGCGGCTCGGCCGCGTCCCGTTCCGCCCGCTCGTAGTCGTCGATCAGCCTGAAGTACTTGAGCTCGAGCATCGGATTGTCTTACTGGCGCCGGCGCGACAGCGGCTTGGCGTCGCCCGTCACCGCGGCGATGCCGTCTGCCAGACGCTGGTTCCAGGTGCGATCGATGAACGGGGTCCAGTCGATGAATCGCGGCGTGAAATCCGGCTTCAGGGTCATCAGCTCGTCGTAGGCGCGGCGCGCCGCCGCGCGGTCGCCCTTGCCGATCAGGGCGTTGATCTTGATCACCAGGGCGTACCAGTAGGCTGGCCGGCGGACCAGCGACTGGTCGGCATGGTCGATCGCGTCGTCCCAGCGGCCGAGCATCCAGTACGACAGCGCGAGCTCGCCGATGATGAAGAAGATGTGGATGTCGTTCGGGCTCAGTCGCTGGGCGCGGCGCAACGGCTCGATCGCCTGGGCCGGCTCGCCCACCAGGTTGTGCTGGCAGCCGAGCTGGGCATGGGCCTGGCACAGGCTGGGGTTGAGCGCGATGGCGCGCTCCAACAGGGTGCGCGCCCGGGCGGTCTGGCGCAGCCACAGCTCGGCGATGCCGGCCAGCATGTGGCCGCGCCCGTCGTCGGGATCGGCCACGATGGCGCGATGCGCCAGGCGCCGCATCTCGCCGATCTGGGCCTCGCTGCCGCGCTGTGCCCACAGCGTCCAGCCGAGGCAGTAGGTCGCCTGGATGAGCGCCTCGGGCGAATCGGGCTCGAGCTCGAGCGCCTGCTCGAAGAGCTGGCGGGCGATCCCGGAATCGGCGCTGGTCAGCCGGTTGAGGTGCCAGCGGCCGCGCCAGATCAGGTTGTTGAACTCCAGCCGGTTCTGGCGATTGCCGCGGGCGCGCGCCTGCTCGGCATAGTCGACCTGCGTATCGAGCACGCCGACCAGCTCGGCGACGATCGGGTCGAGCGCATCCTGCGAGCGGTCGGGCGGCAGCGGCACGCGATGCGACCACATCGAGTAGCCGCTCGCCGCGTCGGACAGGTTGACGGCGAGGGAGAAGCCGTCGCTCGACGTCTTGAGCCGCCCTTCGAGCAGGTACTTCGCGCGCAGTCGCTGGCCGACGACCCGCGGGTCGACGCGGTCGGAGGCGAAGGCGAAGCTCGAGTTGCGCGAGATCACCGGCAGCCAGCGCAGGCGCGACACGCGGTCGATCAGGTCCTCGCTGACGCCCTCGCACAGATAGTCGTTGGCCGGGTCGCCCGTGAGGTTGGCGAAGGGCAGGATGGCGAGCGCAGGCCGATCGACGAAGCCGCTCTGCGGCGCGAGGGCCGCGGGCACCTCGCGCAGCGCCGGCCGCTCGCCCGCCGCCCGGCCCGGCGCACGCGCCGCCAGCAGGCTCCGCTGCTCGCGCAGCCAGTCCTCGAAGCCTTCCTCGCCGGCGAGATCGAAGCCCTCGAGGAAGTCGCCGGCGGCGCCGGCTTCCTGCGGCGGCCGCAGAACGTCGATGTCGAACTGCTGGAGGTCGAGCTGCACGCGCTGCCGCTCGCAGATCAGCGCCGGCGTCGGACCGGCATTCAGGTGCTCGCGCAGATGGCTGAGCTCGCGTCGCAGGCTGCCCTGGGCCTGCGGCCGGTCGCGCTGCCCCCACAGCTTCTCCTGCAGCCAGCCACGCGTGCGCTCGCCGCCGTCGGCGGTGGCGAGCATGGCCACCATCGCCATGCCCTTGCGGCTGACGATGTCGATGCGCTCGCCATCCGGGCCGACGAGCCGGAACGAACCCAGCAGAGAGAGCGAAAATCGATGGGCCGGAACAGCCATCATTCCCCCGATCGACGGCGATGGTCGGCACTTTAGCCTGCCGGTCGAATCGCGTCGATACACGCGGAAATCACGCTTTCCTAACGCTGGCTTCCCACTCGCCTAACGCCCGGCGGCGATACTCGATCCGGTCGAGGCCGCGTGTGGGCGGCATTCGCCGCAAGTCGACGGGGAAGCAAGATGAGCAAGCTTGGACATCTCGATCGCATGGACGCCTTCGAGTTCGGCCATTATCTCTGCCTGACGGGCGTCGGCTCGAACCCGACGCTGGGCTGGACCAACTGGTTCGCGCCGATCCACGCGGTGCCGAACACCTACGAGTTCCGCCAGGAACCACCGGCCGGCATCGTGCTCGAGGTTCCCATGCCGCTGCACGTCATGGGCATCTTCGACTCCAATGGCGTCAGGGAGATCGTGGTCCGCCACCTGGTGAAAGGAAAGCCGACCGACGTTCGCGTGCCCCTTCGCCCGATATCGCGCCTGGAGGAGGAGGAAATCTCGGGGCTGATGTCGTCCTCGGCGCTATCGTATCTTCGCAACCGGGGCGCCGATCGGATCCTGCCGTCGATCGGCTCGAGCTTCACCATGCGGCTCGGTTCCGTCGACATCCCGTTCGCCTGCGGCCGCTGGAACGATCCGCCGCGGCCACGCCGCTACGATGTCCGCCTCAACGTCGACGCGCTGCTCCCCAGCCCGTCCGACATCGAGCTGGCCGTCCTCGGGTGCTTCGCGCGCGGCTCGTCTGCCGCGGCCCTGGCTGCCCTGCTCACGCCGGCCGGCTGGGCACGCGGCATGGGCGATTTTCAGCACGCCATCGAAAGCGCCTTGCTCGACCAGCTCGGCGACAGGCTCGTCAACGTCTCGGTGACGGCGTGGTCGCGCTGTCTCGAGGGAGCGGTGCCGCATTTCACCGCCCAGCTCGAGGGGTTGCCGGCGCCGTCGGTCAGCTGAGGATACGCTCGGCGCGTCGGCGCGCACCACGAAGCTGAGAAAGTGGTGCGCTACGAGAAGGAAGCTCCCAGCGGATTTTCACAGGAGGCGCGCAGCCTCAACCGGACAACACAGGAGGGGAAAATGCCGATCGCAATTCGTCGCCGCGCCGTCCTCGGTGCGGGTCTCGGCGTTGCCACGCTTGCGGTTCCTCCGCTGGCCGGCGCCGGCCGGGCCCAGGGATTCACGCCGGTCGATGGCGTCGCCCGCATCGTCGTGCCGTTCGCCGCCGGCGGCACCACCGATGTCATGGCACGCGTGGTGGCGCACATCCTGGGGCAGGCGACCGGCTCGCCGTTCATGGTCGACAACATGATCGGCGCGCGCGGCGATGTCAGTGCCGAGATCGTCGCCAAGGCCTCGCCGGACGGCCGCACCCTGCTGCTGGGGCACGTCGGCACGGCCGTCACCAACCAGTATCTGCACAAGTACGTTCCCTACGACAGCGTCGAGAGCTTCGCGCCGATCTCGCTGGTCGGCGAGGTGGCGAACGTGCTGGTCGTGCATCCGCGGTTTCCTGCCCGCTCGCTCCGGGAGTTCGTCGACTACTGCGCGACGCTCGGTCCTGCCCGGGTGCGCTATGCCTCGCCGGAGGTGGGCAGTTCCGGGCATCTGGCCATGGAGTACCTGCAGAGCGTCGCCGGCATCCGGCTGCAGCACGCGATCTACGACAGCCGCTCCCGCATGCTGGCGGATCTGCTCGCCGGCAACGTCCACGTCGCCATGGACAATCTGCCGTCCTGCCTGCCGCACATCCGCTCGGGCGCGCTGCGCGCCCTGGCGGTGAGCTCGAGCCAGCGCTGGTTCGCCGCGCCCGAGATTCCCACCGTCGCCGAGCAGGGCTACCCCGACTTCGAGGCGACGCTCTGGTGGTACCTCGCGGCACCGGCGGGCACGCGCATCGACCTCGTCAACAGGCTTTCGCACGCGGTCGGCAGCGGCATCCGCTCGGAGGCAATGGTGCGCAAGATTCGCAACATCGGCGTTCGCGAGCTGTCGTGCGCCCCGGAGGATCTCTCGACGCGGATGGCCGCTGAGAGAGCGAAGTGGAAGGCGGTGATCCTCCGCGCCGGCCTGGAGCCGCAGTGACGATGCGTGGTCGAACGATCGGTTGCGCGGGCGATGGCGGCGTCCGGCAGTGAGGTTGCGGGCCCGCACGGGAGCCATCGAACGACTGCTTCGCGAGCCAAATTAGGCCACTATGCTGCGGTCGATTGACCGGGCGATATCGGCTCGAAGGAGAGGCCCCCGTGCGTTTCGTGTCCCGTGGCTCTGTCGGAGCCGCCGCCGGAATGAGGCGGCGTGACCTCGTCGCGCTCGCTGGCGGCGCGGCGGCATGGACAGTCGCGGCCCATGCGCAGGCCTTGCCGGTCATCGGCTACCTTGGCTCCGAATCCCCGCAGCAATACGAGAGTCGGCTCGCCGCCTTCCGCGAAGGCCTGGCCCAGGTCGGCTACGCCGAGGGCCGCAACGTCACGATCGAGTTCAGATGGGCGGAAGGCCGGTACGCAGAGCTGCCGGCGCTGGCGAGAGAGCTCGCCAGCCGTCAGGTGACGGCAATGGTCGCGGCGGGCGGCGCCGAGGTGGCGCTCGCGGCGAAGGCGGCGACGGCGACCATCCCGACCGTGTTCGAGATGGGCGGCGATCCGATTGCCCTCGGCGTGGTGGACAGCCTGTCGCGCCCCGGCGGCAACCTGACCGGCGTATCGAGCCTGAGCGTGGAGGTCTCGCGCAAGCGTCTGGAATTCATGCGCGAGGTGCGTCCCGGCAGCAAGACCTTCGCCGTCGCCATCAATCCGGCGAGCCCGACCTCGACCACGCAGCTGAAGAACCTGCATGCCGCCGCGGAGAGCCTCGGGTTGGAGCTCGTCGTCCTGAGGTCGAGCGCCGAGGCGGAGTTCGACAGCATGTTCACCGCCGTGCGCGACATGGGCGCCGGCGGTCTCGTCTTCAGCTCCGATCCCTACTTCGCCTATCGCAGCCAACAGCTCGCCGTGCTCGCGGTCCGCCATGACGTTCCTGCGATGACGCAATCGCGCGACTTCCCGCTCGCCGGCGGCCTGATGAGCTACGGCGGAGATTTCAGCCAGACGCACCGCAATGCCGGGATCTATGCCGGCCGCATCCTCAAGGGCGAGAAGCCTGCCAACCTGCCGGTTCAGCGCGTCACCAAGGTCGAGCTGTTCATCAACGTGAAGGCGGCCGACAGGCTCGGCCTGGCCTTCCCGTCCTCGCTCCTGGGCAGCGCCGACCGCGTGATCGAATGAGCCGGCCGGTCGACCGGCGCGCGAGCTGACACGATGCCCGGTCCGGTCGCCGCGCCGCGCGCGACTCTCTTCAAGAGGTACTTCCGCACCCTGTTTGCGGCAGTCGTGGCGCCCCTGTTCATTGCCGGCGCGAGCGAGGCGTGGTTCGGCTATCACGACCAGCGCGCCAGGCTGAACGATCTCCTGGCTGCGGAGGCCCGGCTGGCAGCCGCCAGGATCGCGGACTTCATCGACGGGATCCGCGACCAGATGGGCTGGACGGTGCAGTTGCCCTGGTCGGAGACGCCCGGCAACCGGCGCCGGCTCGATGCCCTGCGCCTGCTGCGCCAGGTGCCGGCCATCGAGAGCCTCAGCCTGGTCGATCCCGCCGGACGGGAGCGCCTGTTCGTCTCGCGCATCGGCCTGAACAGGATCGAAGGCGGCGACGACCTCTCCGCGACCCCTGCCGTCATGGGCGCACGTGCGCACCGGACATGGTTCGGGCCGGTCGCCTTCCAGAATGGCTCGGAACCCTTCATGACCATCGCCCTTTCCGGCAATAGAGCGGCCGACGGGGTGGTCGTCGCCGAGGTCAATCTCAAGTTCATCTGGGATGTGATCTCGGACATCCGGGTGGGGCGCACGGGCGAGGCGTTCGTGCTCGACCAGCCGGGACGTCTGGTCGCCCATCCCGACATCAGCCTGGTGCTGCGCGCCGACGAGAGCGCACACAGGCCGCTGCAGGCGTTGCGGGCCGCCATCCTGGCCCAATCCGGCGAGGCGGCCGCCGGACGGGATATTGCCGGCGACCGGGTGCTGGCAGCGATGGCACAGATCTCTGACGTGGGCTGGAGCGTCATCGTCGAGCAACCTGTCGCCGAGGCATTCGAGCCGATCTACGCCGCGCTGTGGCGCACGGCGGCCTTGCTCGTGGCCGGCGCTGCTCTCGCGGCCGCGCTCGCCTACTGGCTGACCCGGCGCATGATCGAGCCCATCCGCGTGCTGGAGGACGGGGTCACGCGGATCGGCGCGGGACAGTTCGATCATCGGATCAGCCTGACGACGAGCGACGAGTTCGAACGGCTGGCGACGCGCTTCAACGAGATGGCGGGCGAGCTTTCGCTGTCGCAGGAGCGCTCCGAACGCATCGGCCGGCTGAAGCGCTTTCTCGCGCCGCAGGTCGCCGAGCTGATCGATCGCACCGGTGACGACCGTGTCCTGGATGGCCGGCGCGTCGACGTGGTCGTGATATTCTGCGACCTGCGCGGCTTCACCGCCTTCTCGGCGCGTGCCGAGGCAGAAACCGTCATTGGCGTGCTGCGCGAGTACCACGACGCGCTCGAGGCGGCCGTCAGCGCCCACGACGCGACGTTGATCAATTTCTTCGGCGACGGCGTGATGGTGCTGGTCAATGCGCCGGTGTCCTGCTCCGATCCGGCATTGCGTGCGGTCGACCTGGCGAACGACATGCAACGGAGCGTGCAGCGGCTGCTGATCGGATGGCGCGCGCTCGACAGCCGGCTCGGCTTCGGGGTCGGGCTGGCGATGGGTCCCGCCACGGTCGGGCGGATCGGCTCCGAGGGCCGCCTCCATTACACCGCGATCGGCAATGTCGTGAACCTCGCCTCGCGCCTGTGCGCGAGCGCGCAGGACGGCGAGGTGCTGATCGACCGCGACGCCGCTCGCGCGATTGGCTCCAGGGTGCCGCTCGTCGAGCAGGATCCGCTGGCCCTGAAGGGCTTCGACGCGCCGGTTCCGGTGTTCGCCGCCGCGGGCGTTGGAAAGACGGGAACCTAGCCGGCCTCGGCATTTGCTCGCCATGGCGGGCCATGGGAGTGTGCCGGGCGAGGGCGGGATGGAGCGTCAGCCCCTCGGGTTGCGCAGGACGATGCAGGCGCCGCCCGCTGCCCGCAGCCTGGCGCACAGCGCCTCCGCCTCCGCCCGGCTGCTCTCCGAGACGCGGACCATGACCGATGCAGGCATCCGCCGGCGCGCGTTCAGGACCAGCGGCAGCCGGTCGCCCAGAACGGCCGGGTACTTGCGTCGCAGCCGCTCGTAGGTGGCGAGCACGCGTCCCTCGGACCAGGTTCCGGCAAGCTGGACCCCCCACGGTCCCCACGCCGGGTTGGACGCGAGGTCGACGCGGTGCGGCGGGGTGTCGATCATCAGCCTGGCGAGCTCGATGCAGCGCGCGCCTTCCGTCGAGCTCGCGGACGGCAGCTGGGGCGGCTGCGACGCCCAGGTCTGGGCGCTGTAACCCGTGATGATGAGGACGTAGGAGAGCGTCTCGCCCGGCAGGCGGCGGCGGCCTGCCAGCCACGCCTCGACCTGGCCGGGGCCGGCATTGTAGGCCGCCGCGGCCAGCCCGAGATTGCCGCGGAAGGTCGCGCGCAGCTCGCGCAGGTAGCTCGCCGATTCGCGCAGCGCCTGCAGCGGGTCGAATGCGTCGACGAGGCCGCGCATCGCGGCGGTCCGCGGCATGAACTGCGCGATGCCCTGCGCCCCGGCCGGGCTGACCGCCTTCGGATCGAAGCGGCTCTCCTGCCAGATGAGGCGGGTGAAGAAATCCTCGGGAAGGTCGTTGTCCGCCGCCGCCTGCGCCAGGGTGCGGCAGATCTGGTCGATCGTGGGCCGCGGTTCCTTGGCTGGCGTCCCGGTCGTCGCGGCTTTCGGGGAAGAGTTGTTCTCGGCGCCGGCGGCCGCCGGCTGCTCGGCGCGCGCCGCCACCAGGGGCGGGAAGGCGGCCGCGAGCAGCGCGACGGCGGTCGCGAGTCGCGATGTCGACCTGCATCGAGCCAACGCGCGCTTCATACGAGGGAAAGGCGTGATGCTGACACGATCGGGAGCCTCCCGCGCCCCATCGCTCAGGCTACAGGCGGCGGCCCGGACGCGGAACGGGAAAGAGAGGATGCTCAAGGGCTGCCGCGACATCGACGACACAATTTCCCCGGTCAGCAACACCGGTGGGATACAGGGGATCGGTACACGGGACCTCGTTCGAGGATTGATCCCCGGACAGTCGACAGCTTCCCGGCCTGCCTCGCGCTTTCGAATGCGTGGAGGGCCACCGGTTTCACTTGCCAGACACTCGGGGCATCACCGTGTCCGACATGATCATGCGCTCGCCGCCGGCGTCGAACCATCTCCCGCGGCTCAGGATGCGGGGCCCTCGCGGCGTGGCGATCGAGTGCGTCCTTGCCGCCTTCCTTGTCGTCTTTGCGGCATTTCAGGTCCTGCTCGTCGCGGGTGCGTGAACCCAACCGCGGCCAAGGCGTCGCGTGCCTGCTGGTGCCGCGGAAACTCCAGCAATTCAGGCCGAAGGAAATGGCGCCTCCCGGACGTGCGCCTTCCGCCGAGAACCGTTTTCGCGAGCTGACGCATGCGATCCAGACCGGGCTGATCCTCAGCCATCAGTCGCTGAGACCGGCCGGGCGCGGCAACGAACGCGTGGTGTCCGTGCTGAAGCTTTCGGGTGATTTTGCCGTGCACGTCTCGAACTGAAGGAAGCCGACACCCGATGGTCTGCGCGATCTGAAGCGCCCGTCGGAACGCCGAAGTAGGGCGCGCTGGATCAGCGCCCGCAACCCGCGGCGGCGCCGCAATCCGGCCCCTGCCGGCCGATGCGCTCGGCTTCGGCCTGGTCGGCCGCGGCGCCGGCCCGATCGCCTTTTGCCTCCCTGGCCTTGCCACGGTCGCGATAGGCGACGCTGAAGGCCGACCGAAGCCGGATGGCCTGATCGAAGTCGGCGATAGCGCGATCCCAGTCGCGTTTGCCGGACCACGCGACGCCCCGATAGTAGAGCGCGAGGGCAGAGTCGGGGTCGATGCTGATGGCCTCGCTGAAATCGCCGATCGCGCGATCGAGCTGGGGCCTGGCGAACAGATGCACGAATCCCCGGCTGACGAAGGCTCGTGTGAAGTCGGGCGCCACGCGGATGGCCGCGTCGTAGTCGGCGAGCGCGCGGTCGATGTCGTTCCGGCGCAGGCGGTACGCATCGCCCCGGTTGACCAGGGCCTCGGCCAGAACGCGCGCTGATGCCCGGCCCGAATCGATCACCGCCGTGCAGCCCTCGATCGCTTCCATCGGCGGCAGGCGGGGCACAGGATCGATTCCGCAGCGCTCGAGCTCGCGCCGGTAATCCTGCGATGCCGCGGTGGTCGCGAAGGCACACGCCGTCAGCGGGATTGTGAATGCATTCCTCATGGACCTGGCTTCGCCCGCCCTCCCTCGCGCGACAGCGTCGGGTGCCGCCCCTTGCTGGACTTTTGCCCGGAAGGCACCTTATGCGCAGGGTGTTTCAGCAAGTCGAGGGTGTGATCATGTGGGCGAGGGCGTTGTGTTGCTTGGTCGGGGCACTGCTCGCGGTGCCCGCTTGGTCCCAGACGTTGCCGAGCTGCGCCGTGGGCATGCGCCTGGCCAAAGCCGGAGCGCTGAACTACCCGGCGACCATCGTCGCCGCCGATCTCGCCAAGGGCGCTTTTCAGGTCCGCTATGACGGTGGCTCCACCGAATGGCTGACCGCCGTCGGCCTCAAGAACAGCTGTGTCGCCGTCGCGTCTGCCATCGACCAGAGCTTCTTCGTTGGCAACTGGGAGATGTTCGTCGGGCCGGCGCCGCAGCATCAGGTGATCGGGGGAGATCGCTATCTCGTGGTCGGGCCCGGCGCTGTCGCGCCGCCGCTCTCGATCAAGCAGGACGGAACTTACGTATGGGTGATATCGAGCGATCGAATCATCAACGGCCGATGGCGCCGGATGGCGGACAACGAGTTGAAGTACGGTGGGAAGAACGCGCCCGGGATCCTTCTGATTCGCGGGCATGATGGTGCCGACTGGCAGGTGACCCGCGCAGGAGTGCGCGCCAGCGACCAGCGCGATCAGCTCAGCGTGGAACGCATGGATCTGGGCCTGAATTTCCTCGCCACGCGAATGCGCTGAGATCGCAGGGAACTGCAGGGACGTCCTGTGGTCCATCGTCGAGGTTCCAGGTCGTCTGCATCGAGTACAACGCGAAGTCGCCGCCGAGCATCGGGAAGGTGCCTGTCTACGACCCGGCTCGCCGCGGGGCCGGCACCAACCTCGTGAGGTGACCGGTTCGGCGTGCGGGTCGCCGATCCTTCGCTGCTCGACGCCCACCCGGACAGTGTCTACTGTCGCTCGGCCCTATGGGCAGGCTACCGCCTCGGCGGCGGAGCCCGTCGCCAGGGCTTTTCCCATTTTGCGTTCGCTCGGCGTTCACGTGATCCAGACATCGGGGAGAGGCGCGATGAAGTTCATGGCGAAGTGGAGCATTCGGGAAGACAAGTGGCTGCCGATTTTGAAGCTGTGGTCCGGCATGACGCCGCAGCAGCGCGCGGATGGCGGTGCCGGAGTCGAGATCGTTGGCCGATGGCACGACATGGCGGCTCGCACCGGCGTTCTCATCGTGGAGGCTACCGATCTCGCTGCGGTGTTGCGCTATTCAGGGCAGTGGAATCCGCACATGGATATCGAGATCACGCCGGTCGTCGATGATGAAGAGTCGGCGGCGATCGGCAAGGACATCGTCGCCGCGAGCGGTACGTAGGGCGTCCAGCCTCGGCGAAGGCCCGGCCGGTGAGTCCGCGCCTGGCTCTTCGCTGCTCGACCTGAACCTGCAGACACCACGACCGGCTTGTCCGTCCACCACGCGGCCGGCTCTCGTGCGTGTGCGGACATCGCCACCGAAAGGCGAGCCACCGAAGGATCCGTCCACGGACCCACATGGCAGTCGGCAGCCGTGGGGACCGGACGTCCCCTCCTTCACAGCGCGGGCGCCAGCCCGGCTCGGCTAGACGACGCCCTCCCGGCGCAGTCGCTTCGTCTCGTCGGGCTCGACCCCGCACAGGGACTCGAGCAGGGCCTCGGTGTGCTCGCCCAGCAGCGGCGGACGGCTGACCGCGACGGGCGAATCCGACAGCTTGATCGGGCAGCCGACCGTCTGGAAGGTGCCGCGGGTCGGATAGTCGACATCGACGATCATCTCGCGCGCCCTGAGATGCGGATCGGCCAGCACCTCGCCGGTGTCCTGGCAGGCGCCGCAGGGAACGCCCGCATCGCCCATCAGGCGCATCACCTCGTGCTTGCTGCGCTGGCGCGTCCACGCCTCGATGATGGCGTCGAGCTCGGTCCGATTGTCCCAGCGCGCTTCCAGGGTCTTGAAGCGCGCGTCCTCGGTCAGCTCCGGCTGCCCCAGCACCTTCGCCACCGCCGGCCACATCTGCGGCTGTGCGAACAGGTAGACGTAGTCGTTCGGGCCGCCCGGCGCGCAGGCGTAGGTCGTGCCCGGCACGTTGCGCCCGAGCTGATTGCCGGTGCGCGGCATCGGATGGCCGAAGCGCTGGTGGTCGCGCAGGCTCACCCGCACCAGGTTGACGACCGCGTCCTGCATCGACACCTCGACATGCTGGCCGCGGCCGGTGGCGTGGCGCTGCTGCAGCGCGGCCAGTATGCCGATCGCCATGTGCATGCCGGTGCCGGAATCGCCGATCGCCGGATAGACGTAGGTCGGCGGATTCTCGGGGAAGCCGGTGACGCTCATCGCCCCGCCCATCGCCTGGGCGACCGGCTCGAAGCTCTTGAAGCCGCTATAGGGCCCGTAGGTGCCGAAGCCCTTGATGGTGGCGTAGACGAGCCGCGGGTTGATCTTGCTCAGGGCTTCGTAGCCGAGCCCGAGGCGATCGAGCGCGCCCGGCCCGAAGTTCTCCACCAGAACGTCCGACTGGGCGATCACCTTGCGGAACAGATCCTTGCCCTCGTCGGTCTTGAGATTGAGCGTCAGGCTGCGCTTGTTGGCGTTAAGGATCAGGAAGAACAGGCTGTCGCTGTTCGCCTGGTCGCGCAGGTTCACCCGCGCGATGTCGCCGCCCTTGGGCTCCTCGAGCTTGATCACGTCGGCCCCGAGGAAGCCGAGAATCTGCGTGCAGGCGGGCCCCGCCTGGTTGTGCGTCATGTCGATGATGCGGACGCCCGACAAGGCTTGGTCCATGGTACGCTCCTTCTCCCCTTGGCCGCCCATGCTAGTCGGAAGAGTGCCGGCGATCATCCCCCTTGAGTAGCGTAGTGAAGCAATTGCGGTCGGTGCCGTCACGGCGCGTGCGTGAGGCGACGTTCAAAACCGGGTCGCATGCAACCGATTCATCTCCTTGTCGAAGCGGACCCAGAGCAAGGCGCCCTCATCGCCGAGCAGTTCGGAGTCGCGTTGGAAGCGGTTCTCCTCGTGCGCTGCGTCCAGCGGATCCCGCCATGGAAAGGTCACTGCTGCTTCGAGCCTGGCCAAGGTCGCCTCGAGGCGCGCTCGGATCGCTATCCGCTGTGATTGCGACAAGGCGTTGCGAGCGGCATTGTCTTGCGCGAACAGGTCTGCTTGCGTGAACCTCATGGCGGGCAGCCTATGCTCCCGCCCATGCGGCGGCAACGGCATCGCGCCACGCAGGAGGGAATAAGTGGCAATCGCTTGGCGCAGGGATCGCCTGCCCGACATCGTCCGATCGATGGCCTCCCGGCCGCGACACGAGGCGTTGCGCGGCCTGGTCACGGAGCTGCTGCGAGAAGGCTTCGGCGCCGCGTTCAGCGAGTTGGAGCACGAGCGCTACCTTGTCGACAACAGTGGGCGCATCGACGTGGTGTGGGGCGCCACCGTCATCGAGCTGAAGAGCGACCTTCGCCGCGAGGAGCGCGATGTGGTCGCCCGCATGCCCGACTATCTGGCCGACGCGAGCCGCGGCCGCATGCCCGGCCGGACCACCGTCGGTCTTGCCACCGATGGGGCGACGCTGCTCGCCTACACACTAAATCGCGGCACGCTCGCATCGATCGGACGCTACGACGTCGATGTCGATCACCCCGAGCGGCTGCTGAGCTGGCTCGAGCCGCTGCTCTCGCCCGTTCCCGAGGTGATGCCGACGCCGATCGCGGTCGCGCTCACCTTCGGCCGATACAGCCTCGCCTTCGGCCGCGCGCATGCGGAGCTCCAGCGGCTCTGGTCCGAGGTCGGCGACCATCCCGAGGTGCGGCTGAAGCGCAACCTGTGGGACGGATTGCTGCGCCAAGTCTACGGCGACGACGTTGGCAGCGACGCGCTGTTCCTCCAGCACACCTATCTGACCATCCTCGTGAAGGCGATCGCGGCGCGCGTCCTCGATCTGGAGGTCGGCGATCCGGCGGAGATGTTGTCGGGTTTGCTCCTGGCGAACGAAGGTATCGTCGGTGCCGTCGAGGCCGACTTCTTCGACTGGCCGCTTCTCGCCGGAGGCGGCGACGACCTGGTGCGCTCGCTGGCCGCGGAGACGATTCGCTTTCGCCTGCGCGACGTCGAGGTCGACGTGCTCAAGAGTCTCTACGAGAGCCTGATCGATCCCGACGAGCGCCACGATCTCGGCGAGTACTACACGCCTGATTGGCTGGCGGCGCGGGTCGTCGCGGCGGCAATTCCGCGTCCGCTGGAGCAGCGCGTGCTCGATCCGTCCTGCGGCTCGGGGACCTTCCTGTTCCATGCGCTACGCCGCCTGATCGCGGTGGGAAGGCAGGCTGGCTTGTCGCCGGTCGAGATCGTCACGATTGCAGCCGATCGGGTGTTCGGCATCGACGTACATCCCGTCGCGGTCGCGCTCGCGCGTGTGACCTGGCTGCTGGCGCTTGGCGACTTGGTGCAGGATCGGCCGCCCACGCTCAGCGTGCCCGTCTATATGGGCGATTCGATGCAATGGAGCCTGCGCCCGCTCGGTGCGTCGGCCGAAGTGCTGGTCGACGTGCCTCCGAACGATCCGCCCCTGCGCATCCCTGCCGGCTTGGCGAGCGACCAGAGATTGTTCGAGCGCGCGCTCGACGAGCTCAACCGCGGTCTCGATACGCTCGCCGAGCCGGGAGCGGTTCGGGACGCCATCGCCCGTGCCGGCGCCACGGCCGAGGACGCGGCCCTGCTCGGCCGCACCTTCGCGCAGCTGAAGCAGCTCTATCTCGACGGCCGCAATCACATCTGGACCTTCATCCTGCGCAACCTGCTGCGACCGGTCTGGCTGTCGCATCCCGAGCACCGCGCCGACGTGCTGATCGGCAATCCACCCTGGATCGTCTATCGCCACTTGAGCGCGGACATGAAGGACCGGCTGCGTGAGGCGCTGCAGAGCTACGGACTCTGGGTCGGCGGCAGCCTCGCCACGCATCAGGACATGTTCGCGCTGTTCTGGGCGCGCGGCGCCGAGCGCTATCTGCGCGGCGGCGGCACGCTGGCGCTCGTCCTGCCCTATGCCGTGCTGAATGCGCCCGTGTACGTCGGAATGCGCGACGGGAGCATGCAGCGGGTCAAGGTGGCGATCACCGGCGGCTGGGGGCTGGAGCGCGTGTGGCCGATCTTTGGAGCGCAATCCGGCAGCAGCACGACCAGCACCTGCGTGCTCTTCGGAGAGCGAGATCGCACCGGGCCTCTGCCTGCGGAAATTGATCGCTGGGTGGGCGTGCTCAAGCGGCGCGATGCCAGCGAGGCTGAGGCCGCCGAGGCGCTGACACATGTGCGCGCCGCATGGCCACGGCCGCGCACGTTGACTGCCACATCGCCGTATCGCAGCCGCTTTCGGCAGGGGGCAACCCTGACGCCGCGCCGCTTCTTTCTGGTCCAGCATGTGGCAGCCGGGCGACTGCAAAGCCGTCGCGATGCTCCGCGCGTCCAGGGTCGCGTGGGCAATCTCGACAAGCGGCCGTGGACGAGCGTCGAGCCGCCCGAAGGCCCCGTCGAACGGGCCTTCCTGCGCCGGATAGCGCTCGGCGAGTCCGTCGCGCCCTATCGGCTCCTCGACCTCGTGACGGGAGTGGTCCCGATGGAGGATGGCGCGATCCTCACGGCAGCGGGAGCGGACGCTCACGGACACCGTGGCCTTGCCGCCTGGCTTCGTGACGCCGAATCGAAGTGGAACGAGCACAGCAACAGAGGGGCAGGCGGCGCGCCTCGCGTGACGTTGGGGCAGTCGCTCAATCATCTGCGGAAGTTGACCGCTCAAGCCAATCGGTTGCCATTGCGGGTCCTCTACACGAAGGCCGGAACCCGGCTGAGCGCGTGCTGGCTTGAGGACGACGATGTGATCGTGGACCACAAAGCTTACTGGGCGGCCGCCCACTCGCTCGAAGAAGCCGCCTACGTGACTGCGGTCCTGAATGCGCATGTCGTGCTCGATCGGGTGAAGGATCTCCAGCCCGTCGGTCAACGCGATGCGCGTGACTTCGACAATCTGGTCTGGACGCTGCCGATTCCTGAGTTCGACGCGACCGAAGCGCTGCACGTGGACCTTGCCGCAGCGGCCCTGCACGCCGCCGCGGTCGCCGTGCGCGTCGATCTGTCCGACGCCGCGCATTTCACCGCCAAGCGGCGATTGATCCGCCAGGCTCTGGTGGATGAGGGTGTGGCAGAAACGATCGAGCGTCTCGTCGACGCGCTGCTTCCCATCTAGGACCCATAGAGCAGAAACCCACGTTAGGCTGATCTGCCTCGGGCCCATGGCGGACTCGAATGCCTCGTTTGGTTCTAGAGTGATGGCAAGATGGCGCGCCTGCAGTGGTTCCGCCAAAAATCAAAGGGCCTAGCCGTCGCCGGCTAAGCCCTTGATTTAGTTGGTGGAGCCAAGGGGGATCGAACCCCTGACCTCTACAATGCCATTGTAGCGCTCTCCCAGCTGAGCTATGGCCCCGGAATCCTTGGGAAGCGGGCGCGAGGTATAAATCCTGACTTTCCCGCTGGCAACAGGGCTAGCGGTCGCCCTCGCCCTTGTCGTCCTCGACCTCGACCTCGACCTCCAGATCCTCGGTATCGTCGGCCAGATCGTCGGCTTCTTCCAGCGCCTCGTCGCCCTCCACGTCGGCGACCTCGTCGCCGGTCAGCGCCACCTCGTCGACCTTCTTCTTGGCTGCCGCCTTGGCCGCCGCTGCCGCCGCCGCCGCCGAGGCCGCGGTCGCCGCGGCCGAGCCGCGGCCACGCCGGACCTTCACGAAGTCCTCGCGATCGTGCTCGCGGCCGCACTTCGGGCACTTGATCGGGCTCTTGTTCAGGTCGTAGAAGCGCGCGCCGCAGCTCTGGCAAGTGCGCTTGATACCCCAGCTTGCCTTGACCACGCAGAAACTCCCGGAAATTCCGCAGAATCGGCCGGATCGGCCGCGAGGGAGCGCGTATGTCACGCGTCTTTCACCCTGTCAAAACCAAATTCCGGCATGCTACGACCCCGGCGCGCCGCAATCCGCCGTCCTTCGGGAGGCCCCGCTGTCCATTCGATCCCCTGTCGCCACGCTCGTCACCCGTTCCGTGCTGCGCCTTGGTGGCCGCGTGCGCGCGCCCGGCGACAAATCGATCTCGCACCGTGCGCTGATCCTGGGCGCGCTGGCGCTCGGCGAAACCACGGTGCGCGGCCTGCTGGAGGGCGAGGACGTGCTGCGCACGGCGGCCGCCCTGCGCGCGCTGGGCGCCGAGGTCAGGCACGAGCCTGACCGGAGGCTGTGGCGGGTCCGCGGTTTCGGGGTCGGCGGCGGCCGCGAGCCCGACGACGTGCTGGATCTGGGCAATTCCGGCACCTCGGCCCGATTGCTCGCGGGCATCCTGGCGAGCCACCCGTTCACCAGCGTCCTCACCGGCGATGCCTCGCTGCGCCGCCGGCCGATGAAGCGTGTCACCGATCCGCTGTCGCGCATGGGCGCCCGGTTCGAGGGGCGCGAGGGTGGCCGCCTGCCGCTCGCCATCATCGGCACCGACGAGATGGTGCCGGTCGAGTACCGCCTGCCGGTCGCTTCAGCCCAGGTCAAGAGCGCCATCCTGCTGGCCGGCCTGAACACCGCCGGCGAGACCACGGTGGTCGAGCCCGAGGCGACGCGCGACCACACCGAGCGCATGCTGCGCCACTTCGGGGCCGAGGTGCGCGTCGCGCCGGCCGACGGCGGCGGCAAGCGCATCACCGTGGCCGGCTGGCCCGAGCTCGTGGCGCGCGACATCGTCGTGCCGGGCGATCCGTCGTCGGCCGCCTTCGCCGCGGTAGCGGCGGCGATCCGGCCGGGCAGCGACGTCACGATCGAGAATGTCGGGATCAACCCCCTGCGCGCCGGCCTCTATACGACCTTGAGCGAGATGGGCGCCGACATCGCTTACGAGAATCGGCGCGAGGTCGGCGGCGAGCCGGTCGCCGACCTGCGCATCCGCGGCACCACCCTCCGGAGCGTCGAGGTGCCGGCCGGGCGGGCGCCGACCATGATCGACGAGTACCCGGTCCTGGCGGTTGCCGCCGCCTGCGCCGAGGGCGCCACGCACATGCTGGGCCTCGCCGAGCTGCGCGCCAAGGAAAGCGACCGGCTGGCGAGCGTGGCCGCCGGCCTGCAGGCCAACGGCGTCCGGTGCGAGATCGGTGCCGATAGCCTGGTCGTCCATGGCACCGGAGCGCCGCCGCCCGGCGGCGGGCTGGTGGCGACCCGTCTCGACCATCGCATCGCGATGTCGTTCCTGGTGCTGGGCCTCGCCACGCGCGAGCCAGTCGCGATCGATGATGGCACGCCGATCGACACCAGCTTTCCGGGCTTTGCCGCCCTCATGAACAAGCTCGGTGCCCGGATCGGGCCCGTATCGGGAGGCCTGTCGGCTCCCGTGCCCGGCCTGGAGGACGGTGCGCCGTGAACAGGCTGGTCATCGCCATCGATGGGCCATCGGCATCGGGCAAGGGTACCCTGGCCAAGCGCCTCGCCAGCCATTTCGGCCTGCCGCACCTCGATACCGGCCTGCTTTACCGGGCGGTCGGCTGGCGGGCCGAGCGCTCCGGCGAGCCGCCCGAAGAAGTCGCAGAATCCCTGCAGGCAGGTGACCTGGCCGACCCCGCGCTCCGAGGCGACGAGGCAGGCCAGGCGGCCTCCCGGGTGGCGGCGTTGCCGGAAGTGCGGGCCAGGCTGCTCGAGTTCCAGAGGCGGTTCGCCGGCCAGGCGTCCGGTGCGGTGCTCGACGGCCGGGACATCGGCACCGTGATCTGCCCCGACGCGCCGGTGAAGCTGTTCGTCACGGCAAGCGTCGCGGCGCGGGCGGAACGGCGCTTCCAGGAGTTGCGCGGTCGCGGGGCCGACCCTATAAGGTCGCGCGTTCTTGCCGAGATGGCGGAGCGGGACCGTCGCGACAGCGAACGGGCGGCTGCCCCTTTGAAAGCCGCGCCCGATGCTTACCTTCTCGATACCAGCGACATGAATGCCGATGCGGCCTTTGCCGCTGCCCTGGCTTTCATGGCGGGCAAGGGCTTTCGATCCGTCGGGCCGTAAGTCGCCGCCGGCGGGTCGAAGACGATCAGCGGCGATTGCGAACGGACGAGTCGTCCGGGCGCGGGTGTTTACAGGCAGTGGATCCGCCGGACTCAACCGGTTGGCCGACGGGCGGCAGCGTTCGCCCGGGATCGAGGGAAAGAGGTACTGAATGGCCAAGGGCAGCGCCCTGCGCAAAACGCCGAACGACGCCGCCAGCGCGGAGTTCGCAGCACTTCTCGATGAATCGCTGGGCGGTTCGTCGAGCTTCGAAGGCACGGTCGTCAAGGGCCGTGTCATCCGGATTGCCAATGATTTTGTCGTCGTCGACGTCGGCCTGAAGTCCGAAGGCCGCGTCGCCCTCCGTGAGTTCGCCAATGGAACGGGCGCGCCGGAGGTCAAGGAAGGCGACGAGGTCGACATCTTCGTCGACCGCATGGAGAACAAGGACGGCGAAGCTGTCCTGTCGCGCGACAAGGCGCGCCGCGAGGAAGCCTGGACCGTGCTCGAGAAGGCCTTCACCGACCAGGAACGGGTGATGGGCACCATCTTCGGCCGCGTCAAAGGCGGCTTTACGGTCGACCTGTCGGGGGCCGTGGCCTTCCTGCCGGGCAGCCAGGTCGACGTGCGCCCGGTGCGCGACGTCGGCCCGCTGATGGGCCAGGCCCAGCAATTCGCCATCCTCAAGATGGACCGCCGCCGCGGCAACATCGTCGTGTCGCGCCGCGCTGTCATGGAGGAGACCCGGGCCGAGGACCGTACCCGCCTGATGGGCGCCCTGTCGGAGGGCCAGGTCCTCGACGGCGTGGTCAAGAACATCACCGATTACGGTGCGTTCGTCGATCTGGGCGGCGTCGACGGGCTGCTGCACGTCACCGATATCGCCTGGAAGCGAATCAACCATCCGTCGGAAGCCCTCACCATCGGCCAGCAGGTCAAGGTGCAGGTCATCCGCTTCAACTCCGAGACGCAGCGCATCTCGCTCGGCATGAAGCAGCTGATGAGCGATCCGTGGGATGGCGCCGGCGCCAAGTACCCGGTCGGCCTCAAGCTCAAGGGCCGCGTCACCAACATCACCGACTACGGCGCCTTCGTCGAGCTGGAGCCCGGCGTCGAGGGCCTGGTCCATGTCAGCGAGATGAGCTGGACCAAGAAGAACGTGCACCCGGGCAAGATCGTCTCGACCTCGCAGGAGGTCGAAGTGATGGTGCTCGACGTCGACATGTCCAAGCGCCGCATCTCGCTCGGCCTCAAGCAGTGCCTGGCCAATCCCTGGGAGAGCTTCGCCGAGCAGTGCCCGGCCGGCACCGAGCTGGAAGGCGAGGTTCGCAATATCACCGAGTTCGGCCTGTTCGTCGGCCTGCCCGGCGACATCGACGGCATGGTCCATCTCAGCGACCTGTCGTGGGACAAGGCCGGCGACGAGGCGATCCGCGACTATAAGAAGGGCGACCAGGTCAAGGTCAAGGTCCTCGACGTCGATATCGACAAGGAGCGCATCTCGCTCGGCATCAAGCAGCTCGCCAACGATCCGTTCGAGAAGGTCGGCGCCGTCGCCAAGAAGGGCGACGTGGTCACCGTCCTCGTCGCCGCCATCCAGGACAACGGCATCGAGGTCACGGTGCAGGACGGCATCACCGGCTTCATCCGCAAGTCGGAGCTCTCCCGCGACCGCTCCGAGCAGCGGCCCGACCGCTACGCCATCGGCGACAAGCTCGACGCCAAGATCACCAACATCGACCGGGCGTCGCGCCGGGTCGTGCTGTCGGTCAAGGCACGCGAACTCGACGAGGAGAAGAAGGCGATGGCCGATTTCGGCTCGTCCGATTCGGGCGCCAGCCTGGGCGACATCCTGGGTGCCGCGCTGAGCCGCGCCCAGCGCAGGGGCGAGGAAGACGCCAAGTAGTTGCGCCTGGCGCCGGGCTTCGCTCGGTGAAAAGGCGCGGCAGCGGCCAGGTTGGTGCCGCATTGCCGCAAGAACCCGGAAAGGCCGGCCCTCAGGGCCGGCCTTTTCTTTTCGTTTCAAGGGCTTACCTTGACCGATGGGTGTTTTGCGCTACAATGACACGATGACCAAGTCGGAGCTGATTGCCCGCCTGGCGGCCCGAAATCCCCATCTCTATCAACGAGATGTCGAGCGTATCGTGGCGACGGTCTTCGATGAAATCTCCAAGGCCTTGGCAAATGGGCATCGTGTCGAGCTGCGGGGCTTCGGCGCCTTCTCCGTGAAGAAGCGCGATCCGCGCACCGGGCGGAACCCGCGGACCGGCGAGCAGGTTGCCGTGGCGTCCAAGCGCGTGCCCTATTTCAAGACCGGCAAGGATCTGCGCGACCGGCTCAACAAGGAAGCGGCGCTGGCTGCCGGGCTGCAGCCGGATGAGCCTGTGGGCGACAGCCCGATGGGCGACAAGAGGTAGCGTTCCCTCGCTTACCGACAAGGCGTTGTGCCAAGGTGGGCGTCCCATGAAGATACTGTCGCGCGCTCTTCTTCTGCTCTTCGTCCTGCTCGGCGTGCTGATCGCGGTCAGCAACAGCCAGTCCGTGCAGCTCACCCTGTGGCCGCTGCCGCACATCGTCGTCATGCCGCTCTACCTGCTGGTCGTGGCCCTGCTGCTGCTCGGCGTGCTGGCCGGCCTCGGCATCGGCTGGTGGGCGGGCCGCCATCATCGCCGGCACGCGCGCGAGGCCGCTGCCGAGGCGAGCCGCCTCGAGCGCGAGATCCAGCGCGTCCGCCAGGCCGTGGCGGCCGCGACCCCGGTCCCGGCGGCACCCGCCGGCCCGACTGCCCCGCGCGAGCAGAAGGCGCTCGAGCGCCAGAGCGCCCTCGTGGCGCCGGACCACCTCTCGTCGCCCAACCAGCGCGGCCCGTTTTCGTGAAGGGTTTCATGCTCCTCCCCAGCTTCGCTGCCGGGGAGCGGACACGTCTTGAATCCCTCCCTCGTAATCGAGGGAGGTGCCCCCGCAGGGGGCGGACGGGGAAAGCCGCAGTCGAGGTTATTCCTATTCCGACGCTTCGGCTTCGCTCGGCGCAGACGTCGGAATCTGAATCATCTTGTCTGAGGCCTTCCCCCTCCGCCCCGTGTGACGGGGCACCTCCCCCGATTACGGGGGAGGCGAGCAAGATTCGCTCATGAAGGTCCTGTCCGCGGACGAGGTCGACCGAGCCCTCGACGACCTGGCGCTGATCGATCGGCTCGACGCGATGTTCCGCGACGGCTGCGAGATGCCGGCGCGCCATCATCATACCGTCGTGGCTCCCAATGGCCCGGGCTCGGCCGACGCGACGCTGCTCCTGATGCCGGCGTGGACGCGCGGGCCGGGTGGCCATATCGGCATCAAGCTGGTGACGGTCTTTCCCGACAACGGCAGGCGGGCCCTGCCGTCGATCTACGGCCAGTACCTGCTGCTCGATGGCGGCACCGGCGCACCGGTGGCGCAACTCGACGGCACGATGCTGACCAAGCGGCGCACCGCCTGCGCCTCCGGCCTCGCATCGCGCTACCTGTCGCGTGCCGATGCGAGAACGCTGGCGATGCTCGGCACCGGTGCTCTCGCGCCCCAGCTGATCCGCGTGCATGCCAAGGTGCGGCCAATCGACGAGGTCCTGATATGGGGGCGGCGCCCCGAGCGGGCACAAGCGCTGGCGGACGAGCTGGCGACAACGCTGCCGCGCGACCTCGGCCGGCCGATCGCCGTTCGCGCCGCGCGCGATCGTCGCGAGGCCGTCGGCAGCGCCGATATCGTTTCCTGCGCAACTCTCTCCCGGACGCCACTCGTCGAAGGGGACTGGCTGCGTCCGGGCCAGCATGTCGACCTGGTTGGGGCCTTCACGCCCGAGATGCGCGAAAGCGACGATCGCGCCGTGGCGCGCGCCCGCGTCTTCGTCGATGCGCGCGCAGGCGCGCTCAAGGAGGCCGGCGACATCGTCCAGCCCCTGGCCAACGGGACGATCGCGGCCGACGACATCGTGGCCGACCTGGCCGAGCTTGCCCGGGGCTCGAAAGTGGGACGCCTGGCCGACGAGCGCGACGGCATCACGCTGTTCAAGTCGGTCGGGGCGGCGCTGGAGGATCTGGCGGCGGCCGAGCTCGCCGTCACGGCTCGATGAGCGCGCCCTCCGACTTGAGCGCGTCGATCTCCGTCGCGCTGAGGCCGGCTTCCTGAAGCACGGCGCGTGAATCGGCGCCCTGCAGAGGCGCCATGGTGCGAATGGCGGGCGGCGTGCGGCTCATGCGCATGGGCGGCTCGACCATCAGGACCTCGCCCTCGCTGGGATGGGGGTACTTCTTGAAGAGCTGCCGCCACACCAGGTGCGGGTCGTCGAGCAGGTCGCTGGGCCGCATCACCGGCGCATTGGGAATCTGGGCGCGATCGAGGATCTCGACCCACTGCGCCGTCGTCCTGGTCGGCGCCAGCGCCTCGACCATGGCATACATGTCGTTGATGTGCAGCGAGCGCGCATTGAGGGTCGAGTAGCGCGGGTCCTCGAGCACCTCTGGCCGGCCGACGATCTCGAAGAAGTTGCGCCAGTGCTTGTCGATGTAGGGCAGGATGGCCATCCAGCCGTCGAGCGTGCGAAAGGGCTTGCGCGTGCGGGCGAGCAGGCGCGAGTAGCCGACCTCGCCGGTGTCGGAGAACGTCCGTTCCCACAGATGCTCGACCATCAGCCAGGCGGCCATGGTCTCGAACATCGGCACCTCGACGGCCTGGCCTTCGCCGGTGCGCTGGCGATGCATGAGCGCAGAAAGGGTGGCGAACGCGAAGGTGAGGCCGACCGTCTTGTCGGCGATGATGGTCGGCGGATAGCGCGGAACCTCGTCGCCGGCCGCCCGTCCCATCAGGTCGGCGATGCCGAAGCGGGCCTGGATGGCGTCGTCGTAGGCCGGCAGCTTGCCGTAGGGACCGTCGGCGGAGTAGCCGTAGGCGCCGACATAGACGATGTCGGGCTTGATCTTGCGGATGTCCTCGTAACCCAGTCGCAAGCCCTCGATTGCCTGGGGCCGGAAGGCATGCACGAAGGCATCGGCGCTTTCGACCACCTTCAGCAGGGCAACGCGCGCCCGTTCGTTCTTGAGATCGAGGCAGAGCGATCGCTTGTTGCGATTGACGTAGAGGTAGGTCGGGCCCATGCCCGCGGTCTTCCCGGGCTTGCCGATGTGACGGACCGCATCGCCCTCCGGTGCCTCGACCTTGATGACGTCCGCTCCCTGGTCGGCCAGCAGCATCGTGCCGTAGGGCCCGAGAATGACATTGGTGAGATCGACGATTTTCAGTCCTGCGAGTGCGCCAGCCATGATTCGGTTCTTTCAGGAGACCGGCGCGAGACTGCCATTGCGCCGGCCGCGCGTCACGGGCGGCGCCTTGCGAGGCAGAATGGATCGGGCCGGCAACTGCGCGCGACCTCATGCAGCGGGAACGCACATGCTGCTCGCCACCGATCGCGAGGCGCATTGCGCCGGTCGCGAGCCTCCGAGAGTTGAGGGTACGAGCGTGCATGACGCCATCTGTCAGGGCTGCTGGTCCGTGAGCGTACTATCCGTTGCGTGGACGACGTCTTGCCGATGGCTCGGTGCACGTCGGCCATCTCGATGACGGGGCGGGCGATGAACCTGCCGATGGATGTCGCGCAACTTTTGATCCTTGTGGAAGACTGCTCGCGATGGGGAACGAATCGTCGACGAAAGCCCGAGCTCGATGCGCTCGACGCATCGACGTGAACGATTGGTCATCGGCGTTCGACATGATGGCGTGATCGGCCGCGATCATCGGTGCCGGCGAGCAATGACCTCGGATGAATCACGAGGCGCGATGCTGTGTGCGAAGTGCTGCCAGGTGATTGCCGGCACGAAGAAGGATTGCGTGGCAGCAGAGAGCCACGCCGGTAACGCATCGACGATTCGACAGAACGTCCGCATTCGACGCGGGTTGCAGGAGGGTCGACCAATACGCGGCGGTACGCGAACGCCGACCGATCACAGCGCGAATCATTTCACCTCCATCTGCAAGTGATATGAATCCGTTGTGCAACGCGCGCCGGAGGTGTAGCGAAGGAGCCAACAAAGGGCGGGGAGCGATGCGAAGCAACGTCGCGAAGAAACTTCAAGAACCCAGGTCGACGATCAGCCCGCCGCCGCGGCCCTACCGCATCGAAGATCAGGTCGGCTATCTGCTGCGGCGCGCGCACCAGCGCGCGAGCTCGATCTTCCAGTCGACGATCGGCGATCCGAACATCACGCCGACTCAATACTCGAGCATGGTGAAGCTCTACGAGAACGCCGACCTGTCGCAGAACCTGCTCGGCCGTCTCGTCGGCATGGACAAGGCGACGATGCAGGGTGTGGTGCGCCGCTTGAAGGCCCGCCGTCTCGTCGACTCGCGACCCGACCCTGGCGACGCACGACGCACGCTGCTCAGCCTCACGGTCGACGGCCAGCGCCTGATCACCAGGCTCATGGTCAATGGCCCGGCCGTGTCGCGCGAGACCCTGAAGCCGCTCAACCCCCAGCAGCAGCGACTGCTGCTCGAGCTGCTCGCCAAGCTCACCTGATGGCGGAGAGGAGAGCGAGCAGCGTGCGGCGCGGTGCCCGAGCTGCTGCTCCTCGTTGACTCGCAAGGCCCCTGTGTCATCGTATGTACACGAACGACATGGCTGCCTACCTGCGTCCGCACCGCCTCGACGAGGCGCTGAATGCCCTGGCCCGGCCGCACACCGTGCTGGCCGGAGGCACCGATTTCTACCCGGCGCGCGTCGGCCAGGCGATCACGGAGGACGTGCTCGACATCGGAGCGTTGGCCGAGCTGCGCGGCATCTCGGCCGATGCCGGGGGATGGCGGCTGGGCGCGACCACGACGTGGAGCGAGCTGGTCGAAGCGGACCTGGCACCCCTGTTCGATGGCCTGAAGCAAGCCGCCCGCGAGATCGGCGGCCGGCAGATCCAGAATGCCGGGACGCTCGCCGGCAATCTCTGCAACGCCTCGCCCGCCGCCGACGGCATGCCGTGCCTGCTGGCGCTGGGCGCGGAGATCGACATCGCGAGCCGACGCGGCCGTCGTCGCGCGCCGCTCGGCCGGTTCGTCACCGGCGTGCGCCGCACCGACCTCGCGGCCGACGAGCTGGTCTTGGCCATTCATGTGCCAAGGCCACGCCATGAGGCGCGCAGCGGCTTCCTGAAGCTCGGCGCCCGGCGCTATCTCGTGATCTCGATCGCCATGGCGGCCGCGACCCTCGAGGTCGCCGACGGGCGGGTCGCGGCGGCGGCGATCGCCGTGGGCGCCTGCTCGCCGGTCGCCGAGCGGCTTCCGGCGCTGGAGGCGGCGCTGGCCGGCGCGGCGATCGACTCCCGTCTGCCCGATCTCGTCGAGGCGGCTCATCTCGCGCCGCTGGCGCCGATCGACGACGTGCGCGGCAGCGCCGCCTATCGCCGCGATGCAGCGCTCGCGCTGGTTCGTCGCCTGCTCGCAAGGCTGGCGACATGAAGGTGGCATTCACCCTGAACGGCCGGCCAGCGGATTGGACCGGCGTGCCGACCACCCGGCTGGCCTCGGCATTGCGCGACGATCTCGGGCTTACCGGCACCAAGGTCGGTTGCGATGCCGGCGATTGCGGGGCCTGCACCGTGCTGGTCGACGGACGCCAGCTCTGCGCCTGCCTGCTCGCGATGGGCCAGGTCGAGGGGCGCGCCGTCGAGACGGTCGAGAGCCTCGCTGGCCACGCGGCGACTCTCGGGGCGCTGCAGGCGTCGTTCCTGTCGCACGGCGCGGCGCAGTGCGGCATCTGCACGCCCGGCATGCTGATGGCGGCCGAGGAGCTGCTGCGTCGCGTCGGACGGCCGAGCCGCGGCGAGGTCGAGGATGCGCTGGGCGGGGTCCTCTGCCGCTGCACCGGCTACGGCAAGATCGTCGATGCCGTGATGGCCGCGGGCAACGCGGGCGCCGACGCAACGCCGGCCGCCGGCACTGCCGTCGGGGCACGTCTTGCACGTGTCGACGGCGTGGCCAAGGTGACAGGCGGCGACCGGTTCGGCGCCGATGGCATTCCGGCCGATGCGTTGTGGATTCGCGTCGTCCGCGCGCCGCATGCGCGGGCGCGCTTTGCCCTGGGCGATCTCGCGCCGTTGCGCGCGCGCCTGGCGGCCGTGCTGACCGCAGCCGACGTACCTTTCAACGGCTTCGGCATCTATCCTGAGATAAAGGATCAGCCGGTGCTGGCCGACGGCATCGTGCGCTATCGCGGCGAAGCGGTCGTGGCGCTGGTCGGCACACGCCACGACGTGCTCGCCGTGCGCGACGACGAGGTGCCGATCGCCTGGACGGTCGAGCCGCCCGTGCTCGGCATCGATGCCGCCATCGACCCCCAGGCGCCTCTCGTGCAGGCCGACAAGCCCGCCAATCTCCTGCTCGAAGGCGGTGTGCGACGCGGCGATGCCGCCGGATCTTTCGCCGGCTGCGCCGCGGTGGCCGACGGCACGTTCGAGACCGCCTTCGTCGAGCATGCCTATATCGAGCCCGAGGCCGGTTGGGCGCGACGGGTCGGCGATCGTCTCGAGATCCACGTCACGACCCAGACGCCCTACATGGATCGCGACGAGGTCGCCAACGTGATGCGGCTGCGTCCCGAGGCGGTGCGCATCGTGCCGACTGCCTGCGGCGGCGGGTTCGGCGGCAAGCTCGACCTCTCCGTCCATCCGCTGATCGCGCTGGCTGCCTGGACGCTCAGCCGGCCGGTCGCCTGCGTCTACACCCGGCCGGAGAGCATGGCGGCCAGCACCAAGCGCCACCCCGCCCGCGTCGCCGCCCGGTTCGGCTGCGACTCCGATGGCAAGCTCGTGGCGTGCGAGGTGACGGCGACGTTCGACACGGGCGCCTACGCCTCGTGGGGCCCGACCGTTGCCAACCGGGTGCCGGTGCATGCCATGGGCCCCTACGCGATCCCGAACGTGCGCACCTGGGGCACTGCCTACTTCACCAACGGGCCGCCGGCCGGCGCCTTTCGCGGCTTCGGCGTGCCGCAGGCCGCCATCGCCCACGAGGCGATGATGGACGAGCTGGCCGATGCGCTGGCGATCGATCGCCTCGAGTTCCGCCATCGCAATGCCCTGCGCGCCGGCGACACGACGGCGACCGGGCAGACGCTGGCGCACTCGGCGGGGCTTGCCCGGTGCCTCGACGCGCTGCGCCCGCACTGGCGGCAGGCAATCGCGGAGACGGCCGTCTTCAACGCGACCCTCGGCGCCCGGCGGTGCGGCGTCGGCATCGGCTGCATGTGGTACGGCATCGGCAACACCTCGATGTCCAATCCGTCGCGCATGCGGGTTGGCCTGTCGCCGGCCGGCACGGTGACGCTCTACAGCGGTGCCGTCGATATCGGCCAGGGTTCCAACACGATCATGACCCAGATCGTCGCCGATGCGCTCGGCGTACCGGTGGACCAGGTGGCGCTGGTCGCCGGCGACACCGACCTCACGGCCGATGCCGGCAAGACCTCGGCGTCGCGCCAGACCTTCGTGTCGGGCATGGCGGCAGAGCGCGCGGCGCAGGATTTGCGCCGTCAGATCCTGCGCCTGGCCAATGCCGGCCCTGATGCCCGTCTCGTTCTCGACGGGCAGCACCTCGTCGTCCATGACGGCGGCGACATCCGCACCCTCGATCTGGTCGGAGTCGGGCCGCTGATGGGCGAGGGCACGTTCGACCCGCCAACCACGCCGCTCGATGCCGACGGGCAGGGTGTGCCCTACGCGACCTACGCCTTCGCCGCGCAGATGGCGACGGTCGAGGTCGATCTCGAGCTCGGCACGGTGAAGGTGCTGCGCATCGTGGCGGCGCACGATGTCGGCAAGGCGATCAATCCGACCCTGGTCGAGGGCCAGATCCAGGGTGGCGTCGCGCAGGGGCTCGGCCTCGCGCTGATGGAAGAGTACCTGCCAGGGCGCACCGAGAACCTGCACGATTATCTCATCCCGACTGTGGGCGACGTGCCCGAGATCGACTGCATCCTGATCGAGGACCGCGAGCCGCTCGGGCCGTCGGGTGCCAAGGGCGTCGGCGAGCCAGGCCTGGTGCCGACCGCGCCGGCCATCCTGGGCGCCATCCATCACGCGACCGGCGTGCGCATGCGGCGTGTCCCGGTGTTGCCCCACCGGCTGCGCGAGGCCATCGTTGCCTCGGGGAGAAGCTGATGTGAGTGACGATCTAGCGCTCACCGAGGCCGAACGCGGCGCCGGCATCGTGCGCTGCGATGCCTGCCCCGTGCTCTGTCGCATCCGGCCCGGTCGCCCGGGCGCCTGCGACCGCTATGCCAACGAGGATGGCCGGCTGGTCCGCGTCGATCCGCTGGTCCTGCTGGCCAGGCCCGATCTGGCGCGTGTCGCTTTCGTCGAGGGCAGCGACTCCTGGCGCGGCGAGCTCGGCCCCGGAATCCTCGGAAGGGGCGAAGGCGCCTTCGTCACCGGCATCGGCGCCACCACGACCTACCCCGACTACAAGCCGGCGCCCTTCATCGTGTCGTCGCGGCACGACGGCGTCGACATGGTCACCGTGGTCACGGAAGGCATCTTCAGCTACTGCGGCGTCAAGGTGAAGATCGACACCGACCGCTATCTCGGTCCCGAGCAGGCGGCGGTGCGGGTCAGGGGCGAGGCGGTGGGCCATGTCACCACGATGGAGTACGGCTCGCAGATGCTGTCGCTGGGCGGCGTGCATCACCTGACCGGCGGCAGCAAGAAGGAGGGTGTGGTCACCTGCGAGGCGCTGCTGGCGCTGTGCAATCGCGAGGCCGTCGAGCTGGCGATCGACGGCGGCGCCACGGTGGTGGTGCAGGCCGACCGGCCGCCGATCGTCAACGGCACGCGCGAGGAGCGCATGCGCGTCGGCTGCGGCTCGGCCGCGATCGGCATGTTCGCGCCGCAATGGAAGGACCATGTCGACGAGGTGATCGTGGTCGACGACCACATCACCGGCGTGCTGAGCGAGCACCAGGGCGGCCGCTTCCTCGACATGAAGCCGGCCGGCATCCGGGTGCGCGGCCGACGCTCGACGCCCGGCCGCTATTTCCAGGTCGCCGAGCCCGGGCTGGGCTGGGGCGGCACCAACGTCTCCGATCCGCTGGAGATCATCGAGAGGATCGATCCGAAGCAGGCCTGGCCCGGGCTGAAACTGCTGATGGTCTCGACCACCGGCGAGCATTCGGCGTGGTTCGAGCTCGACCAGGCGCTGAAGCCGCGCGCGGCGGAGATGCCGGCGGCGGTGCGCCATGTCGTCGAGCGCATCGCCGAGAATTGCGAGCCGGCGCTCTGCACCGTGCTGTTCATGGCGGGGGCCGGCGGCTCGCTGCGCGCCGGGGTCACCGAGAATCCCGTGCGATTGACCCGTTCGGTGCGCGATGCCCTGACCAAGGTGACCCTGGGCGGCGTGCCGGCCTATGTCTGGCCGGGCGGCGGCATCACCCTGATGGTCGACGTGGCGCGCATGCCCGAGAAGTCGTTCGGCTACGTGCCGACGCCGGCGCTGGTGGCGCCGATCGAGTTCACCCTGCGCGCTTCGGACTATGCGGCGCTGGGCGGCTATGCCTCGCGCGCTGTCACGCTCGAGGACGTGCTGGCGCGCGTCGCCAGGGTGCGGGTCGACGAGAACGGCGCATGAGCGCCGTCGCCGCGCGATTGAGTGACGGCCGGTTGCATCTGCAGCACGGGCCGATCGACCTGATCGTCGAGGCTTTCGGTGCGGCCGACGAGGTCGAGCGCGCCTATCGTCAGGCCATCGGCTGTTTCGGCGACATCCTGCCGCGCCTGGTCGACGAGCTGCCGACCCTGCGCCGTCCGGTCGGCGATGCCCTTCCATTGCTGCATGGTCCGGTAGCCCGACGCATGGCCGAGGCCGTGTGGCCGCATCGCGCCGTCTACATCACGCCCATGGCGGCCGTTGCCGGCGCGGTTGCCGACGAGATGCTGCAGGCGCTCGTGCGCGGCCGCACGCTCGACAAGGCCTATGTCAACGACGGCGGCGACATCGCCTTCCACGTAGCGCCCGGCCACGAGCTGCGCGCCGGCATCTTCGTCGCGGCTCTCGACGGCGTGACGCGGCTGACCGCCGCTCAACCGGCGCGCGGCATCGCCACCTCGGGCTGGGGAGGCCGGTCCTTCTCACTCGGCATCGCGGATTCCGTGACCGTGCTGGCCAGGACCGCCGCTGCCGCCGACGCCGCCGCGACGGTTGTCGCCAATGCCGTCAACGTCGATCATCTCGCCATCGAACGCCGGCCGGCGCGGGAACTCGATCCCGACAGCGATCTCGGGGACCTGCCGGTGACTGTCGCCGTCGGCAGGCTCGCGCCGGCGCTGATCGACGAGGCGCTTGACCGAGGCGCCGACGAAGCGCATCGCCTCCGAGTCGCAGGACATGTCGATGGCGCGGCCCTGTCACTGCAGGGACGTTGGCGGATCGAAGCGGCAACCATTCTTGAAAGTGCTTGCGCCGTCTGATACCAAAATTTGGTATAAAGATCTCTCGGAGATCCATGATGGCAAAGAATACTTCATTCAGTCTCGGCCTGCATTTCAGCGACTTCGTCGAGGAGCAGGTGAAGCGGGGCCGCTATGGATCGGCCAGCGATGTCGTCCGCGCCGGTCTTCGCTTGCTCGAGGAGCAGGAAGCTAGGTTGACCGCGTTGCGAGCAGCTCTTGCCGACGGAGAGGAGAGCGGTCCTGCCACGCCCTTCGATTTCGAGGCCTTTGTCGCAAGGAAGCGAGGCTCCAGGCGTAAGCGATAGGGAATGAAACGCGTCCTCTCGCCGCGCGCGCAAGCGGATGTCGACGACATCTGGGAGTACACGGCCCAGCAATGGGGCGAACGCCAGGCTGAAATCTACATCAGCCTCATCGAGGAGGGCGTCGATGAAATTGCCGACAATCCAGGGGTCGGTCGTCCGTGCGACGACGTCCGGCCAGGGTATCGTAGATATCCGGTTGGCTCGCATGTGCTGTTCTACCGCGTGAGAGCAGCAGACATTGTCGTCGTCAGGATCCTGCATCAGCGCATGGACGTGGAGCGCCATCTGTAGGGAACCCCCGGACCCTGGGAAAGGCCAGCGTTTGCTCAGGCCTCGACCAGAACCTCGAAGCCACCGAAGATCATGCGCTTGCCGTCGAAAGGCATCGGGTTGACGTTGGCCTGGACGCGGGGGTCGTCCATCACCTTCTTCATGCCTTCGTCGCGGGCCTGCCGCGACGGCCATACGATCCAGGAGAAGACGACCGTCTCGTCGTCCTTCTTCTGCACGGCCATCGGGAAGGACGTGAGCTTGCCGTCCGGGACGTCGTCGCCCCAGCATTCGACCACGTTCACCGCGCCGTGCTCCTTGAAGATCGGTGCGGCCATCTCGGCATGCTTCCTGAAAGCGTCGCGGTTGGCAGTCGGAACCGCCAGCACAAATCCATCGATGTAGGTCATGATCCTCGATATCCTCGCGAGCGTTCGATTGGTTCGGCAGGTTCCTGTCGCGCCGAATAGATAGTTAACCATATGGTTATGTATATGGCATCTGTCAACCCCGGACCCGCCGCAAACCTGCCGGGACCGCCCGTCCGATTTCCGCTATGACCCGCCAAACCCGGAGGCGTCGAAAGTGGCGACAGCAGGCGTGTGCGATCCCCTCAGCGAGGCCCTGGCGATACTCGACGCCTTCATGGTCGCGCTGAATCGCGGCGACGAAGCGGGCGTCAACGCCACTTTCCACTTTCCGCATGTGCGGCTGGCCAGCGGCACGGTGACGGTCTGGCAGAAGGCCGGCGACTACGCGCTCGAGGGCTTCCGGGCACGCGCCGGCGAGGGATGGGCGGAAAGCCGCTGGGACGAGCGGACGCCGATCCACGTCGGCGACAGCAAGGTTCACCTCGCCGTTCAGTTCAGCCGCTGGCGGGGCGACGGCTCGCTGATCGGCCGCTACAAGTCGATCTACATCGTCACCAGGCAGGACGGTCGCTGGGGCGTGCAGGCGCGCTCGAGCTTCGCCGCTTGAGCGTGCTTGTCTGACAGGGGGGCGGCTCGCCAGGGCGATTCCAGAATGATGGAACCGCCTGAGGTTCCATCATTCGGGAATGCGCGCGCCGGGGATGGTCGTTGCAACAGGCACATTCCGTTCGGCTGTTCCAGCCGAACGGAATGTGCTCTAGGGTCGGTGCAGGTGGAAGAGTCTCTACGGAGGGGGATGTGATGCTGACCCGTAATCGCCTGCTCGTGGCCCTGTCGGGCCTGGTCGCGCTGTCGCTCGCCGGTCAGGCCGCCGCGCAGGCGCCGATCAAGATCGGCGAGCTCAACAGCTACAAGGTCTTTCCGGCCTTCCTCGAGCCCTACAAGAAGGGCTGGGAGCTGGCCGTCGAGGAGGTCAATGCGGCGGGCGGCGTGCTCGGCCGCAAGATCGAGATCGTGAGCCGCGACGACAACGGCAATCCGGGCGACGCGGTGCGCGCCGCCGAGGAGCTGCTGAGCCGCGAAGGCGTCGCCTTCCTGATCGGCACCTTCCCGTCCCATGTCGGGCTCGCCGTCGCCGACTTCGCCAAGCAGCGCAAGGTGCTGTTCATCGCCGCCGAGCCGCTCAGCGACAAGATCGTGTGGGATTCGGGCAATCCCTACACCTTCCGCCTGCGCACCTCGACCTACATGCAGACGGCGATGCTGATTCCAGACGCGGTCAAGCTCGCCAAGAAGCGCTGGGCGATCGTCTATCCCAACTACGAGTACGGCCAGTCGGCGACGGCGGCCTTCAAGAAGTTGCTCGGCGCGAAGCAGCCCGGCGTCGAGTTCGTGACCGAGCAGGCAACGCCGCTCGGCAAGATCGACGCGGGCGCCGTTGTCCAGGCACTGGCCGACGCCAAGCCGGACGCGATCTTCTCCTCGCTGTTCGGTCCCGACCTCGCCAAGTTCGTGCGCGAAGGCCAGCAGCGCGGCATCTTCAAGGGCGTCGAGGTGTTCAACCTGCTGGCCGGCGAGCCCGAGTATCTCGACCCGCTGAAGGACGAATCGCCCGACGGCTGGTACGTCACCGGTTATCCGTGGAGCGAGATCAAGACGCCGGAGCACACCAAGTTCCTCGCCGCCTACCAGGCGAAGTACAAGGACTATCCGCGGCTCGGCTCGGTGGTCGGCTACGCCACGGTGATGTCGGCCGTCGAGGCGATCAGGAAGGCTGGCTCGCTCGACCAGGACAAGCTGATCGCCGCCATGTCGGGCCTCACCCTGCTGACCCCGTTCGGCATGATCGAGTACCGCCCGCTCGACCATCAATCGACGATGGGCGCCTATGTCGGCCGCATCGGCGTCAAGGACGGCAAGGGCTACATGAAAGAGTGGCGCTTCGTCGACGGCAAGGACGCCCTGCCGCCCGACGCCGAGGTCAGGAAGCTGCGCCCCGCGAACTGACGGGCCGGTAGCCACTCCTCCCGGGAGCGGCGCACTTATCATTCTCCTCCCCAGCGTCGCTGCTACGGAGTGGACACACCTCGCATCCCTCCGCCGTAGGACAGGCTGTTGAGCTTCACTCGTTGTCCTCCCTGCGCGCAGCGCGGGGAGGTGCCCCCGCCAGGGGGCGGAGGGGTCGAGAGCAACACACGCTTTGCCAGAACGTCGTCATAGTGACGACACTGAGCGGCGACTCATTCCGAGACCCTTGGCTCATGACCCCTCCGCCCCCTGGCGGGGGCACCTCCCCGCGCTGCGCGCAGGGAGGACGGGATGACGCGTGAACTCGGCAGCGTAAGACGGGGGAGGGGTTCCAGATGCGTCCACTCCGTAGCAACGCGGCTGGGGAAGAGCCACGCGTCACTCAATGACCACCTTCGTCCCCGCACGCCAGGCCAGGTAGCCGCGCTTGCGCAGGGCGCAGGCCGGGCACTGGCCGCAGCCGTGGCCCCAGGCCTCGCGCGGGCCGCGCCCGTTCTCGTAACAGGTATGCGTGTGCTCGATGACAATATCGACCAGGGCATCGCCGCCGAGCTCGCGCGCCAGCGACCACGTCTCCGCCTTGTCGAGCCACATCAGCGGCGTGTGCAGCACGAAGCTGCGATCCATGCCGAGGTTGAGCGCGACCTGCAGCGCCTTGATGGTGTCGTCGCGGCAGTCGGGATAGCCCGAGAAGTCGGTCTCGCACATGCCGCCGACCAGGTTGCGGATGCCGCGCCGCCAGGCGACCGCGGCGGCGAAGGTAAAGAACAGCAGGTTGCGTCCCGGCACGAAGCTGTTGGGCAGACCATCCTTCTCCAGGGCAAAGGACATGGTGCGGGTGAGCGACGTGTCGCTGATCTGGCCGAGCACGCCCATGTCGATGAAATGGTCGTCGCCCAGACGGCCTGACCAGGCCGGAAACTTGCGCCTGAGCTCGGCCAGCACCACAAGCCGTTGATCGAGCTCGATCCGGTGGCGCTGCCGATAGTCGAAGGCAATCGTCTCGATATGCGCGAATCGCTCTAGCGCCCAGGCCAGACACGTGGTGGAATCCTGCCCGCCGGAGAACAGGACGAGGGCCGATCGAGCATCGTTCATGAAGGGCTTTATCGCCCGCAGCCTTTCTCCGCGCTACCGCGTTACGTGTCTCATCGGCAGCAAGTGCGAAGAGGGGTGAACCATGTTCGTCTCCGACATTCTTTCGCAGAAGGGCAACGCCATCTTCACGGTGGCCCCGGCGGCCTCGGTCGCCGAGATCTCCCAGCAGCTCAGCGCGCGGCGGATCGGCTCCGTGCTGGTGCTCGATGTCGACGGCTCGGTGGTCGGCATCGTCTCCGAGCGCGATCTTGTCCGCGCCCTGGCCAGGCATGGCGCCGCGGCGCTGGCACTCGAGGCGCGCCAGGTGATGACGCGTGGCGTCGTCACCTGCGACCCCGACGATTCCATCGACGGCGTCATGCAGACCATGACCGAAGGCCGCTTCCGCCACATCCCGGTGGTTCGCCGTGGCGAACTGCTGGGGCTGGTGTCGATCGGCGACGTCGTGAAGGCGCGCTTGGAAGAGATCCGGCACGAGACAGAGGCGCTCAAGGCCTACATCGTCGCCGGCTGACGGCAGGCGTCCCGGTCTGGGCAAGGGCGTTTCCCGTCGAGGGCAAGGCATGCGCCCATGACCTGAGCGCACGTCATCGGGCGGCTTCGCTCGGGATGGACGGTGATCGATGCCACGCGCGAATGCTGTCAGCGAAGCGGGCCGTCGGATTCGGGCGGTTACTCGGTGCGAAGAATCCGGTTCAGATTCTGCAGGACAACGAGCGGCTTGGCGCTCCAGCTCGGAACCGGCCCGGGCCGCCGCAGGGCCTTCAAGGTCGTGAAGTAGAGGCCGGCCCGCTCCTCCTCGCCGTCCAGCGTCTCGCCGTCCTGCGTGCGATACGGGAAGACCCAGTCGAGCTGGACGTTCGCGGCGCTCTTCCAGGACTCCTGGTCGGCGACGAGATACACGGTCTTGTTCTGGCCCAGCGCGAAGCCGATCTCGAGGGCGACATTCACATTGGTCTCGGTGACCTCGCCCAGCATCGCGCCCGACCTGGCAATCAGTGCCAGCAGCAGTTCCTGGTGCTCCTCGTCGCCCAGTCCACCCCACGCGCGAATCGCGCGCTGCTTCATGCGCGCTGCGACGCCGCGATAGAAGTTGAGATAGCGCCCCTCGTAGGGCTCGCAAAACGGCAAGGCGACGAAGCAGGTGTCGGGTTCGTCGGACAGATTGGCCACCATATCGCGCACCAGCTGCAGGCAATCCGTCATCATGTCCTGCCATGTGCGGTCTTCGCTGCTGTCCCGCCGCCCGGACCCGTCGAGCATGGCGGCGAGGAATGAAGGCGGATGCCCGAGGCTTCGGAGAATCTCCTCGGCTTCCCGCTGATCGTCTCCAGCCTCCGGGCGATCGTGAAGAACGACACGCCGGAAGGCCGCCAGGCCGAGCCGATAGTAGTCGGCCAGCTCCGGGTCGAACGCCTGCACCTGACCTTCTATCGCGTCCTCGAGTGTGTCGGCTTCGCCGAGATCCACCGGCTTGCCGAGCTGGCTGGCGAGCTCGAGCAGAAACTCCGAGATACGGTGCACGACAGCGCTCCGCCGAGCCTGTTCCTCGCGTACGTCGAGCACGAAGCTGGCGGCGGTGAACAGTCCGAGCATGTAGCCGTTGTAGGCTCGATAAAGCGGCGAGAGCGGCGGCAGCCCCTGGTCCTCCTGGGCGAGCAGCACGGCGGCGTCGTCGAGGATGCGGGTGACCACTTCGCGGCTGAGCTCCGGATGTCGCTCGAGCAGAGCGTCGATGCTTCCGCTGTTCGCGAGGTCGGAAATGACTTTCGCTCTGTCCACTCGCGCCTCCGTTCGATCTCGCACGCGTCGCAGGCGACCGGCGGTTTCCTCTCTCGAGGGCCCGCTGGCCGTGACCCCGGAAATCCACCTCGGCATCGAGAAAGCCGGCAATCCGGGAGAGGACGCCTTACGCCGGCCGCTGAGCCTCTGCAGGGCTATTTGCCGAGGTCGCGAAGGTCCTTCGATCTGAAGTATGTGAAGTCATCGCCCGTTTTGCCGATCTTGAACTTGACGGCGAAGGCATGGTCGCTGATCCAGACAAGGTTTTCGACGAGGTAGTCGCGTGCGTGGTAGCTCGCATAGGCTCGATAGTGCCGGGGACGCCCGCTTATCCGGATCAACCCGATGAACGTCTCGGCATAGGAAACGAGCTGGTTGTCGTAGTAGGCTAGGTAAGTATACCCGGGCGAAGCAGAATGTGCTCCCGACGGGCCATCGCCGATCGGCGAGAGGAAATACACGACGTTCGCTTCCGCGTCGATCACGAGCTGCACGCCCCACTCGATCGCCGCACTGCCATTCACTTCGACAGCATACAGGTCGGTTTCCGGGTAATGTCCTCCATACTTGGCGTAGTAGTAACCGACCTGATCTTCGGTAAGTCGGTTGTCCCAGTCGCGATTGAAGACCAGGCGAGCCTTGGCAGTCGGGATGGTGAAGGTGATGTCGGTGTGTTGCACCCGTGACAGGCTGGGATCCAGCCGAGGGCGGTCGGCTTCCCGATAACCCTCGAACTCGGCCTGGGTGATCTCTTCCAGGGCAATGGTGGGCAGAGTGTCGAAGCCAGGTATGTAAAAGCCGATCACTCGATCGACGATCTTCTCGAGAGCGGAGAACAGGGCGCCGGGAGTCGCATTCCCGACCGGTATTTCCGGTATGGCCGGAGCTTGGCTGACCTGTCCACTTGCCGGGTTGCCCTTTGCCTCCTCGACACCAGCCGCAGAAAGGAGGAGCACATGAAAGAGAAGGAACAGAGTAGTCCTGTGCTTCATGGGGCGGCGCCTCCCTACCGGTTGCAGCAGCACATCAATGAGCTCGACGCAGCCTGCGACACTCCAGCCGATCCCTCCCCCTCAACCGGATCGCCTCAACAGCGTCACCTCGGGAATCGCCGTATCACCAAGTCGTGACTTCGGTTCTGGCGACTCGGCGGACATCCATCACGCTTGCCTCATGGTCAAAAATCCCGTCCATGCAGTCAAGCGGCGCCGGACGAGTGCCGGCTTCGCCGGCACAAGCTCGGGAAGGGAAGAGGTCCTTCCTTCGCAGCTTCGTACAAGTCGACGAAGCCGCCTTGGTCTGTAGCGTCGAACTTCGTTAGGGTTGCGCCCATCCTGGACGGAGTTCGCATGTCTCTTCCCCTGCAAGGCAGAGACATCACGTTCGCATAGCTCGCAATTTCAACGGAAATGCTGGATTTTGGCATCGCTCTGCCGCGGCGAGACCCTGTCGGGGACACGAGAGGGACACAGCGCAGGGTGATTCCATGGCGGTTGCTGATGGCCGCACTCCAGCGGGGGGGGGGGCAGCCGGGGGATACGCCGAAGGCCCCCAGGAGGGATGGGGCCCCCCCCGCCCGCCCGCGCTGGGCTACCACCCGCGCACGCTACCCCCCACCGGGGGCCTTCCTGGAACGAGGCCACCCCCCTCCAAAAATTTGAATCACTGCCGGGCTGGGCGATCACCGTGTCGCCGCATCTCGAGCCTACATCCTGGTGCATGAGCCTGTACCTCGAAGCCTACGACGCCGCGGTGCTGCGCTACTGGGGCGAGATGCTGGCGCGGCACCACGCGAGCCTGCGCCGGCCGTACGCGCGGGAGCGGTTCAGGGTGTCGGTCGACGATGGCGTGGAAGATGGCGACACGGTAACGGTCGGCCGGGATGGGCCAGGCGGCGAGATGCGTGAATGAGCACGAAGCCGAACCACCGCCGCGGCGAGGTACGCAGACAGGACCACGGGCCGGACTGGGAGGGAGCGCCGAACGCGGGCGGTGCCGGTATCGCCAGGGGCCGGAAGAAGTGGCGGAGGCTGCGGGCGCGCGCTGAGCGGCGGACTGGCAGCGCGGCCTCGAAGTTCATGGGCGCGCCGCGCGTGAGGCCCGAGATCGAGGTGTAGGCCGTGCTGCGGGTCGACGAACGGGTGTAAGATGCCAGGCATGTGCACCGGGTGGGTGGCGCCCTGGCGGAGGCAACGCATGATCGATCGCGACAGGAGCGGCAGGTTTGCGCCTGGGGCGCGAGCCAACCCGGGGGGCCGGCCGAAGGTGCCGGAAGACCAAAAGACCCGATTCAAGAGGCTGACGCCGCACGCCATCGACGTTCTGCAGGGCTGCCTCAGTAGCGACGACGAGAAAATCCGGCTGGAGGCGGCGAAGCACATCCTGGACCGTGCCTATGGTCGGCCGGCGCAGTCGACGGAGCTCAAGCTCGAAGGTCTCGACACTGCGGCGATGCACCTGCAGCTTCTGGTCGAGGTCGCCGCACGTCGCCGGGCGCGGCTGCAGGTGGGCGAGGATGCCGTGCTGATCGGCGAGGCGGGCGTGGCGGAGGGCTTCCAGCGGCCAGATCGGCCGCAGTGAGTTGCTTTTTGAAACTAACAGGATAGGCGCCTGATTGGGGATAACTGCTTCGTGAGGCTGCTGTCACCCCACGGCTAGGAGGTGTGCCCCGCGGCGAGCGCTACATGCCGGGGCTCAGCGGCGTTCCGATTGTGTTCTACCTTGGCGCGATGGTTCGCCGGCGCGGAGAGACGATCGAGGGCAGGAAGCGGCGGCTTCCCTACGTCGCCAAGATCAAGCGAGACGATCCGTTCCGACCGGAGGACGAGCGCGAAATCCAAGCCGCCTGCCGGCGCATTGCCGGAGCTTCCGACCATGTCGCGCTCGCCGGCTGGCGCGAGGATGCCGGCTACAGGGTCTTTCACTTCGCGACCTGGGCGAAGGCTCGCGCCATGCAGCACTGGATCGATCGCACCGGCATTGCCCATCGCCCGATGCCCAAGCTCGGCCTGTCGATAGAGGAGCTGGCCGAGATCGAGCGCGAGGCGCTGGCCTGGGGCCTGAATACCGGCGCAGCGTCGCCGATCGTGCGCGCCTTCGCCGACGCTCGGGCCAGGGGTGACGAGGAGCTGACGGCGTTCAACGCCGCCTGCGACGTCGCCAAGGTGCTCGGCAGGCCGACCGGCCTGGTGCAGGGCACCGTGCGCGTGCTGCTCGGGTGGGCGCGTGAGCAGAAGCCGGAGTGGCTCGCGCGCGCCTACTTCTGACCGGCCTGCGCCAGCACTGAGCGGGCGTTCCATGATCCCTGCTGATCGCACGGCGCGCCGAGGCGGACGGTCAGGTCCACGGCGGGCATGCGGTTGGTGTTGGTCGGGCCGGGGATCGCCATGTAGGTGCCGCCGCCGGTCGGGAAGATCGTCGCCGGGGTCTGCGTGGTCATGGTGCGGCTGGTGTCGCTCGAGCCGAGCACCTGGAAGCACTCGGCGCCGCGCTGCTGGGCGAGTTGGGCTGCCTTGACGAGGGCGGCCTTGTAGACGTCGGCCGGGTCGACGATCGCGCCGCCCTTGGCGCTGACGATGACCGTCCGGTCGTCGAGGCTGGTCGACTTGGCGGACACGCAGCCGGCCGCGAGCAGAATGGCCACCAGGGCCGTGGTTGTCTTGAGCATTGGTTCCTCCCGCCACAAGGATTGGCGATCTCGGCGCCCGAGCGCAAGCGCCCCAGGCCGCGGGGAGGCTCAAGGGGCGGCTACAGTTCGCGGTCGACGGCAGCGACGCCGCAGGCCTCCTGCAGGCTCTCGACATACGATTCCGCCCAGCTAAGGAAGGCCGACATCTTCTCGCTCCGACGCGCGGAGGAAATGTGTCTCAGGTGCCGCACGAAGCGCGCGAGGTGCTCGGCCTCGTCGTGCAGATCGGCCAGGCGCTTCAGGAGCGCTCGGCGCTGCTGCTCTGCCTCGTCGTTGGCGCCGGCCTCCAGCTGCCGCCTTCGCGCTTCCGCGCTGTCCTGCTGGCGCTGCTCGATCTTTTCTTGCCTTTCCTTGCGAACCCCGGCGTGGACGATCGCTGCGACGACGACCTGGTCCAGTTGATCCTCGAGCTGGCGTCGTCCGTCGGCAAAATGGCTCTGCAGGCCCGCCTCGTAGCCTTGCGAAAAGGTGATCGTGAGCTTGCCACTGGGCCGGAATATCCATGGATCGACGAAGCCCAGCATCTCGACGTGCCTGGGGAAGCGCTCGGTGAAGGCCTTGCGTCGCGCCGCCTCGGTCTCGTCCGGTGGCCCGCTGGAACGCCGGAACTTCTCCGAGATCTCGAAGGGCACCAGGGCACCATCGATGGAAAGATGCGCTGGCTCGGTGGTCGACGAAATCGAGTGCCCGAGCCTTTCCAGCCGGGCGATGATCTCGTTGAGGATCGCCAGCGCCCGCGGTATCGCCTCGAGCGACGCGCGGACACTGGCGACGCCGACACCGGAGGCTCGCAACGATCCGTCCCGATCCGGCCGGGCGCTGTTGAAGGCCTGCTCGGTCCTGGTCGTGCACGGATGCCAGGCCGAAGACGACGGCGGCGAGGGCTGCCGCAGCGCGGCAATGGCGCGCTCTCTGGCTGCGAGCAGTTCCTCGCGCGGTTTCCTCGGGTTGCTCTGGAGATCGATGCGGGGAGCCTTGCTGCGCGCTGGCAGGGGCGTCTTCTGAACCGGGTGCCCGGCTTGCAGGCTGGTCCAATACCCGCGTGGCGGCATCGGCACGCCGTGGCGATGGCAGATTCTGTTGAGACTGCCGCTCGACATCGAGACCGATGCCGCGGCGGCCTTCATGGGCTTCGACCAGACGAGGTCGTACAACTCCTGTCGCGTCAGCTGCGTCATGGCAGGCCCCTCCAAACTGGGGGGAGGCTGGGACCGATAGAGCAGGCGGTCCACCGAAAAGGCGAAACCGGGGGCCCGCTGCTGGCCCCCTTGGCGCTGCTCCCGCCTGCAGCTACGATCTTGCGTCGCCACGGGGTTTCCTCCCTGGGAGGCGGCACCGACTCAGCGCCCGCCACACCCCTCGCACGGCGGGGCGTCATTTTGAGCGGCAACGAAAAGCCCGGCCGCTGGAGTCGCCGGCCGGGCTCTGTCGTCGCGGCGCTGGCTCTCAGAAGCTCGCGGTAGCGCGTTGGCAGAGTTCAAGCCCTGCCGCGATAAGCGATGTCCGCGCCTCGTCTGTGCCGTCGTCGATCGCCTCCAGTGCGGTGAGGATGCCCTCGACGCCGTAGATGGTGGCCTGCACGTCTCCCTCGCTCAGGCGTGGCGGACTCGGCCTTTGGCCGCTGCCGCAGTCGTCGGTGGTCGGGCTGGTCATGGCTATGCCTCCGGCAGCGTCTTGGCGACGTCGTCGCAGGCCTCCAGCGCCTCGGCGGCGTGGTAGCTCAGTTGCAGCCCGAGATACGAGATGGCCGAGGCGAGGTCGGAATTGACGTCCTCGGCGTTTCGGGTTTCGTCCGCCTCGGCCGCTCGGCCGACCAGCCGCATAACGGCCGAGCACGCCAACGCATCCCCGGCGTGGCGCCGGGCGCGCGCCAGTGCGAGCCGCTGCTCGTCCTCGCGCGGGAGGCGCGGCGCCTGTATTGGGTTGGGGCGGATCATGATGCGCCTCCCGTCGCTTCCCTGCGCCACTTCCGAGACAAGGGCGTGATCTCCCTCGCCCAGAACGCGACGGCCTCAGCCGCCTCCGCTACCTCGCCCGTCGCGTCGTAAATCTGAAGCACGACGGCCTTGATCTTCTCGAGCGGGGTCAAGCCGGGGTTGATGACCTTGTCGACGGGATGCGCGGCAATCTCGCGTTCGATGTAGAGCGCGACCATCTCGGCCATGGAAGCGATGCGGTGCCGGACGTCCTGCAGGTCGATCACACGGTTCTGCAGCATCGGCGCGGCATCGCCGGCCATCATGCGCGCGAGGTTCACGGCCTTGCGCTGGGCGGCGTTGAGCTTCGGCCTCGCCGGGGCCTTGCGCTTAGCCATGGCGGCAGCCTCCCGTGGTCGAGGTCCACGCCGTCGCGGCCTGATCGGCCTCGAAAGCCCGGACAGCGGCGAGGATTTCCTCGGCGAGCTTCGCAGCGGCGTCCGGATCGAGCCAGAGGCACCCGATCGCGCGGGACTGCCGCGTAATGTCGCTCGCGTAGTGAATGCCGACGCTCGCGCGCCTGCGGTCCAGCTCGACGATGGTTCTCAGGTCGTCGCGCTGCGGCGAGGGCGCCCACACGGGGGCGACACTCTCGTGGGAAACGCTCATGCAGCGCCTCCCTCGTAGGCGGCGCGGGCCGCGGTGTAGGCGCGAAAGGCCCGTATCAGCCCGGCCAGCAGGTAGCGGCGGCGGCGCACCCAGGCGCAGCGGCCGGCGTAGCCCATCGACTGCCAGCGCGCCCAGGGCCCGTGGCGGTCGCTGTCGTGGGTCTGGAGGTGAGAGAGCCAGTTCAGCGCCGCGGCGGCGCGGACCTCGTGAGGCAAGCGGAACTGCGCATCGCAGTCCGGATCGCGGTAGCGGTCGAACAGGCCGACGGCGCCGATCCGGTGCACGATGTGCCAGAAGTCGCCGCGGGCGTGCTCGACCTCGGCCGTGCAGACGGCGGAGACGAAGCGGCGCAGCGGCACGCCGGTCAGGGAATGCGAGGGCAGCGCCGTGCGCGCGGCCGCGATGACGGCGTTGATGCCGCCGGCGGGCCCTAAGGCGACCCCATTCCTCGTGATATGTTGAACGTAAGCCATGGTCCTTGTGCCTCCAGCACCAGGGTTGTGGTGAGAGCCGGGCGGGAGTTGGCGCTTCCGCTCGGCTCGCCAATTATGTAGAACATAAGTCCATTCTGTGTCAATTATGTTGAACAAATGTCATCGCGAAAGGTGAAGGCAAAGTTGGGCAGGCCAACGGTGATTGCCGCCGACGTGCAGGCCGGCATGAGACTGCCGGCGCCGCTGGTCGAAGCCATCGACCGATGGGCGGATGACAATGGCGTGTCTCGCTCCGAGGCCATGCGTCGTCTGATCGAGCTGGGCCTGCAGGCGAAGGGCAAGCGGAAACGGTAGCCCGTCGGTCCATCGCTGCTCGTCGGCCGAGCGCCTAGCCGGGCATCCCGGGAGGCCGGCGCCGGCGCATTGCCTGGTGCGGCTGCGCATCGGCGAACGGGTTGACCGAGAGCAGCCCCTGAGGCGCGTGCATGCCACTCGGCGGCGGCGCCTGCATCATCGGCGGCGGCGCCTGCATCATCGGCGCCGCCATGCCCGCCATCGGGGCCGTGGCGGACGACAGCAGGTCCAAACCGGCGTTCGTGGCGTACTTCGCCCAGTCCTTTCCGCTGCCTTCGTTCAAGGCCTGGTCGGCCATGGCGATGCCTTTGGCCGTCGCCTCGGGCGTCGCCGGTGAATCGTCGCCGTAGTAGTCGCCCCCGCCGTAGGGGATCGAGGGGCCGGGCCCGCTGGGGGAGAGCAGGCCGCCAGGCGGCGGAAGCGGAGCCGACTGGATCGACGACTGGGCACCGTAGGCGTTCGGGTAGAGCATTTTCCACAACCAGTTCACGTCATCCTCCTGCGAGCAGGCCAAACGAAGGGGTGGGGAGAAGCAGTCCGGGGCCGGGACCTGCCGGAGTGCTCACCAGTCGCGAGAGATCGAGCAGCGGCGTCGTGCTGCCATCGATCTTGCCGTCGACGACGATCGAATGGGCATCGGCGACCTGGAGCGCAGCCGACGACGCCTTGCCGCGCCGATCGCCCCCAGCGGCCTCGCCAGCCATGAGAGCAGCCATGAGACGCTCGACCAGGGGCGCCCCGCGGTAGAGCTGCCAAATCCGCGCCATCTCTGCGATCACCCGGGGACCGGCCAGCAGATTGCCGGCGGCCGCGAAGTCAGCGCCGACGAGCTGCCCTGCCCACGGCTGGCACGCCTGGCCGGTGAAGGCATCGAACCTTCCGTCGGCGCCCATGACGAGCAGCTGCCTTTCCTGCTTTCGGGGATCTGGCGGGACAAGGGTGCGCACGATGCCAGCGGCGCCTGCACGCTGTTGCAACAGCATGGTGCCGTACGGGCGCCAGAAGAGATTTGCCAGTGCCTGGGCAGCGATACAGCCCTTGCCTGGCACGATGCTGGCAATGCGCCCAGCGCCGCCCGGAACGGCCGTGGCGGCCGCGAATCCGATCGAGGTGCCGTCCTTGGCGACGATCGAGAAGGTCATCGTAACGCCCTCAGCTCGGACTGCAGGGTCGCGTACTCGCCCTCGACCTCGCCGGCGATCGCCTCGAGCCGGCGGCGGTAGCGGGCTGCGAGCTCGGGATGGTGCTGGCGCAGGTAGGCGGCGCGCCCCGGGTCCCATGCCGAGCAGGTCGCGCACTCGGGGCTCTTCATGCCGCTCCTGGAGTGCTCCGGCGGCTCGATCCCTGCCGCCTCGAGGTAGCGAAAGACGTCGCGGTCGCTCCAATCCTGGATCGGACCCCATCGCTCCTGCAGGCCGAAGTGCTTGTCGCCCCACCGGGCCTCGAAGGAACGCACGTCCGATTTCCGCTGCCCATGGATCACCAGCGTGATGCCGTCGGCCGCCAGGCGCTGCGTCCAGGGCTGCCACCGATTGGCGGAGCAGCACTCTTCCATGAGGATCAGCCGGCGCTTTCCATCGGTCCGATGGGCGAGGCCGAGGGGCGTGTTCTTGCTGGGCAGGAGATCGGTCGGCAGGGCGACTCGATCGATGTAGCTGAGCACGTCGCCCTGCATGCGCACGAAGTGCGGCACGGTGGGCGCGACCTGCACAACGATCCGGCGGCTCGACGGCATCAGGTCACCGGTGTCGCCGTGGTAGACCGTGATGCCCTCAAGGTAGGGCCGGAAGAGGTCGAGCAGCACCAACGAGTCTTTGCCGCCCGAGAACAGCAGGCCGACCTTGCCCGGCAGGTGGCGGAGCAGGGGCGAGAAGTCGACGGGAGGGTGCGTCATGCGTCGAGCTGCCTTCCGTTCTGAAGTTGCCACTGGGCGACCCGGAGACTGATCTCCTGCAGGTCTTGACGCTGTCTGGACGAGAGCCGCTTGCTCCGATTGATCTCGAGCAGCAGCCGCGCGTCGTGCGGCGACAGCAGAGTCATGGCCATCGGCAGGCTTGCCAGGTACCGGATCACCTTGGCGTGCACGTGCTCAGGCGCTCGCATGGCTGCGGCTCCCGTCGTCCGTGATCGTGTAGCGGCCGGTGACCTCGTTCCAGATCCCGGTGATCGCGCCAGGCCGGCCGATCTCGGAGTGATATCGGCTCTTGGCCACAACGATCTTCGTCGGCAAGCCTGGCTCCGGGCCCTCGCGCCAGATCAGCACCCCGACGTCGGGCTTGTTTGCCCAGTGGGCGCTGTCCGCGATGTCGTAGAGCGTCGGCTGAGGATACTTTCCATCCTTGCCGCGGGTCATCTTCGCCGGATGGGCGACCACAATGACGTGGACACGGTGCCTCTTGGCGAACCGCTTGATCGCCCGGATCGCCGTGCCGGTGTACTCGGTCTGCGTCATCTCCCGCGACCGCACGTGCTCGAGCTCGTTCCACGGGTCGAGCACGCAGAGGGCCGCGTCGAAGCGCAGCACGGCATCCGCCATTCGCTCGAGCAGCCAGTCCAGGCTCGATTCCGTGTCGTCATGGGGCACGAGGAAGCGGAAGTGCTTTTCGATCCACGAGTCGGCGGCTGAGCGCTCCTCCGCGCTCATGTGCTTTTCGAGCTTCTGGGCGTGGAAGGTCCGAAGCGCGCGCCGATGGTCCGGCTTCGGTCGCTGCTCGAAGGAGGCGAACACGGCGCGCCAGCCATGGGCCAACGCCATGCGGCACACCAGCTCGTTCACGAACGAGGTCTTTCCGGCGCCTGGCACGCCCGAGACCACGCAGAGATCGCCGCGGCGAACGCGATAGTGCTCCTTCAGGCCGACGATGCCTGTGTCGAACGCGGGGACCTCCGGCGGCTCGGGAATGTCGGCCATCGAGTAGACGTCGGGCAATGCCAGCCACTGCGCACGGGCGATCGACTGCTGCACGCCCGCCACGCCGAACTTCTGCAGCGTCCCACGCAGGCCGTAGCACCCCGCTGGATAGCGCGCCCACTTGCAGCGCGCGCGGCCGAAAGCGGTCGCCAGGACCTCCCTCAGCGTGTGCCCGGCGTCATCGTCGTAGGTGCAAATCACGACCTCGCGCGCGTCTTTCCAGCCTTCTTCGATGTTCGCCATCGCGCGCAGCAGGCCGTCGCCTTGAGCAGCTGGCATGGCGATCGACCGGGAGCAACCGGCCATCAACGCCGCCCAGCAGCCGGCCTCGTCGTCGGCCACGATCAGCGGCAAATCGGCCAGCTCCGGCGCGCGCGCGGCGTTCACGTTGTAGGGCAGCGAACTCGGGAGCAGGTGCTTCAAGGTGCCCAGGTGCCGGGGATCGAGCAGCTTCAGGCTGACGATGCTGTCGCGGTCGAAGTACGGCACCGCCAGCGCGCCGGCGTTGGGCCGATACCCGCCGATGCCGAGGTCCAGCCTCAGGAACGCCTCGGCGTCGAAGCCGTGCGCCTCGAGAAGTGCCAACGCCTCGGGCGAGATCGGGGCTATCTGCTGCGCGAGATCAGGGCCGGTCATGGCAGCTGATCCGCCCAGGCCGACCTCGGCGACGCTGCTCCGTTGCCTTGGCGCGCCTTGATGGCGGCTTCCATCCAGCCGACGGGATCAATCGCGCCTTCCCTCTGGGCCTTGCCGATCGACGCGAGCAGCGCCTCGTCGCTGCCAAAGGCCTTGCGCCATTTGCCCAGCAGGGCAGCGCAGCGGTCGCGCGGCTTGTGCGTGGTGTCCTGAAGCCAGGCAAGCCCTTGGCCGAACAGGAGCGAAGCAAGGTCGCCGCCCGGGGCGGCCGTAGCTTTAGCTACGGAAGAGTCTGACCTCTGATTCTGACTCTGACTCTGAGGGTTGGCAGGGGGGTTAACCCCTGGGTTAACCGAGGGGTTAACGGGCCGGTTATGGGCTTGCCCCAGCTTGGGATTACCGCCGCCCTTGCCGTTTTCGCGATCCCGGTCGGCTCTCGACTTGTCCCTCACCATGCGTCGAGAGAGCATGACGCCGTTGGCCATGCCGGATGGCACGAGGGCGGCCACATCATCCGGCATGGGACGGCCAGTGACGCTGAACACGTTCTTGCCGCCAAGCTCGTCGACCAGCTTCTTGATCTCGCGTTCGGTGCCGCCCAAGAGGCCGGCCAGGTCCCGAGGTGTAGGCGCGACGCCCTCGATCAGCAGGAAGCCGACCACGTTGGCCTCCGCCATGAGAGTGAGCAGATCGGCCCACAGCCCGCGCGCGGCAAAGCTGCACATCCTGAGCGGGGGGTCCGATCGCCAGTCGCGCGTGTACCACTTGATCCACGGCTGGCGAGAGGCGCGCGTCCTCGCGTCCTCACTCATGGCTCACCGTGTCCAATGGGAAGGCGCTCGACCGGGCTGCACGCGGGGCGTGGCGGGTTGGGTAGTGGGTCAAGCCCGATCCCCGCCAACAAGTACCCGAGAACGGCCTCGGGCAACACGCCTCGGCGGAACTGGTCCAGCACCAGGGCATGCGTGAGGTGATCGAATGCCTTCCGGTCGGACGTCAGAGCTGGACGGTAACTGGCGCGGTTCATGGGGCTAGGCCGCGCGCCGATCGCTGGTGCAGGTGTAAGTCGGACCCAGATGTTTGCGGGCCCACTCGTCCAGGCCGACCCTGGGATAGAGCGGTACTCGGCCCGCGTGATGCGCAGGTGGTCCATCGCTGCGCGTGCAATGCCACTTTGCTAGCGTGGCGGGGGCAACCGGGATGCCGTAGTTCTCACGAAGGTATCGCGCGGCTTCCTTGCGCCGCAGGTTGACTCCCCAGCGCGATGAGATCGCGTCCGGCGAGGCGGCGTCATTCAATGCTGCTGTCATATGCCCTCCAAGTGGCGGCGGAGGGCTGTTTAACTACACTGATTGCCTGTCAGCTCGTGAAGTATCCGGTCGCTGATCGTTCCCCTAATTTGGGGACCGATCTTGGACGACGATCTGTGCAGCTCGGAGAACAGCTGCGCGGGTGCATTCAAATTGACCAGCGACCAGAAGGCGATAAATAAGGTCCGGTGCGCCGCCATTGTTACGGGAGGCGTTGAACTTGGAGTCGCAAACCTGCGTCCACATGTCCGCCATGCGCTCCACGAACCGTGCAATGCCCGGGGGGTCGCTGCGCGTGTCTTGCGTCGGCAGTCCAGCCACGGTTTCCGAACCCCACTGCTCGAACTCTCGCAGCGTCCTCGTCAGGATCTCGACGCGACGATGCCCTCGCGCAAACGTTTCATGCGGAAAGGCGGGACCTTGGCTCTCGTAGTCCCGCAACTCGGATTGGCCGGCCACTTCCTTGAGCAGCGTGGCAGTGCGAGGGTCAAACTGGCTTACAACCGCCAGAGCTTCCTGAACCGCTTTATTGAAGCGCGACAGGTGCATTCTCACTGTTGCCAGTCGCGGAGCCCCGGCGTGATCACTCACTGCCAAATCCAGTTCGGCAAAGGCGTCGATCACGGCCCCGAAGGCCGCAACCTGACGAGCGTCGCTCATGCAATCCCAGTTCGGTAGGCTCGCCAACACCTTCCGCAATTCGGCCTCGCGCTTTTGGAGGCGTTCATCCAGCTGCGGCCGCTGCAGGTGTCGATTGGCCGGCTGCCATTGAGTCGCAGCAGGGGGACGTCTCGCCATTGCGCACTTCCGTCTCGGTGCACCCGTAGAGTGGTCGGCGCGGCAGCCCTGTACGGTCAGGGTCTTCGGCGGCCAAACCTAGCCGCGCCGATGGCAAGTCTGAACTTCAAGCGCTGTGGATATTCCCTCGCACTAGCAAGGGGCTATCCGCCTGAGAACTGGGGGCCGAAGCGCGCGGCGCGAACAGCGGTCGAACGCTCGCCGACCTCTCGCCGGCCATCGCCCTGGCAATCGCGGCCGTGATGCGGTCCGCGGCCGCGATCAGCGTCGCATCGACGTTATGGATGTACCGAGACGTCATCGTCCCTCGAGAGTGCCCAAGCAGAGCTGCGATGGTCGCTTCGCTGAAGCCTAGGGCATTCGCCGTGGAAGCAAACGAGTGGCGCAGGCTGTGAGGCGTGAAACCGGCCAGGCCCGCCTTCTTGGTGATGCGCGTCCAGGCGTGGCGCAAGCCTACGTACGGGCCGCCCGCGGCGCCGCTTGCGATGACGCGGTCGCTCATGGCGTGGCGCGGTATGCTGCCCAGGAGGTCGCGCGCAGTCTGTCCGAGGGGGCGCACCGAGTAGCCCTCCTTGGTCTGGCTCAACCTGAGCTGCCCGTTGTCGAGATCGACCTCGCGCCACCTGAGCTCTTGGACCTCGCCGCGCCTGCAGCCGGTGAGAGCAAGCAAGCGGATGGCGTCGAGGCCGATGCGCCCCTCGCCGTTGCGTTCGGCCTCAGCGAGTGCAGATCCCAAGGTCCGGTAGTCGTCCAAAGACAGGAAGGCCGTGCGCCGTTCGTCTGCTGGGCGCTCGATCCCGTTGACCGGATTGTCGTCTCTGATGCCTGCCTTGACGGCGTAGGTGAATATGCTGCCGAGCAGGCCGAGTGTGCGCGCCGCTGTGCCGCGGCCGCCGGTGACCTTCACAACCTGGCCCTTTGCCGCCTTGATCGTTGTCGCTGTCTTGCCCTGCTGAACGGCGTGAAGGAACTGGCGAACATCCTGCTGCGTGATGTCTACGACAGTGCGCTTGCCGAGCAGGGGGACGATATGGCGATCGATTCGCCCGCGATCGGTGAGCAACGTGGATGCTGCCTTCGCTCGCTTGCGCTTGCCGAGGACCAGGCCGTTCTCGGCGTCGGTCCAGTACTGCCGGCATAGCGCCTCGATCGTCAGAGCGGCTCGCTGGGCAGCTTTCGCGGCCGAAGGGTCTTCACCGGTGGCCACCCGTCCAAGTGCCAGGCGCGCGGCCTTACGCGCTTCCTCAGCTGTCAGGACGCCCTCGTTCGTCTCTCCGATCCGGCGAGCGGCGCCGATCTTGTAGCGCTTCGTGCGGCCCTGAGCGTCTCGATACTGGATGCACCAGGTCGCCACGCCCGAGGGCTTCACTCGCAACGCAAATCCCAACAATCCGCTGTCGCGATAGAGGGCGTCTCGCTCGACCGGTTTGAGCGCGTTGAGGAATTGCTTGTTCAGTCTGGGCAAGGCAGCCTCCGTATCGGCGGGCCCATGTGTTCCCTTGGCCGGGGACACACGAGGGACACAACTCAAGGGAAACGCGGGCCAACTTCGGGAATGTCGAGTAATTGAAAACCCCGAGGAAAAGCCGGCATTAATCTAGGGTGAGCAACTGTGAGTAACGATACGCTAACGCAAGCAAACAAACCTGCGCTGCCCCTGCAAGGCAAGGTCGCGCTGGTCACTGGGGCCGGCAAGAATATCGGGCGCGCCATCGCGCTGGTCCTGGCGCGCGACGGCGCCACCATCATGGTCAACGGCCGGGCCGACAAGGCGGCAGTCGACGGCGTGGTGGAGGAAATCAAGTCGGCGGGCGGCACCGCCGTGGCCGCCATGGGCGACGTCTCCGATCCGGCCGTGGCGCCGCGGCTCGCCGCCGACGCCCAGCGGCAGTTCGGCGGCGTCGACATCCTGGTGAGCAATGCCGGGCTGCGCCGGCAGACCTCGTTCCTCGACATGTCGTTCGAGGAATGGCGCGAGATCCTGTCGGTGGCGCTCGACGGCGCGTTCCTGCTGGGCAAGGCCTTCGTGCCGCAGATGGTGGCCAAGGGCCAGGGCGGCGCCTTCGTGGCGATGTCGGGCATCTCGACCCATGTCGGCACGCCCAACCGCTGCCACGTCTCGGCCTCCAAGTCGGGTCTGGAGGGGCTGATGCGGGCGCTGGCGGTCGAGCTGGCGCCGCATCGCATCACCTGCAACGCCCTGTCGCCCGGCGCCATCGACACGACGCGTGCCGCCTCGGCCGGGCCGATGCCGGCCAGCCGGATCAACCGGCCGATCCCCCTCCAGCGCTTCGGCACGGTCGACGAGATCGCCGCCATGGTCCGCCTGCTGGTCGGGCCGGAGGGCACCTTCATCACCGGGCAGACGATCCACGTGAACGGCGGTGAGTTCCTGACGTGAGGAACCTGATCACCGACGTGCCGGGCGTGCTGGTCGGCAACGCCCAGGATCGGCGCGTCGCGACGGGCGTCACCGTGGCGATGTTCGAGCGCAGCGTCGCCGCCGGCGTGATCACGTTGGGCGGTGCGCCGGGGTCTCGGGCGGTCACCCTGCTAGAGCCTGAGATGGGCGGGCTGGTTGACGCCATCGTGCTCTCCGGCGGCTCGATCTACGGCCTCGATGCCGCAGGCGGCGTCACCGCGGTGCTGCGCGCCCAGGGCAAGGGCGCGCAGTTCGGCGGCATCGCGATTCCCGTCGCCGTGCAGGCGATCCTGTTCGATCTCCGGAATGGCGGCGAGAAGGATTGGCTGGCGGGGACGCAGCCGCGGCAGCCGCCCTATTGGGATCTCGGCCGCGACGCGGCACTCGCTGCGGCAGAAGTGTTCGAGCTGGGCAGCGCCGGGGCCGGTCTCGGGGCGACGACCGCGACGGTGAAGGGTGGGCTCGGCTCGGCCAGCGCCCGTACGCGCCAGGGATTCACCGTCGGTGCCCTCGTGGCCGTGAATGCCGTCGGCGCGGCGACTTTCGGCGCGGAGGGCCACTTCTGGGCGGCGCCGTACGAGCGGGACGGCGAGTTCGGCGGGCGCGGCTGGCCGGCCCGCTTTCCGCCCGAGGCACTCGCGCTGGCCATGAAAGGCCAGCCCCTGCCGGTCACGGCGACGACGATCGGCATGGTGGCGACCGACGCGTGGCTCACCAAGGCCGAGTGCAAGCGGCTCGCCATCATGGCCAACGACGGACTGTCGAAGGCGCTACGCCCGGTGCATGCGCCCAACGACGGCGACACGGTGTTCGCCGCTGCCATGGGGACTGCCGGGCCGGGCGGCGATCCGCCGGTGTTGACCGAGCTCGGGACCGCGGCGGCCGACTGCCTGGCGCGCGCCGTGGCGCGCGGCGTGTATGAGGCGACCGCCTTGCCCTACAAGGATGCCTTGCCGGACTGGAAGACGCGTTATGGGGGCGCGCGCGCATGATGGGTTATTTGGCGGTTTTCGTGGGTGCGGGAGTCGGCGGCTCGCTGCGCCACTTCATGAACATCTGGGTGGCGCACCTGCTGGGCACCCACTTCCCGTACCATACCTTCGTCATCAACATCGTGGGCTCGCTGGTCATGGGCCTGGCCGCCGGCTGGTTCGCCGAACGCGGCGATCCCGGGGGCCACGTGCGGCTGTTCGTGGCGACCGGCATCCTGGGTGGCTTCACCACCTTCTCTGCCTACTCGCTCGATGCCGTGCTGCTGTGGGAGCGGCATGAGCACCTGCTGGCGGCGCTCTATGTCGGCGGCTCGGTGGCGCTGGCGATCGCCGGCCTGGTGCTCGGGCTCTGGATCATGAGGACGGCGCTGGCGTGAGCCGGCGCGCTTTCGACGTCATCATTGCCGGCGCCGGCGCCGCCGGACTGATGTGCGCCCTGCGTGCCGGCCAGCGCGGCCGCTCTGTGCTCCTGCTCGACCACGCCGACAAGGTCGGCAGGAAGATCCTGATCTCCGGCGGCGGCCGTTGCAACTTCACCAACCTGCATTGCCGGCCTGAGGCCTTCCTGTCGGCCAATTCGCACTTCTGCAAGTCGGCGCTGGCACGCTACACGCAGCACGATTTCATCGCCCTGGTCGACAAGTATCGAATCGCCTGGCACGAGAAGACGCTCGGCCAGCTGTTCTGCGACGGCTCGGCGCGGCAGATCGTGGCCATGCTGCTTGCCGAGTGCGCTGCCGCCGGCGTCGACGTGCGCCCGGCGCATCGGATCATGTCGATCGGCAAGTCGGACCGGTTCACGGTCGATACCGATCACGGCGAGTTCGCCTCGACGGCACTGGTGCTCGCCACCGGCGGCCTGTCGATTCCCAGGATGGGGGCGACGGGATTTGCGCACGACACGGCGCGCCGCTTCGGCCTCTCTGTCACCGAGACGCGGCCAGCCCTGGTGCCGCTCACCTTGCCGGTGCCCGAGCTCAGCGGTGTGTCGTTGGACGTGGTGACGAGCCTCGGCAAGGCTCGATTTAGCGAGGCCATGCTGTTCACCCACCGTGGCCTGTCGGGGCCGGCGATCCTGCAGATCTCGTCCTACTGGCGCCCAGGGCAGGAGATCATTATCGACTTGCTTCCCGATCTCGATGCCAATGCCTTCCTGAAGGAGCGCAAGCGCATGCGACCCAAGGCCGAGCTGCGCACAGTGCTGGGGGAAATCCTGCCGGCGCGGCTTGCCCAGACCCTGGCCGGCGAAGGCACGATGGCCAATCTTCCCGATCGCGATCTCGCAGCCCTCGCGGCGCGGCTGAAGGCCTGGACGATCGCGCCGAACGGGACGGAGGGCTATGCCAAGGCCGAGGTGACGGCAGGCGGCGTCGACACGGCAGAGCTCTCGTCGCAGACCATGGCAGCCAGGAAGGTCCCGGGCCTTCACGTGATCGGCGAGGCGGTCGACGTCACCGGCTGGTTGGGCGGCTACAATTTCCAGTGGGCGTGGTCGTCCGGCTGGGTCGCCGGGGAAGCCGTGTGAGGCGCTCATGCTCATTTGGACCGCGAGCCTCCGGCTCGCCCGTCGTTCTGTCGCGCATGCTCCGACCGGCGCATATGAATGCGCCGGGGCGAGCGGCGAGCGAGACGCTCGCGGTCCGGAAAAGCATGTGCGCCACCTCGCTATTGGGCATCGTCCCGGCCGGCAATCGGGACGAGCCTGCGCTTTGTCTCCACGGTGGCGGAGATTTAGGATTGCGGCTCGAGACAGGAGGGAGAGTAGGAATGCGCCGTCTCTGCCTTGCAGCCTTGGCCTTGCTGCTGTCGGCCTGTGCCACCGCGCCGCTGGCGCCGGTCGACGCTGACAGGCAGGGCAAGACTTTCCAGGCGCTGCCGCAGCAGGCCGCGCTGTACATCTACCGGGAATCGATTTTAGGCGCGGCGACCTCCGTTTCCGTGGATCTCGGGCGGCAGCCTCTGGGACGCTTGACGGCGGATACCTGGATTCGCCTCGACCTCGATCCGGCCCAGTACGCCGTGCGCTGCACGACGATGGAGAACTCCGACACGGCCGTCGTCGACCTGGCGGCCGGGCAGGTGCGCTTTCTCGAGGTGGCGATGCGCGTCGGCTGGACCTGGCCGCGCTGCGCCGTCGTCGAGACCGACCCCAGCGAGGGGCGGAGCGCCGTGCTGTCGGGACGTCGCGCCGCTGCCCCGGCGGCCGCGAAGCCGCCCGCGTCTCCGGTCAGCCCGCTGCTCCTGATCTACCGCGACGACCAGAGCAACGAGCGGCGCATCGGCCTGGTCATCCGCTACGAAGCCCCGCTGGGCCGCAGCCGCGTGGTTCCGTTCACCATCGAGAACATGAACCAGGAGAAGGCGTGCAGCGGCAGCTTCACCGCAGAGGGCCCGCGAGCCGGCCGCTTCACCCTGTCCTGCGGCTTCCTCGAGGGCAGCGGCACCTACCAGATGGGCGCCCGCAGCGACCAGCTCGTGGCGCGCGGCCAGAACCCGAAAGGCCAGCCGATCGTGCTGGTGATCGGCGATCCAACCGGGGCGCCGGGGAGGCTGTAAGTGCGTGACTGGTTGAACTTGTCGATTCTGTCATCCTTATATGAGCGATAAGGAGTCAATGGGTGGGGTTGGCTTTTTTTGTCACTCAGTCATTTGGCAAGCTCGACGATGGAAAGCAGTGAGCGCCGGGCGCAAGCGAGGTCAAGGCTGGCCG
>Ga0268299_1000731_pt1 | contig 85725 bp, 83 predicted proteins | sample NOBtaG_FD_193484 | JGI IMG/M metagenome (GOLD analysis project Ga0268299, IMG submission 193484) | Activated sludge microbial communities from bioreactor in Nijmegen, Gelderland, Netherland - NOB reactor | ecosystem: Engineered > Bioreactor > Aerobic > Activated sludge | place: Netherlands... | reverse complement strand
TAGCGCGGCCCTTTGCGCATATGTTGACGGCGGGCGGTATCAGTCCAGGCCATGTGCTTCTCCTATCGTCCCGACAACGACCGTGAATCACAAAACACTGGTATCGCTCAACTACTTTTCGCTCGGGATCTAAAAACCTAGCGTAGTATTCATGACAGCAAGGGGTACAGGTTTTGAGAGCCGCAGTTTGCCTTGTGTCTTTTTATAACGAGGAGCGAGCGGTGCAACCAACAGACCGCCAATTCGGAACAAAGCTGGGCACGCCGCCTGTGGCCGTTGCTGTGCCTGATCCTGCCGCGAGTGTTCTGAGCAGGTTGTCCTTCGATCCCATGTGCGGACTTCGCCGTCATTGACCTCCATGCGGCTCACACAAGCGCCCGCAAGTGGTCACGGCGATAGCCGCCGCCGGGAAGGCGCATGCGTTCGCGGGCGGCGAGTGCGAACCTGTGGAGCATTGCGGGTGTGATCTCCTGCTGGCTTGCGCTGTCGAGCATGGCTGCGTCGGACCCTGGCCTGATCGCGTGCGCTCTTCAGACTGGTGATGCGCTCTTTCAACGCCGGGCCGTCAGGGCTTGGCAGACAAAATAATTTTCTCTTTATAATTGAACACGCAGGAAATAGGGTCTTGTTCATTCGGACAAGGTCGATATGGAATTTCAAATATGATGCTTCCCGCCGGCAAAATCGAAAGCGGAAGCCATATTGACGCGGACCTCCTGATCATTGGCGCCGGCGCCGCCGGCATTTCAATTGCGCGGCAGTTTGCCGGTACGGCGCATCGGGTTATCCTGCTGGAAAGCGGTGGAGAGTCTCCGGACGACGCCATTCAGGCATTGTATAAGGGGGCAGTCACAGGGATCGGCACGGAGCCTCTCGACCAAAGCCGTCTTCGCTATTTTGGCGGCACGACCAACCATTGGGCTGGCTGGTGCCGCCCCCTGGACCCGTGGGATTTCGAGCCGCGTCCCGACTGGCCCGAAAGCGGTTGGCCAATCAGCCGCGCAGACCTTGATCCCTATTATCAGAAAGCCATCGCGGTCTGCCAATTGGGGCCTTATTCGTTCGACGATCCATTGTTCTGGCATGCTCAGCCCGGCGGCGGCGCACTGCGCGCGTTCCCCGTTGATCCGGAAAAACTTCGCACGGCCATGTTTCAAATTAGCCCTCCCACCCGTTTCGCCGAGGTGTACGGCCCGGAGCTGCAAAAGGCCCCCAATATAAAGGTTATACTGGGTGCGACGGTGCTTGAATTATTGCCGCCGGAAGAAGCGGATGCAGGCAGCGAACGAAAGCATGTTGGCAGTGTTCGCGCGGCGACATTAGCCGGCAATTCGTTCACGGTATCGGGCCGCGCCACGGTGTTGGCTGTTGGCGGCATTGAAACGGCACGGCTTCTTCTCCTCTCCGATAAAATTCACGCAACCGGGGCCGGCAACGAATTCGATCTCGTTGGCCGGTATTTCATGGACCATCCCTGGATCGGAAACAGCGCCTATCTTCAGTTCGCAACCGAAGGCCAGGACTTGCCGCTGTATTTTGATGAAAATGAGCTGGCCGGAACACGGGTATTTGGGGTGCTCAGCCCCAGCAGGACATTGATGCAGCGCGACGGCATCGGCGGATTTCGCCTTTGGCTGCAACCTTCCACAACCTCGAATCTCGGCGGCGACTCCGTGCGCGCAATTGTGCAAGGACTGAAGCGAGGCGAGATTGCCGACGGGTTTTCGGATCATATCGGTAATATCGTCTCCGATTTTGATATTCTTGTGGATAATGCCTACAGGACAATATCCGGGTCTAAATCAGGGCTTTTCTCCAGGCCTGGGGGAAAGGCCAGGCCTGTCAAGGGCGCAAATATAGATTTGAATTTCGAACAACGGCCTAACCCGGATAGCCGGGTTAGGCTTGGCCAGGACCTTGACGCATTTGGCCAGCGGCGCGTCGCGCTTGACTGGCGTTTCACCGAAATCGAACGCCGGACGGCCCGGCGGGCGCTGGCGCTTGCGGCCAGCGAATTCGCGCGCATCGGGCTCGGTCGCACACGCATCAGGCTCAACCTGGACAGCAGCGCCGAATGGCCATCGGATATGATTGGCAGCCGCCATCATTTGGGCACCGCGCGAATGGCCGGCGACCCGCGCAGGGGCGTCGTCGATGCGGATTGCCGTGTCCACAGTATGGAAAATCTGTTCATCGCGAGCGGCGCAGTTTTCGCCACTGCGGGGTACGCCAACCCGACCCTGACGATCGTCGCGTTGGCGCTGCGCCTGTCAGACCATCTCCGGGATGTGCTTGCATGAGCCGGTCTATAGATATTTCGGCATATCCCGCAAATATCGGGCGGCGGGCAGTCATTGCAGGCGCTGCCGCTCTCGGCGCGGCATTGACGTTCACTGGCCCGGTATTATACCGTCGAGAACCGGCGCCAGGCGTGGAGAAGGCAATATTATCGCTGTTGCATCGGCCGGGATCGTCAAGAATCGTGGGCCGGAAAGTTCTTCAGGGGGAGCCAAAATTGCGTGAACAGGGATACCTTGTCAGCCTCCTGCTTGCCAGGCTTGAACTCGACCCCGCGACGGTGACCAGGCTTCAGCCTCAGGCGTTGCGGCGGAGAATCACCGAACGGGTCCAGAGCGATTTTGCCGATGAAGATACCGTTTGGGTTGACGGCTGGGTTCTGTCCGCCACCGAGGCATGGCTGTGCGCGTTGGCCGCGACAAGCGGCAAACGATGAGCAACGGTGCGGTTAGAAACACTTCTGCGCCGCATTGCCCGGTGCATCCCGTCTTCTGGATAGCGGGCCTTATCGCGCTATGTGCAATATTGCCGGTTATTCTGGTGCGCTTCCTGCCCAGCAATGACTACCCTTTTCACATGGCCCGGATCGTTATTCTTAGCCAGTTGGACAATCCCATATTCGACCGGTTCTATGATCCTGGAAGTTTTCTGTTGCCCAACCTCGCGATGGACACGGTCGCGCTATTGCTGGCCCAGGTGATTCCTCCGGAAGTGGCGGCGCGGGTTTTTGTCGCTCTCACGCTGCTGGTGATGCTGATAGGCCCGATTCTATTGCATCGCACCGCCCACGGCCGATTTTCACCGTGGCCATTGCTAAGCATCGCATTCCTGCACAATGGCATATTTGCGTTCGGCTTCTTCAATTATCTATTCGGGGCTGGGCTTGCCTTTATTGCAGCGGCGATCTGGATGGTTTTGAAACCGGACGCCCTTCGCCTTGTTGTTGGCTTCCTTTGCGCGATTGTTCTCATGTATTGTCACATGGAGGCATTCGGTATTTTCGCAGTGATTGCCGGAAGTCTCGAAATTTACGGCGCCATGTCACGATGGCGCAGCGCCAGGACATGGCGGATATTGGCTGATCTTTGCTGCGCGGCGGCGCCATTCATCCTGGCAATAGCCCTGTTTTCCTTCCTTTCGCCTACTGCGGGCGTCTCCGGACAGGGATTTGGATATTCGTCATGGCTCGGTGCAAAACCCTGGTCCTTCCTGTTCAGCCTATCAAGCGGCATCTTGTGGCTTGATGTGTTTACTGCAGTTGTGCTGATCGGCCTTGGCGGCTGGCTTGTATTTACCGCACGCCTGACTATTTCGAAGCCGCTCGCCCTTGCCGCAATTATGTTATCGGCAGCATTCGTGATATTGCCCGGCTCCCTGATGGGATCACATTTCGTTGATTCAAGATTGGGGCCGGCACTGGCCATGTTGTTCCTGGTTACTTTCGATCTGCGTGAAAATAGCGATCATCGTGCCGGACGGGCGGTTATTATTGCCGCCTGCGCATTAACGCTTGTCCGCACGGCGGCCTTCATATCGGTCTGGTCCGGCGATGAAAAAGAAATCACGCCGGTCATACAGGCCTTAAGGGAGATTGAGCCGGGCGCAACGCTGTTTGCGGCAACTGCGGATCCCTATCCAAGTTTATTTACCGCCACAGCGGAACGTCGCGCGGCATGGCGGCCACCATTGAAACATATTGCCTCATATGCCGTATTGAGCGGGGCGGTCTTCGTTCCCATGACCTTTGCCGACCCAACCAAGCAACCGCTGACCATCTCGCCAGACTATGCCGGCATCAAGGCCTTTCAGGGTGATAACCCGGTCAAATTGCCGGATCGCACCGCGCTTGATACATTGTTCGCGCAAATCACCGGCCATCTGCGTGCAGGCGACTGGCCGGATATCGGCGCGCCATATTTGCTGGTGGTTGGCAGTGATCGCCTGCAACCCCTGGCGCTACCGCCGGGTGTGACCCGCATTATCGGCGGCGACCGATTTGTTCTGTTGCGTATTGCCAACATGCGCCCGCAATGAAGTCCCCACGTACAGCAATTATCGTTGGCGGCGGATTTTACGGCTGTTCCATTGCCGTGCATCTTGCGCAAAAAGGTTGGCGGGTTAGCCTCTTCGAGCGGGAGCCGGACCTGATGACCCGTGCGTCATTCGTCAACCAGGCGCGGCTGCACAATGGCTATCATTATCCGCGCAGTTTTCAGACAGCGATACGAAGCCGCGCCAACCTGCCCGTATTTCGCGATATATACGCCGCTGCGGTGCAGGAAAATTTTCGCGCACTTTACGCCATTTCGCACTTCGACTCAAAAGTCAACGCGCAGCACTTTCAGCGCTTTTGCCAGGCGGTTGGCATTCCACTTAGACCGGCGCGAAAAAGCGACCGCGCGCTATTTTCACCCCAACTTGTGCAGGCCGTTTACGAAGTCGATGAACCCACCTTCGACGCGAAAATCTTGCGTGATGGCCTGATATCGCAAATCACCAAACTCGGTGTGAGCCTACATATGAATGCCGCCGTCGCAGCGGTCGAACCGACGGGGCTGCCAGGTCAGGAATTGATCGTGCGAACAACGGATGGCGCCATCGCAGAGGCAGACTGGGTGTTCAATTGCACTTACGCCGCGCTCAACCATATTGATGGCCGTGCTGTCGCGCAACGCCCGCCCCTTCGTCATCAGATCGCCGAGATCGCGCTGCTTGAACCACCTGAACCGCTGGCCAATCTTGGCGTCACCCTCATGGATGGACCGTTCTTTTCGTTGTTGCCGTTCCCTGCCCGAAAGCTCCATTCGCTTACGCATGTGCGCTACACCCATCATCTGGCATGGACCGAGGGCGGCGCTGTGCACGCAACACGGGAGCCGCGCAACCCGCTGAAAATTCTTTCGGAATATCTGGAAAGTGGCGGCGGTCGCGCGGGCAGGTCCCGTGTCGCATGGATGATCCGCGATGCGCAGCGATATCTGCCCGCGCTGGCGAATGCGAAAATCGTGGACACATTGTTCGATATCAAGACCCTCGTCACAGAGACGCAAATTGATGACGCGCGGCCAATATACTTCCATAGGGATGGGAAGATGCCTGGTTTGATTTCAATTCTGGGCGGCAAGATCGACAATATTTTCGATATTCTCACGTTCATTGATAGCACACTGGAGCTGCAACCGGCCTCTGCTTCGGCGAGATCCTAGCGGGTTGATTGCGGGTTTGCCCAAAGCTTGTCGTCATCGCCAGCGAAGCGCTTCAATATAAACGCATCTTAAACGCATTGTGCTCTATCAGGCTTCTGAAAAACTTTCCACAAGCACCGGTTTTCTGCTGATTAGGTAGCGGTTTGTGGGGGAGTTTGAAAGGTATACACTTATAATTTCCCGGCATTGCGGGAGATTATGGGGTGTTTTGACGGGTTTCGGATAGAGCCGTGGCACCTTTATGCAGGCGCCGCCAGCAGTTTCGGCAGCCGGATGAGGTTGTAAGCCGTCAGCCCCGGCATAAAGCAAGCGGCCACGCGCTTTCTTCCTTTGAACTTTGTCTTCGCCATCCCGGCGCTGCTTTTGGCCCAGCCGAAGATTTCTTCAATCCGTTTACGGATGATCTGGCTGATGGCGTAACCGGGATGGCGCGTCGTGCGCCCGTCTATCGCGGTCTTGCGCCGTTTGCCGGTGCGATGCTGCTCCGGCATATCCAGCGCCGCCTCGCGTTCCGCCATGCCGGTGGCTTGCGTAAGGCGTCCCGCAACCGCAAGCACCGAGCAGTTCTCCATCAGCGCATGGCCCATATAATACAGCCGGCTTTCCCTGCCTTTACCCTTGCGGTAAAGCCGGGCGTCCGGGTCCGTCGTGCTGGCGTGGGTTTCGTTGGAGCGTTTCGCGTCGCGAAAGCCGCGCTCTGCGTTACGCCCCGGCCCCGCATCGTCATCCGCGCCATCCTTGCGCCGGAACGACTTCATCGACGCCCAGGCGTCAATCAGCGTCCCATCCACCGGGAAATGCTCCTTGCTCAAAAGCCGCTTCACACGCGGATGCGCGATCACCGCCTGCAACAGCAGCGCGCGCAGCATGCGCCCGGGAGGGATCGAAGGCCGCCCCTCGCGCGCGTAAAGCTTCTCAAACTCAGCCGACAGGCCCGTCAGCGCGTCATTCACTACTTCGCGGACCAGCCGCAGCGTATGCTTCGTGTGAATGCGGCTTTCTATGTCAATGCAGCTGAAAAGCTGGCCGTTCGAACGATCCCCTCTCGCTTTTTCATTGCAAAAAGTGAATCACAAACACATACACATAACCAGAGGTTTTTCAGAAGCCTGCTAGCGCTTCCAGCGATCTTCATCATCGTCATCTTCAAAGGCGGTGGGGTTTACCTTTAGCCCAAGAAAGCGCACGACCTCCTGTTTGAAGTCCGGATCGCCCATGATGGTATGGTGGCTGGCGCCTTCGATCGTCACAGCCTTGGCGCCTGGGATCAGCGCCGCCAGCGGCTCCGGCTTGCCGCTGAGGTCATCTTCCGAACCGGTAATGACCATCACCGGCACGGCGATTTTCGACAGAGCCTGTTCATCAATGGGTTCGCGCCGCGCGCTGATGCAGGCGGCCAGCGCCTTCATGTCGCTGCCGGTGGATTCGGCAAAGGCGCGGAACGATAATGCGTGTTCATCCTTGATGGCTTTGGGATCGCTGCTGGTCAGGCCTTCCGCCATCATTTTTCTGTCATCGCGCTTTTCCAGCATGCGCGCGCCAACGCCACATAACACTGCTGATTTGAAACGCTGCGGATGCTCGGTCAGCAGGCGCATCGAAAGCATCGCCCCCATGGAATGGGCAACAATCACCGCCTGCCTGGCTTTCAGATAATCGAGAAAATTTATGATGTCGGCGATCATTTTATCAATCGCATAGGCGTCGACCTCATGCGGCTTGTCGCTTTCGCCATGCCCGCGATGATCCATCGCGGCATAATCGATGCCGGCCTTGTCAAGCAGATCGAACCAGCCGCTGGCCCGCCATGCCTGTCCACGATTGGCTGCGAAGCCATGCAGCAGCAGCACCGGATCGCCATAGCCCACTGCATTAAACGCAATCTTTAACCCGTCGGAGGTGAAGCTCGCCATATCCGTTTTCCCGCCCTGTTATGAATATTGATGCCAACATTAAAGCAGCAAACAGGAGGGAGGTCGCGCATAAAATTATATGCCCAGACGAAGTAAATAATCTTCCTGTGCAGGGGTCTCAATGGCGCCAGGACGTGCGGTGCGAACGCGCGCCATCGCCAGGGCGGGGTCTTCGCCAATTTCGATCAGCATGCGGGTTACGGCAAGCCCGGCGCGGCCCCGGCCGCCGCGACAGTGAAAGACAATATTATGCCCAGACTCTATCAGGGTGTGCAGTTCAGGACCGTGGCTTTCCCAACGGCGTTCCCACTGCATGTCTGGAATGTCACAATCGACAATCGGCAGGTAAATATGCTGCATCCCAAGCGTTGCGCAGGCCGCGCTCAATTCAGGCAATGCGGGGCCAGCCCAGTCAAGCTCACCCATTTCCATCAGGGTTATCAGCACTGCGGCGGGAAAATTTCGAATAGCCTGCAAATCCTGCGTCAGGCTATGTTTTTGGATGGCCCCCAGAACTGGCGGATATTTCCGGCCGGGGCATGAACAAATCCCGATTTTCCCGCTGTGCCGTGTGGTGACGGCGCTGATCGGAAAGGGTGGCGCACACAAGCCCGGTTAACCTGCGCTGATACAGTCTTGCGGCCGGGCCTCATTGGCGCCAAGCGCCGGATCATGGCGAAACAGCGTCCCGCAATAGGGGCAGCGAATTTGGGTATCCCGCCCCATATCCAGGTAGATATGCGGATGATCATGGGGCGCCGATGCCCCCATGCATTCAAATTCCTTAACGCCAATGGCGATTTCATCGACACCGGAATCGTTAACAAATCGTGTACGGCCATGTGACGCCATGTTGTAACTTCCTTCTATTAATCTGGGCTGGCTCTGTGTTCGTTAACAGAAAATTTCCGATAAAGCCATACAGTGGAGCATCCCCGATCCTGAATGGGTCATGGACTTTTGTGCGCGCAATTCGAGGGTCACCCGGTAATGAGCATGGCTGAAACACATCGCGATATGTCTTCCCTGATCGCCATGGCGCGTGAAGGTACCCGGCGTTCACGTCAGATATTGGCCGAGAATGTGCTGGATCTTGTCCTTTCGCAGGACGGGCGGCTGAGTGACCAGGAACGTGCGCTTACGGATCAGGTTCTGACCCGGCTCGTCAAGGACATGGAATTGCAGGTGCGTCAGCAATTGGCCACCCAGCTTGCCGGCTCTCCCCATGCGCCCGAAGGCCTGATCGAAATGCTGGCCAGGGATGATATTTCCGTCGCCGGTCCGATCCTGCAGCACTCCCAGTTATTGCAGGAAACGACACTGATCGAGATCATCCAGCTGCGCACACGCGAGCATCAGCTATGTATCGCCATGCGTACATCGCTGTCAGCGGCCGTCAGCGATAGTCTGATCGATCATGCAGCGGATCCGGACGTGGTGGAAGCCCTTATCCGTAACCCGAACGCCACATTATCGCATGCAGCCATGGCGTATCTGGTTGCAGAAAGCCGCCGTTTTGACCAGTTTCAGGAACCCCTTTTATCACGGGCCGACCTGCCGGCAGAGCTTGCAAACCAGATGTTCTGGTGGGTCTCCGCAAATCTTCGGCAAAAAATACTGAATGAATTCAACATTGCCGAGCATGTACTGGATCCCACGCTGGAGAATGTGACCAGGGATATTCTCGCCATAACAGAGGCCGAAAAACCAGGCGCGGCCAGCGCGACGGCCACCAAACTGGCATCCGCATTGCACGATGAAAATCAACTAAAAGTTGAAGTTATCATCAATATGTTGCGCAATCTGCGTATCCCCGCTTTTTGTGCGGGACTGTCAAGTTTGGCCGGAATTTCATTCATAACTGTAAATCGCATTGTGCTGGACAAGGACATCACGCCTTTTGCTGTTTTGTGCAAGGCCCTTAAGTTTAATGAGGCGCATTTCTCCACGATGGCCTTACTATTGTTACAGTCACGCAATAATAGCCGTCAGTCTACCAAGGAATTACAAAATGTACTTGAATTATTCAGGGAAATATCTTCTGATCATGCTCGGCTGACATTAAATTACTGGCATAACGACTCGGAGTTACAAAAGGCGGCGCAGAAAATCCGATAGGATTTTAACGTGGTTTTGTTGTGTTGATGGGCGATTAAAATGCAGAGATTTACGCTTAGCGGGGACGCGGCCTCCACTCCGTCTGCCGGACGTCACGCTGGTGGCGATTCATCCGATGCGAGTATAATTACGCGGCTTCTTGAAGAAGTGGCCACCCGGATCAGTTTTGCCGACGATGCGGCCTTCTACGTTTGCGGACCTTCCGGACAGATACTGTTTGTCAGTGCGGGCTATGCTTCTGTTGCAGGTGCACCTCCGGAAAATGGACAGATCGCCAGCGATGTTTTCCAGTTCGTCTGCAATAACAAGGAAAGCTATACCCGCGACGAAATTATAAATGCGGCCCCAGGCGGGCAGCCCCGGCATGTGCGTTCTTTCCATTATCCCCTGTTCGATAATTCAAACGCCCTGTTGGGCGTGGTGGGCCATTATGTGGAAGCGGGCAGCCAGACAGCGGCCACTCCTTATGCAGAGCAGGATTTGCCCCGCATGCGGGATCAATTGCGTGCAAGTTCCGATTTGTTTTGGGATCTGGACGCCGGGCTAAAATTGATCGCACTGTCTGACCGGGCAACGGATATTCTGGGCAAACCCGCCAGTTTTTTTGCCGGCATGGAAATTGATGCAATAGGCCGCTTCGTCGAACGTTCTGGCAAGGACACCGCTGCCCCGCAAGGTTTTTGCAAACGTCAGCCATTTCGCAACGCCATCTTTTTAATGCGTGGACCGGAAAACCAGCCCTATTATTTTCATATGAGCGCCGTTCCCGTTTTTGAACCTGTCAGTGGCAAGTTTCGGGGCTTTCGCGGTGTTGGCGTCAATGTCACAGAACGCTTTCAGGCGGAAAATGCGGCGGCGGCGGCCTATCGCGAGTTGGAGAATGCAAAGGAAGCGCTGACAAACCGCAATATCCAGCTGGACATAGAACGTGGCCGCGTCGAAAAAGCGCTCAAAGTCAAAACAGAATTTCTTGCCACCATGAGCCATGAATTACGCACACCGCTAAATGCCATTCTTGGTTTTTCCGAAGCGATGACGATGAAGCTGTTTGGCGGTCTGAGCGAGCAATATGCGGGGTACGCGGCCGATATTCTGAAATCCGGACAGCATCTTTTGTCACTTATTGATACAATGCTGGAAACTGCGCAAATCGAAGGGGATGAAGTATCCCTGAACCTGCAAACAGTCGACATTACCGGCCTGATTGAACAGTCCGTGAGTATTGTGCATATGAGGGCTCGCGCCAAAAATCTGGACCTTGGCAAAGCAATGCTTCCGCCAGGCTGGCTGGTCAGGGCTGATCCGCTTCTTGCAACGCAAATCCTTGTTAATCTTCTAAGCAATGCTGTCAAATTTACAGAGGAAAATGGCGCCATCGGCATAGAAATAAAAGCGGATGTCCATGGCGGTGTCCCTATCGCCGCGATCACTGTATGGGATACCGGAATTGGCATTTCGCCCGACTTGCAAAACCGGATTTTTGACAAATTTGTGCGCGGAGATAATGCTGGCGCCTATGATGATACAGGACAAGGCCTTGGCCTTGGCCTGCATATCTCAAAACGTCTTGCCGAATTGATGCAGGGCGGTATCCGGCTGCAAAGCGTGCCGGGTAAAGGCAGCAGGTTTACCCTTGAGCTGCCGCTGGTAAGCACGCCTTAAATCTTCAGAACATTCCGCAATTCTTCCAGCCGGACGGGCTTGCTTAAACGCACGACATCATGAAGCCCGCCAAGCTCGCCAAGGGCCTTTGCAATTTTTGAATATTGCGGATTGTACCCCGTGACGATGATCAGTTTTCCGGAGAATTTTTCGTCCACAAGCCATCGGGTAATTTCTGCGCCGCCACACTCTGGCATTACCATGTCCAGAATAATGGTGTCAGGCTGAAAGGAAGTGAATGTTTCGGCAAATTTTCCGGGATCGGACAGGGGCCGGACTTCATAGCCAAGACCCGTCGCGACATCCTCGACAAAATCGCAGAACATCGCTTCATCGTCCATGACTAAAAGTTTTGGTTTATTCATCATCCCCGTCTTTAGGGCGCTCTCTGGTTGGATTGATGCATGTCCTATATTCCCTCATTGCCATGCCCAGGACAAGCCCGGAGCATGGCAGACAAGGCCTGGAGATGCTTCAACCTGATCACGTCCTACGTTAGACTGTTTCATTATTTGACTGAAGCGTCCCGCTTAAGCGTCATTGCAAGGAGCGAAGCGACGTGGCAATCCAGCGTCACAAACTCAGGCCTTTGCGTAAGACTCTGTATCGCCACGCTTCGCTCGCGATGACGAAGTATAAGTTTGTGATTCAGTCTAAACAGAAGCCGCTCTAAAATACAAATCACTTAAACCCGCCGCCTTTTGCCGCCAGTTCTTCCAGCATCGGTGCGGGGGTCCAGAATGCCGCATCATCCCTGGCGAATTCACGCATGCGGTCCACGATCTTGTCCAGACCGTAGCTGTTGGCCCAGTGCATCGGGCCGCCGCGATAGACCGGCCAGCCATAGCCGTGCACCCATACCGTATCGATGTCGCTGGCGCGGATCGCGATGCCTTCGCTCAGGATTTTCGCGCCTTCGTTGACCATGGGAATGAGGCAGCGTTCGAGAATTTCTTCATCCGTCACATTGCGCTGCCGGATCTGTTTTGATGCTGCGAATTCGCGGATCATTTTCACCACATCTTCATTGGGGATGGGGGTGCGGTCGCCGGGCTTGTAATCATAATAGCCGGCATTGGTTTTCTGGCCGCGCCGCCCCGCCTCGCACAACCGGTCGCGCAGGGTTTCGCCTTTCGAGGTTTTCGCATTCCAGCCCACGTCCACGCCCGCCAGATCGCTCATGGCGAACGGCCCCATGGGGAAGCCAAAATCGGTCAGCACCTTATCGACGCGCGCGGGCGTGGCGCCTTCCAGAATGATGCGGCTGGATTGCGTGGTGCGCGCAAACAGCATGCGATTGCCGATAAAGCCATGACACACACCTGCCAGCACCGCGATCTTGTTGATGCGTTTGGACAGCGCCATGGCGGTGGCGATGACATTTTTCGCCGTCTTCGCGCCGCGCACCACTTCGACCAGTTTCATCACGTTGGCGGGGCTGAAGAAATGTGTGCCGATGACATATTCGGGGCACCTGGTCATGGCCGCGATGGCGTTAATATCCAGCGCCGAGGTGTTGGTGGCGAGGATCGCGCCCTGCTTGCAGATACCATCCAGCTTCTGGAAAATATCCTTCTTGATATCCATGTTTTCGAACACCGCCTCAATCACAATATCCACATCCGCCAGGTCCGCCAGATTGAGGCTGGGTTTGATCAGCGCCATGCGCGCCTCAACATCCGCCTGCGTCATCTTGCCCTTGCGCGCGGTGTTTTCATAATTGCCGCGCACCACTTTCAGCCCGCGATCCAGCGCTTCCTGGCTGGTTTCAACAATGGTCACCGGAATGCCCACATTCACCAGATTCATGGTGATGCCGCCGCCCATGGTGCCCGCACCGATCACGCCTGCTTTATTGATTGGAATTTGCGGCGTGTCGGCCGGCACATCGGGAATTTTTGCGGCCTGGCGTTCGGCGAAGAACATATAGCGCTGTGCGGCGGATTGCGGCCCTTGTAACAATTCGCGGAACAGTTCGCCTTCGCGCTTGATGCCCTGCTCGAACGGCAAATTCACCGCTGCTTCAATGCAGCGGATATTATATTCGGGCGCCAGAAAGCCGCGATTTTTGCGCTCATGCAGTTTGCGGAAATTGGCAAAAATTTCCGGCTTGTCACGTGCGGGCGCGACCTTCGCGTCATTATCGCGCACCCGGATCAGCGGACGCTTTTCGGCCAGCAGTTTCCTGGCGAAGGCGATGCCACCTTCTGTCAGATCGCCGGTCACGATTTCGCTGATCAGTCCAACCTCCAGCGCCCTGGGCGCGCCAATCGGATCGCCGATTCCCACCATCTCCAGCGCCATTTCCGCGCCCACAATGCGGGGCAGACGCTGGGTGCCGCCCGCACCGGGCAGCAGGCCCAGCTTCACTTCCGGCAGACCAAACTGCGCCGAGGCGACCGCCACCCGGTAATGGCAGCACAGCGCAACCTCAAGCCCGCCGCCCAGCGCCGTGCCATGAATGGCGGCCACCACGGGTTTGGGGCTCGTTTCCATCATGTTTTGCACATCCAGCAGGCTGGCGCCTTGCGGACCGCCGGAGCCCAGTTCGGTAATGTCCGCGCCCGCGATAAAGGTACGGCCTGCACAGACCAGCACCACCGCCTTGACGGCCGGGTCGGCGATCGCCTGCTGAACCCCCTTGTGCAGCCCGTCACGGACCGGACCGCTAAGCGCATTCACCGGGGGGCTGTTCAGCGTCAAGACCGCGATGCCGTCACGCACATCCAGATCGGTTACTTGGTTGATAGCGGTCATAGTGGGTCTCCCTGCTTATTGTTATTTCGCTGCCAGACAGCATAACGGTTCTACAGGCGCATGAACACCCGGTCCGCTCATCAAGCGGACGGATCTTTTGGTCAGCCCGAACTGGCCGCGCATAACTGTTCTCAAATGGCTGTAAAATTAACCTGATCTTTGCCAACACCCGGAATTTCTGACGTAAATAGCCAGCCAAACTGGACTTGCCCGACGCAAGTTGCCATGCGATTTCCCGGGCGCCATTTTCTATCAGTGGTGCGGGTGGTCGGAATCGAACCGACACTCTGTCACCAGAACTGGATTTTGAGTCCAGCGCGTCTACCAGTTCCACCACACCCGCATCATGCAATGAGCGCGCATCATACGGATGCGCCGGGGTCCGTCAATCAATTATGAACGGTTACCGGCGATTATAGCAAAACTGTGTATTTCAACGCCTCTGAGTAGACAAAAATCTCTTTAACGGCTATGGGTTAGGCATGTTTAGAAATCTTTATGACTGGACCATGCGGCAGGCGGCGGGCAAACATGCGCTGCCGGCGCTGGCTGTGGTTTCATTTGCGGAAAGCTCGTTCTTCCCGATCCCGCCAGATGTGATGCTGATTCCCATGGTGCTGGCCCGGCCGGAACGGGCATGGCTGATTGCGGGCGTATGTACGGCTGCTTCGGTGCTTGGCGGCGTGCTGGGGTACGCCATCGGCTATTTTCTGTTTGCCACGCTGGGCCAGATGATTATCGATTTCTATCATATGCAGGCGGGTTTTGAATCCTATCAGGCGATGTTTGCCGATTACGGCCTGTGGATCATTCTGGTCAAGGGGCTGACGCCTATCCCCTATAAGCTGATTACCATTGCGTCCGGGGTGTTCAAGTTTGATTTTCTCGTCTTCGTGCTGGCCTCGCTGGCCACGCGTGGTGTGCGGTTTTTTGCGGTTACCGCACTGTTGTGGAAATTTGGCGCCCCAATCCGCGAATTCATCGACAAACGGCTGACCGTTCTGGGATACGGCTTTTTGGGATTACTGGTTGGCGGTTTCGTTGTGGTAAGATTCGCGCTCTAATCAATCAGCATAAGGCGCAAGCCGTGCCCGCCAGCCACGATATTTACCGGGAGCAGGTCGCGTTCATGGCGCGGCAGACGCCATCCAATACCGCCGTGACTGGCGGCGTCGGACTGTTCACCTTGGCCATTTTATGGCATTCCGTGCCGGATTTATGGCTGTTCATCTGGACAATGGGCCATCTGGTCATGACCAGCCTGGCGTATATACGCTGGCGGCGAAGTCTGTCAAAAAAACGCTGGGCCGCGCCAAACAATACCGGAGCGCGGGAAAAAAGCCGCAAACGCTTCCTGCCATTAGCTGTGGGATGGGCCACATTGTCCGGCGCCGTATGGGGATCCGCTGCGTTCTTCCTGCCGGAACTTCAGCCCGTAGAACAGCTTGCGCTGATGATTGTGATGGCCAGCATGGCCAGCGGCGCATCCTCGACGCTGGCGGCGGTGCCATTGGCGGCGGCGGGGTTCATTCTTGCTGATCTGGTTCCCGCAATAATTTATTTTTTTCTGCAAGGCACGTTTATCTACTCTGCCCTTGGGATCATGGCCGCGATATTTGCACTGGCGCTGCTGTCTTCGACACGCACCGTCTATGGCATTTTCCTTGAAGCATCGCGAAACCGCCGGGAAAACACCCTGCTGCTTGACCAGATTAGGGATGAGCGAAAAGCCGCAGCCGAATCCCTGCTGCATAGCGAGGAGCGCTATAGCGATGTGGTGGAAACCATCGGCGATATGATTGCCAACACAGACGCCGAGGGAAATTTCCTGTTCGCCAACCGTTCCTGGCGGACGACGCTGGGCTATACCGATACAGATCTCGACCGCCTGAATTTTCTCGATATTATTGATGATGATTACAAGAAAACGATCCTCGATATAACCAGTAAGATTGCAAAAACAAAATTACCCGGTACGGCAGAATTTGTCTTCAGGGCAAAGGATGGGCAGCCTGTTTGGGTGGAAGCCAATGCCAACCCGATATTTGAAAATGGCCAGCTCAAACGCATTAACGGGGTCTTTCGCGATATCGGCCTGCGCAAGCAGGCCGAGCGCACACAATTGGAAATCCAGGCCCAACTGCAACAACAGGTAACCGAAGCCACCCGCGATTTGGCTGAAATAAACAGTTCATTACAGATAGAGGTGGCTGAGCGCCGCCAGGCCGAACGCGCCTGGCGCAACAGCGAAACGCAGCTGCGGCTGATCCTCGATTCAACCGTGGAAGCCATTTATGGTGTAGATCGCACCGGCAGATGCACATTTGCAAATTCCGCCTGTGCACGGTTGCTGGGATTTGAGGAAGCCGCCGAATTACTGGGCGCCGACATGCACACGCTAACCCACGCACCTGCAATCAGTGAAACAGAAGTCAATTGCGCTATATGTTGGGTGCATCAGGCGAATGCGATGGCGCGGGCAGATGATCAAAAATTTGTGCGCCGCGACGGCAGCCGGTTTTCCGTGGAATATTCCGCCAGATCCATCATACGCGATGGACAGGTTGTTGGCGGGGTGGTTGCATTTCTTGACATAACGCGGCGGCGCATGGCCGAAGAGCAGTTACGCCAATCCCAAAAGATGGAGGCGATCGGTCAGCTAACCGGCGGCATCGCACATGACTTCAATAATCTGCTGGCCATTATTGTGGGCAATCTCGATCTGCTGGCGTCAACCGGTGACGAAAATTCTGCGCTGCGTAACGCCGCCAATCGAAGGCGCACCGATGCAGCCCTGCATGCGGCGGAACGCGCCAGCCTGCTGACCCAGCGCCTGCTGACATTTTCACGCAAGAAAATGCTGAGCCCGCAGGTCATCGATCCCGGCGAGATGGTGTCGGAGATGAGCGAAATTTTGCATAGCACTCTGGGTGACGGCATTACAATCAATATTGATATGGCGGCGCCGCTTTGGGAGGTTGTTCTTGATCCATCGCAATTTGAAAACGCGCTGCTTAATCTTGCAATCAATGCCCGGGACGCAATGGCCGGCAACGGCGTTCTGACACTTGAAATCAAAAATATCAGCATGGATGCCCCACTGAATATTCCACGATTACAGCTTCCAGCGGGGGATTATGTGAGGCTGAGTGTGCGCGATACGGGAGCGGGTATTCAGCCGGACATTCTGGACAAGGTTTTCGAACCTTTTTTCACTACCAAGGATGTCGGTCAGGGGACCGGCCTTGGCCTTAGCATGGTGTTCGGCTTTGTCGAACAATCCAGTGGTTATATCCATCTGGAGAGCGCACCCGGAATTGGAACCGGGGTAACGCTTTATCTGCCGCGCGCAACAACAGCCGGAACAAAAGTTTATGGGCGTGAAAAGCAGCCGCTGAACGGCGCATATGCGTCCCCTGTTATTGCGCCGGAAAATTTCTGCATTCTTGTAGTGGAAGATGACCCAGCTGTGCGCCAGAGCTCGGTCGCCCAGATAAAAGAGCTTGGGTATAAAGTTCTGTCAGCGGAAGATGGGCCCAGCGCGTTGGCGCTGTTCACGGCAAACCCGGGCATCAATCTGGTTTATTCTGACGTGATGATGCCAAATGGAATGAACGGGCCGGAACTGGCTGACCGGATTCGTGCGATTGCCCCGGAAATTAAAATACTGCTGTGCACGGGCTACGAAGGCGATACGCCAAACCTGTCCGGCATGGCGCAAAAAATCACAATCCTGCAAAAGCCGGTACGCAAGGCCGTGCTTGCCGCCAAGTTACAGGAAATATTGAGCGCATGACCGGCATATTCAGGGCTGCTGACGCACGGCAAATTATAACCGTCATACTGCTGATGAATGGCGCGGTGCTGCTGGGCGCCTATGGTTTTGAAATCATTGGCGGACTGGCCCCCTGTCAGCTATGTTATTATCAGCGTATTCCATATGTGATGGCGATCATTCTGTGTGCGGGGGCCCTGCTTGGGCCCGCAAGGGCACAGGCAATATCCGCTGTTTTAATGATCAATTATATGGTTGGCGCCGGACTGGGAATCTATCATGCGGGCGTTGAATGGCATTGGTGGGCGGGACCGGCGACCTGTAGCGCAGGCGCGGGTTCGGGCGGCTCTGTAGAGGCGCTCATGGCGCAAATACTGGCGGCGCCCGTCGTGCGTTGTGATGAAATTCCATGGTCTCTGTTCGGAATTTCTCTGGCCGGATATAATGTGCTGATTTCCGCCGGCCTGTTGGCGCTGTCGGCATATGTTTTCCTGCGCTGGAAAAAGGATCGGGATCATGACATCTGACACCAGTTTACCCATGCCGGGAGAGGCGGTGGAAACGCGCATCGCGCGGATGTTGCGGGTGGACCATGCCGGCGAAGTGGCCGCAAAACGCATCTATCAGGGTCAGCTGGCGGTGTTGAAGCAACAGCCGCGGGCCCATGCCAGCGCCGCATTGATCGAGGAAATGGCCACAAAAGAAGACGCCCATCTTGCGGCGTTTGACCGCCTGATTGTGGCGCGGCATGTGCGGCCCACTTTGTTAGGTCCGCTTTGGGATGTTGCCAGTTACGGCCTTGGGGTAGCCACAGCGTTGCTGGGGGAACGCGCCGCGATGGCCTGCACCGCAGCGGTGGAAGAGGTGATTTGCGAGCATTACCAGAAGCAGATCAATGATCTTGGGACGGATGATCCTGAATTATCCGGAATAATCACGCAATTTCGCGCCGACGAAATGGCGCATCGCGAAACGGCGCTGGCAAACGGCGCGGCGCAGGTTCCGGCCTATCAGCCCCTGAGCGAAATCATCAAGGCGGGATGCCGCATCGCCATTAAGTTATCAGAGCGGATTTAGCCCGTTTTTTGACCGGATTGATGCGCCTCCAGCCGCCTGCCTGCCGCCCCGGATGACAACAGGCCGGAAATCATGCGAACCGGATTATTCCACTATAATGGTGACCACTTCTGATGCAACCGGGGCCTTATGCGGGATGTGGTTGTGATCGCCCAGCAATAATTGCAGCGTGTGTTTTCCCGGCGCCAGATCCACCTTCGCCTCGGTCTGGCCGTCGCCGAAATGCAGATGCTGCGCATCCTTGACGATGGCTTCATTCAGCGCCGCACCTTCGGGCAATGGCGCATCGACAAACAGATGGTGATGCCCGGTATTTTCCTTTTCGACACCGGCGGGCGCAACCCCCATGCCGCTTAGGCCGAACACCACTTTCACCGGAGATGCAAGCTTTGCTCCATCGGCGGGGCTGATAATATAGAGCTTCGCGCCATCGGGTGCGGGGGTTTCGCCCGCCTGTGCCGGGACAGCGCACAACAGGATTGCTCCAATCATCAGTGGACGCATAAAATACTTCATGCCGTTTTTTCCTCATAATCGATCAGCGCCAATGCGGCGCGGAATCCGGTTTCAGGACTGCTCCAGATGGGTACAGTAATTTCAGGGCAATGCGCAACCGCCCCGTGCATTGATGCCTGCGCAAGTATGATGAGATCAGCGGTCAATGCCGCGCCGCGCAAACCGCGCGCCACCTCGCGGTGATAGGCGTCCATATCGCCCTGCTGAAAATATTTCCAGGAGCTGGCGAACAGGTGGTCAACTATGGTCACATTGGCGCGATCCATATCCTTGGCCGAAGAATGCATTAGGTCCATGGCCGGGACAAGCGCCGTGGAAACCGCGCCGCACACGGCGATATGGTTGCCCAGCATCACCGCATTATCCGCCATCGGACGATCAATACGCATGACGGGGATGGGCGCATCAGCGTCAAATGATTCCGCGACCGGGCCAAGCGTCGAACAGGTGCACACAATCGCCTGTGTGTCCCCGGTCATTATTCCGGCCAGCACGGCGGTAGCCGCTGCTTCAATTTCTGGCGTCACGCCGCCTTGCGCGACCGCCCGTTCCAGCAGATCTTCGCGCACAACATGGCGTATCGCAAGATCGGGCGCAAAACGGTCCCGCAGCCCGTCAAAGGTGGCGATATGCACCGGTGAGGTATGCAGGAAAACAATCACGCTTTCATTCCTTGCGGCCTGGATATCAGATTTTCTGTCCGCTTTTTTCCCAGTCGGCCAGAAACGCCGCGATGCCCGCATCGGTCAGCGGATGGCGGATCAGCTGGCGCAACACATTGGGCGGAATGGTGCAGACATCAGCGCCGATGCGCGCGGCTTCCAGCACATGGGCGGGATGGCGCACCGAGGCGACCAGAATTTCCGTCTCCAGATCAGGATAATTGTCATAAATATCACGAATATCGGCAATCAGCTCCATGCCTTCCTGGCTGATATCATCCAGCCGTCCGACAAACGGCGACACAAACGCCGCGCCCGCTTTCGCCGCCAGCAACGCCTGATTGGCCGAAAAACACAAGGTGACATTGACCCTCACGCCGTCATTAGCGAGCGACCGGCAGGCCTTCAAGCCGTCCCAGGTCATCGGCACCTTGATGGCGATGTTTTTGGCGACCGCGCGCAGCTTTTCAGCCTCGCGCAACATGCCGGCCGTGTCCAGCGCCGTCACCTCGGCGCTGACCGGCCCTGGCACCAGCGCGCAAATTTCCTTTAGCGCTTCAATAAAATCCCGTCCCGCCCTGGCGACCAGCGTGGGATTGGTGGTCACCCCATCCACCATGCCGGTGGCGGCAAGATCGCGGATTTCGGTCAGATCGGCGGTGTCGATAAAGAATTTCATGATGGATCGCTTTATGTTTGTGCGGGATAGCGCAATATAGAGCATGGATTCGCCCATTGCCAAACACTCCAATACCCGCACCATCGCCGTGCTTCTGCCGCTGCCGCTGGCAGGGCCGTATGATTATGCTGTGCCGGATGGCGTAAGCCTGTCGCCGGGGGATTTTGTGACAGCGCCCCTGGGCGCGCGCCAGATGGTGGGCGTGGTATGGGGCGCGGGCAAAGGCGGCATTGATCCGGCAAAGCTGAAGCCCGTCCGTGCAAAACTTGATCTGCCGCCATTGCCGGAGGATTTGCGCCGTTTCATTGACTGGGTGGCGGACTATACGCTGGCGGCGCCCGGTGCGGTGCTGCGGCTGGCGATGCGGGCGCCAAGCGCCGCGCAGCCAAAAAAGCCAAGGCGCGCCGTGGCTTTTGATGCGCCCGATGCGGAACATCCCGGCCCGCAACTGTCTGTACAACAGGCCGATGCGGCGCGCGCATTGGGTGACGCCGTACAGGCGCAAAACTATTCCTGCACCCTGCTGCAAGGCGTCACCGGTTCGGGCAAGACCGAGGTGTATTTCGAGGCCATCGCCCAGGCCCTGCGTCAAGGCAAACAGGCGCTGGTGCTGCTACCGGAAATTGCGTTGACGGTACAGTTTCTGCAACGCTTTGCGGCGCGCTTTGGCGCAGCGCCAGCGGAATGGCATTCGCAATTGCCGGACGCCCGGCGCCGTAATATCTGGCGCGCGGTGGCGTCTGGCGAAGCGCGCGTCGTGGTGGGGGCGCGTTCGGCGCTGTTTCTTGCGTTCACGGATCTTGGCCTGATCATTGCAGACGAAGAACATGATGCGGCCTACAAGCAGGAAGATGGGGTGATCTATCATGCGCGCGATATGGCGGTGGTGCGCGCGCATCTGAAGGACATTCCCATTGTGCTGAGTTCCGCCACGCCGTCGCTGGAAACCGTGGTGAATGCACAGACAGGGCGTTACGGGCATCTGATTCTGCCGGACCGGCATGGCGGCGCGCAATTGGCCAGCATCGAAGCAGTGGATATGCGCGCGACCGGCCTTCCCGCCGGGCAGTTTATCTCGCCACGCCTGCTGCACTTAATGGGGGAAACGCTGGCGCGCGGCGAACAGGTGCTGCTGTTTCTCAACCGGCGCGGCTATGCGCCGCTGACATTATGCCGCGCCTGCGGGAACCGCATGGAATGCCCGAACTGTTCGGCGTGGCTGGTCGAACATCGCTATCACAACCGCATGCTGTGCCACCATTGCGGCCATGAAGCGCAAAAGCCAAAAGTCTGTCCTGCATGCGCCGCCGAAGATAAAATGGTGGCGCTGGGTCCCGGCATTGAACGATTGGCGGAAGAAGTGGCCGCCGCATTCCCGGAATTTACCCCGGCCATGCTGTCTGGCGATCATAGCGTCGATCAGGTGCGCGGCGCCATCGCGGCATTCACCCGTGGCGAAACAAAGCTATTGATCGGTACACAGATTATCGTCAAGGGGCATCACTTTCCCGATTTGACATTGGTTGGCGTGATCGACGCCGATCTGGGGCTGGCTGGTGGCGATCTGCGCGCGGCGGAACGCACCTTTCAGATGCTGCACCAGGTGTCGGGCCGCGCCGGGCGCGCCCAACGCCCCGGCCATGCGGTGCTGCAAACCTATATGCCGGAGCATCCCGTGATGCAGGCGCTGATTTCCGGCGATCAGGCGCAATTCCTGGCGGCGGAATCAGACGCGCGGCGCGCCCGCGCCCTGCCGCCGTTTGGCCGTCTGGCGGCGCTGATCCTTTCCGGTCCCGATCAGCAACAGGTGCGCGACTTCGCCACCATGCTTGTCCGCCATGCCCCGAACGGGAAAGATTTGCATGTGCTTGGCCCCGCCCCCGCCCCTCTGGCCTTGCTACGCGGGCGGCACCGTTATCGTCTACTGCTGATGGCCACCCGCCAGCACAATGTGCAGGCCCTGCTGCGCCGCTGGCTGGGCCGGGTCAACGTGCCGCCGCGGGTGCGCCTGAACGTAGATATCGATCCCTACAGCTTTATGTGATTGAAACGCCTCCCAAGCTTGCACCCATTCCGCCAGTATGTTAGGACACGCGCGGCTTTAAGGGCGTTGCCATTAGGTTTAATTGGCTTGCCCAAAAAAGCCTTTTATTTTCATGTGGTTATTTTTTTGCCTGCCCGCTTGCGGCAGGCAGAGTTGAGGGGCCTCCATTGGCTGAGCAAACACAACAGGTTGCTGGCGTTTCCGGGTTGCCGGGGCGTTACGCCACCGCTATTTTTGAGCTGGCGCGCGAGGCGGGCAAGCTGGATGCTGTGGCGGCTAATCTGGCCACGCTGACCGCCTTGCTGGGCAGTAGCGCCGATTTAACGCGTCTGGTGCGCAGCCCGGTGTTCAGCCGCGCCGAACAGGGCAGGGCCATGGCCGCCGTGCTGGCGCGCATGAATGCGGAAGGTCTGACCAGCCGCTTTATTGGCCTGGTGGCGTCAAAACGCCGCCTGTTCGTGCTTCCGGCCATAATCACGATTTTCAACGCGTTGCTGGCGAACCATCGCGGCGAAGTATCAGCCCGGGTAATCTCCGCCCACACCTTGGACAGCGGGCATATCGACGCGATCAAATCCGCACTGAAACAGGCCGCAGGCCGCGAGGTGCAGTTACAGGCGGACGTGGACAATTCCATTCTGGGCGGGCTGATTGTGCGCATGGGAAGCCGCATGATTGACAGCTCGCTGCGCACAAAACTGAACAATTTACAGATTGCTATGAAAGAGGTTGGCTGATGGACATCCAGGCTGCGGAAATTTCCGCGATCCTTAAACAGCAGATTACGAATTTCGGCGTTGAGGCCGAGGTTTCCGAAATCGGCCAGGTTCTGAGCGTTGGCGACGGCATCGCGCGCATTCATGGCCTGGACAAGGTGCGCGCCGGTGAAATGGTCGAATTTTCCGACGGAACCAAAGGCATGGCGCTGAACCTGGAAAGCGACAATGTCGGTGTTGTGATTTTCGGCGATGACCGCAACATCAAGGAAGGCGATGTGGTCAAGCGCACCGGCGCCATCGTGGACGCACCCGTGGGCAAGGGCCTGCTGGGCCGCGTGGTCGATGGTCTGGGCAATCCGATTGACGGCAAGGGCCCGCTGGTCAGTTCCGAGCGCCGCCGCGTGGAAGTCAAGGCGCCCGGCATTATCCCGCGCAAATCCGTGCATGAGCCGATGCAGACCGGCCTGAAGGCCATCGACAGCCTGATCCCGGTGGGCCGTGGCCAGCGCGAGCTGATCATTGGCGACCGTCAGACCGGCAAGACCGCCATCGCCATCGACACTATTCTGAATCAGAAGTCGATCAACCAGGGTACCGACGAATCCAAAAAGCTGTATTGCGTCTATGTCGCCATCGGGCAAAAACGCTCGACCGTGGCGCAGATCGTCAAGACGCTGTCCGAAGCGGGCGCGATGGAATACACCATCGTGGTCGCCGCCACCGCATCCGATCCGGCGCCGCTGCAATTTCTGGCGCCCTATACCGGCTGCACCATGGGCGAATTTTTCCGCGACAATGGCATGCATGCGCTGATGATCTATGACGATCTGTCCAAGCAGGCCGTGGCTTACCGCCAGATGTCGCTGCTGCTGCGCCGCCCGCCGGGCCGCGAAGCCTATCCGGGTGACGTGTTCTATCTGCATAGCCGTTTGCTGGAACGCGCCGCCAAACTGAATGATGATAATGGCGCGGGTTCGCTCACCGCTTTGCCGGTTATTGAAACCCAGGCCAATGACGTGTCGGCTTATATTCCAACCAACGTGATTTCAATCACCGATGGCCAGATCTTTCTGGAAACCGGCCTGTTCCACCAGGGCATCCGTCCCGCAGTGAACGTCGGTCTGTCAGTGTCGCGCGTGGGTTCGGCCGCACAGATCAAGGCGATGAAGCAGGTGTCCGGCTCGATGAAGCTGGAACTGGCGCAATACCGTGAAATGGCGGCGTTTGCGCAGTTTGGTTCCGATCTGGACGCCTCGACGCAAAAACTGCTGGCGCGCGGCGCGCGTTTGACCGAACTGCTGAAGCAGAACCAGTTTTCGCCGCTGACTGTGGAAGAGCAGGTTATTGTGCTGTTCAGCGGCTCCAAAGGCTTTCTCGACGGCATTGCCGTTGACGCCATTGGCCGCTATGAGCAGAGCCTGCTGCGCCACATGCACGACAAGCATGCCGTCGTGGTTGCAGCAATCCGGGATGAAAAAGCCATTTCGGACGCAACCGACGCCAAACTGCGCGAAATTATGACCGCGTTCACCAAATCCTTCGCCTGAAAATAGCGCACCAACGGGATAGCTGATGGCCAGCCTCAAGGAACTCAAAAACCGCATCGCCTCTGTGCGTTCGACGCAGAAGATCACCAAGGCGATGCAGATGGTGGCCGCCGCCAAACTGCGCCGGGCGCAGGACGCCGCTGTGGCTTCGCGCCCCTATGCGGAGCGTATAGGCCGGGTGATCAATAATCTTGCCGCAGGCGTTGCCGGACGCGATGGCGTGTCCCCCCTGCTGGGCGGCACGGGCCGCGACCAGGTGCATCTGCTGCTGGTGGCGACCGCCGAACGTGGCCTGTGCGGCGGGTTTAATTCCAGCATCGCACGTCTGGCGCGCGAGCATATTATTAAGCTGCAACGCGAAGGCAAGACGGTCAAAATCCTGTGCGTCGGCCGCAAGGGGCGCGACGCGCTGCGCCGCCTTTATGGCAATCTGATCATCGACACCATCGAGCACAATAATATCCGCAATATCGGCTTTGTGAATGCCGCCGCAGTGGGCGAGCGGGTGCTGGCCATGTATGAAGCCGGCGAATTCGATGTCTGCACCCTGTTCTTCAGCCGTTTCCGTTCCGTCATTCTGCAAATTCCCACGGCCAGCCAGTTGATCCCGATTGATCTGGCGGCGGTTGCGGGCGGTGCGTCTGACATGCGCGGCGCGTCTTATGAATACGAACCGGACGAAGCCGAAATTCTGGCTGATTTATTGCCGCGCAACGTCTCGGTGCAGATTTTCAGCGCATTGCTGGAAAACGCCGCCAGCGAACAGGGCGCGCGCATGAGCGCCATGGACAACGCCACCCGCAATGCGGGCGATATGATCCAGAAATTGAACCTGACCTATAACCGCACCCGTCAGGCGTCGATCACCAAAGAACTTATCGAAATCATTTCCGGCGCAGAAGCGCTGTAAGCAGATACGAGGATTAGAACATGAGCAGCAATGTTGTTGGCCGTATTTCCCAGGTCATCGGCGCCGTCGTCGACGTCACCTTTGATGGCGGGCATCTTCCATCAATCCTGAACGCGCTGGAATGCACCAATGACGGCAACCGGCTGGTGCTGGAAGTGGCGCAACATCTGGGTGAATCCACAGTGCGCACCATCGCCATGGACGCGACAGACGGTCTGGTGCGTGGCCAGGAAGTCACCGACACCGGCAACCAGATCATGGTTCCCGTGGGGCCCGAAATGCTGGGCCGCATCGTCAATGTGATCGGCGAGCCGGTGGATCTGCGTGGGCCGGTCAAATCCACCAAAGTGCGCGGCATTCATCAGCCCGCCCCGCCTTTTGTCGATCAATCAACCGAATCCGAAATTCTGGTCACCGGCATCAAGGTTGTGGACCTGCTGGCCCCCTATGCCAAGGGCGGCAAGATCGGTCTGTTCGGTGGCGCGGGCGTGGGCAAGACGGTTTTGATCATGGAACTGATCAACAATATCGCCAAGGGCCATGGCGGCTATTCGGTGTTTGCGGGCGTGGGCGAACGCACCCGCGAAGGCAATGACCTGTATCATGAAATGCTGGAATCCGGCGTGAACAACCTCGAAGACACGGGTTCCAAATGCGCCCTCGTGTATGGCCAGATGAACGAGCCGCCGGGCGCGCGCGCGCGTATCGCGCTGACCGGGCTGACCCAGGCGGAATATTTCCGCGACGAAGAAGGCCAGGACGTGCTGTTCTTCATCGATAATATTTTCCGCTTTACCCAGGCGGGTTCGGAAGTATCGGCGCTGCTGGGCCGTATTCCTTCGGCGGTGGGCTATCAGCCAACACTGTCCACCGACATGGGCACGATGCAGGAACGCATCACGACAACCAATAAAGGCTCGATCACCTCGGTGCAGGCGATTTACGTGCCCGCCGACGATCTGACCGATCCCGCGCCTGCCACATCCTTCTCGCATCTGGACGCGACCACGGTGCTGGACCGTGCGATTTCGGAAAAGGGCATTTATCCGGCGGTGGATCCGCTCGGCTCTACCTCGCGCATGCTGGACCCGCGCGTTGTAGGCGACGAACATTACAATACCGCGCGTCTGGTGCAGAAGATTCTGCAACGCTACAAATCCTTGCAGGATATTATCGCCATTCTGGGCATGGATGAATTGTCCGAAGAAGATAAGCTGGCCGTGGCCCGCGCCCGCAAGATCGAGCGTTTCCTGAGCCAGCCGTTCTTTGTGGCCGAAGTGTTCACCGGATCGCCCGGCGTGTTCGTCGATCTGGCCGACACCATCAAGGGCTTCGCGGCGCTGTGCAAAGGTGATTATGACCATCTGCCGGAAAACGCATTCTACATGGTTGGCACCATGGAAGAAGCCGTGAAGAAGGCCGAACGCCTGGCGGCGGAAGCGGCGTAAGCGCCGGTTAGGAAGAGCATCATGGCCGACAGACTGACCTTTGAACTGGTGTCACCGGAACGCCTGCTGTTATCTGCGCAGGTGGATATGGTGGTTGTTCCCGGAACCGAAGGCGAGTTCGGCGTGCTGGCCGGACATTCGCCGCTGGTTTCAACCTTGCGTCCCGGCGTGATTTCCGTGCATGATGAAAAAGCTATACAGCGCATTTTCGTGCGTGGCGGCTTTGCCGAGGTTACCGCAGCCGGGCTGACCGTGCTTGCGGAAGAAGCCATTGATCTGGCCGATCTTGATCGCGCCGGACTTGAGGCGCGCATCAAGGACGCCGAAGAAGATGTGGCCGACGCCAAATCCGACATTGCCCGCACCAGCGCCCAGGCGCAGCTTGATGGCCTTCGCGCACTGCAAGGCAGCCTGTAGCATCTAAAAAAACTGCGCCGCTAACAGCCCCGCCGCCCCAATAGCGCCAAGCGGCGGTATCCAGCGGGGGGCGCGGATCGTAAGGTCCGGACGCGGCTCCCTGCGATGCAGCCGCATCAATGCCAGATTGGTCACAATGAAAACGCTGAGCAGTACATTGCTGGCGGCGGCGGCCAGCTCTGCCACGTCAAACGGTATAACCAGCGCCAGCAGAATGACGCCGGTAATCAGCGTAGTGCGCACCGGCGCATGGGTGCGCCGCCAGACATGCGCAAGCTGATGCGGCAGCCAGCCGCGATCGGCCATGCCATACATCATGCGCGACACCATCAGAATTTCAATCAGCACGCCATTAGCGGTGGCGGTCATCGCAACGATGCCGAATAATGCGGCGTTACCGATGGGTGAACCAATCACCACATCCAGCAGCGGCGTTGGAGATTTTGACAACACATCCAGCGGCGCAACGTTCACCGCAACATAGGCCACAATCACATACAAAGTGGTTGCAATAGCCAATGACAGCAGGATGGCGCGCGGCAGCGTCTTGCCAGGATCATGGGTTTCTTCCGCCATATTGGCAAGCGCCTCGAAACCCAAAAATGCAAACATGGCGATAAATGCGCCTGACGCAATCGCATCCGGCGCAAACACGAATGCTGGCGGGGTATAGGCATGCGTCTGATACAGACCCGCGGAGATCACATAGAGCAGGCCGCCAATCTCGACCAACGTCATAATGGCGGCCGCCGTCACGCTATTCGCCACGGTCAGGCATGCAACGCCAGTGAACAGCATCACAATAAGCGCACCGCCAGCGGCAATGGGAATCACTGGCAGCAGCCCCGTCAGATAGGCGGCGCAGCCGCGTGCGATGGACGCCGCAGCCAGAATACCCACCGTAACGATGGCAAAACCGATGCAGCGCGATAACAAACTATTCCCAAATGCGCTATGGGCGTAGGCGGCCTGACCCGATGCCTCGGGATGGCGCGCGGAAAGTTCTGCAAAGCTGATGGCCGTCGGGGCGGCCAGCATGCCCGCAAGCAGAAATGACAGCGGCGCCCCCATTCCGGCGGCGCCAGCAACCTGCCCGGTCAGCACATAGATGCCAGCGCCAATAATGACGCCAACCCCGTACAGGACAAGCAAACCCAGCCCCAGGCTTCGCTTAAGGCGCGCTTTATCCGCTGATGGTTGCATTGGCTGCTGCATTGTCCGGCTCTTTTTTCAGGGGCCGTTCCAGCCAATCGGCGCAATGTTCAGCGATTTCCTGCCAGTTTGGCCCATCAAGCAGCCAGTGGCTGACTTTATCAAAGCTGTAATAGTCTGCGCGCGGGCCATAACGCCGGGCGATTTGCCGCACGGTGTCCGGTGGATTAATGGGGTCATGGCTGCCTGCAAGCGCCAGCACAGGGCAGATTACCTTGCGCGGGTCAACGCGGCTGGCCTGTTGCGGGTCCATCATCCAGCACATGATTTCAAATAACGCATAACCCGATTCCGATGTCAGCCTGTCCAGGATTGCTTTTTTGGTGTCGCCCGGCATGTGCGCCAGCGCGTGGTCCGCCGCCGTCTTCCTGTCCGGCGCCAGAATATTCTGTCCCCAGCCCATGCCGCTGGCGAAAATGCCGAAAGATGTCAGCATTTCCATTGAGGATGCCGGAATGATGCCCGCTGGCGGCGAGGGCGCCAATAACACCATGCGCGCGCCATGCCCGCGCGCAGCCAGCATCTGACACAGCAGCCCGCCCATCGAATGTCCCATCAGGATTATTTCGCCATCCAGCGTTTCAATCAGCGCCTCAAGATCGCGCCTGTAATCTTTCAAACCGGTGCGGGCAAGTTCCATGGAAACCTTGCGATCCGGCGCAGCGCCATGGTGACGCAAATCCGGGGCAACACAGCGATAGCCGCGCGCCTCGAAATAATTTTGGAAATTTTCAAACGCCCAGCCGCCGCCAAACGCGCCATGCACCATCAGGATCGTTGGCTTGCCCGGAATTTTTTTTGCACTCATGCGCGCGCCGTGTGTTGCAGGGCAATGGCGTACGGACGAAACTCGTCCACAATGCGGGCATAGACATCCCGTTTGAAGGCGACGACCAGATCGCACACATCGTCAATGTCTACCCATTTCCAGGCGTCAAATTCCGGATGCTTTGTGGCGATGTTGATTTCGCTGTCCGCGCCGTCAAGGCGCAGGGCAAACCATTTCTGGGCCTGTCCGCGATATTTTCCGGCCCATTTCATATCTGCAATTTCCTTTGGAAGATCATAGCAATGCCACTGTCGGCTTTCCGCCAGTATGGTCGCATTATCTGTGCCAACCTCTTCCAGCATTTCGCGCATAACGGCCTGCGCAGGGGTTTCGCCAGGGTCAATACCGCCCTGCGGCAATTGCCATGGCTTGTCAATCAGACGGCCAATCACATCATCCGTATCCACATCATTACGATGCCCGGCAAACACCTGTCCACGCCGGTTCAGCAAAAAAACACCGGCGCAGGGCCGGTATTTTTCCGGCAAATGGTCGCTGACGAACTGGGTTAACCCGCTCATTTTATGTCTCCGGAAATTAAAGCTGTAACTGGCACCAGAATTATTCCTTTTGCGTTTAACTGTTCCGCCCACAGATTGATGCGTTCAATCGTCAGCGGAAAGGGCGACCCAACTGCGGCAGCGAAACCTTCTGCAACGGCTTTTTTTTCCAGATCCGCCAATTTTGCATCGATGCCTGCGGCAGTCAAATCCGTATCCAGTTGCGAGGTCGCGGAAACAAACGGCAGATCAATCTGTTTGGCGACATCAGAAATTTTACTGCGGGACGCCGATTGATTATCGACAATCATCAGTCCCCGTCCTTTTAGTTCCGCCATCACCGGGCCAAGCGCTGTTTCAGCGGTAGAGAACTTTCCGCCAAAAAAATTAATAACCCCTGCATAACCGGAAAACCGCGACAGCAGCCATTCCAGCCGGTCAGTATTTTCTTCCGCCGACAGGCTGGTCAGCAGCGCATGCGGACCGGGGTCATTTTCCGGATAATCATAGGGTTCCATCGGCAGTTCCAGCAGCACCTCATGCCCCGAAGCACGGGCCTGCGCCACCCATTCCTGCAATGTCTCGCCATAAGGGGTAAAGGCCAGTGAAACCGGCGCTGGCAGGCGCTGCACAGCAAGCCGCGTCGGCACCTCGCTTAAGCCCATGCCGCTGATCACCACGGCAATCCTTGGCCGTCCATTTGCTGGCGGGGCAGGGTGCGCATAGACATGCCATGCGCGCGCGCCATCCTCTGCGATGCGCGGCAATGGCCCGACCACGGTCTGTTCCACCAGCATGGGATCAGGAACCGGGGCAAGGCTGATTTTCCCGTCTGCGGAAAGGCTAACCGGTAATGTACGGCGATTAACAGCTTCAGCAGGAATTGCCGCTGGCGTAGCGGCAGACGGCGTTACGGGAACCGGCCTGGGGGGCGACGCCATCAGTTCTTCGACCTGGCCATTGGCCGTTGCATCCAGCGTCAGGGAAACACTGGGCACGGCCCCACCGCCATCACCCAGCGCCAGCCAGCCGATCACCCCGCCCAGCAAAGCGAGCAGAAGAAATGTAACAATAAGCAACGGGCTCAACCCGGAACGGGGCGCTTCATCGTCCGCTTCGGGTTTTGCATTTCGGGACGGACGAGAGCGCCCACGCTGGGCAGGTTTACGCGCCAATTTTGACCATCAACAACTGTTTCCCGTTAATTCACTGCCCGCTGCGCCATCAGGGACATGCCGCGCAACAGATCCAGCGCATAGCTTAGCTGATAATCTGCGGGTAGCGCTTCGCCCGAGACTTTATCCGCTCCGGACTTGCCTTCCGGCGCATCTTTGGCTGGCGCTTTATCCGGCGTGGCTGGTGCAACTGGCGCATCCTTGCTTTGCGGTTTGTCTTCTACGGGTTTTTTCGCCCCGCCCTCCAGATGGCTTGGCAAATCCGCCTCGCTGCGCAGATGCTTGGGTTCAACGACTTCAAGCTTCGCCTGTTCGACCTTGATGTCCGGTTCAATGCCCGTCGCCTGGATGGAACGGCCGGAGGGCGTGTAATAACGCGCGGTGGTCATGCGCAAGGCCCCCTTGCCCGCCAGCGGAATGATCGTTTGCACCGACCCTTTGCCAAAACTGGTCGTGCCCAGCACGATGCCGCGACGGTGATCCTGCAAGGCGCCAGCGACAATTTCAGACGCGCTGGCCGAACCGCCATTGATAATGACAATCACCGGCTTGCCTTCGGTAAGATCGCCCTTGCTGGCGCTGAAACGCTGAATGTCATCGGCGCGGCGTCCACGGGTGGAAACGATTTCACCGCGTTCCAGAAACGTATCGCTGACCGCAATCGCCTGATCCAGCAGACCACCGGGATTGTTGCGCAAATCCAGAACGACGCCCTGAAAGTTGGCGCCGATTTCCTTTTTCAGTTTCGCAAGGTTTTCCACCACGCCGTCATTGGTATGTTCGTTAAAGGCGGTGATGCGAATATAGGCCACATCTTTTTCACGGCGCGCGCGCACCGATTGGACCGTGATCACCGCACGCTTCAGCATCACATCAAAAGGCTCCGCTGTGCCTTCACGCATAATGCTCAGTTTGATCGGCGTGTTCACCGGGCCGCGCATCAGATCGACAGCTTCTTTCAGGTTCATGCCCATGACCTGCTTGCCATCCAGATGGGTGATATAATCACCGGACTGAATTCCGGCTTTGGCGGCGGGGGTGTCATCAATGGGCGTCACCACCTTGACGACGCCATTTTCCATGGTGACCTCGATGCCAAGCCCGCCAAATTCACCGCGCGTCTGCACCTGCATATCGCGATAGGCGTCGGCATTCATAAAGCTGGAATGCGGATCCAGTGACGCCAGCATGCCATTGATGGCCGCTTCTACCAGTTCATTGTCCTTGGATTCGACGACATGATCGTTGCGCACCCGTTCGAAAACATCCCCGAACAGATTAAGCTGTTCATAGGTTTCCGCACTGGCGGCGAACGCCGCACTGGCGGGCGCCGCCATGAAAGCCAGCATTGCGCCCATTGCCAACAGGCGCGTTTTACCTTTTGATTGCATGAACATTAGCCACTTACCTTCTTTTCGCTGACTTTCAACCAGGGCATGGGATTGAACGGTTTCCCATCCTTGCGGAATTCGACATATAGATCGCGCAGATCTGATCCACCGCCGGAGGCAGATTGCGTTGACGCCTCGCCCTTTGGCCCGGTTCCCATGCGTCCAACCGGTTGTCCTTGTGTCACATTCTGCCCAACGACGCTATGCACCAATGACAGGCCCGAGAGTAGTATATGGTATCCCTCGCCTGCTTCCAGGATCAATAATTGACCATAGGCGCGAAAAGGCCCTGCAAACACCACTTTTCCGTCAAATGGGGCAATAACTTCCGCACTTTCGCGGGTGCGGATGCTCATTCCCCTGCGGGTGGCGCCTGTATTATCCCTGGCGCCAAAATTGGCGACAATCTTGCCCCGGGCGGGCATCGCCAACAGGCCCCGGGCCGCACTGAAAAGCACGGGACGTGCCGTTTCAGGGACGGGCGGCGGCGGGGGGGAAAGCAGCGCATATTCCTGCGCTTCCTGGTTTTCTTCTGTGGGAACGCCCGGCTGGGCCAGTGGTGGCCTGGGACGCGGCTGACCACCCGGTTTGATTTCGGCATTGGCTGTTTTTTCCAGCCGCGTCAGCAGATCACCGGCATCCTTGGCATTTTTCGCCAGGGTGGCCATGGCGTCAGCTTTGGCGGCGGCCATCTCTATCAGCGCTGTTTGCTGGCCGCGCTGTTCAACCAGCAGATCGGTCAGTGTCTTTTGCTCTTCCTGAAGCTCCCCCAGCCGTGTCAGGTGCTGATCATGCTCCTCTGTCATCACGGCCTCTAGCTGGTCGATTTCAGCCAGATCCTCGCGCAGCACGGCGGCCTCCTGCTCAACCCCCCTGATCACCGCCCCCAGCAGCGTGGCCCCGCGCACATGCGTGATCGCCGCTTCCGGGCGGGCAAGCAGCAGTGCGGGCGGTTGACGCCCCAGCCTTTGCATGGCCGCCAATATTTGCGACAGATCACCGCGCTGCGCGTCAAACCGGGCGAGTTGGCTGCGCCGCCGCAATTTCATTTCATCCAGCCGGGTTTCACTGTCCAGAACGTCCTGTTCGCGCGCCTGGATCAGCATGGCGGTCTGCACCAGTTTCGCGGTAAGTTCCGGGTCTGCATTATCAGGTTCAGAATTATCAGGTTCAGATTGCGCGATGACCGGCGCAATCCATAACGGCCCGCAAAGGCCGGCCATTAGGAATATTCTGATCAAGAAATTGCGCAAGAATCAAAACCTGTTTTGCCGTGAACGATTCACGCGGGATTATCCGTAAAATACTGTTTGCGCCGCAACAAGTCCACCTGCGCAATATATCCGCTACGATGCGGGGGATGATTGGCCAGAATGGTTACCGCCCGGTAAACGGGTTCCGCCCGCAGCTTTTGCCGGTCTTAAAATGATGGTCAGGCACAGAATATAGAACATCAAAACAAGGCGCGGCTGATCGAACGTGCTTACCGTCATTCCCGTTACCAGAAAGCCAGTCAGGGACGCCAGCAGCACCGCCGCAAGCCTGTCTCCCGCCGCAATCTGACGCGCCAGCGCCGCAAGTGTAAGCGCCAGCAAAGCGCCCACCGCCAGCAACCCCAGCCACCCCTGATCGATTAACAGGCCCACCGCCAGATTTTTTGTGTGCATTTCCATATGGGCGTCTGAAATCCAGAACCAGTGATCGGAAAACCGGTCAAACTCGCCATTTGAAAGCAGCTCCCTGCCTTTTTCGTCAATCAGGCTGATGGCGTCGATATCAATGCCACGCAGGGGCGCACCATGAACCACATAGGATAATCGCGTTGGCCGGGGAAGTGTTAGCCCCATTGACCTGCCATAACCAATTTGATCAGTCCGAATAGTCCCGCGATAGGTTTGCCAGTCCGCATCGGTTGTTTGCAGGTTAAATGTCGTATGATAACAGGTATGCGAGGTCAGCACCCAAACTTCACAAATCGCCACAGTCAATGCGGTCTTTGGTTCGGATGTCCGTACTCTGGCGCTAAGCTGGTAGCTGGTGTTTTCATTAACGGACATCGCCTGTCCCATATAATGCATCTGGCCAGACCATAATCTGATATAGCCATCGTCCCCATCCTTTATGAAGCTGTAAAAAGAGGATCTGGGGCCGCCCGCTGCGGTTGTTTTTGCCTCGTGCATTGCTGGAAAGCTGCCGGTTCCCATGCCAATTAAATTGACGGTAAGGGTATCGTCGCGCATGTTCAGTGCGGTGCGCCAATGATTATATCTGTATGCGGCGTCTTCCCCCATGGTCTCAAAACGTTTCCCCATAAATGTCTGGGAAAGCATGGGGGCGCCTATTATCAAAATCAGCACAAAAACACTTGCTCCGGCGGCAGAGATAATCGCCGCACGGCGCCAGCCCGGGCGTGTTGCCAGAAGCCCCGGAAAACCTGCCCCAATAGCAATCACCACCGCGATAAGCGGGCCGCGAGAGGCCGTGGCCAACAGGGTGTAGAGTGAAAGCAACACCATGCCTGCTGTAACTGGCAGCAGCGCCAGCCAGCGCCGGTTAAGCAGCAAAACGCCCAACAATGGAATCGATACAGCCAGCCAGACATCAATGGGGCCGTCGCCGGTATGCATGCTGGAAAATGTTGATGATATCCGATAGCTGGAATTCCAGGCGAGCAGCCCTGTAAATACCATGCGTTCGTAAACCGCAACGGCGCCAACGCCAAAAAGCCCTGTCAGAATACCAATCGACAACTTAAACGTGGCGTCGCTGTCCTGCGCAATGGCGCGCCTTAGCGGGTTGAACAGCAACAGCGCCCAGACAAATCCCTTGCCAACCCGCAAGCTGTTATAGGGGCTATTATAGCTGGCAAATGAATCGGGCGTTATGGGCGGCAGTGGCCAGAGCTGTATCAGTGTGCTGAGCAGGTATGACACGCCCAGAAGCATCAGAACCAGTTTCAGGTTTCGCGAGACTGGAGGAAGCGGCTCTGTTCCGTTTTCGCGCAGGGCAAGAACCCCCGCTGTTAACAGAACAAGGGCGTCAAATTCATCAAAGAAAAACCGGCCCGACCAGGGCGCAAGATCAAAGACTGGCAACAGCGCCGGCACGGCCACCAGCCAGAGCACCGGCCGGCGCCACAGGCAAATGGCGTACAGCGTGAAAGCCGCTGCTAGTGGCAGGCGCAGGATCGGAAAATCCACAACAAACCAGATAGTGATCGCCAGTAAAGACAATGCGTAGGGAATCCGCGCGGGCCACCGCGTCACAAAATTCATTACAGCTTGCGCGTTGCTTTTAGATAAATACTGATCCCGCGATGCAGATTGTATATCGCTTCCTGATAATAGCATATCTGACCCCAGCCGGGCCGCCCACTCGCAGATTCGCTGCGTCACCGTCACCGCCGCGATGGCTATCAGAATATTGGTAAGATCTGGACGCAGCCCCGTAGTGATGAGGCCCCCTGCTTCTATTACACCCGCAAATATGACTGCCCAAAATGCGCTATATATCAGGGGCCGTCTTTCTCCCGGCGCATTGCCATTAAATATCCGGATCGCCCAGATGAAAATGCCTAATGGCGCATAGCTGGCGGCAACACTCAATAAACTCGAAAAGGCGAGTTGTTCTGTGACGTAATAGTAGTAGTAGAAGGGCATCCAATGCATGGATGCGAGCACTTCTTCTATTTTGCCTTGGCCGGCGAAACCGGCGTGCCAGCCGCGCAAAACAGGCAATACCGCCAGATAGAGCGGCGCGGCAAGCCAGATACCGGCCTTCAGCCAGGGGGTGAGGCGTAGCATGATCTTCGGTAGCGAACCGGTAATCTGGTGACCCAACGCTGCGCCAGACATCGCAACTACAAAACTGCTGGCTTCAACGCGCCCTGAATACTGAAGCCATTGCAGCGCTTCTATCCCGCTGGTGAGTACAAATGCCGCCAGAACCGCCGAGGCAACGCCGCGATTCCAGATCAGCCTAATCGCTATCCCCAATGGGAGTATGAGCGCAATTTTCAAAATCAGCGACGCCAGGCCGCGGATGCCGAATAAATTCTCCGGCGCCCATACGAATGCCTTCGGGTCGGCCAGCCGCATTGCGATTTCATCCGCACTGATCAGAAAATCGAACGGGAACAGCGCAATGAAACTGTAACCCAGCAGGTACAATCCAAGCCCCGCAGTCAATGTTTTGGGGCCGCCTGACAGGGCGTTCTGCACCGCGCCTACAATCAGCCTGCCCCACAGCCCCCAGCCAAGGATGCCGATAAAGGCCCCTGCGATTTCCGCAACCATATCATTGAGGGAGTATGTGCGAGGCGCAGCCCAAACCTGTAAAAACTCGATACAAACGGCCAGACCAATTCCAGGTAACGCGGCGAAAATGGCCCCGCTCAGGCCCAACCGGCTGGTGGCGCCATAGGCGAAAAATCCGATTGGCACATAAAGAATGAGATTGGCGACCCAGTCGGCCCGGTTACCAGGGCCCAGGCCATACCATTTGAGATAGGAAAAATCCCCGAATGTGAAACCAGGCGGCGCATCGCGGTATTCAAAGGGAAGCAGGCTGCCGTAAATGACAAATAGTGCGGACAGGCACGCCAGCATGGCCAACGCACGGTACGGAATCGGCCGCTCTGCTGACACGGCGCCCCCTGGATCAACACGCATACTGAACTACCTGTGATTACTGCAAAGGCGGGAACAGAATCAGCTTTAACGATTTGCGGGCGCGCCAGCCATCCTTTATTCATCTCACGCACGATGATAGGGATGATTGGCCAGAATGGTTACCGCCCGGTAAATCTGTTCCGCCAGCATCATGCGCACCAGCATATGCGGCCAGGTCATGGCCCCCAGTGATAACTGCATGTGCGCGCGGGCGGTGACCTGATCGCTTAGCCCATCCGCGCCGCCAATGACGAAGACCAGGTTGCGGCAGCCCTGGTCCCTGTGTTGTCCCAGCCATCCGGCGAATTTCCCGCTGGATAGCGCCCGCCCCCGGCCGTCCAGCGCCACCAGGGTTGCGCCCTCTGGGGCCTGGGCCAGCAGCAGTTCGCCTTCACGCTCCTTGCGCCGGGCGGCATCTGCCTGACCGCTGCGTTTGCTGCGATCTTCAACCTCGCGCAGCGCCATTGGGCCAAGTCCCAGGCGTGCGCCCATCAATTCCGCGTTTTTCAGATAGGTGTTGGCAGCCGCCGTTTCATCGGCAGCGGTCTTTTGACCACGGCCAACAGTAGCAATCGTGATGCGCATGAATGATTCTAGACGGCGCGCAGGCCGAACCCATTTGCCGGCTCAACGTGCGACGGCATGGTCACCGACCATAATTTTTCGAGATTATAAAATTCCCGCACTTCCGGCCGGAAGATGTGAATGATCACATCCACCGCATCGACCACAACCCAGTCGCCCTGGCGCAGACCTTCCACGCGGCAATTGTCGCCATAGACCTGTTTGATTTTCTCCGCCACATGCCCGGCAATCGATCCGACATGGCGCGAGGACGTGCCGCTGGCGATTACCAGATAATCGGCAATGCTGGATTTTCCTTCCAGCGCAATGGAAACGACATCCACGGCCTTGTCGTCGTCCAGTGAATTCAGCACAAGCCGCATAAGCTCCTCCGGATCGGGATGGGCTGTACGGTGCGCGGCGGCTCTATCTTGGGTCAGTGGGTTTCTCTGGGTTTGGTTAGGGATTTCTTATAGAATAGGGATAGCGGGGGATTTTTGCAAAATAATTACATGGTAAATTTATTTTCGGCCCGCCCGGATGGCGGTGGAGCTGGCCGGGTGCAGGCGGCAGGGGATGAAAATCCAGGCAGGGGCTGGCTGGCTGGCCAGAAAGGTGGCGGACGCCAGCGGCTGCCGGACGGCGGCGTAGCGCTGCGCCGCCTTGCCGTGCAGGGCCTTAATACCGCTGCCTGGGCGGTCCAGCACCGCCATGGGCATCAGGCGCATGATCTGGTTCCAGGCCCGCCAGCGGGGCAATTGCGCCAGATTATCGGCCCCCATCAGCCAGACAAACTGAACCCCCGGCCAGCGGCGTTGCAGGGCGGCCAGGGTGTCTTTGGTATAGGTCGTGCGAAGCCGTTTCTCGACGGTGCTGACCACGATGCGGGGATGGGCGGCCATATCCTGGGCGGACTGCACACGGTCCATTAGGCTGGCCATGCCTTCTACCGGTTTTAGCGGATTTTGCGAACTGACCAGCCACCAGACCCGGTCAAGCCGCAACCGCTTCAGCGCGATCAGGCTGATATGGCGGTGTCCCGCATGGGCCGGGTTGAACGACCCGCCCAGCAGTCCGACCCGCATGCCGGGGTAGAGGAGTTCACGGCTCATGGGGGTTAAAGCATCGTGCAGCCTGGTGACGCCGCCAATCCACCCACAACGTCATCGCGAGCGAAGCGTGGCGATCCAGAGCGCCAAACTCGGTCCTTACCGTGTGACTCTGGATTGCCACGGCGCTATGCGCCTCGCAATGACGCAGGAGAGGGCGCGATTTCATCAATCTCCATCACCCATTACGCCCGTGTCTGGCCGTTGCCGCGCACGACATATTTGTAGCTGGTCAGTTGCGCCGCGCCCACCGGCCCGCGCGCATGCAGTTTGCTGGTGGAAATGCCGATCTCGGCGCCCATGCCGAATTCGCCGCCATCGGCGAACTGGGTTGAGGCATTGTGCATGACGATGGCGCTGTCGATCTGTGACAGGAACCGCTCGGCGGTCGGGCCATCATCGGTGATGATGGATTCGGTATGCTGCGATCCATAGCGCTGGATATGCGCGATGGCTTCATCCACGCCGTCCACGATGCGCACAGAAATGATGGCGTCGAGATATTCCGTCGTCCAGTCGGCCTCGGCCACCGGTTTGACGCGCGGATCATACGCCTGCACATCGTCTGCGCCGCGCACTTCGCAGCCAGCCTTGATCAGATCGTCCACCAGCACCGGCAGATGCGTTGCAGCGCAGCGGCGGTCAATCAGCAGGGTTTCCGCCGCGCCGCAAATGCCGGTGCGGCGCATTTTGGCGTTGAGCACAATTTTGCGGGCCATTTCCAGATCGGCCTTGCCATCCACATAGACATGCACCAGCCCGTCCAGATGGCCCATCACCGGCACGCGGGCGTCGCGCGTCACGCGCTCGGTCAGGCTGCGCCCGCCGCGCGGCACGATGACATCGATATATTGCGTCATATTGCCCAGCATATACCCCACTGCGGCACGGTCGATGGTCGGCACCCGCTGCACCGCGCCTTCGGGAATTTTCGCGGCGTTCAGCCCTTCCAGAATACATTCATGAATGGCGCGGCTGGAATAATAGCTTTCCGAACCACCGCGCAAAATCACCGCATTGCCCGCGCGCAGGCATAGGGCCGCGGCATCCGCCGTCACATTGGGGCGGCTTTCATAAATGATGCCGATGACGCCCAGCGGCACGCTGACCCGTTCAATATGCAACCCATTGGGACGGTCCCATCCGGCCAGCACCTGGCCCACCGGATTGGGCATGGCGGCAATTTCATCCAGGCTGCGTACCATGGCTTTGATACGCGCATCGTCCAGCTTCAGCCGGTCGAGCATGGAGGCGGGCAGGCCGGCAGCCTCTGCGGCAGCCATATCCTTTGCATTGGCTTTCAGGATGAGATCGACATTGGCGCGCATCGAGGCGGCGGCGCAATAGAGGGCGGATTCCATCGCCTTGCCGTCCCGATTGGCCAGATGCGCGGCTGCTTCGCGCGCGCGGCGGCCGATTTCGTCCATGATGGTTGCGATTTCGATAGCGGAAAGCTCACGCGACGGCCTGGCGGAAGCCGCATCTGCCTTACGCTGCGGTTCGCGGCGCGCTTCGTTAATGTCGGTGATGGTCATGTGTGTTTGCCTCCGCCCGTAATTACCAGATCATCCCGGTGGATCATTTCCGTGCGCCCACGATAGCCCAGCAGGCGTTCAATTTCACCGCTTTTATGCCCGGCAATCTGGCGCGCGTCCTTGGCCGCATAGGCGCACAGGCCACGGGCGATTTCAGCGCCGGAAGGGGCCAGCACAATCACGGCGTCGCCCCGGCTGAATTCGCCGGTTATCTCGCGCACCCCGGCGGGCAGCAGGCTTTTTCCGGCCAGCAGCGCCTCTACCGCGCCTGCATCCAGAGCCAGGCGTCCCGCAGGTTCCAGCACACCTGCAATCCATTGTTTGCGGGCGGTGGCAGGCGAACCATGCGCCAGAAACCAGGTGCAGCGCGCCCCTTCCTGGAGCGCGCGCAGCGGATGCAGAATGCGGCCATTGGCGATGGCCATCGCACACCCGGCGCCCGTTGCAATCCTTGCCGCCGCCAGCTTGGTAATCATGCCGCCGGTTCCCACTGCAGAACCGGACCCCCCCGCCATCGCCTCGATCTCCGGCGTAATGACAGGGACTTCGGCAAAATGCTGCGCCGCCGGATCAAGGCCGGGATCGGCCGTATACAGACCATCTATGTCCGAAAGCAGCACCATGCAATCGGCGCTGATCATCTGCGCCACGCGCGCCGCCAGCCGGTCATTATCGCCATAGCGGATTTCGCTGGTCGCCACGGTGTCATTTTCATTCACCACCGGCACCGCGCCAAGTTTCAACAGCGTGTTGAACGTATTGCGCGCATTCAGATAGCGCCGTCTTTGTTCGGTGTCTTCCAGCGTCAGCAAAATCTGCGCGCAGGGCAGGTTTTTCGCGGCCAGTGCGGCCTGATAGGCATGCGCCAGATGCACCTGCCCGGCGGCGGCGGCGGCCTGGCTTTCTTCCAGCCGCAACGCCTTGCCGCGCAGGCCCAGAATGCCGCGCCCCAGCGCAATCGCGCCCGATGACACCAGCACCATTTGCGCGCCATTGCTACGTAAATCCGCTACATCGTCTATCAGCGCGCGCAGCCATTGATCGCGCAATGCGCCGCTTTCAGAATCGGTCAACAGCGCCGAACCAATCTTGACGACGATGCGCTTGGCCCTGGCCAGCCGCTTCGCGGCAACCGGGATCATGGGCTCCACTGCGCCACGGGTTCGGGATTATTTTCAACCGCCGCCACCGCACGGGCGCGTTTAATGGCGGCAAGTAATTCGCGCAAAACTTCCTGCACGCTCTGTCCCGTTGCGCCGGAGATGGTCATGACGGTCTGGCTGCTGGCTTTTTCCAATGCGGCTTTTTTTCTGCGAATTTGTTCCGGTGTCAGCGCATCGCATTTATTCAGAACCAGCAGTTCAGGCTTGGCCGCCAGTTCGGGACTATATTCCTGCAATTCATGGCGGATGGTGCGATAGGCCCTGGTGATCTTTTCCTGTGTGCCGTCAATCAGATGCAGATTGACGCCGCAGCGTTCCACATGCCCCAGAAAGCGGGTGCCCAGTCCCGCGCCTTCATGCGCGCCTTCAATCAGGCCGGGAATATCGGCCATGACAAATTCCTCGCCATCGCAATAGACGACGCCAAGCTGCGGATGCAATGTCGTGAACGGATAATCCGCGATCTTGGGCCGCGCGCGGCTGACCGCCGCCAGAAACGTCGATTTGCCCGCATTGGGCAGGCCGATAAGCCCCGCATCGGCAATCAGTTTCAGGCGCAGCCACACCCATAGTTCTTGCGTTTCCTGGCCAGGATTGGCGTGGCGCGGGGCCTGATTAACCGGCCCCTTGAAACGGGCATTGCCCCAGCCGCCATTGCCGCCCTTAAGCAGCCGGATTTTTTGTCCGGGTACGGTCATATCGGCCAGCAGGGTTTCTTCGTCCGCGTCCCAGATTTGCGTGCCGGCCGGAACTTTCAGCACCACATCCGCGCCATTGGCGCCGGTGCGGTTGCGGCCCATGCCGTGAATGCCGGTGCCTGCCTTGAAATGCTGCTGATAGCGAAAATCGATCAGCGTGTTCAGCCCGTCCACGCATTCGACATAGACATGCCCGCCATTGCCGCCATCGCCGCCATCGGGACCGCCGAACTCAATGAACTTCTCGCGCCGGAACGACACCGCGCCCGCGCCGCCATTACCCGCCTTGAGATAGATTTTCGCCTGATCGAGAAATTTCATTTTAACGCCAAAAGGGAGGATGCATCATTGCAAATAAAATCGGTGCAAATAAAAAAGGGAGATGGCGATCCATCTCCCTTTTCAGATCGCCACCATCCGGATGGCGGTGCATCCAGTATTATTCAGCCGCTACCTGCATCGGGATTACCGATATGCACGGACGGCCACCCTTGCCGGAGCAGAACGATACATGGCCTTCGGTTACTGCAAAGATGGTGTGGTCACGGCCCATGCCGACATTTTCGCCCGGGTGCCACTGGGTGCCGCGCTGGCGCACAATGATGTTGCCCGAGATGACATGTTCGCCACCGAATTTCTTTACGCCCAGTCTGCGGCCTGCACTGTCACGGCCATTGCGTGAGGAACCGCCTGCTTTTTTATGCGCCATGTTTCAATCTCCCCGTTTACGCTGCTTTAATATCGGTCACGTGCAGCACCGTCTGCAACTGGCGATGGCCGTTCTTGCGGCGGTATTTATGACGGCGCTTTTTCTTGAACACCAGAATTTTCGGATCGCGCGCCTGCGCCACGATCTGCGCGGTGACGGAGGCCCCGGAAACCAGCGGCGCGCCAATGGTTACCTTGCCCGCATCATCCACCAGCAGGACCTGATCAAAGGTAATGCTCTGGCCTGCTTCACCTTCAAGTTTTTCGACGCGCAGCACGTCGCCAGATGCGACTTTGTACTGCTTTCCGCCGGTTTTAATAACTGCGTACATTCTTGGCTCACCCATATCCCTGCGATCTGCGCCCAATTTTCCCAAAAACATGAGATAATTCAATGGCACGTAGGCCACCCACACTATGTTGCGCGGGCGTCCCTTATAAAGTGGCGCGGACTATAGCCTTAACGACGATCAAGTCAAGTCCGGAACACACCTTGTTACCCATGCGCGATAGTTGGATACATATCCGCATTTTGCGTAATAATATCCTGCATATGTATTAGCGAAACCCGTTTTTTCTGGAGAATGGCGTGCCTGACCCGGCTATACCGCCCCTTGCCGATGATGCGGCACAACATTATGCGGGCTGGCTGGCGCATTTATCCCATGCGCGGCGTCTTAGCCCGCATACAGTGGAGGCCTATGGCCGGGATGTGCGGGAGTTTTTTGGATTTTTGCAGGCGCATCTGGGGGGGCAGGCCGGGCTTGTGGAACTGCGCGCCCTGCAGATCTCGGATTTTCGCGCATGGCTGGCCCATCGCCGGTCGGATGGGCTGACATCGGCGTCGCTGGCGCGGGCCATTTCGGGGTTACGCAATTTTTTCCGCTTTTTACAGAAAACCGGCGTGCTGGAAAATCCGGCGATCGGCGGCCTGCGCGGGCCGAAAATTCCGCATGGGGTGCCCAAACCCCTGAGCGCGCCGCAGGCCCTGCGCACGGTGGCGGATGCGGGCGATCTGGCCAATGACCCCTGGATCGGCCTGCGCGATGTGGCGGTGCTGAGCCTGCTCTATGGCTGCGGCCTGCGGGTATCGGAGGCGCTGGGCCTGAACCGGAGCGCCGCGCCCTTTGGCGATACGCTGCGCATTCTGGGCAAGGGCGGCAAGGAGCGTCTGGCCCCCGTGCTGCCCGTGGTGGCGCAGGCCGTGCAGGATTATCTGGCGCACTGCCCGTATAAACTCTCGGCCAGTGATCCGCTGTTTGTCGGCGCGCGCGGCAAGCGGCTTAGCCCGCGCATTGTGCAGTTGGGCATGCAGCGCCTGCGCGGCGCGCTTGACCTGCCCGACAGCGCCACGCCGCATGCGCTGCGGCACAGCTTCGCCACCCATCTATTATCGGCGGGGGGCGATCTGCGCACCATTCAGGAATTGCTGGGCCATGCCAGCCTGACCAGCACCCAGCGCTATACCGAAGTGGATGCGGCCCGGCTGCTGGATGTGTACGGCGCCGCGCATCCCCGCGCACGGGGATGGGCGAAGTGATCCACGCTTCCATAAAAAAGGGCGCCCGGCGGGCGCCCTTTTGATGTTGCAGAAGGCGGAAACTGTGCCTTTATTTTGCCGTCCGGGAACGCCGCCGCGCCCAGGCCAGACTGCCCAGCCCGGCGCCAAACAGCGATAGCGTCATGGGTTCGGGGACGTCCCCAGTGGGGGGCGTGACCACTGTCACACCATTTAGCTGCACAAGCAGATTGTCGATGCCCCAGCCTTCATCGTCCCCGCCTTGCCAGCCGGCGCCTTCGCCGCGCAGTTCAATGGTCAGGGTTGAGGCGGTGTGCACAATGTTTTGCAGCTCATTTTCAAGATCAAAAGCTTGATCATTCCAGCCGCCGCCAAAGCCGCGCTGCACTTTGCCGCCGCCAATGTCCGTCAGCACGGCGCTATTATTGACGCTGCCAAGGGCAGTGTTATAGGTGTCGCTGAATATCGGCGTTCCATCTACATATATGCGAAAGAAATCTGGCGAACAGCAGCCGCCATCACTTGAGTCCCAACTGTCAAGGACGCCGAGAAGGCCAGTAATGTTAATGCTGCTATGGGTAGGCAAGCTACCCAGCGTCAGCGTGGCCGTCGATCCCGCGTTGAAGGACGACAGGAAATTGCCACCGAACACATTGCCGCCATTTCCAAGCCCTGAATATCCCTGGACTGACTGCACCGCCGCACCGCTTAGGCTGGCGATCACGCCCGCCGCCACTGTAGCTGCGGCGTCAAAGTTCGAGGAATAGGCAGTTATGGTGACAGCCTGCGCCTGGGTGGCCATCAGTGCAGCAAATGCTGCGAAGGAAGTTACTGCTAAATTACGCATATTCATTCTCCGTGATGAAAATTCGCCCGCTGGATGATTCCGGTATTTGTACGCTTTGAAGCCCCACCCAGGCGCGTATTAAATTACTACGCGCCTGTTATCAGACTATCGCTAGCTTACCCGCCCCCCCCCCCGAGGGGTCAACCGCAATTAAGAAAGTTTTAAGCCTTGGCGCGAAAAAGCGGACAGGTTGTGATCTGCGTCACAATCGGTGAGGGCGGGGGAGTTGGGGGAATAGGCGGGATGGGGCGGTCTGAGGGCCTCACAGATAATGATTTTTCGGGGATTGTTGATTCAATCTCCAAGCATTCCTCGCATTGTTTGCACAAAACCATCCGCCTGTTGCACAAGCCATGCGACATCATCCGGTGCAATGAGGTCGCCGGTATAGTCCGCCACCTGCCGGATGTTTTGCGCTCTGTTGAAAGCGCGGCCCAGTTCGACGGGAACGAGGCCGGTCTTGACCAGGTGCAGGCCAAAGGTGGCAATCATGCCGCTATGGGTTTTTCCGGTCATGAAATCAATGGATGGCGCTTTTGCCAGCAAAGCTGCCTTGGCGGCGTCAAACATTGCGTAATAGGCGCGGTTGCATGCGCCATCCACATCGCCCGCGTTTTGCAGCAAGCGGGCTGATTCAAGGGCGCGTTCGGCTTTTGCAATAAGCTCCTCCGGTGACATCTGGCTCACCGGACAAGCACCCCGTCGCGTTCGATATTGTGTAAAAGATGCGGGTTGCGATAGGCCCCGGGGTTGGCCCATTCATCTTCCCACACCGGCAGGGGTTCGATGCGAATGCCGGTTTCAAGCATGACGTCAAAGGCGATGTCGGCCATGGCCAGCCTTGCGGCCATGAACGGGCCGTGCGGGCCGGAAAGCAGCACGGCGACATCCGCGTCACTCTCGGGCTGAAATGCGCCCCGCGCGCGGCTGCCAAACAGAATGGCGTGGCGCATTGGAAACATTGCGGCAACCCGGTCAAGAAAAGCCGTCATCGCGCGGCCTGTCGCCGCATCAAGAGGATGTTCGCTCAGCATCTGCATAGGATGTTAGTATCAGCTTGGCGCGAGCAGGGCAATATGCGGGCGGGGGTGATGCGTTTGTTCTGACTTCAGGGCTGCTCCCGCCACGTCTTTGCTTCGCGCAAGGGACGTGGCGGAAGAAAGTGTAATAGCAACGGCCCCAAAATGGGGGAGGGGCCGTTTTAGAACCAGATGCTAATCCTTCGGCGGCTTACCCACCGCCTTGGCTTCAACCAAAGCGTCAATATCGCTGGTCGAGTAGCCGTATTTAGCCAGCACTTCGTAGGCGTCCGCGCCCTTGCGCGCCGGGTGCAGGCGGAATTTGGCGGGGGTTTTGGAGAAGTTCACCGGATGTTTGGTGGTGAAATAGCCGCCTTCGGTCGGGTGTTCGCGCCGGGTGAAGAATTTGACATCGACCAGATGCGGATCCTGCTGCAAATCTTCCAGACGGTTGATGCGCATGCAGGGGATGTCGTGTTCGTCCAGCAGGGTCATCCATTCCTGGGTGGTTTTTTCCTGCGTTACTTCACCGATCAGCGCGTACAGGCTGTCGATATTCTTGGTGCGGTCCTCGAAACTTGTGCCGCGCCATTTGTCCCACAGTTCCGGCTTGCCGGAAATATCGAAGAACAGCGGCCAGTGCTTGTCGGTATAGGGCACAATACCGATATAGCCATCCTTGCTTTTGAACGGCTTGCGGTTCGGCGTCAGAATGCGGGTATAGCCCCACTGCCCCTGCGGCGGATCATAGGCATGGCCATAGAAATGCTCGGCCAGCGTAAAGCCGACCAGCGCCTCCAGCATCGGCACTTCGACAAATTGCCCTTCGCCGGTGCGCTGGTGGTGAAACAGCGCCGCCAGGGTTGCATACATCATATGCAGGCCGGTCGCCTTGTCCGCCACGATGGAGGGCAGAAAGCGCGGCTGTTCGACCTTGTCGGTCTTGGGCAGCAGATCGGCGATGCCCGATGCGCCCTGCACCAGATCGTCATAGGCCTGCCGCCCGGCATAGGCGCCGCCCGCGCCAAAGCCCACCGCATGCACATAGATGATGTCCGGCTTGATCTTGATCATGTCGTCATAAGTGAAACCCAGCCGCGCCAGCCCGTCGGGGCGCACATTGGTCATGAAGATGTCGCAATCGGCGATCATCTTGCGGAACACTTCCTTGGCCTTGTCCTTGGTCAGGTCCAGCACGACGGATTTCTTGTTGCGGTTGAGCGTAAGGAAAATCGGCCCCAGATCGCCATGCGGGCTTGGCCCGGCGGTGCGCATCAGATCGCCCACGGGGGTTTCCACCTTGGTGGTTTCCGCGCCCATATCCGCCAGTAACTGCGTCGCATACGGCCCCAGCACCACGCTGGTCATATCCAGTATCTTGACGCCGGTCAGCGGTCCGTTGCTGGTGTCTATCTTGCTCTGCGCCATATGGGCTTCTCCCTGTTTGCCATGGTTTCTATTGTCATTCTATGTTGCAGCGGAATATGCCCGTGTTGGCGGATTTTCGCAAGACCTTGAGGCGGTGAATCGGGGGGCCGTCAGAGGAAAGCCGTGTTCGTCCCCACCCCACCCCAACCCCTCCCCATCAAGGGGAGGGGCTTTTACCTCAGAGTTTCATAGCTCTCTTCCTCTTCCCCTTGTGGGGAGGGCTATCGCATTTGAAAATGCGTCTTTTCCTTCTCCCCTTGTGGGGAGCCTGAAGATGCAGGTACCAATAAAGGCCAGGATGAGGGGGGCGCGCATTTATGCGCGTAATAATAAAGCGCTTTCTTGCGTGGCGCCCCCTCACCCCAACCCTCTCCCACAAGGGGAGAGGGCACCATAACGCCATAATGAAGGAACTAAATTTTCATATGCGATAGCCCTGCCCTTGTGGGGAGGGGATAGGGGTGGGGGTAAGAAAAGAAGAGTGGCGGGCGAAAAGCAGATTCAATAAATCCCGTTCCCGCGCTATCATCGCCCGATGACATGCGCCTGCGAATCCATCCACCCCTTCCCCTGCCAGTTTCCGGGGGAAACGGAGTTTTTTCGCATTACGCCAGAGGATGACAGGGAATGGTGCCGCTTTCATCTACCATTAGAAAATGAGAATGGGGCTAAAAGCGTCAAAGAACTCGACATCGAGGGATGGGAAAGAGAGGGCACAGACTGGGTAAAATTTACGCGCGAAATATATGCCCGCCTTCGCGCGGCAACATCATGGGACGACGTCAGGATAAGTGATCCCCGCGCCGACCTTGGCGGCATTGCATTTCCCTCATTTTTCAATTTTACCGGCATTGTCGATATACTCCACGTTAAATTTGAACGCGCAACGTTTGGCAACGGGGTTAACTTCGAGGGCGCGACATTCGGCCCCAACGCGCACTTCAACGGCACGACATTCGGTGACACGGCATACTTCAATGGCGCGATATTCGGCCGCTTCGCCACCTTCGCCGACGCAACATTCGGTAACTATGTCCGCTTCATCGGCGCAAAATTTGGCGAGTGGGTCAACTTCAATCGCGCGACATTCGGTGACAGGGCCTACTTCGAGAACGCGGCATTCGGTGACCAAGCCTCCTTCTGTGGCGCGACATTCGGAAGTAGTGCCCGTTTCGTCGGCACGACATTTGGTAATCGGATCAGCTTCGCAAAAGCAACTTTCCAGGGTGAATCCGATTTTTCGGCTGGCGCGGAGGCTGCCGATCTTTCGAAAGACAAGAAGGAGAAAACGGCGAAGCTTAATTTTAAGCATGTGGATTTTTCCAATGCCACATTCAACGGCCTCTGTTCATTTGTAAATCGTGATTTTGCAACCGGTGCAGATTTCAATGGCGCGGTGTTCAGGGATCTGGTGGAATTTCACGGCTGCACCTTTCATCCGGGCATGTCGTTTCATGGCACAAAGTTTCTCAAAACCAGAGAGGACGAACTCGGCACCAAAAAAGCCAATGACGACGCAACCGAAGCGCTGGAGCGATCCTACCGGACACTGAAACGGGCGATGGCGGATTTGCATGCGCGCAATGAGGAGGCGGATTTTTTCGCGCTGGAAATGGAATGCCGCCGCCAGCGGGGCAGTGTGCCTTGGTTCGAGCGGCTTACCGCCACGGCCTATAAACATCTGTCCGATTATGGGCGCAGCGTCGCCAAGCCGCTTGTATGGATGGGATTTCTGCTTGGTTATGGCTTTGTCTATTTCTATCATTTGGCGCAGGCGAAATCTTTTCGCCTGCCAGCGGATGTTCTGCGTTTTGTCCTGGAGCAGATAACCGCCCCGTTCAGCATCTGGAGCGGCCGGTACAACACCGATCCCTGGGTGAAATGCTATCTGAAAGAGCACCCCATACTGTTGTATGCGCCTGCCACAATAATGACACTGATGGCTATCGCGCTTGTAACCCTGTTCCTCCTTGCCCTGCGGCGGCGGTTCAAGATGGATTGAGGGGCGCGCCCCCACGCCCTGCGTCATCGCGAGCGAAGCGTGGCGATCCAGATCCCCGCGTGAAAGCCTGAGTTTGTGGCTCTGGATTGCCACGGCGCTACGCGCCTCGCAATGACGCCGGAGGGGCAAGGCGCATCCAAAATCTGTACCACTTCCACAAAAACGCATGATACCGTCACTCAAAACAAAACAGGGAGGCAACAGCATGGGCGCGCGCACGGGGGCGGAATATGTCAGGGGGTTGCAGGACGGGCGGCGCATTCATGTGAATGGCGCGCTGGTGCGCGATGTCACGCAATATCACGGTTTTCGCGGCGTGGTGGCGGAGATGGCGCGGCATTATGACCGGCATCATGACGCGGGACTGCGCGATCTGCTGACCTTTGCCTCGCCGAAAGACGGCGCCCGGGTCAGCAATTCGTTTCTGGCGGGAACCGACCGGACCTTGATGGAGGCGCGCGTGGCGGGCGACCGGGCGCGTTCGCAATATACCTATGGATTGATGGGCCGTCTGCCGGATTTCATGAACGCCTGGGTCACAGATATGGCGATGGCGCCGCATGTGCTGGGCGCGAAGGACAAAAAATTCGCAGATAACGCCAGCGCCTATTACGCGCATTGCCGCGACAATGATGTGTGCATGACGCACACCCTGGTCGATCCGCAGATCGACCGCACCAAAGGCCCGGATGCGCAGCATTCCATGCGCATCGTCAAGGAAACCAGCGCCGGCATTATCGTTAACGGCGCACGCATGCTGTCCACGCTGGCCCCCGTCAGTGATGAATTGCTGGTCGGCCCGTTCATGCCGCGCAAGCCGGGTGAAGAGGCCTATGCCGCCGCATTCGCCGTGCCAGTGGCGACCGAGGGGCTGCGCTTTGTCGCACGTGAAACTTATGATCAGGGGCGCAGCCGGTTTGACCGGCCTCTGTCCGGGCGATTTGACGAAGGCGACGCGATTGCGTTTTTCGATAATGTGCTGATCCCGTGGGAGCGGGTGTTTGTGGCGGGCGATATCCGCGCCTATAATGCGATGATTGTCGCCTTTCCCGGCCATGTCGGATTGCAGGCGGTTATTCGCGGCACGGAAAAACTTCGCTTCATGACCGGTCTTGCCTGCAAGCTGGCCACGGTCAGCGGGCGTCAGCATATGGCCCGGTATCAGGAAATGCTGGGCGAACTGGTCGGCTATGTGCAGATCGCCGAAGGGCTGATCACGGCTGCGGCCAATGAAACCCTGCGCCGGATTGAAGCCACAAAGGAATTGCTGGGCGGCAAGGCGGATTATTCGCAGAGCTTCGAAGTCGCGCGCGGCGTGCATCCGTTTCACAGTTTTGTTGGCGGCGCGGCCATGCGGCAGTTTTTCCCGATGGTTAATACGCTGGTGTGCGATGTGATCCGGCGGGTGGGATCCAGCGGCTTTGTGATGACGCCAACCGAAGGCGATTTCGGCAATTCGGACATCGCTGCTTCATTGAATGCCGTGCTGGCCGGGCCCGAAATGGACGCCCGGACAAAAGTTCGTCTGCAAAAGCTGGCCTGGGATGCGGTCGCCACAGAATTTGGCAGCCGCCAGGAACATTACGAAATATTTTTCAGCGGCGATCCCTATGCCGTGCGCATCCAGCAATTCGGCGCACCCGAACGCGCCCGCTGCGAAGCGCTGGTGGAGAGGCTGCTGGGAGAGGGGTAGTGTGTTTTTTGCTATAGAATCTCTATAGCGTCTGCCAATGACAGGGCAATGCCATTGAAACGTGCGGCGTCCGGTTGCGCCAGCTTGCGTAACAGTCGCGTGTCGGCAGTGATGAATGGCCAACCATTTTGTAGTGCCAGCGACAGATAGATGCAATCATAGGCTGGGTGATTCAGCGCGATGGCTAATCGCGTTGCTTCTTCCAGCAGGCCCCGCGTCGCGAAGATTTCCATGTCCACCTGTTGAATGAGGCGCGCCGCCATGATCGCCTCATCGGTTAGCAACTCGTTTCTTTCGACTTTTTTCCACAGAATATTTGCAAATTCAGCCAGCAAAAGATCAGGCGCCTTGAGCGCCGCTCCCTTGAGAACGGCAAGCGCATCCCGCGTACCATCCTCTTCGATGACCCATTTGATGGCGACGCTGGCGTCAATGACAACGCTTTTCAACGCTCCGCGCGCCCCTCACGGAGCAGTTCTTCGGAAGGGGTCTGTTTTCGTGCGGCAGTCATCTGGCGCAGTTGTGCGGCCAGTTCGTCAAAGGCGAGTTCCCCCTCACCCGCAAGGGCCTGACGCAGAATTTCACGATGCTCCGCTTCAACCGAACGGCCATGCCGCACCGCGCGCCGTCTCAGCCGGGAAACGAGATCGGGATCAAGATTCCGAACATGTAAATTTACAGACATAGCGGCCCCGAATGAGATCATTGATCTCATTGATCTCAAGAAAGCGGGGCTATGTCAATGCCTATTCATGCCTGAACTTCGCCGGGCGTTTTTCCACGAAGGCGGCCATGCCTTCGCTTTGGTCCTGGGTGGCGAACTGGGAATGGAACAAACGCCGCTCGAACCGCACCCCTTCGCTTAACGACACCTCATAGGCGCGGTTGATGGATTCCTTGGTCATCATGGCGATGGGCAGGGATTTTCCGGCAATCACGGCGGCGACTTTCAATGCTTCGGCCACCAGATCGGCGGCGGGGATGATACGGCTGACAAGGCCTGCGCGTTCGGCCTCGACCGCATCCATCATGCGCCCGGTCAGGCACATTTCCATGGCTTTGGATTTGCCGACAAAGCGGGTCAGGCGTTGCGTGCCGCCCGCGCCTGGCATCACGCCCAGATTGATTTCCGGCTGGCCGAATTTGGCGGTGTCGGCGGCCAGAATGAAATCGCACATCATCGCCAGTTCGCAACCGCCGCCCAGCGCAAAGCCCGCCACCGCCGCGATCACCGGCTTGCGCGCGCGCGAGGCGCGTTCCCAATTGGCGGTGATGAAATCTTCCATGAACACGCCCATGTAAGTTTTGGGCTGCATTTCCTTGATGTCCGCGCCCGCGGCAAAGGCGCGCTCGCTGCCGGTGATGACCAGGCAGCCAATGCCGCTATCGGCCTCGAATGCGTCAATCGCCTGGGTCAATTCATCCATCAGCGCCTTGCACAGCGCATTCAGCGCGGCCGGCCGGTTCAGCCGGATCAGCCCGACGCGGCCATGGGTTTCGACGATGATATTCTCATATGCCATGCGGATGCTCCTGTTTTGTTTAATGCTGTATAGCATGAAATTTTCAGCGCTGACAGCCGGGGCAGTATGAGATGAAATTCATCCAATTGCAGAATCACGGATCACACTTTCCCGCAAAAAACCAATCAACCCCGCCTCGTCCAATGTTCCCGCCGCGAGATTCAGTATCGCCTGTGCGGCGTTTTCCTCGCTGGCGGTAAAGCGAAAACCATTCAGTTCCAGAAATAAAACGCCCACCACAAAGCCGGTGCGTTTATTGCCGTCAATAAAGGGATGATTGCGTACAATGCCGGTAATATAAGCCGCCGCCAGATCAATCCTGTCGGCGGTGTCGGCGTAAGCAAAAATCTGCTGCGGCCGGGCGAGCGCGGATTGCAGTAACCCCCCATCGCGCAGACCCGCAGCGCCGCCGAACAATGCCAGCAACCGGTCATGCAGGGCCAGCGCATCACGCTCCTCAATCCAGACCGGTTCGCTCATTTAGCCAGGATGTGCAGCGTGTTACGATAGCGCGTGATAATGTCTTCGGCCTTCGCCATTTTCTGCTCGAACGCCGGATCATAGGGGGTCAGCCGGTAGGTTCCATCCGCCGCCTCGATCAGGAACAGCGGCGCGCCGTCTTTGGTGTGCAGCCGGTTGATAACTTCCCTGGGCAGCACGACGCCCAGCGAATTACCGATTTTGCGAACCTTGAGCTCAATCATGACGCTTCTCCCGTTGCGTTACCACTAATGTAATAACATTTGCAAAAAAAGCAAGAAAAATACTCCTGCCCCCTACCTCTGGCACCTGGGGCAAAAAAAGCTGGAGCGGCCTGATTGCACAATGCGCGCAATGGTTTTTTTGCATTTCTTGCAGGGTTGCCCTTCGCGGTCATAGACATCAAAGCCGTGCTGGAAATAGCCAAGCTTGCCATCCGCTGCCGCATAATCGCGCAAGGTCGAACCGCCCGCCGCAATGGCGTCCTGTAACACCCCGCGAATGGCCTGCGATAATTTTTCCGCCCGCGCGCCCTTGACCGTACCGGTCAGACGGCGCGGCGAAAGCTTTGCTCGAAACAGCGCCTCACAGACATAAATATTGCCAAGCCCGGCAATGACGCGCTGATCCAGCAGCGCCGCCTTGAGCGGTGTGCGGCGGCCCGCAAATTTGTGCGCCAGATGCGCGCCGCTGAGTTCATTGCCCAACGGTTCAATGCCCAGGCCAGCCAGAAAACGGTTTTGCGCAAGTTCGCCCGGCGCGATCAGTTCCATAAATCCAAAACGGCGGGTGTCGCTATACACCAGCCGCACCCCGTCGTTAAGGTGAAGCACCACATGATCATGCGTTTTGGGTTCGGGATCAAAACTATAGCGCCCGGTCATGCCCAGATGCGACAGCAGGACGCCGCCCCCCGCCAGCGCGATAAGCAGATATTTCGCCCGCCGGTCCACGCCCAGAATGGTCTGCCCGGTCAGTGCGGGCGCAAAACCATCGCCAAACGCAAACCGCAAATCCGGGCGGTTAAGATCAACCCGCAATATCCGCCGCCCGGTCAGACGCGGCGCCAATCCCCGGCGGATGGTTTCAACTTCAGGTAATTCAGGCATGATCCATTGTAGCGCGGCTTAAGCGCATAAGCTATGATTCACAGATGAATTCGGTCATCCATTCCGGCTCCCAGACCGGTCCGGCGCAAAGCGCCGTACGGAAATTACGGCGCTTTGCGCAAATCGAGCGGATTTATCTGTTCGGTTCGCGGGCGCGCGGGGACGCTTCGCCGCGCTCTGATATTGATCTGGCAATCGCCTGCCCCGGGGCCAACGCCCGTGTCTGGGCGGACATTTGCGAGGCCGTTGACGGTGCGGACACTTTGCTCAAGATCGATGTGGTGCGCCTTGACGAAGCAGCGCCCGAACTGGCCGGGCGAATCCTGACGGAAGGGCGGCTTTTATATGAGCGCAGATAAAATCGGACAATCGCTGCGCAATCTGGAGCAGGCCGTGACCCGGTTAAAGGAAGCGCTGGATGAGCCCGAGACCAATCCATTGGCCATCGATGGCACGATCCAGCGCTTCGAGTTCGCCTTTGAACTGAACTGGAAAACGTTGAAACGCATGCTGGAGGCGGAAGGCGTCACCGCCGCCACGCCGCGCGCCGTACTGCGTGAGGCCTTTACGGCACAATGGATTGATCACGAAGCCGCATGGCTGCAAATGCTGAATGACCGCAACGATACGTCGCACACCTATGATGCGGCGATCGCCCGCCGGGTATATGGGCACATAAGGGATAATTTCCCAATCCTGAGCGAAGCTGTCAAATCATACCGCACGCGGGTGGGCGGCGCTACCTAAGCTCAAACCCCGCATATCCCTTCGCCGCCACATCCGCCAATATTTCGCGATAGGCCGGGTTGCCGCCCGCCCAGATCAGGAAGGTATGTTTTTTGCCCGGCACGTTGGATCCGGTGTGCCAGCTATCGGTTTTGGCCAGCAGGGTGGTGTCCGCTACCCCGGCTACCTGTGCAACCCAGGCATCGTCGGCTTCTTTGCCGGGTTGGGAGCGGTAACGCCGGCGCCGATGATGATCGCATCACAATGTTGGGCTGTGCTGGACATGGGGCGCCTCTTCAGTTAAGGCCGGAATTGGGTCCGGGGCAAGATACATTAAACCGAACCTTTGTAGTGCAGGCCTGGCGATTGCGCTATGACCTTTACTGTACTTTTGAAAGGGCTGGAATGACCGAGTCGCAAAAGACCATGGACCTGCTACACCACCTTGCGGGCCGCCCCGGCCATGACGAGGTGAAGGCGGGCTTTCAGCAACTGCTGGTCGGGGAATTTGGCGTGGAACTCGGCGCGCTGGAGTTCGAACGCCGCGTTCCCGAAGTGCGCGGGCGGCTTGACGCCCTGATTGGACGCACCATTTTTGAGGCGAAAAGCGATCTCGACCGGGAATGGCAGGACGTTGAGCGGCGGATGCCGGATTATCTCGCGGACCGTGAACGCGAGGAAAAGCAGCGCTTCACCGGCATTGCCTCGGACGGCCTGAAATGGGCGGTGTTCGAACTGGCGGACGGTGCGCTGGCCACCATCAAGCGCACGGTGCTTGATCCCACAAGGTCCGGCGAATTTCTCGCCTGGCTTGACGGCGCGCTGGCGCTTAAATCCTCGCTGCCGCCTGATCCGCTTACCATCCGCGCCGAGCTTGGCCAGGAATCGGTCGCCTATTATCGCGTCAATGCGCAGTTGCGGGCGCTGTGGGAGACATTGCGGCACACCCCCGACACCTTCCTGAAGCGCCAGCTTTGGGCGGAACTGCTCAAGAATGTCTATGGGCGTGAGGTGGAGAGCGACGATCTCTGGTTTCAGCATACCTATCTTGTGGTCGTGGCCAAGTGCATTGCGCTGGCTGTCATGCAGATGCACGAGGACGATCCAAAAAGACTGCTGTCGGGTGAAGCCTTCACGGCGGCGGGAATTAACGGCGCGGTCGAAAGCGATTTTTTCGACTGGGTGGTGGCCAACAACGAGGGCGAGGCGCTGGTGCGCCGGATCATGAACCATGTGCGGCGTTTTCGTCTGGCCGAGGTAGAAAGCGACGTCCTCAAGATTCTCTATGAATCGCTCATTGACCGCGAACAGCGGCACGGTCTTGGTGAATATTACACGCCGGACTGGCTGGCGGCGAAAATGGTCCGGCATGCAGTAGAGCGTCCGATTGAGCAGCGCGTGCTTGATCCGGCCTGTGGTTCGGGCACGTTCCTGTTTCACGCGATCCGCAATTTTCTGGCCGAGGCGGAAGATACGGGCATGCACACAGAAAGACGCGCCCTTGAAGTTTGCGCGCATGTGGCGGGCACCGACATTCATCCTGTCGCGGTGATCATTGCGCGGGTTACATATCTTCTGGCGCTGGCCCCGGCGCTGGCGACCCGCAGCGGGGCGATTTCGGTCCCGGTTTATCTTGGCGACGCCATGCAGCTTTCGATTTCTGAATTCATGGCGGGCAAGGAGCTCAGTATCCGTGTGCCGCCACCAGTGGCGGGCGATGGCCAAAGTGGTGAGAAAGACGCCAATGGCCGCGAACAGCTTGATTTTCCCGAAACCTTCTGCCGCGATCCCGCTTTGTTCGACAAGGCCATTGAACGGATGCGCACCGGCTCGCAGGCCGATATGACGCGCGCGCAGATCGAAGCGGCATTGTATCGCATAACCGAACAGCATTACCGCGCCGATGTGACCCGCGAGCAGGAGCTTGCCATCAAGGATTTGGGCAAGACCTATGTCACTTTTGATAAGTTGCGGCGCGAGGGCCGCGACACCGTCTGGGCCTATGTCGCGCGCAATCTTTCGCGCCCGCTGGCCTATTCGGCGGCGGGGGGCTGGGCGAATGTGCTGATCGGCAACCCGCCCTGGCTCGCCTTCCGCCATATGAGCGCCGATCTGCAAAAGCGCTTCAGGGAACTGGCGAAGGAAGAGAAGGTTTATGTCGGCGGCAAATTCGCCACCCAGAATGATCTGAGCGCGTTGTTCGCCGTGCGCGCGGCGCAGCTTTATCTGCGCTCGGGCGGGCGGCTTGGTTTTGTGCTGCCCATGGCGGCATTGACGCGCGGCCAGTTTGAGAAGTTGCGCGGTGGCGCGTTCACTTCGGTGAACATTGCCTGGGACGTGGCCTGGACCATGGACGAATCGGTTCAGCCACTGTTTCCGGTGCCGTCCTGCGCCGTGTTCGGACGCAAACAGGCGGCGGCAAAGCCGTTGCCGGTTACAGTGCGCGCCTATTCCGGGACGCTGCCCTTCCGCGATGCGCCGGAAGAGATTGCCGACAGGCTGCTGAAGGTGACCGAAGGGGCGCCCGCGCTAGAAACAGCAAAGCACAAAGGCGGTTCGGATTATCGATCAGTCTTTCGGAATGGGGCGACATTATTCCCGCGCATGCTTGTGTTCGTCGAACGCAAAACCATGGGACGTCTTGGCCCCGATCCGTCCGCGCCGCTTGTTACAAGCCGCCGCAACAATCTGGAAAAATTACCCTGGAAAAATCTTCCCGGCGTCGAAAACCGTGTCGAAGCAGAGTTCCTTCACCCGGTATTGCTGGGCGAAAGTATCCTGCCCTACCGTGTTTTCAGACTGTTTGAAGGCGTGGTTCCTGCTGACGCTAGTGGGACTATTCTCAATGCTGAAGCAGCGGCAAATCGCGGCTTTGACGGGTTGCACGGCTGGATGCGCAAGGCCGAATCGGCGTGGGATGGCAGCCGCGCCTCCCCCATGAGTCTGATTGAACAGTTCGATTATTATGGCAAACTTGCCTCTCAATTCCCAATTTCTCCGTTGCGCGTGGTTTATGCCAAGGCCGGATCACAGCCCGCTGCCTGCCTGCTGCGCGATGCACGTTGCGTAGTTGAAAACACGCTTTATTGGATGACCCCCGGTGGCGAGGCCGAAGGGTGCTACCTGATCGCTATCCTGAACAGCGAAACGGCACGCGCCCGGGTGGAACAATTCCAGGCCCGTGGCCAGTTCGGCGCGCGCCATTTCGATAAGGTAGTATTTAACCTGCCCATCCCGCGTTTTGACAGCAAGGCGGGGCTGCATCTCGCTTTGGCCGAAGCGGCGGCGCAGGCAGAGGCAACCGCCGCCCAGGTGGAACTGCCCGAAGGCGTGAAATTCCAGCGCGCGCGGGGCCTGGTCCGCACCGCGCTGACGCAAACAGGACACGCGCAGAAGATCGACGCCCTCGTGGCGGCGCTGCTGGACGGCGGCTAGGGCGTTTTCTGACCGGATTAATCCATCCCCGGCCTTCCGCCGTCATCGCGAGCCGCGATAGCGGCGTGGCGATCCAGGAGCCACAAACAAGGGCCTTGCCGCAGGACTCTGGATTGCTTCACTTCGTTCGCAATGACGCAGTAGAGTAGCCATTCTGTCTAAACTATAAACAGTCCAGGCGCCCGCCACTGTAGCGCCTCCCCGCCGCTTGCGCTATGGTCCAGCCATGACATCAACCACCCATTTTGGCTTCAGGGAAGTTCCCGAGGGCGACAAGCAGCGCCTGGTGGGCGGCGTGTTTGATGCGGTGGCCACCCGGTATGATCTGATGAATGATGTGCTGTCGGGGGGCATGCACCGGCTGTGGAAGGCCGCCATGGTGGATTGGCTGCGCCCGCGACCCGGTTTGCAGATGATCGATGTGGCGGGCGGCACCGGCGACATTGCGGGCCGGGTGCTGGAGCGGGTGCATGGACAGGCCGAAATCACCGTGTGCGACATCAATGTCAGTATGCTGAATGAGGGGCGCAAGCGTGCGCCCGATGCGCCCATTCACTGGCTGGCGGGGGATGCGGAAAAGCTGCCCTGTCCGGACCGGTCGTTTGACGCCTATACGATTGCGTTTGGCATTCGCAACGTCACGCATATCGATGCGGCGTTGGTTGAGGCGTACCGGGTGCTGAAACCTGGCGGGCGGTTTTTGTGCCTGGAATTTTCTGTGGTGGATATGCCGGGGCTGGACACATTGTATGATCTCTATTCCTTCAGGCTGATGCCGCTGCTGGGCGGGCTGATCGGCGGCAACCGGGACGCCTATCAATATCTGGCGGAAAGCATCCGGCAATTTCCCGATCAGCAAAAATTTGCAGGTATGATTGCAGATGCGGGATTTTCGCAGGTGACATTCCGCAATCAATCGGCGGGCATCGCCGCCATTCATTCCGGCTGGCGGATTTAAGCGCGGCGATGTTTGATCCATTCGCCGCATTTGACAATAGCCTGCGCCTGATCCGGGCTGCGCGGGTTCTGGCGCGCCATGATGCGCTGTTTGCGTTTGCAGATATGCCAGCAAAGCCGCTGGCAATCCGCGCCGCACATTGGCTGGCCAGATTGCGCATGCCGTGGGAGGCGCGCATTGCCGCAACAGACAGCATGCGACCCGGCGAACGGCTGGCCGGGGCGCTGCAGGATCTGGGGCCAAGCTATATCAAGCTGGGGCAAATGCTGGCGACGCGCCCCGATGTGATTGGCGATCAACTGGCCCGTGATCTGATGCGCCTGCAGGACCGGCTGGCCCCATTTGCGCAGGCGCAGGCGCAAGCCACTATTGAACAGGAGCTTGGCGGCGCGCTTGGCGATCATTTCATTGAGTTTGGCCCCGCCATTGCGGCGGCATCTATTGCGCAGGTGCATCAGGCGCGCGTGGCGGACAGGACGGGTACGGACGATACTTCCACTATCAAGCAGGTGGCGGTAAAAGTTTTGCGCCCCGGCGTGGAACAGGCCTTTTCCCGCGATCTGGACAGTTTTCTATGGGCGGCGCAACTGGTCGAGCGTACGCAGCCCGCGCTGCACCGGCTGCGCCTGGTGGAAGTGGTGCGCATTCTGGCCGAAAGCGTCGCGCTTGAAATGGATTTGCGCTACGAGGCGGCGGCCGCATCCGAACTGGCCGAAAACATGTCGGCGGAAATTGCAGCGGGTGAATTTCGCGTACCCGCCATTGACTGGCGGCGCACGGCGCGCCGGGTGCTGACGCTGGAATGGATGGAGGGCGTTTCCATTGGCGATAACGCGGCGCTGGTTGCGGCGGGCCATGATCTTCAGCGGCTTGCCGCGCGCGTGATTACCCTGTTCCTGAAACAGGCCATGCGCGACGGATTTTTTCACGCGGACATGCATCAGGGCAATCTGTTTGTGGCGCGCGATGGCGCCATCATCGCCGTTGATTTTGGCATTATGGGGCGGCTCGATCCGCGCAGCCGCCGCTATCTGGCGGAAATTCTGTACGGCCTGCTGCGCCGGGATTACCACCGGGTGGCCGAACTGCATTTCGAGGCGGGCTTTGTAACGCACGGCAAATCGGTGGATGCGTTTGCCCAGGCGCTGCGTTCGGTGGGTGAGCCGATCTTTGGCCTGCGCGCCAGCGAGATTTCCATGAGCCGCCTGCTGGCGCAACTGTTCCGCGTGACGGAAACCTTCGCCATGCGCACCCAGCCGCAATTGCTGCTGCTGCAAAAAACCATGGTGGTGGTCGAAGGCGTGGCGCGCGGGTTGAACCCGGACGTGGATTTCTGGGCAGTGTCAGAACCCGTGATCAAGGACTGGATCAGCGATCATCTGAGCCCCGAAGCGCGCCTGATGGAAGCAGCCGAAGGCGCCGCCGCATTGGCCCGCGCCCTGCCGAACCTGCCGCATCTGATCGAACGCGCCGAACGCGCCGCCAGCCGCTTTTATGGCGAAGAAACCCGCGATGAAGATCACCCGCCCGCCAGCAACGGCTTCGCCAATACCGGCTGGTGGGTTGCAGGCGCGGCGATCATAGCATTGTTGTTAAGCTGGGTTTAAGGTGATATCGCTAATGCTGATATTCTAAAACAGGGAGTGCGAAAATGGCCGAGCGTAAATCCGCGCTTAAACGGGCTCCGGATCGTCCTGAACTTCAGCGGTTGTTAGCGCAAGCCAGGACAGCGGTTATCACCGACGAGATGCTTCAGGAACAGCGGGTAAGCTTTGTGTATGGCAATGCGCCTGTCGGATCAGGGACTACCAGGGAATCAGCGCGGCGGGCAACCAAGAGCATTCTTCTAAATCCACTTGAAATGACATAACGGAAGGGAGAAGCGGTAAAACACCGGGTTCGTTCCATGCTGGTTTTAGAAGAAGAATATCCAGAATTATATCATCGTATTCAGGATCAAAACCTGATCCGTCAGTACGATTTGATGACCAATTGCATTGAAATCGGCATCAAGCAGGGGCCAATAGCCTTCGACAAATCCATGTTGTGGGCGCTCAATCATGTCGCTGTTGCTAATATTTCAACATTCGGCGGAAGATTCCGCCAGGAACCCATATATGTTGGTGACCACAAACCCCCGCATTTCAGGGAAGTGGCGGACTGGATGGACCGATTTATTTCTACTGTCCATGAAAACTGGTACATTTGGTCCCCAACGGAATTAGCGGCGTACGGGTTATGGCGCCTGAACTGGATTCATCCGTTTGTTGAGGGCAATGGCAGAACAGCCCGCGCGACTTGCTATTATCTTCTCTGTGTCCGCAATGGTTCGTTACTGCCCGGCCGCAAAATTCTTCCTGAGCGGATTAGAGAAAACCGTGCTGGATATGAGCGGGCGCTGCATGCCGCTGATGAAGCATGGGAAAGTGGCCATCTCGACTTCACGGATATGGAAGATTATCTGGCTGTCCTGGTGCAGGCGCAGCTTGATGATGATGGCATGCCGCATTAAGGGGCAAGCCAAACCAAATCCAATCGCTTGAGGGATTGCTGCATCCCCCTTTCAATTTACATACACATATAGTAAATTCTCCTAAACCCCACAACAATCATCCGGATTGAACTGATGTTATCGGGCAAGCGCATTCTACTTATCATTGGCGGCGGCATTGCGGCCTATAAAAGCCTGGATCTGATCCGCAGGCTGCGGACGCAGGGCGCCGGTGTGCGCTGTATTCTGACGGCGGGCGGGGCGCAGTTTGTGACGCCTTTATCGGTGGCCAGCCTGTCCGGGGATAAAGTTTATACAGACCTGTTCGATCTGATGAACGAAGCGGAGATGGGGCATATTCAGCTATCGCGCGACGCGGATTTATTAGTGGTGGCGCCCGCAACTGCTGATCTGATGGCGCAGATGGCGCATGGCCTGGCCGATGATCTGGCCACCACGGCGTTGCTGGCGACGGACAAGCCGGTGCTGATTGCGCCCGCCATGAATGTGCGCATGTGGGGCCATGGCGCGACCCGGCGCAATCTGGCCACCCTGCGCGGGGACGGCGTTACAGTCATTGGCCCCAATGAGGGGGATATGGCCTGTGGTGAATATGGGCCGGGGCGCATGGCGGAACCGGACGAGATTGTGGCTGCTGTAACGGCAATGCTTGCGCCCACCGCCCGGCCGCTGAGCGGATTGCGCGCCCTGGTTACTTCCGGGCCAACACATGAACCCATTGACCCGGTGCGCTATATCGCCAACCGCTCATCGGGCAAGCAGGGCCATGCGATTGCGGCGGCGCTTAGCGCGCTTGGCGCGGAAACCGTGCTGGTTTCCGGCCCGGTGCAGGAAGCGCCGCCATCTGGCGTTAGTGTGCGCAAGGTGGAAACCGCCTGTGACATGCTGGCCGCCTGCAAGGATGCGGGGCGTTTTGATATTGCCGTCTGCGCCGCCGCTGTCGCCGACTGGCGCGCCGAGACGGCATCCAGCGGCAAGATCAAAAAGCGCAATGACGGCAGTACGCCCAAGCTGGCGCTGGCCGAAAACCCGGACATTCTAAAAACCCTCAGCGCCGCAAACGGGATGCGGCCGCGCCTTGTGGTTGGCTTTGCGGCGGAAACCAGCGATGTGGTCAAACATGCCAAAGAAAAACGCGCGCGCAAGGGCTGCGACTGGATTGTCGCCAATGACGTATCGCCGGAGACCGGCATTATGGGCGGCGATTTCAATACCGTGCATTTGCTGACCGCAGATGGCGTCGAGGATTGGCAGCCCATGAGCAAAACCGAAGTGGCGCGCCGCCTGGCCCGGCGTATCGCCGAACATTTCGCGAAAAGCTGATGCTGACCGTTTCATTCCGCCGGTTGCCGCATAACCCGGATTTACCGCTGCCGGCCTATGCCACGCCGGGTGCGGCGGGGCTTGATCTGTGCGCGGCGGTGCCCGCCGATGATCCGTTAATTCTGCCGCCGGGTGAAAGGGTGCTGATCCCCACCGGCCTGGCCATGGCGCTGCCGCCGGGATATGAGGCGCAGGTGCGGCCGCGTTCCGGTCTGGCGCTAAAACACGGGATCACGGTGCTGAATTCACCCGGCACCATCGATTGCGATTATCGCGGCGAGATCGGAATTATTCTGCTGAATACCGGCAAGGCGCCGTTCACCATCACGCGCGGCGAGCGTATTGCGCAGATGGTGATAGCAAGCGTCGCGCGGGCGCAATTCATTGAAGTTGCAGACTTGCCCGAAACCGGGCGGGGTGCGGGTGGTTTTGGTTCTACGGGTTCATAAAAGGTTATTGGATCAATGCTTCGGCTGACAAAAAAAATGCGTTACGCGCTGGAGGCCGTTGTGGATATTGCCTACAACGCCAGGCCGGCGCCGGTGCAATCGCGCGAAGTTACCCAGCGTCAGGGTATTCCGCAACGTTATCTGGAACAGGTAATGCAGCAACTGGTGCATGCCAATATTCTGAAAGGCGTGCGCGGCCCGCGCGGGGGCTATACGCTGGCGCGGGAACGGCGGCGGATCAGTGTTGGCGAAATCATCCGGGTGATCGGCGACACAGATGACAATGATGCTGAAAAGACCGAAACTGTCTCTGCGCTGGGTCAAACGGTCATCAATCCATTGTGGGATGAGATGCAGGCCGAAATGATGCGCCGTTTTGACAGTATCACTGTGGAGGATCTGTGCAAGCGTGCGGACAAGGCGCATGTCGCGCCCGAACAGCGCAAACAGGCAGACTTTAATATTTAACTTATGAGATGGAGGCAGCCAGCATGAGCGAAAAAAAACCCGGTCGCGGGCGCGTCTATAACAGCATTACCGAAACCATTGGCGATACGCCGCTGGTCCGGCTACAGCGTTTGCCGAAAGAGGCGGGCGTTGATGCGGATATCTTGCTGAAGCTGGAATTTTTCAACCCCCTGGCCAGCGTCAAGGACCGCATTGGCGTCGCCATGATCGAAGATATGGAAACCAGGGGCAAGCTTAATCCGGAAACGGTGATCATTGAGCCGACATCCGGGAACACCGGCATTGCCCTGGCGTTCACCTGTGCGGCCAAGGGCTATAAATTAATTCTGGTGATGCCGGACAGCATGTCGATCGAACGCCGCAAAATGTTTGCGCTGCTGGGTGCGCAACTGGAATTGACACCCGCCGCAAAAGGCATGCGCGGCGCCATCGCCCGGGCAGAGGAATTACTGGCGCAGCATCCGGGATCGGTAATGCCGCAGCAGTTTGAAAATCCGGCCAACCCGGCAATCCATCGCCGCACCACTGCGGAAGAAATCTGGAACGACACCGGCGGCATGGTTGATGTGATCATATCGGGTGTTGGCACCGGCGGGACCTTTACCGGCGTGGGTTCAGTATTGAAGGCGCGCAAGCCCGGCCTGAAAATGATCGCCGTGGAACCCGAAGACAGCCCGGTATTATCGGGCGGCCAACCCGGCCCGCATAAAATTCAGGGCATCGGCGCTGGTTTTGTTCCCGACAATCTCGATCGATCGCTGGTCGATGAAGTGATCACCATCGGCAATGAAAATTCGTTTGAAATGGCCCGCAAGCTGGCCCGTATGGAAGGCATTCCCGGCGGTATTTCATCAGGCGCGGCCGTGGCGGCGGCGCTGGAAATAGGCGCGCGGCCCGAGATGAAAGGCAAGACCATTGTGGTGATCATTCCATCCTTTGCGGAACGTTATTTGTCGACCGCGTTGTTTGAGGGGCTGTGAGCCTTACCGACGAACAGATTGAGCGTTACGCGCGCCACATTATGCTGCCGGAAGTGGGCGGCGCGGGGCAGGCGCGGTTGCTATCCTCGAAAGTGCTACTGGTAGGCGCCGGTGGCCTGGGATCACCCCTGGCGCTGTATCTGGCGGCGGCGGGCGTGGGGACCATTGGCATTGTCGATGATGATACCGTGTCGCTATCCAATTTACAGCGCCAGATCGCGCACAAAACCCGCGATATTGGCAGGCTGAAAACTGACAGCGCCGCCGAAAGCATCGCCGATATCAATCCAGATGTGAAAGTGGTGCGCCATGCCGTGCGGCTGGATATTACGAATGTCCGTGAACTAATTAAGGATTATGATCTGGTGGCCGATGGCTGCGATAATTTCTCCACCAAATTTCTTCTCAACGACGCCTGCTTTTTGATGCGCAAGCCGTTGGTCGCCGCCGCCCTTGGCCGCTTTGAGGGGCAGCTTTCCACCTACCGCGCCTATACGGGCGAAAAGCCCTGCTATCGCTGTATCTTTCCCGAACCGCCGCCAGCGGATTCCATGCCCAATTGCGCCGAGGCCGGCACGCTTGGCCTGGTCGCGGGCGTCATGGGAACATTACAGGGTATCGAAGCGGTGAAGGAACTGCTCGGCATCGGCGAAAGCCTGGCCGGGCAGTTGCTGATCTATGACGCGCTCGACACCACTTTCCGCAAAATCAGGGTGCGGCGCGATCCGCAATGCAGGCTGTGCGGGCCGGCACCTGCAATCACCATGCTGGACGCCGCTGAATATACGCCGGGTTAAAAATCACACGCCATACTGATCATGCGGGCGCAGCCACGCCATCGGATACTCCAGACCAGCTTCATCGCGCCCCTTGGGCACAAGATCAAGATGATGATAGGCCCCGTTCAGCATATCAAGGCCGCGTGAATAACAGGAATAGCTATGAAACACCGCACCCGTTTCATCCTTGCAGAACACGCTGACGCCGGGAAGCTCGGTCATTGCCGTGTCGCGCCGGGCGTAATTATAGTTAATCCAGCCTTTGGCCAGATTCTCGGGCGTGAAGGAGACGCCATAATCATAATTGAAATCTGAGCCGAAGGACGAAACCCACGGAAAGCCCCAGCCCAGGCGCATTGCATAAGCTTGCAGTTTCGGCAATGGCGCCAGCGAGACCGCAGCGAAGGTGACATCCCTCTGATTCAGATGCACCCATATGCCATTGAAATTATCCGCCCAGAAGGAACAGCTTTTGCAGCCGCTTTCCCAATTGGGATCAAACATGAAATGATAGACGATCAGCTGGCTGCGCCCCTCAAAAAGGTCGGCCAGCGTGAGCCGGCCCGCCGGGCCTTCAAATGCATACGCCTTGTCCACCCGCACCCAGGGCAGTGCGCGGCGCTCAGCGCTCAGCTCATCGCGCAACCGGGTGAAGTGTTTTTCCTTAACCAGAAGCTGCTGGCGTGCTTCCAGCCATTCGCTTCTTGAGACTACTTTATGACCGGTCATGGTGCGCCTCCTGAAAAGCTGAAGGTTGATATGCAAGCTTGTCGGGGGCGGAAAATTCTTCCCGGAAAGCGAAAGCAATAATCAAACCTTCCACAAAAGAGCCAATGAGCAAAATCACAAGTTCCAATGCATTAAGGATGAGCGGTTCGGCAAGCAGCGTATGGTAAATGAACCATTCCTGAAAAACCCAAAACATAAGCCAGATCGTAAGCCCCCAAAACAATCCCTTCTTTATCCATGTTTTTCCCGGGATTGATTGTACGTAAATTGTATAGAGCCATGCGTGGAGGATACTCAGGACAATAACCCCAATTATCGAAACCGCCATGTTTCTTTGCGGCGTAACTTCAATAAAAAGCTGACTTTGGATATTCGGATTATAGAGAATTGATTGAACCATCGAGCTCATAAAAAGAGCGCCTAAAACGCCCTCGCTTACAAACCCGGCGAGTAATCCGGTGAAAACGATTTTCAGAGCCTTGTTCATTTCATTCCCCGGAGCGCGATGATATTTATACGCAGTATCGTTTGTTGCTCTTACTGCCATGGCGAGGTTTGCGCCGCGCCATGGCAGCTTTACGGTTAGATTCTACAGTAGATCATCCCGCTCTCAGATTATCTGCTGCGCCAAGGTCTTTTGCCATGCGGGCAATGCTTGCAGGCTGGCGAACCAGCGGCGGATTTCCGCATAGGGTTCAACGGGTATCTCTGCCGCCTCCGCATGAACGAGGTCCCCGCCAAGCGCAAAATCAGCTATTGTCAGATTGCCGCCGGTCACGAACTTCTTGCCCTTCAACTGGGCGTCCAATACCTTGGCGCTGCGATGAAAAAGCTCCTCCGCCTTGGCAAGCGCCGCCTGGTCCGGCTCATGGATGCCTAATAGCTGCGGCTTTACCAACCGCTCGAAGGCGAAGGCGCCCGTTGCCGGATCCCAATGCGCCAGATCCCAGAACTGCCAGCGCGTCACATCCAGGCGTGCGCGTTCATCCTTTGGCAACAGGCCGCTCTCGGGTTTGGCAAGCGCCAGATAGTGCTGAATGGCGTTGGATTCCCAGACAATATAATCGCCGTCTTTGAGTGTCGGCATGCGCATATTGGGATTGATTGCCGCATAGCCGGGCGATTGCAAATCCCCGTTGCGCGGATCGATTACGCGCAGCATATAATCCACGTCCAGATGATTGGCCACAACCAGCACTTTGAAGGCGCGCGGGCTTGGCGGAAAGGCGAAAATTTCGATGGTCATTGGATGCTCCTATTTTGCTGTTTGAGGTTTCTTCGGCTTCTTTGCTTTTGCAGGCAGCGCTGCCGCATGTGTGAGCGAGCGTTTCAGCCAGCGCTTTGCCGTGTTCGTGTCGGCAAGAATATGCTCGGGTATCGCTACATATTCACGCATGATGCGTCCGGGCATCGGCATGAAGCATTCCGCGCCTTCCTTCTCCTGCATGGTGGCCCGATCCTTTTCCGGTAACCGCAGGACAAAGCTTTCCTGATGCAGCCCGGCGAACATGTTGCCGTTCACGAATGCGCAAGGGTATCCGAACATCTGACGGCGCTCCACGCGCGGATCATTTGGCAAGACCGCATTGAATAATTCCACTAATGAGGCGGGTGATTTACGCCAAGCCATTGCCAGCCCCTATCAATAAGTGAATTTGGGCTGCCAGCCATTGGCGCCCTCTGGCAACAGATCAAACAGATGCCATAGCGCGCAGAAATCATCCCCCGGCCTTCCAACCATATCCGAGACGCGCACGATACCCGCGCCGGATTTCTGGAAAACAGAAATGCCCGGCAGCCAGCCACCGGTCGCGCTGCGATAGCCCATATCGGCGGCGAAACTCGTGCCCTGATGGCTGACCATGGGAAAACGCCAGCCGCGCTGTTGTGCGAAACGCTTTTGGACTTCTGGCGCATCGGGGCTGGAAATTACAAACGCGGCGCGGCTCGCCAGATGATGGTAAGCGCCGTTATATCCATCCGCCCACAGGGTGCAGTATGCGCAAGACGCGCCCATATTGTGTATGACGAACAGATCATCCTTGTCGCCAAAAAGGCTTGAAAGCAGCGCCTCGCCGTCAAGCGTTTTGAAAGTATAGTCGCTTACCTCCTGCGGTTCAATTTCGGTTTGCACCTTGCGCATTGCTTCGCGGATTTCTGAAATTTGCTGGCGGAATCCGTTCAGTTTGCCCGTTGCGTCTGCATATTTCATGGTTTTTTCCTTCCAGGTTTGGGTGGCGGGCTGCCTGACCCGCTTTTAGGCTTGCGCTTTGGCGTGCGGCGCTGGTCGATATCCTCCAATGCCGCCACCAGATGGTCAAACTGCGCCTGCCAGTAATGGCTATAGCGGTTGATCCAGACGGCGGCGTCAAACAGGGGGCCAACCTCCAGGCTGCACGTGCTGATCCGGCCGGTGCGTTCCTGCTGCACCAGACCCGCACGCACCAGCACCTGAATATGTTTGGAGACGGCCTGTAACGAAATATCGAAGGGCGCCGCAAGCCCGGACACCAGCAGCGGCGCCTCGCGCAGCCGCTCCAGAATGGCGCGGCGCACCGGGTCCGACAGGGCAAAGAAAGCGCGGCTCAGCATTTCCTCCGCATGCGCTTCTTCATTGCCCGTAATGGGCAGTATGGCCTGGTTTGGTTTCATGCGGTGACATTATCAACTGAATAATTGATAGTCAACCAATTTATTGATTATTGATACAAAAAATTACGGCCCCGCACAAAATCTTGTGCGAGGCCGTTTGGGCAGAATTACAGCATGCTGGGGATCACCCGGTCCGGCGGCGCGTGGCCATCGACGAAGGTCTTGATGTTGATGATGACCTTTTCGCCCATATCGACGCGGCCTTCCATGGTGGCTGATCCCATATGCGGCAGCAGCAGCACATTTTTCAGCCCCAGCAATTTCGGGTTTACGGCGGGTTCATGTTCGAACACGTCAAGGCCCGCGCCGGCGATCTTGCCGCTGATCAGCATGCGGGTCAGCGCATTTTCATCGATGATTTCGCCGCGCGCCGTGTTGACAATATAGGCATGCGGTTGCAGCAATTGGAGACGCCGCGCCGACAGCAGGTGGAATGTCGCCGGCGTATGCGGGCAATTCACCGAAATAATATCCATGCGCGCCAGCATCTGATCGAGGCTTTCCCAATAGGTCGCCTCCAGCGCTTCTTCTATGGCCGGGTTGACCCTGTGGCGGTTGTGATAATGAATTTGCAGGCCAAAGGCGCGGGCGCGTTTCGCCACCGCCTGGCCGATTCGGCCCATGCCGATAATGCCCAGCCGCTTGCCGTAAATGCGCCGCCCCAGCAGCCCGGTGGGCGACCAGCCGCCCCATTCGCCCGCGCGCAGCAAATCCAGCCCTTCGGTGATGCGGCGCGGCACAGACAGGATCAGCGCCATGGTCATATCGGCGGTGTCCTCGGTCAGCACACCCGGTGTATTGGTGACGATGATGCCGCGCGAACGCGCCGATTCAACGTCTATGTGATCGACGCCGGTGCCGAAATTGGCGATCAGTTTCAGCTTTTCTCCCGCCTGGGCCAGAAGCCGGCTATCCAGCCGGTCGGTCAGGGTCGGGACCAGCACATCTGCGATCTTTAACGCCTCGGCCAGTTCTGCCGGCGTCATGGGTTTATCATTGAGATTCAACCGTGCGTCGAACAGTTCGCGCATGCGCGTTTCGATCGCATCGGGCAGTTTGCGTGTCACAATGACGAGGGGTTTTGTAGTCATTTGCCTGATACCTGCAGTTAACCGCCTGACGCGGTCATGATTATATCCTGTCTATCTAGCAGAACTCGGCCCGTGAAACAAACTACCGCATTGACCACCCGGCCTCTTGCGGGCAATAAGCACCTTATGCGATTTGCTTATTTGCAACCAGAACGGTTTTTGATGATCAGGCCGGTCCTTATTTTATTGGCGTTACTGTTTTCTTCCCCTGTGCTGGCGGAACCGGCGGCGGCCCCAAAGCCTGCCGCGGAGCAGTCTGGCGTCGGCGTATCCGGTTTGCCGATACCGCGTTTTGTCAGCATTACCGCTGCGCGCGTCAATCTGCGGATGGGACCGGGAAGGCAGTATCCTATTTCATGGATTTTGCAGCGCCGCCACCTTCCGGTAGAAATTGTGGAGGAATTTGAGCATTGGCGCAAAATCCGCGAAGGCTCTGGCGAAGTGGGCTGGGTGCACAAAACCATGCTGAGCGGCAAGCGCATGGGAATGGTGATTACCAACGGAAAAACCGGGGAACTGATGCCCGCCTATGCAAAAGCCGAAGTGGGTAAACCGGTTCTGATGGCGGAAGCAGAGGCCATCGGCGAGATCAGCCAATGCCAGGGCGACTGGTGCGCCATTCGATTCGGAGACAGCGAAGGCTGGATGCCCCGCGATACGCTGTGGGGCGTCTATCCCGGCGAGGAGTTTGAGGAGTAGGAATTCTGCATTTCAAAGCGCCGCTTCGTACGACGCTTTGATCGCAGGATATTACGCCGCGCTTGGCGCTGCGGCGCGGACATCTTCGCCGACATGATCCACAAATTTTTCAAAATTCTTGACGAACATGGCAACCAGTTTTTGGGCCTGTGCATCATAGGCGGCTTTGTCCGACCAGGTGCCGCGCGGATCAAGGATGGATGTATCCACACCCGGTACAGAGACCGGCACCTGAAAACCAAAGTTCGGGTCCATCCGCATGCCTGATTTGGCCAGCGATCCGTCCAGCGCGGCTGCGAGCAGCGCGCGGGTTTCCCTGATGGGCATACGCTTGCCGGTTCCATATGCGCCGCCGGTCCAGCCGGTGTTCACCAGCCAGCAATCCACCTGTTGCGCAGCGATTTTGTCACGCAGCAGATTGCCATATTCGCTGGGATGGCGCGGCATGAACGGGCCGCCAAAGCAGGTGGAGAATGTGGCCGAAGGTTCGGTCACGCCCTTTTCCGTGCCGGCAACGCGTGCTGTGTAACCAGACAGGAAATGGTACATCGCCTGGCTTGGGGTCAGTTTTGCAATCGGGGGCAGGATGCCAAACGCATCGGCGGTCAGCATGATGATGTTCCTGGGGCTGCCCTTGGCGACGCCTGTGCGGCTGGCGTTGGGAATATAGGTGGTCGGATAGGCGCCGCGTGAATTTTCCGCGTAACTGTCATCGTCCAGATCAAGCTTGCGCGTAACCGGATCTATGACGACATTTTCCAGCACCGTTCCGAACATGCGTGTGGTCGCATAGATTTCCGGCTCGGCCTCTGGCGACAGGCGAATCATCTTGGCATAGCAGCCGCCTTCGAAATTGAATACGCCATCATCGGCCCAGCCATGTTCATCATCGCCGATCAGGGTGCGGCTGGCGTCGGCGGAAAGCGTCGTCTTGCCCGTGCCGGACAGGCCGAAGAAAATGGCTGAGTCGCCATTGGGCCCGACATTCGCAGAACAATGCATCGGCATGATGCCACGTTCCGGCAGCAGATAATTGAGAATGGTGAAAACCGCCTTCTTGATTTCACCGGCATAGCTGGTGCCCGCAATCAGCACCGTGCGTTCAGCGAAATTAACGGCGATCATGGTTTCACAGCGCCCGCCATGTTTGGCAGGCGTAGCCTCAAAGTCAGGCAGATGCAGGATGGTGAATTCTGGCGCAAAAGCCGCCAGTTCGTGCAACTCAGGCTCCACCAGCAAATGCCGGATGAACAGCGAATGCCAGGCATGCTGGGTGATAATCCGAACATTCAAACGCGACTTTGGCTCCGCGCCGCCATACAGGTCCTGCACCCACAATTCCTTGTCTTCGGTATAGGCCAGCATATCCTTGTGCAGGGCGGCAAAATGTTCCGGCGTCATCGCCTTGTTATTTTCCCACCACACATTCTTTTCCGTGCTGGCGTCGCGCACAGTAAATTTGTCCTGCGCCGAACGGCCGGTATGCGTGCCGGTACGCACCACAAGAGGGCCGCCCTCGGCAATCATGCCTTCGTCACGTTCCACAGCCATTTGATACAAGACCGCTGGACACTCATTCCAGTGCACCAGGCGGGCCCTGGTGATGCCCTGTTTCTCGATACCGGATTTGCTGACAAAGCGTCCTGAATGTTTCACTCTTTTCTCCCTGACACCGCAGTCGTTTTAAGCGCTACGGCTGATCGTATACTGGTTAAGTTATTACAGAATGGCTCCGGATTTAACCGGCCAACCAGAAATAATAATTATGCAATGGTCACAACCTGCTTCATTCTCCAGTTAAAAAAGCACCGCGTAAAATAATAGCCCAACAAGTCTGTAGCAAGAAAGATTACCTGTACGGGGTACATATATGCCCAAAAAAATTGGAATTTGCAGTAATCATAATCACATTAATTCAGGATATTTTAATAATCCGCTAATCTTTACCTTAACCTCCTGCAAATTAAGGGGTTTTCGTCCGCGCCAGATGACTGAGACGCACCAGTTCCTGGCGTGCCTGCTCCGCCGTGCAGGCCATAGCCGCAAATGGCAGGCGCACCAATGTGCCCGCCAGCGCCAGATCGCAGCCTTCCGGGTCACAGCCCGTCATCCGCCAGGGTCCGGGGGGCTGTCCCAATAGATTCTCTGCATAGAGGGCGACGCTGTCATGATGATCCTTGTTCATATGGGCAAGAATGTCAGTCTCGGCTTCTGCAATATGTGCCCATTGACCCCGCGAAAGCAGTAAATCCGCCCCTTCTATCCAGTTAATTTGGCCAAATCCCGCCACTAAATGCGCGCGATCCGGTTGCAGGCGATAAAAACTGAAATCAGCAAAATCGGCATAGGCGGCGGCGGACGGATGCCTGGCCAGAAAGCGGGTCCGGCAGATCGCCATGCTCTCAGCCGGCACTGGCTGGATGGCGCCAACAAGACCGAGCCGGGCGCCCGTTAGTGGATTCTCCAGAGCGCCGGTGGCGTCATACAGCAAGGATGCACGGGGATCGTGCAGCAGGTTTCCCGTATGCACCGCCAGCTTTGACAGCAGAAGAAGCGGGGCGCCATCCGGACATGTGGCGCTGAGAATCAGGCTGCCATACGGCGCCCCATTCCCGGCCAGAAGTGTGCTGAGGACAGCCGTGCGCGCACCACGAACAAGTGCGCGGGCCTGTGCGGAAAGATCGGACGTATTGGAGGCGGTTTTGGACTGCATGGATTATATATATGAACCATGCACATCAAATCAGCTATATTTTGCCATAATTCCGGCTTAGTTGCGGCCAACCTTTACCCAGGTTTCAACAAATGGGGCACAAACTGACATGCCTATGATCGCACTAGTAGATGATGACCAGAATATTCTGACATCTGTAACCATTGCGCTGGAGGCCGAGGGATTTCACGTGCGCACCTATACGGATGGCGCAACGGCCCTGGCTGCGCTGGACGCCAATCCGCCCGACATGGCCGTGCTGGATATCAAAATGCCCCGTATGGACGGCATGGAACTGTTGCGCCGCCTGCGCGTAAAAGGCACTTTTCCAGTTATCTTCCTGACATCCAAAGACGATGAAATGGATGAAGTTCTGGGCCTTAAAATGGGCGCCGACGATTATATCCGCAAACCATTTTCACAGCGGCTGCTGATCGAACGCATCCGCGCCGTATTGCGTCGCGCCGATAGCAATGCAGAGCGTGGCGAAGCCGGCGCAGAAGACGCCAAACCCATGGTGCGGGGAAAACTGGTGCTTGATCCGCAGCGCCATGCCTGCACCTGGGACGGTGAGGATGTCACGCTGACGGTAACAGAATTTCTGCTGTTGCAGGCGCTGGCCCAACGCCCTGGCCACGTCAAAAGCCGCGATCAGCTGATGGATGTGGCCTATGACGACCAAGTCTATGTGGATGACCGCACCATTGACAGTCACATCAAAAGGCTGCGCAAAAAATTCAAGGTTGTGGATGATTCCTTCTCGGCCATCGAAACCCTGTATGGGGTAGGATATCGCTATAATGAAGCCGGAACCCGCAGCTGAAAATTATCCTCTATATTAAGGACCTGTTTGTGCGCCTGAAGCTGCTGTGGCGGCGTCCGCCTGCGCTAGGTATGCGGGTGCGCAGGCGCAGGCCGTTTTCATCGCTGACCCGGCAAATTCTGATCGTCAATGTCGTGGGGCTGGGATTGTTTGCAGGCGGGGCGCTTTATCTCAACCAGTTTCGCAGCGGGTTGATTGAAACCCGTATTGCATCACTGACCACGCAGGCTGAAATTATCGCCAGCGCCATCGCATTTACCTCTGCGCGGGGTCTTGATGTCACCCAGATGAACCCTGCCATTGCAGCACAAATTCTTAACCGCCTGGTTTTGCCGACACAGACCCGCGCCCGGCTGTTTCGGGCGGATGGCCTGTTAATCGTGGATAGCCGTCAAAAAATATTACCCGAACCGGTACGCAGTTTTACTCTTGAAGCGCCTCGCCTCAGCCAACGGCTCGCGGAGCGTATCGAGCAGTTTTATTCCAGCCTGAGCAGCAAATTGTCTGCATGGCGCCGGCCGCTCTATCGCGAAATAGAAGATGAGCGCGGCGCCGAATTTGTCGAGGTAACGCTGGCCTTGCGGGGGTACCCTGCGAACACGGTGCGTGAAAACAGCATGGGCGAACCGATTCTGAGCGTCGCTGTGCCGGTGCAGCGATTCAAGATGGTGCTGGGCGGCCTGATGCTGACCACCGAGGCAGGTGACATTAATGAAATTGTAAGTGCGGAGCGGCGATCCATTCTGGAAGTGTTTCTGGTCGCGCTTTTGATCGGTGTGATTATGTCTGTGGTGATGGCGGGCACGATTGTGCGCCCGATCCGGCGGCTTGCTGACGCCGCCGAAAATGTGCGCAACCGCAAGGGGGGGCGCTCCACCATCCCGGATTTCAGCAAGCGTAATGATGAAATTGGCGATCTGTCTGCGGTGCTCGCCGATATGACCGCCGCGCTTTATGACCGCATCGACGCCAATGAGCATTTTGCCGCCGATGTCGCGCATGAAATCAAAAACCCGCTCAGTTCCATCAGCAGCGCTGTAGAAAGCATGCCGCGCGCCAGGGATCAGGAAACCCGCGATAAATTGCTGGGTATTTTGCAGGACGATGTGCGCCGGATGGACCGCCTGATCAGCGACATTTCGCAAGCCTCGCGGCTGGATGCGCAGTTATCGCGCGCGCCAGTAGAGCCGGTGGAACTGGCCAGCCTGCTAAGCGCGCTGATCGAGATCTTTACAGAAACCCGTGAAGACATGCCGAAAATTCGTCTTGATATATCACCCCATGAAAGGTTTATCGTGATGGGAGGTGAAGGACGCATTGGCCAGGTGATGCGCAACCTGCTTGAAAACGCCGCATCGTTCAGCCCGCCGGGAGGCATGATTACGGTAAGCCTGAAGCAGTCCGGGCGCGACGTGCAGGTTATCATCGAAGATGAAGGGCCAGGCATTCCAGAAGAAAATCTCGAAACCATATTTGAACGCTTTTATACAGAGCGCCCGCACGGCGAAGCGTTTGGACGCCATTCAGGGCTTGGGCTTAGCATTTCGAGACAGATCACCGAGGCCTATGGCGGCAGTCTGACAGCCGAAAATCGAAAGGACGCGGATGGAAAAGTTTTTGGTGCGCGTTTTATCGTCAAATTTCGCGCACTGTAATTTGAATCAGCGGTTTATCATCACGCCTTGCAGCAGCACAATGGCGTCGGTGCGGCCCAGAACTTCATTGGTAACAGTCTGCAACCGGTTTTTGATGGCAATCACATTCGCGGGGGCGCGCACATCCTGAAAGGCCGCCGCCCATCTGCCTAGCGAATCAGCATAACCAGCGATCAGGAGTGTGCGTTTTTCGTTTATTGCCCCCATGGCCTCAACCGTGGCGACATCCAGCACCATATCCACCCTCAGGCTGCCCGTTAAACGACTTTTCCTGAGCATTGGAATATTAAGCGATGGCATCGGCAAATAGTCCGGCGCCACAAGCAGTTCTATACCCTCTCCCTCCCCGCCATGGGGTGCAGACTCCGCATGCGCCGTGGATGGCAGGATTGCCGCCAGCAGGCAAGCCGCCATACATGCGGCAGGCCATTGCCTTAAGCGGGGATTTTTGTTCATATCGGGATCCCGGTACGAATAATGCGCAGAGTTCACCATGCCGGTGGGGGCTGTTACGACGTTCCGTAGACATAATCCGAAAGGGATAAACGAATGGTTATCCCTCGGGCGGGATGATTTTGGGTGGAACCGCTTCGCCCCCACTGCCATCACGCACCGTAAAGTGGGCGTGGCGACCTGCAGCGGGGGATGAATGATCGACCGGAAACTTTTTCTAAACCCCCAGCGCGATCTGCACGCCTTTGATGGCGCCGGTATAGATGCCCTGAGCGGCCGTGATGGCTTCGGCTTCCGTCGCGCCCCTGGCGTTGAAATTGCTGAACCAGTCAACCCGGCAGGTGCTGGCGCCAGTCGGGGTTACAATAAGGGTGGCGACATAGGCGCTGAACGGCAGCGGGTGATCGTCATTCTGGATGCTGTAGGTCAGCGTACGGCTGCTGGCGTCGTGATTATCGCACCGTTCAATCACCCGCGCGCCATTGGCCAGCGTCAGATCGCGCAGGCAGCCAATGCCTGAGCCGGTGATCTTTTTCGATTTGATCATTGGCCCTTCAACGCCTGCGAAATCACCCAGTTTTGCAAACACCTGATCGGCGCTTGCCTTAACGTCTACGCTTACTTTTGCCGTTGTCATCGCGTTCCCCTTATATTTTTGAGTTAGCCCTGCGCAGTAACCAGAAATTGCGGCAGCACCATCATATAAGTACCGTCGGCAATGGATTGTTTGACCTCGGCCAGCATGGCGTCGGCGCGTTTTGGGTCGATCCTGCCGCCGATCCTGGCATAGTTCACCATATTATGCAGCACCAGTTGCATATGCCCTCTGGTGTCGGCATTGGCCAGGATTTTCACCGATACATTGGTGAAACCGGCCTTTTTCATGCCGCTATACAGCATGCGGCCGGCATGCGGCGTGTGATAGGCCAGCTTTGCGGCTTCGAACAGTTCGCCCAGCTTCTCGTGGCCAAGCGGTTCGACCACCAGCATGCCCCAGTCGCTGTCGATGATATGCGCGATGCCGCCGGGTTTCACCACCCGGCGGAACTCGGCCAAAGTGGCGTTAATGTCGGGCACATATTCCATGACATTCTTACACACCAGCCGGTCCACCGACGCATTTCCCAGGGGGATTTTGTCGTCCATCACATGATGCACCGTGCTGGTGGCTCCAAAGCCGGCCTCAGCCAGCGCCTTGCGCGCCAATCCGACAAATTCCGCATTCAGATCAACCCCATGCACATGCCCGGTTGGTCCAGCCCGCTTGGCCAGTTCCAGCGCAAGGCCACCGGGGCCGCAGCCATAATCCACCACGGCCTGACCGGGTTTCAGGTCGGCGGGGGCCAGCAACGGCTCCATTTCCGGCCGCCATTTGAACATTTCCGTATAGGCGTCAAGCCGTTCCGGCTCCACCTCGACCCAATGGTCGCGATAATAGGTTTTCTCGTCCATGCGAGCGTCCTTCCCTGCGGTGTTTTTTTCAGTCTATCCGCAAAAGCAGGGCCGTGCACCACAATCTGAAGGCGCTTTTGAAAAAAAAGGTAGGTATTGCTGTCATAATTTGATAGGCTGAATGGCTGAATTTAGCCAATTCGGTCGTCTGCCGCTTGCTGGCAGGAAAAGAACGTCACATAATCGGACTATTGATTGCCTGGGATTGTGGGTTACGCTAGTTTCCCCCGCCCTGCATGCCGGTTAGTGTGGTGGCAGGTCAAGAATTGAATTGAATAGGCGCCGCATGAACAAGACACCAACGCAGCTGATCGGGTTGCCGGAAGCGCAGGGGATGTATGATCCCCGCAATGAGCATGATGCCTGTGGCATTGGCTTTGTGGCCAATATCAAGAACAAAAAAAGCCATAAAATCATCAGTCAGGGCCTGGAGATTCTGCGCAATCTGACCCATCGGGGCGCCGTGGGCGCGGACCCGCTGGCTGGTGACGGCGCGGGCATTCTGATCCAGATGCCGGATGCTTTCATGCGCGAAGAAGCAGCGGCGCTTGGGATTACCCTGCCGGTGGAAGGCGAATATGCCGTCGGGTTTATGTTTTTATCGCCCAGCCCGTCGGAGCTTGCCGCCAGCAAGGCGCTGGTTGAAAAATGCATTCTGGCCGAGGGGCAGTTGGTGCTGGGCTGGCGCGATGTGCCGGTGAACAATGCTGGCCTTGGCTCATCCGTCAAACCGACCGAGCCGAAAAGCCTTCAGATATTTATTGGCCGTGGCGCCAATTGCGCCGATCAGGACGCCTTTGAGCGCAAGCTGATGGTTATCCGCAAGCAATGCCGTATCGTCGCAGATGAACTGGGCGGCAATCTGGCGCGCTATTTCTATGTGCCGTCTTTTTCCACCCGCACCCTGCTGTACAAGGGCATGCTTCTGGCCGAACAGGTGGGCGAATATTATCTGGATTTGCAGGACGAACGCATGGTCTCGGCGATGGCGCTGATCCATCAGCGGTTCTCGACCAATACATTTCCGACCTGGTCGCTGTCGCAACCGTTTCGCATGGTCTGCCACAATGGCGAAATCAATACGCTGCGCGGCAATATCAACTGGATGGCGGCGCGCCGTCACACCATGCGTTCCAGGCTGCTGGGCAATGACCTCGACAAGCTGTGGCCGCTGATCCCGGAAAACCAGTCGGATAGCGCCTGTTTCGACAATGCGCTGGAACTGCTGGTGGCGGGCGGCTATTCGCTGGCGCACGCCATGATGATGCTGATCCCCGAAGCCTGGGCCGGCAATCCGCTGATGGATGACAAACGGCGTGCGTTTTACGAATATCACGCCGCGCTGATGGAACCGTGGGACGGTCCCGCCGCGATGGCCTTTACCGATGGCCGCCAGATCGGCGCGACGCTGGACCGCAACGGGTTGCGGCCTGCACGTTATTTCGTCACCAAAGATGACATGGTGGTGATGGCGTCGGAAATGGGCGTGCTGCCGGTCAGGGAAGAAGACATTATCGAAAAATGGCGTCTGCAACCTGGCAAGATGCTGTTGATTGATCTGGAGCAGGGCCGGATTATTTCCGATGACGAAATCAAGGAAAGTCTGGCCAGCCGCCATCCCTATCAGGATTGGCTGGATCAGACCCAGTGCCGGTTGGAAGATCTGCCTGCGGAATATGCGGCGATGCGGCCCAACCGCGACACGCTGCTAAACCGTCAGCAGGTGTTTGGCTATACCCAGGAAGATCTGAAATTCCTGATGGCGCCGATGGCGGAAACCGGCGAAGAAGCGATCGGTTCTATGGGAACCGACACGCCGATCTCGCCACTGTCGTCAAAGCCCAAGCTGCTCTATACCTATTTCAAGCAATTGTTCGCCCAGGTCACCAACCCGCCGATCGATCCGATCCGCGAGGAACTGGTGATGTCGCTGGTGTCGATGATCGGGCCGCTGCCCAATCTGCTGGACCTGGATTCCGGCGGCACGCACCGGCGGCTGGAAGTGCGCAATCCCATCCTGACCAATGAAGATCTGGAAAAAATCCGGCATATTGGCGATGTGGAAGAAAATGATTTCCGCTCGGTTACGCTGGACACGACTTTTGCCGCCAGCACCGGTTCCGAAGGCATGACCCCCGCGCTGAACAGGCTCTGCGCCAATGCCGAAGCGGCGGTGGTGAATGGCGAGAACATTATCATCCTGTCGGACCGCAAGGTTGATCAGGATAATATTCCGATCCCGGCCCTGCTGGCCTGCGCGGCGGTGCATCATCATCTGATCCGCGCGGGGCTTCGCACCTCGGTGGGCATTGTGGTGGAATCGGGCGAGCCGCGCGAAGTGCATCATTTCTGCACGCTGGCGGGTTATGGCGCGCAGGCGATCAATCCCTATCTGGCGCTACAGACAGTTTCTGAAATGCGGGGTATCAGCTTTGATGGAGACGCCGAAAAGAAAGCCCATGAATATTATATCAAGGCGATCGGCAAGGGCATTCTCAAGGTCATGTCGAAGATGGGCATCTCAACCTATCAGTCCTATTGCGGCGCGCAGATTTTTGATGCGGTTGGACTAAGCACTGCATTTGTGGAGAAATATTTCACCCGCACGCATACCGCCATTGAAGGGGTTGGCATCAATGTCATCGCCAAGGAAACCGTGGCGCGGCACACCCTGGCCTATAGCGATGCGCCGCTATATCGCGATGCGCTGGATGTAGGCGGCGATTATGCGTTCCGGATCAGGGGAGAACATCATGCCTGGACCCCTGCGACGGTCAGCAATTTGCAGCATGCGGTGCGGGCCGGTTCGCAGCCCAGCTATGAGGCGTTCGCCAAACAGATCAATGAGCAGAACGAGCAGTTGCTGACCCCGCGCGGCATGTTTGAAATTCAACTGGCGTCGCAGCCGGTACCAATTGAAGAGGTTGAACCGGCGTCCGCGCTGGTGAAACGCTTTTCGACCGGCGCCATGTCCTATGGTTCGATCAGCCGCGAGGCGCATACCAATCTGGCCATCGCCATGAACCGCATTGGCGGGCGCTCGAACACCGGCGAGGGCGGCGAAGAGCCGGATCGTTATGTGCCGCTGCCCAATGGCGACAGCATGCGCTCGGCCATCAAGCAGGTTGCCTCTGGGCGGTTCGGCGTCACCACCGAATATCTGGTCAATTCGGATATGATGCAGATCAAGATGGCGCAGGGCGCCAAGCCCGGCGAAGGCGGGCAATTGCCCGGCCACAAGGTTGACAAGATCATCGGCAAGGTGCGCCATTCCACACCGGGCGTTGGCCTGATTTCGCCGCCGCCGCACCATGATATTTATTCGATCGAAGATCTGGCGCAGCTTATTTACGATCTCAAAAACGTCAATCCTGCTGCGATGGTCAGCGTCAAGCTGGTGTCCGAAATAGGCGTTGGCACGATTGCGGCGGGTGTATCCAAGGCGCGCGCCGATCATGTGACGATTTCCGGTTTCGAAGGCGGCACCGGCGCCAGCCCGCTGACCTCGCTCAAGCATGCAGGCAGCCCGTGGGAAATCGGCCTGGCCGAAACCCATCAGACTTTGGTGCTGAACCGTTTGCGTGGACGCATTGCCGTGCAGGTCGATGGCGGTATCCGCACCGGGCGCGACGTGGTGATCGGGGCGCTGCTGGGTGCCGATGAATTTGGTTTTGCGACCGCGCCGCTGATCGCCAGCGGCTGCATCATGATGCGCAAATGCCATCTCAATACCTGCCCGGTGGGAGTTGCGACACAGGATCCGGAATTGCGCAAGCGTTTTACCGGTCAGCCGGAGCATGTGATCAATTATTTCTTCTTCGTTGCCGAAGAAGTCCGTACCCTGATGGCCAGTCTGGGCTTTCGCACGTTCAATGAAATGATCGGGCGCAGCGATTTATTGCGCAAGGACAAGGCCATTACGCATTGGAAGGCGCAGGGGCTGGATTTTTCCCGCCTGTTCCACCGTCTGCCTGCGGTAACGGGTGTAGCCATCCATCATTGCGAAACGCAAAATCACAATCTTGAAAATGTGATGGACCGTAAACTGATCGGGATGTGCAAACCCGCGCTGGAAGAAGGCAAGCCGGTTTCGATCGAAATGACCATCAACAATACGGATCGCACCACGGGCGCGATGCTGTCCGGCGTGCTTGCCAAACGCTATGGTCATGACGGATTACCCGACGATACGATCAGGATTAAACTGAAAGGCACATCGGGGCAAAGCTTTGGCGCGTTTGCGGCGAAGGGGATAACCCTGTCGCTGGAAGGTCAGGCCAATGACTATGTGGGCAAGGGCCTGTCGGGTGGGCGCCTCATCATTTATCCCGCGCGCGAAAGCGCGATTGTGCCGGAACGCAGCATCATTGTCGGCAATACGGTTCTGTATGGCGCGATCAGCGGTGAATGTTATTTCCGTGGCGTTGCGGGTGAGCGTTTTGCCGTGCGCAATTCCGGCGCACATGCGGTGGTTGAGGGCGCGGGCGATCATTGCTGCGAATATATGACCGGCGGTGTGGTGCTTGTCATTGGCGAAACCGGGCGTAACTTTGCGGCTGGCATGAGCGGCGGCGTTGCCTATGTGCTGAACGAGGACGGGCTGTTCAATCAGCGCTGCAACACGCAATTGGTGGAACTGACCGGCATCGATGACGATGCGGATGAGGCGGTGGATAAAGCCGCGATCCTGGCCGATCCGCTACGCCATGACGCCGCGCGCATCAAGATGATGTTACAGGCCCATGCCAGCAGCACGAACAGCAATGTGGCGCAGAAAATCCTGGCCAGCTGGGCGGATTATCGCGGCAAGTTTGTGAAGGTCGTGCCGTATGATTACCGCCGCGCCCTGACGGATTTGCAGAACGAGGCAGCAGCGGCGCAGCCCAATCTGCGGCTTGTTGGCTAACGGATAATTGAAGTGATGGAATATTCGCATGGGTAAAGTAACCGGCTTTATGGAATTCGACCGGCAGGAGCGCCCGTACAAGGCGGTCGAGGAACGGCTGAAGGATTTCAGGGAATTCGTCATTCCGCTCGATGAACCCGAACTGGTGCGCCAGGGCGCGCGCTGCATGGATTGCGGCATTCCCTATTGTCACAATGGCTGTCCGGTGAACAATATTATTCCCGACTGGAATGATCTGGTCTACCGGAGCCGCTGGCGCGAGGCGCTGGATGTGCTGCATTCCACCAATAATTTTCCAGAATTCACCGGTCGCATCTGCCCCGCGCCGTGCGAGGCGTCCTGCACCCTGAACATTGATGATGCGCCGGTTGCCATTAAAAGCATTGAATGCGCCATCATCGACAAGGGCTGGGAAGAAGGCTGGATCGTACCGGAAATTCCCCGGCGCCGCACCCGCAAGCATGTGGCCGTGGTGGGTTCCGGCCCCGCCGGCATGGCCTGCGCGCAGCAACTGGCCCGCGCGGGACATGATGTGACACTGTTCGAAAAGAACGCCCGCATCGGGGGGTTGCTGCGTTATGGCATTCCCGACTTCAAAATGGAAAAACATCTGATCGACCGCCGCATTTCACAGATGCAGGCCGAAGGCGTGACCTTTCGCCACAATACCGAAATCGGCGTCGATGTGCCCGCACGCCAATTGCTGAAGGATTTTGACGCCGTGGTGCTGACCGGCGGGTCTGAGTTTGCGCGTAATCTGGAAGTACCGGGACGCGATCTGGATGGTGTGCATTACGCCATGCATTTCCTGCCGCAGCAAAACCGCCGGGTCGGGCGCGAGGCCGTGTGGCCGCTGCCGGAAATTAGCGCCAAGGGCAAGCATGTGATCGTGATTGGCGGCGGTGACACCGGGTCCGACTGTATCGGCACGTCGCTACGCCAGGGGGCCAAGTCGGTTACTCAGCTGGAAATCATGCCGAAGCCGCCGGAAAAAGAAAACAAGCCGGTTACCTGGCCCAACTGGCCCAACAAGATGCGCACATCAAGCAGCCAGGCCGAAGGCTGTGCGCGCGATTGGGGTGTATCGACAAAAAATATCGTTGGCGAAGGCGGCAAGGCAGTAAGGATTGATTGCATCCGCCTGGATGAAAAACTGAAAGAAATTCCTGGTACGGAGTTTTCCCTGCCCGCCGATCTGATATTGCTGGCTATGGGCTTTATGCATCCGGTGCATGAAGGCATGCTGAAAGAACTTGGCGTGGCCCTGGACCCGCGCGGTAATGTGCAGGCCAGCATGATCAATTACAAAACATCCGTCGACAAATTATTCGCCGCAGGCGACATGCGGCGCGGCCAGTCGCTGGTTGTATGGGCCATCCGCGAAGGCCGCCAGGCGGCGCGCGCCGTGGACGAATATCTGATGGGTGAAAGCCTGTTGCCGCGATAGAGTTTTGACCGGGCTGCCGGAAGGCTGGTTCAGCAGGCTGCTATAGTATCCGTGATGGTCAAGCATGATTTGGCTGCCACAATAATTGATCGGCTTTGAGCAAGGCGTTAGCCATGACGATGAGCTTTCGCATGATGACGGTGATTGCGACTTTAGCAGGTTTTCCGGCAGTGATGAGCTGCTGGTATTTGGCTTTTATACCAACGGCCTGATGAATTGACTCTGCGGTGGACTCCCTTTTTTGCTGGCATGTGATTCAAGTCATGCATCCTGCTTCGGAGGTGCGCGATGGGCCATGCGATTGGAATTACGAGACAGTACGATGCCGGGGCGTTGCGCAAGCTGGCGCGGCGCGAACGCGATGGCCGGGTGGCGTCACGATTATTGGCGATAGCAATGGTGCTGGATGGGGTGAGCCGCACGGATGCGGCGCGTCAGGCTGGCATGGAGCGTCAAACGCTGCGCGATTGGGTGCATCGCTTTAATGCGGATGGCCTGGCGGGATTGCGCAACAGCGCGCAAGGCCGGCCGGCGCGGCGTCTGACGGCGGCGC
>Ga0268299_1000730_pt1 | contig 85840 bp, 65 predicted proteins | sample NOBtaG_FD_193484 | JGI IMG/M metagenome (GOLD analysis project Ga0268299, IMG submission 193484) | Activated sludge microbial communities from bioreactor in Nijmegen, Gelderland, Netherland - NOB reactor | ecosystem: Engineered > Bioreactor > Aerobic > Activated sludge | place: Netherlands... | reverse complement strand
GTCGCACGCTCGTTCGTCCTGCTATTCTCGCTCACGGCCGGCCTCCTTGGGCTTTGAGCCCGCTAATCCATTGGAGACCTAACGGTACTCCGCAGGAGGCCGGCCCTCTCATCCCATCTCGGCCGCGCTGCGCGCGGAGTCCGCGTTCGCGTCAGCCTCCGGCCGCCGAGGCGCGACGCGCGCGGCGGAAGGGGCGCTCAGGCGCCCGCTCGTGCCGCGAGCGCCTCGGGGATGCGGTCGAGCGACTGCTGCATCCAGCGTCCGAAGAGCCACGCCACCGCGGTCGCGAGCGGCCAGGCGAGCGGGCTCGTCAAGGTGAAGGTGTAGGTCCAGTCGACGCGCGTGCGGTCGCCGTCGCCCGAGAAGGTCCAGTCGCCGACTGCGGCGCGCACCAGCCAGTCGAGCGGCGACGCCGGCGCATCGAGCCAGCGGTAGGCGTGCCGCCGCGGACGGTCGAGCGCGATCACCTCCTCGCGCAGCGTGCTGCCGTCGCTCAGCCGCACGCGCCGGCGCGCGCCCGTCTCCAGCACGGCGCCGTCGAGCATGTCGATGCCGGCGACGCCGGGGATCGGGGCCGCCGCTTGCAGCAGGAGCGGCTGCGACTCCGGTGCCACCGCGAAGTCGAACACCTCCGCGATCGGCCGGTGCACGACGATGCTCGCCTCGGTGCGGACCTCCACGCGCGGGCCTAAGAGGCGCGTACGAGGGTTCCGGGCATCTCCCCGGTCGCCTCGCCGTCCTCGAACGTGACCTTGCCCGCCACGACCGTCGCCCGATATCCGTCGACGCGCTGCACGAGTCGGCGGCCCTGCGCCGGCAGGTCGAACACCATCTCCGGCGCGTGCAGGTGCAGCCGGTCGAAGTCGATCACGTTGAGGTCGGCCTTCTTGCCGACCTCGAGCGTGCCGCGGTCGGCGAAGCCGTACACCGACGCGGTGTTGCCGGTCTGCAGGCGAACGGCATGCTCGAGCGGGATCTTCTCGCCGCGCTTCCGGTCGCGCGCCCAGTGCGTCAAGAGGAACGTCGGCATGCTGGCGTCGCAGATGAGCCCGCAGTGCGCACCGCCATCCGAAAGACCCTGGACGGTGTTCGGGTGCAGCATCATCTCGCGCAGCGCGTCGAAGTTCGTGTCGACGTAGTTCGCGAGCGGCGCGAACAGGAACTGCTCGCCGTCGCGCTCGAGCAGCAGGTCGTAGACGACCTCCTCCGGACGCTTCCCGGCGCGCGCAGCGATCGCGGCGGCGCTCTGGTCGGGGGTCGGCTCGTAGTCGGGCGGATCGCCGAGCGGGAACATCTGCGCCCAGTTGCTGGCGATCATGCGGACGACCGGGTTCTCGTGACGCAGCTCCTCGGAGAGCAGCTGCGCGCGCATCGCCGGATCGCGCAGCCGTGCGACGCGCTCGGCGAGCGGCAGCGCCGCGATCTCGCGCGCGTAGGTCGGGTGGAAGAGGAACGGGTGGAACGAGCTCTGCAGCCCGAACAGCATGCCGGTCGGCCGGCACGGCACCTGCGGCACGATCTTCATGCCCTGCGCCGCGAGTCGCTCGACCGTGGCCAGCGTCTGGCGCCACGCGTGCGGCTGGATCGCGGTCTGCGCGAGCGCGAACGTCAGCACGCGGCCGGTCGTGCTGCAGAACTCCTTCATCCAGGTGAGGTCGGGCTCCTGGCCCTGCAGGTCGGCGACCATCTCGAAGACGCCGTGGCCGACCTCACCGAGCGTGCGGCCGATGCCGAGCAGCTCCTCGGGCGTCGACGCGGTGCCCGGCACGAGGCCGTGCTTCGAGCGGTGCAGGAACGTCCGCGAGGTGGTGAAGCCGATCGCGCCGGCGGCGAGCGCCTCGCGCGTGATCTGCGCCATCGCCGCGATCTCGTCCGGCGTGACGTGGTCGTCGTGCGCGCGCTCGCCGAGCACGTATGCGCGGATCGCGCAGTGCGGCACCTGCGCCGCGACGTCGAGCTTGCGCGGCATCGCCTCGAGCGCGTCCAGATACTCGGGGAAGGTCTCCCAGCGCCAGTCGATGCCCTCGTGGAGTGCGGTGCCGGGGATGTCCTCGACGCCCTCCATCAGCTCGATGAGGAAGCTCTCCTCGCCGGGACGCCGCGGTGCGAAGCCGACGCCGCAGTTGCCCATGACGAGCGTCGTGACGCCGTGCCAGCTCGACGGCGCGAGGACGGGATCCCAGGTGACCTGGCCGTCGTAGTGCGTGTGCACGTCGACCCAGCCTGGGGTGACGAGCTGCTCGCGGGCGTCGATCTCGCGCCGGCCGCGGCCGGGGACGTCGCCCACCGCGCTGATGCGGCCCTCGTCGATGGCGACGTCGGCCACCTTGCGGGCACTGCCCGTGCCGTCGACCACCGTTCCGTTGCGCACCACGAGATCGTGCATGAGTCACACCTCCGCGCCCCGGCGCCCGCGGCGCCGCGCGCTCCGGAAGGTAGCCCGCCGGGCGATCCCGTGTCGAGCCGCGCGTCGGCGCTCGCTGGTGGCCGCCACCGGCTGGAACGGATGTCTGGGCTAGGGCGCCGGTGGCTCGTCGTCGTCGCCGGGCGGGGGCGGCGGCGGGCGACGGCCGCGTTCGCCCGGGCCGCCGCCCCGCTCGGGTCCGAAGCGATCGGGGCGCAGCGTGCGCAGCTTCGCGATCTGCTCGGACGTGAGCTGGTTCTTGATCTCGACCATCAGCCGCAGGTGCTCGCGCTTGATCTTGCCCTCGATCTCGATGGTCTCGGTGGCCGCAGCGAGCGCCTTCTCGACGTCGACCTTGTCCGGCGCGAGCAGGGTGCCGAGCGCCTCGGAGCGCGCCTCGAGGTCCCACTGCAGCGGCGAGAGGCGCTCCTGTGCGGCCTTGATCGAGGTGGCGATGCCGGCCCGCTGCTCGGGCGTCAGGGCGAGCGCGCCCTGGTTCCGCATGATCACCTCGGGGCGGTAGAGGTGCTCGAGGAAGAGCGGCCGGCCGGGGCCGCCGACGCCGACGCCGAGTGCGTCTCCCTTCGGCTGGGCCGTGGCGGGATCGCCCGACGCGGCGAGCAGCAGGCCCGCGAGCGCGAGCACGACGAGCTTGGTCTGGATCACGCGAGGTGCCTCACTTCCTTCCCGATCGGATTCTGGTCGCGGGACACGGGCTCGAGGGGCAGGACGTCCACCTCGAGGCAGCCGAGGTCGCCGCTCGTGCAGCCGTCCCAGGGTGCGGCCTGGTACACGTCGTCGAGCTTCGACGACGCGAGCAGCTCGTCGCCCGGCGTCTCGTAGTCGCCCAGGCTCGCGAGCACGCTCTCGTCGAGCAGGGCCTCGACCTCCGTCGCCGGCATCGTCACCGCAACCTCGGCGACCGGCACGACGGGCGTGCGGTCCGTCCCGACGGCGAGCCACGCGGCGAGCGCCGCCGCGGCGGCGAGCGGCAGCGCGGCCGCGAGCCAGCCCGTCCCGCGGCGCGTGCGCTGCTCGCGCCGGGCGCGGGCGCTGGCGAGCGACGCGACCTCGCGCGCGGCCGGGCCGGCGAGAGCGGCGGCGACGATGCGGTCCTCGAGCGACGCCGACGGGGGCGCCGCGGGCAGCGCGTCGAGGGCGGCGTCGAGGCGCGCGGCGTCCTCGCCGAGGCGGCGCGCGTCGGCGTTGCCGGCGAGGAGCGCCGACAGCGCCTCGCGCTCGGCCGCGGGCCAGCGCTCGGGCGCGGCGCCGTAGGCGTCGAGCACGTCGCGCAGGCGATGGAGCGCCGTGTCGGGGTTCTGCGTGTCCCTGCTCATGCTGCTCCCAGTAGCTCGGGCGCGACGGCGCGCAGCTCGTCGCGCAGCCTTCGGCGGCCACGCGCGAGCAGCGACTCGAGCGCCTCGATGCTGATCTCCATCACCTCCGCCGCCTCGATGTTGCGCATGCCCTGGTAGTGACAGAGCGTGATCGCCTTGCGCTGCGCGTCGGGCAGGGCGTCGAGCGCGCTGCGCACGCAGTCCGCGGTCTCGCGCTGCTGGACGACCGCCGCGGGCCCTGGCGCGGGGTCCGCCGCCTCGGGCGGATCCTGGCCGCTCTCGGCGCGGCGGCGTGCGAGCTTGTCGAAGCACAGGTTGAGCGCGACGCGGTGCAGCCAGGTGCCGACCCGAGCCTCGCCCGGACGCCAGCTCGGGGCGAGCTTCCACAGGCGCAGGAAGGCTTCCTGGGCGACATCCTCGGCCTCCGCCGGGTCGGAAAGCGTGCGGCTTCCGAGCGCGACGATTCGACCCAGGTAGCGCCGGCTGAGTGCACGGAAGGCATCGGCGTCGCCCGCCGCGACCGCGGCCATGAGCTCGTCATCGGTTGCCTCCCGTTCCTCTCGTGACCCGGCAGGGTCGCCCGGACGTCCTCGCGCCACGGCTCACCGCGATGCGCGACCGCACGGCCCCTGCCGGGCCTGCGGGGCATCCACGCCGCGTACGTCGCCGGACCCTCCCTGCATTCGCTCACCGTATCGAGCCGCGCCCCGTGCGCGCCCGAAACCTTTCTTTCATGATACCTCGCCGGCGCGAGAATCCGTCGCTCTTCCCGCGCGAGGATCGCCACATCCCGATCGGACGCCCTGCGATTGCTCCGGCGCGGCGGCGTGATTTGATGCTGCCGTGCCGTCCGATGGATCCGGGGCGACGACGCCCAGGCGCTCGCGCTGGCGCCGCCTGCTTGCAGCGGCTCTCGGCCTCGTCGTCGTGGCCTGGGTCGCCGTCTGGCTCTTCGGGTCGTCCGTCGCCCGGCGACTGGTGATCGCCGAGGCCGAGAAGCGCCTCGCCGCAAGGGTCGAGATCGGCTCGCTGCGCATCCTGCCGCCGCTCTGGGTCGAGGTGAAGGACCTGGTCGTCGCGAGCGAGCTCTACGGCGAGCGGGTCGAGTGGCTGCGCGTCGGCGCGGCGCGCGTCCGCGTCGCCTCGCTGCCGCCGTTCGCCGACCTGCGTCTCGCGGCGGTGGAGGCGGACGATCCGGTCCTCACCTTGGTCCGCACGCCACAGGGTCTGCGCGACGTGCTCGACCTGTGGCGCGGCGAGGACACGGAGGAGACCGCCGATCCCCCGGTCGACGTGGTGCGCGCCGCGGGGGCGCGCCTCGTCGTGCTGGATCGGACCGGTGCGACGCCGCCGCGCGCGCCCGCGTCGCTCGGCGGCTTCTCGCTCGTCCTCGACGCGACCTCCACCCCGGGTAGCTTCGCGCTGTCGCTCGCCGGCGGCGACCGGCAGCTCTCGGCGCAGGGCGAGGGCACGCTCGATCTCCGCGCGCGCACGCTGACGCTCGCGCGCCTCGACGCGCAGGCGAGCCTCGACTCCCCCGGAGCGACGGACGGTGCGGCGGGACCGCTCGCCGCGCTCCGGGGAATGGTACTCGCGGCCGACCTCGCCCGGCGCACGGTGCGCGTCGACGGCGGCAGCGTCGCGCTCGGTTCTGCGCCGCTGCTGCTCGAGGACGTGCGCGTCCGCCTCGCGCTCGGCGACGAGAAGATCGACGGCACGGACCTCGCGGTGCGTGTGGGCGGCGGCAAGGCGAGCGGCACGTTCCAGCTCCGCTTCGACGAGCAGCCGGGATGGAGCGCGGCCGGCGACGCCGCGAACGTGGACCTCGCGCAGGTCGCGGAGCTCTTTCCCGCGCTCGGCGGCGGCAAGGTCGCAGGCCGCCTCACGGGCAGCGGCAGCTTCTCGGGCGCGCTCACCGCCGACGTCGGCGAGCAGCTCGTATCGCTGCGCGGCTCCGGGCGGATGAAGGTCCGCGAGGGCGAGTTCTACCGTCTGCCCCTGGTCGCGAAGCTGCTCGAGCAGGCGAACCTGTCGAGCGAGGGCGTGACGCTGAGCAATGCCGCCGCGGACTTCCGGATCGAGCGGCGCACGATCCATCTCGACGAGACGGCGATCGGGTCGTCGTCGATCGGCGTGCAGGGCCACGGCGACGTCGGCTTCGACGGCACGCTCGCGCTCGACATGATCGTCGTGCCGCTCGGCGACTGGCGCTCGCAGATGGAGCGCGCCGGCGTGCCGGTGGTCGGCGAGGCGCTCGCGAAGCTCGCCGGCGCGGCGCAGTCGCTGTTCGGCAAGGCGAGCGCCGCGATCTACGAGTTCCACGTGTCGGGTACGATGGACGATCCGTACTTGACGCCGGTGCCGGTGCCGGTCCTGACCCGCGGTGCGGCGACGGTGTTCGGCCGCATGGCCGACGGCCTGTGGGACGACGTGCTCGGCGACGCGAAGCGGTAGCGTCGCGGTCGTGTCGGGCCGATCGCGCGTCGAGCTGGTAGGCCTGGCGGGCGAGCCGGCCCTTCAGGCGGTCAGGGGGACGTCGCCCGGCCGGCGAGGCGGCGGAGGTTCTCCTCGTGCTTCTCGCGGCTGATCGGGTAGGCGGCGAGGAAGCCGATCGACACCGCGAACAGCACGACGAGCAGCGGCACGTAGGCGACGCCGAGGTTGCGCACCACGTCGGCCGAGACCTCGCCCGGCTTCGCGCCGTCCGGGAAGCCGATCACGCCGAGCAGCAGCGTCGAGGTGAAGATGCCGATCCCCGACACCGACTTCTGCACGAAGCTGCTGGCGGCGAAGAATGTGCCCTCGGAGCGGCGTCCGGTGGTGACCTCGCTGTCCTCGACGACGTCGGCGATCATCGACGAGCTCACGATGCTCGACGTGATCAGCAACGTCAGCACGACCAGGTTGGTCGCGAGCAGCGCGGGCATGAGCGCCTGCGTGTGGTTCGCCGGGAACCAGCCGGCGAGCCGCAGCACGATCGGCAGCGGTCCGAGCACCAGGGCTGCGCTCGCGATCGATACCGCCGCGCGCTTCTTGCCGAGCCGCTGCGAGAGCCGCGGGGCGATCGCGAGCGCGAACGCGGCGGCGAAGAAGCTCACGCCGACGAGCAGCGACATCTGGTCGGAGCTCAGCTCCCAGAAGAAGGTGTTGAAGTAGATGTTGAGCGCCGCGTTGAGCCCGGCCGCCATCGACGCGAACACCATCGCCCCGAACAGCGCGAGGAACGAGCGGTTGGCGAGCGTCGCGCGCATCTCCGCCAGCGAGCGCCTGGCATCGAACGGCTGCTTCGGCGGCGGCTTGCGCAGGTGCGGGATGTACGAGTGCGTGCCGAGCGCGGAGATCACGATCGCGCCCGCCATGATCAGCGACGCGGCGATGCCGTACGCGCGGTAGCCCTCGGGGTTCAGCACCCCGACCGGGTGCGCCGCGCTCGGCTGCAGGAAGACCTGGAACGCGAGCACGGCCATCGCGAGCCCGCCCCACCATCCGAAGAAGAAGCGGAAGCCGAGGAGCGACGTGCGCTCGTCGTAGTGCGACGTCAGCTCGGGCACCAGCGACGCGCTCGGCACCTCGTACACCGAGATGAAGATGCGGATCACCACGGAGACGACGACGAAGTACGCGAACAGCTCCGGATGCGAGAGCCCGTCCGGCGGGCTCCACAGCAGGTAGTACGACACCGCCACGGGGATCGCCGAGAGGTACATCAGCGGGTGCCGCCGTCCCCAGCGCGTGTGCAGGTTGTCGGAGAAGTGGCCGATCGCGACGTCGGCGAACGAGTCTACGATCAGCGTCACCATGATGCCGAGGCCGACCCACTTCTCCGGCAGGCCGAGCACCTGGTTGTAGTAGAGCAGCAGCAGGAAGGCGAAGCCCTGGTCCTTGACGCCGAAGGCGACCGAGCCGAAGCCGTAGAACAGCTTGGTGGAGAGGGTAGGGGCGGGACGCGACATCGCGGGGTCAGGCGGGGCGGAACCTACTGGCCTGCCCGGTCGTTTCGCAAGTGGACCACGGCCGGCCGTCACGGCGCGGGCGCCCGGGTGCCGCGATCCGCTCGCGATGCGCTCACGGTGCGCTATGGCTCGGCCATGACGCCGCCGCTTCTCGACCACGTGATCCTCGCGGTGCGCGACCTCGACGCGGCGGCGGCGGCGCATGCCGTCCTTCTCGGCCGCGCGCCGTCGTGGCGCGGCGCGCACGCAACGCTCGGGACGCGCAACGTGCTCTTCCGCCTCGACGACACCTACCTCGAGCTGCTCGCGCCCGGCGCGACGGACGGTCCGCTCGCGCAGCTGGTGTCGGCACGTCTCGGGAGACGTGAGGAGCGCGCATTCGGCCTCGCCCTCGGGGTGCCGGACGTCGCGCGTGCGGTCGCGGAGGCGCGCGGGCGCGGTCTCGCGGTCACCGACCCGGCGCCCGGGCAGGGGAGCGACGACGCGAGCGGCCGCGTCCGGACCTGGCGGAGCGCGGTCGTCGAGCCGGCGAGCGCGCGGGGCCTGCTCGTCCTGCTGATCGAGCACACGAGCCCCGCCGACGCGCTGCCGCCCGCGACCCTCCTCGGCGATGCCCCGAGCACGGTCTCGACCGTCGATCACGTGGTGGTGTTCACGCAGGACCTCGACGCCAGCGTCGCGCTGTGGCGCGACCGCTTCGGCCTCGCCGTGACCTGGCAGCGCGACTTCCCGGAGCGCGGGACGCGCAACGTCGGGCTCGACCTCGGCGGCGTGACGCTCGAGCTGATCGTGCGCACCGACCGGCCGCCGTCGGCGCGCGAGGACGTGCTGTGGGGCGTCGCCCATCGCGTCGCGGACCTCGGCGCCGCGGTCGCACGCGTCCGCGCGGCGGGCGGCGCGATCGACGACCCGCGGCCGGGGCTCGCTCCCGGCACGCGCGTCGCCACGGTGCGGTGGCAGCGCACCGCGAGCCTGCTCACCGAGGGGCGGCTGGTGGGTGGGCTGGAGATCGGCGCTGGTGACGGCGCTGGTTGACCGGCGCGCGGGCGCGAGCGAGGATCCGACCTTCGCACCGCACGCGTCCTCGTGCGTGCGCGCCGGAGCCGTACACGGAGATCCCCGCATGCGTCGCATCGTTCTCGCCCTGCTCCTGCTGCTGTGCGCCGCGTGCAAGCCCGGGGAGGAGCCCAGACCCAACATCGTGTTCGTGCTCGTGGACGACATGAACACGCGCCTCCTGCCGTACCTGCCGGCGCTCGCGCGGATCCTGCCGGACAAGGGAATGTCGCTCGAGATGACCGTGGCGACGCCCGTGTGCACGCCGTCGCGCGCCACGATCCTCACCGGCCGCTACGCGCACTCGACCGGCGTCAAGACCAACGGGGTGTGGGCGGGCGGCGTCTGGGGCTTCGTCAAGCGCGGACACGACAAGCGCACGATCGCCGTGTGGCTGCAGGAGGTCGGCTACCAGACGGGCCTCTTCGGCAAGTACCTCAACGGCCACGAGGGCAAGGACGCGATCGTCCCGCCCGGCTGGAACCGCTGGGTCGGGTACAAGAAGATCACCATGTCGCGCTACGACTTCCAGGTGGTCGAGGACGGCGGCGTCGAGAAGACGATCGAGAAGCAGTACGACACCGACTACTTCACCGACGCCGCGGTCGACTGGGTCGGCACGGCGCGCGAGCCGTTCTTCGCGATGTGGGCGCCGATGACGCCGCATGGGCCGTTCGTGCCGCCGCCGAAGCACAAGGGCAGCTACGACCGCGTCGACTTCCGCTGGCCGCCGTCGTTCTCGGCCGACGCGGCGGAGGTCACGGGGCTGACGCGCGTCCGTCTGTCGATGATGCGCGGCATCGAGGACGGGCTCGAGCGCCTGATCGCGACCCTCGAGAAGCGCGGCATCCTCGACCGCACCTACATCGTGTTCACCAGCGACCACGGGCTCTTCATGGGCGAGCACGGCTTTCCCGCCGGCAAGGGCGAGCCCTACGAGGAGACGACCCGCGTGCCGCTCTACGTGCGCGGGCCGGGCGTCCCGGTGGGCCGTACCGACGCGCTGGTCAGCAACGCCGACCTCGCGCCCACGTTCGCGGCGATGGCCGGCGCGCCGTATCCGCCCGATCTCGACGGGCGCTCGATCCTGCCCATCCTGAAGGGCGGCGAGCTCGACGAGCCGCGAAACCGCGTGCTGCTCGAGTGGTTCGACCGCTACGGAGGCGTCCTGTGGCAGGGCATCCGGACGAAGGACCGGAAGTTCGTGCGCTACGCCGACGGCACGTGCAAGAGCTTCTCGCTCGCGACCGATCCCTACGAGATGACGAGCGGCCCGTGCGACGACGCCTTCGCGCAGGCGTCCGACGACTTCATCCGCCGCCTCGGCTCGTGCGCCGGTGCTGCGTGCGCGCGGATCGAGAACGAGTGACGCGGGGGGATGCGCGCCGGGATGCGTGCCCGCGTCCGGCTCAGGCCTTCCAGCCCTTCATGATGTGCTCGATCCACCACTGCGGTGCGGCGCCGAGCAGCTTCTGCAGGTCGGGGTAGTCCCACCAGCGCACGATCCTGCCGTCGCGCAGCTCGTGCACCGAGACGAACGGGATCACCACCTTCTCGCCCGACGGCCAGTGCCACTCCTCCTCGTGCTCGGTCATGACGAGGTTGCCCTCGGCGATCATGTGCCGCGGGTGGTGGTAGATGCCGGCCAGCGGCTCGAGTCCGAGGCGCAGCCGGGCGGCGATCTCGGCGGGACCGCGCGCGACGTCGTCGGCGGGCGTCGGTACGTCGGTGTACTCGCCGTCGGCGGCGAAGTAGCGCCCGACGGCGTCGAAGTCGCGCGCGTAGAGGTCGCGCCAGAACTTCTCGATGACCTGCTTGTTGGCTGCCGGATCGCTCACGGACGTCTCTCCCGTCTGCGCGTGAAGGTGACCGGCATGTGGCGCACGCCGGTGTGCTTGTTGCTCCGTGTCCACTCGATCGGGCCCGCGAGATCGATCGCGGCGAAGCGGTCGAGCAGGCCCGCGAACACGAGTCGCATCTCGACGCGCGCGAGGTTCGCGCCGAGACAGAAGTGGTTGCCGTAGCCGAAGGTGAGGTGCGGGTTCGGGTCGCGCAGGATGTCGAAGCGGAACGGATCGGCGAACACGTCCTCGTCGCGATTCGCCGACGCCCACCAGAGCGTGACCTTGTCGCCGGCGCGGATGGTCTGGCCGCGGATCGCGACGTCGCGCGTCGCGGTGCGGCGGTTGTAGGGCGTCGACGACGCCCAGCGCAGGATCTCCTCGACCGCGCGCGGCAGCCGCGTGCGGTCGTCCTGCAGCGCGCGCCACTGCTCGGGGTGCTGCGCGAGCGCTGCGACGCCGGCCGCGATCGAGTTGCGCGTGGTCTCGCTGCCGGCCGCGATCAGCAGGTTGAAGAGCATCTGCAGCTCGAGCTCGCTCGCCGGCTCGCCGGCGTCGTCGGCCGCCGTGCCCGCGGCGTCGCCCGGCAGGCGGCCGTGTACCGCGGCCGAGAGGATGTCCGCGGCGGGGCAGCGACGCTTCGCCGCGAGCAGCTCGCTGCCGTAGCGGAACAGCTCGGCCTGCGCGGCCTGCACCTTGGCGCTCGTCTGCCCGAGCTCGCGGTCGTCGTAGTCGAGCGTCGCGTTCGCCCAGGCGAAGAGCTGGTGGCGGTCCTCCTGCGGGATGCCGAGCAGGCGCGCGATCGCCTGCAGAGGTAGCTCGGCCGCGACGTCGGTGACGAGGTCGCACGCGCCGCGCTCGGCGACCGCGTCGAGGATCGCGTCGGTGCGCTCGCGCAGCTCGCTCTCGATGCGCGCGAGCGCGTGCGGCGACACGCCGCGCGTCACCAGGCGGCGGAAGTGCCGGTGGCGCGGGTCGTCCATCATGTTGAGCAGCACGCCGGCCGCGAAGCCCGAGGGCAGGTCCTCGATCAGCGTGCCGCCGCCCGCGCGCGCGCCGCCGCGGTGCGACGAGAAGGTCGCCGGATCGAGGGCCGCGGCGCTCACGTCGCCGTGGCGGCTCAGCACCCAGAAGCCCTCGCCGCCGGGCGTGTGCGCGGTCGGCGGGTGGAAGTACACCGGCGCCTCGCGGCGCAGCACGGTGAAGACCTCGTGCGGGAACCCGTTTGCGAAGCGATCGAGGTCGGTGAGGTCGAGATCGGCGATCATGCGCTGGAGGGTGGGCCCGGCGGGAAGCCCCGCCGAGCCCACGGGCGGATCACTCGGGGGCCGGCGCGCCTCCACGCCGGAGCATCAGCAGGCACTCCTGTACCTTCTCGACCGGCAGTCCGAGCTTCTCCGCCAGGTGCTTCGGCGACATGCCCTTGTCGGCCACGGCCTTCGCCTGGAAGACCTTGGTGCAGTCGGGACCGCCGGTCCCGTCGCTGGCGGCCTTGGCGGCGGCCGCGGCCTCCGCGTCGGCTGCCGGCGCAGCGCTCTCGTCCGCGCGCGCGACGCCGCTGGTCGTCAGCAGCAAGGCGGCGCCGACCATCAGGATGCTCGACAGGATGCTCGACTTCTTCATGCTCGTCTCCCTCCGCCGGTCCGGGCTCGGGGGGATTCTCCCCGGGAGCCCCGGCGTTGTAGGACGATTCGCCGCGCGTGCCAAACGGCGTGTGCGCGTCCGCGCGGGGCGCGCAGCGCGTCGTTGCGTCAGCGGCAGGCGCGCGCGAGCGCTATCCTCGCGTCGAGACGACGAAGGGAGATCGAGGTTGAGCGAGAAGACCGACACGCCGAAGCTCACCAGCCGGTTCGAGGAGGCGCTCGTCTACGCGGCGCGCGTGCACGGGCGGCAGATCCGCAAGGTCGCCGACGACGAGAAGGGCCGTGTGCCCGAGGTGCCGTACGTCGCGCACCTGCTGGCGGTCGCGAGCCTGGTGCTCGAGCACGGCGGCGGCGAGGACGAGGCGGTCGCGGCGCTGCTGCACGATGCGATCGAGGACGGCGGCGGTCCAGCGCGGCGCGAGGACATCCGCTTCCGCTTCGGCGACGAGGTGGTACGCATCGTCGACGCCTGCTCGGACAGCGAGGGCGAGCCCAAGCCGCCGTGGGAGGAGCGCAAGCGCGCGTACCTCGCGCACCTCGCGGCGACGTCCGATCCGAGCGTGCGTCTGGTGACGTCGTGCGACAAGCTGCACAACGCGCGCGCGGTGCTCGCCGACTACCGCGCCCTCGGTGCTGCGCTGTGGGGCCGCTTCAACGGTGGGCGCGAGGGGACGCTCTGGTACTACCGCGCGATCGCCGACGAGGTCGCGCGCGGCGGACCGCACGCGGTCGCGAGCGAGCTCGGCCGCGCGGTGACCGAGCTCGAAGAGCTGGTCCGCGCGGCCGAGCCAAAGTAGCTCCACCAGGGAGGCAACCGACCGGGAGGCGCCCCCGGGGGTTCAGGCCGTGGCGGTGGCGCCGTTCTGCTGCGCCGCCGGGGCGGTCGCCATGAACTGCATGAGCAGCTGCACCAGCTCGTGCGGCGGCGTCATCTCGGGCTCCTCGACGGAGTCCTTCATGTGCTCGAACTTCAGCAGGTCGAGCTTCTCGTACTCGGCGCGCACGCGCGGCGTGAGCAGTCCGAGCCGGCGCAGATTCGGCACGATCTTCGAGAACATCATCTGCCGGAAGCCGACCATGAACGGCGTCTGCTTCGCCCAGTCGACCCAGATCTTGGTGTCCCAGTCGAGGCGCTCGAAGACGGCCTCCATCAGCAGGCGGTCGCGCAGCAGGTGCGTCGCCTCGATGACGAACTCCTCGCGCTCCCGGAGCTCGGTCGACGACATCTCCTTGGTGTACAGGTCCGACAGCGACAGCACGCCGAACGCGACGTGGCGCGACTCGTCGGCCATGACGCGGCCGATCAGGTCCTGGATGAGCGGCTCGTCGGCCATCTGCATGCGGGTGACGCCGAACGCCGCCAGCGCGAGGCCCTCGACCATGATCTGCATGCCGAGGAAGGTGATGTCCCAGCGCGGGTCGCAGATGATGGTGTCGAGCAGCTGGCGGAGCTGGTCGTTGACGCCGTAGGAGATGCCGAGCTTCTCCGTCAAGTAGCGGTGGTACACCTCGACGTGGCGCGCCTCGTCCGCCACCTGGTTTGCGGCGTAGAACTTCGCCTCCTCCCAGGGCACTCCCTGCACGATCTTCGCGGTCGCGAGCAGCGCGCCCTGCTCGCCGTGCAGGAACTGCGAGAGCATGAACGAGTTCATGTGCAGCTGCATGCGGATGAGCTCGTCGTCCGCGAGCTTGACCGGCGGGCTCATGAGCGTGTTCATCAGGTTCGCGGCGCCGTTGGCGACGCGCTCGCTCATCATCTTCTCGATGTCGACGTCGATCGACCAGTCGAGGTCGTTCGCGTTCCAGGCGAGCTCCTTGCCCTTCTCGTAGAGCGAGAGCAGGTTCTGCTTCTTGAGCTCGTACTGCCAGTCGAGGACGGTCTCGATGGTGGCGCTGAGCGACTCGTAGGCACCGCTCGCGGGGATCGGTAGTGGGTTGTGCTGGCGGTAATCCATCTTTCCCTCCGGCTGGGCCGCTCGAGCGCGACCGTTCAGGGACGGCTCAGCGTCCGGGTCTTCTTGGTCGTGCCGCTCGCGCTCGCGGCGGCGGACGGATCGTCGTCGATGCCGACGTAGGCGACGAACAGGCGCGCGATCTCGCGCTTCAGGTCGTCGAGCGAGAGCATGCGTCCCGCGGCCTCGGTGCCGTCGAGGAGCACGTGCTGGTTCATGAGCGAGAACGCGGCCTGCACGCCGAGGTCGATCGCGAGCACCGGCTCCGGATGGCGGAACGCCGGCGACTTGCCGACCAGCAGCGCCGCGATGCGCTGCGCCGCGCGGTTGCGGAAGCCGACCGCCTCGTCGCGGATTTGCACGTCCTGCGTGGCGCGGAACATGAAGGCCTTGATGAGCGCGCGCCGCGCCTCGGTGACCGTCACCAGCTCGTCGACCGCGGCGGTGACGATGTCGCGCACCGGCGCGCCGGCCCAGCGACGCTCGTCGGCGAGCGCGTCGAGGCGGCTCTGCACCTCGAGGAAGAAGCGCTCCTCGAGCGCGCGCAGGAGCTCGTTCTTGTCGCGGAAGCGAGCGTAGAAGCCGCCCACCGACGAGCCCGCCCGTCGCACCACCTCGGGGATCGACAGCCCCGCCAGCCCCTGCTCCTCGAGCAGCGCTTCGGCCGCGTCGAGCAGCCGGAACAGGGTGCGCTCGCTGCGGGCCTGCTTGGGGCCCGCGACGGTCACCAGGGTCGCGGTGGTGGGGGCTGCGCCGTGCATCTCTCGGGTCGCCGGAATCTGGAAACAGAATCCGATTCGGTTTCTGTACCCGGATGCGCGTGACCGGTCCAGAGGGGCGGCGAGAAAATGTACCGTTCGCTGCCGGGCCCGCACGTCGCGCGAAGCGCCGGCCCGCCCCGGATCCCGTCAACTCGCGAGGGCGCGCGAGGGCGAAGGGGCGAGGGCGGAAGCGGGGTCGCGCAGCGCACGCGCCCGGACGAGGGCCGCGTGGACGTTCGGCAGGATGTTCGCGTCGCCGACCACCTCGTGCAGCTCGGCCCGCTCGAGCAGCTTCGCCGGCTGCCGGCGCGCGCCGCACAGCACCAGGTGGCGCCCCGACGCGCGCAGCCGTACCGCCAGGTCCTCGATCGCGCGCATGCCCGTCGCGTCGAGCGCCGTCATGTTGCGCAGGCGCAGGATCACGACCGGCGGCAGCGTCGGGATCGCGTCGACGATCGGCTGCAGCTTGTCGGTGGCGCCGAACAGGAACGGGCCGTGGATGCGGTAGATCGCCACCCAGGCCGGGATGTCCTTGTCCTGCAGGATGTGCGCGCGTCCGCTCTCGACGTACTCGTCGGTGACGCGCTCGACGGTCGTCGTGTCGGCGACGCGGCGGATGAACAGCAGGGCCGCGAGCACCATGCCGACCTCGACCGCGACGGTGAGGTCCGCGACCACCGTCAAGCTGAAGGTGACCGCCCAGACCGTGACGTCGGTCTTGGTGAGGCGCAGCAGGTCCGGCACCTCGAGCCACTCGCCCATGTTCCAGGCGACCAGGAAGAGGATCGCCGCGAGCACCGTCAGGGGGACGAACTGCGCGAGCGGGGCTGCGACCAGCACGACCAGGAGCAGGGTGGCGGCGTGGATCATCCCCGCGACCGGCGTGCGCGCGCCCGAGCGGATGCTGGTCGCCGTGCGCGCGATGGCGCCCGTCGCCGGCAGGCCGCCGAAGAGCGGCGACACGACGTTCGCGACGCCCTGCGCGATCAGCTCGACGTTCGGCTCGTGTCGGTCGCCCGACATGCGGTCCGCCACCACCGCCGACAGCAGCGACTCGATCGCGCCCAGCAGCGCGATCGTGAGCGCCTCGGGCACGAGCGCGGGCAGCAGCTCGAGGCGCAGGGTCGGCACGTGCAGCTCCGGCAGCCCCATCGGGATGCCGCCGAAGCGGCTGCCGATGGTCTCGACCGGCAAGCCGAAGAGCCACGCCACGAGCGTGCCGCCGAACAGCGCCACCACCGTCGCCGGGATGCGGCGCGTGAAGCGCTGCACGAGGATCAGGGTGGCGAGGGTGGCGCCGCCGAGCAGCACGGTCGCCGGTGCCCACGTGCCGAGCGCGCCCCACAGCGCGTGCATCCGTGCCGCGAACTCGCCCGGCACGTCGGCGAGCGTCAGGCCGAGGAAGTCCTTGAGCTGCGTGCTCGCGATCAGCACCGCGATCCCGTTGGTGAAGCCGAGCACGACCGGGTGCGGGATGAAGCGCACGGTCGAGCCGAGCCGCGACGCGCCGAGCGCGATCAGGATCACGCCCGCCATCATCGTGCAGGTGAAGAGCCCGTCGACGCCGTGTCGTGCGACGATGCCGGCGATCACCACGACGAACGCGCCGGTCGGCCCGCCGATCTGGCAGCGCGAGCCGCCTAGGGCGGAGATCAGGAAGCCGGTGACGATCGCGCAGTAGATGCCGGCCTGCGGCGACAGCCCCGCCGCGATCGCGAATGCCATCGCGAGCGGCAGCGCGACGAGGCCGACCGTCACGCCGGCGATCGCGTCGGCGACGAGCGTGCCACGGTCGTAGCCGGCGAGACACGTCACGGACTTCGGCAGCCACGGGCGAAGCCAGCCCGGGAAGCGCGCGGCGGGGTCGCCGGCCGCCGGCGCGCGCTCCTGTGCCGCGCCGGAGACGCTCACCGCGGCTCCCGGCGGAGCGCGCGCAGCATCGCGGTGGTGTCGGTGAGGCGGTTGTCGAAGATCTTGCGCGCGACGGTGAGCAGCTCGGTCAGCAGCGGGTCGCGCAGCGAGTAGACGACGTTCGGGCCTTCCTTGCGCGCGGTGACGATCTGGCGTCCGCGCAGCACGGCGAGCTGCTGCGAGACCAGCGGCTGCGACGCCTTCAACGCCTGCTGCAGCTCCTGCACGTTGCGCTCGCCCTGGCCGAGTTCCTCGACCAGCCGGATGCGGACGGGATGTCCGAGGGCGCGGAAGAAGTCCGCCTTGAAGGCCTGCAGCTCTCCAATGGTCGACATATGCGAATGTAAATATATCGACATGCAGAGTTTCGCAAGACCGGCGGCGACGCGTCGGCGCGCGCACGCATCACGCCGCTCCGATCCTCGACGGGCGCGCAGGGCGAGGCCTCGTTCGGCGTGGGCGTCGGCGCGCCGCGGGCGCCCGTCAGGCGCGGCGACGAGCCGCGAGCTCCTCGGCGTAGCCGCGCGACAGCGTGCCGAAGGCGCGATCGGTCCAGGTGAGGAAGCCCGCGTAGTTTCCCCGCACCCGGGCGTGGTGGACGTCGTGATGGATCGCGCCGTCGTTGGACGGCAAGAAGTGCGTCGGGCTCCACGGGAAGTCGTAGCCGCAGTGCCCCTCGGCCGCCTCCCACTGCCGGAACGCGATCCAGACCCAGATCGTGACGACGTGCGAGCCGAGCAGCAGCGGTCCGACCAGCGCCAGCGTGCCGGTCAGGCTGTACTCGATCGGGTGCATGTAGTGCCCGGTGATCGCCCACGGCGTGAGGATGCGGTGGTGCCAGCCGTGGATGCGCTTGAACAGCCACGGCACGTGAAGCGTGCGGTGCATCCAGTAGTAGAGGAAGTCGTCCAGGTAGATGAAGAAGAGCACCTGGAGCACGATCACCCAGAGCGGCGGCAGCGGGCCCGCGTGCACGCCCGAAAGGCGCAACAGCGGCCAGGCCGCGACCGCGCCGACGAGCGTCCAGAGGTTGTTGACCAGCCACGTCTTGATCGACGGCCCGACCAGGTCCTGCGCGCGCGGCCGGCGCGTCTGGATCTTGTAGCGCCGCAGGCGCTCGGGATCCTTCGCGGCGAGCCAGGTGAGCGGGGCTGCGAACAGCATGAACGCGAGCATGCTGACGAGCATCGTCGTCACCGGGAAGAGCCAGAACAGCGGCTCGGCGTAGATCTGGAGCAGCGACTCCATCCGCTCGCGCGCTAGCACGCGCCCGGCCGGCGACCAATCACGGCAGGCGTGACGGCCGGCAGCCGGACCGGCGCGCCGCGGGCGACGTCACGGAAGCAGGCCGCGCTCGCGATACCAGGCGGCCGAGTCGGCGATCGACTCGCGGGCCGGGCGCGGGCGGTAGCCGAGCACGCGCTCCGCCGCAGCACTCGACACGCGCACGCGCAGCGTCGACTGCAGCGCCATCTCTTCGCTGAGCAGCGGCGCGCGCCCGCGTGCCGCTGCGATCGCCTCCAGCGTGCGCCCGAGTCCGCGCACCACACGAGCCGGCAGCTCGAAGCGCGGCGCTCGGCCGCCGGAGACCGCGGCGATCGCCGCGAACAGCTCGCGCACGCTCATCGACTCGCCGCCCAGCGCGAAGCGCTCGACGCCGCCGCCGAGCGACGCCAGCGCGGCCGCGAGGTGTGCCTCGGCGACGTCGCGCACGTCGCACACCGTGCGCCAGCCCGCGGGCACTGCCACACCGGTGAGCCCACGCGTGGCGAGGAAGAGCGGCAGCAGGTTGCGCTTCCAGTCGCCCGGTCCGAACACGGCCGTCGGATGCAGGATCACCGCAGCGAGGCCGGCGTCGTGGCCGCGCAGCACCTCCTGCTCGGCGAGCCACTTGGTGTGCGGGTAGACCATCGCCGCGTGCGCCATGCACGCGTAGTCGCACGACTCGTCGATCGTCACCGGCTCGCCGCGCACGTGGTCGAGCGGACGGCCCAGCGTCGCGGCGCTCGAGGTGAAGACGAGCCGCTCGGTTCGTGCCCCGACGCAAGCCTCGACGACGTTGCGCGTGCCGTCGACGTTGGTGCGCAGCGACTCCGCCCAGTTGGTGCGGTACATGCGCACGTCCGCGGCGACGTGGAACACGAAGCGTGCCCCGTCGACGCCGCGGAGGAGTGCGTCGCGATCGCCGAGGTCGCCGCGGACGATCTCGACCCCCGTCGCCGCCTCGGGCGGGCCGGGGAGGGCGTCGCCGCGCAGCAGGACACGCACCCGCGCGCCGCGTGCGCGCAGGGCGCGGACGATCGCGTAGCCGAGGAGCCCGCTCGCGCCGGTGACGAGCACCGGCGCAGCGGAGAACGCGGCGGGCTCGTCGCCGGTCGTGCGTCCGGCGCTCGCGGCGGCCTCGTCGCCCGTCGTGCGTCCGGCGAACGCGGCGGCCTCGTCGCCCGTCGTGCGCCCGGCGAACGCGGCGTCGTCGCTCATCGCGGCCCCCACAGCGCGTCGCGCAGCCCCGAGCCGCGCTCGGTGCGCCGCGCGATCGCCTCCTCGAGCACGGCCCGCGTCGCGTACAGCGTGACCGCCTCGCGCGCGCGCGTGACGGCGGTGTACAGCAGCTCGCGCGTCAGGAGCGGCGACGAGCGGTCGCCGAGCAGGACGGCCACGCGCTCGAACTCCGAGCCCTGGCTCTTGTGCACGGTCATCGCGAACACGGTCTCGTGCGGCGGCAGGCGCGCGGGGGAGAGCAGGCGCGGGCTGCCGTCGGGAGCGAGGAAGAACGCGAGCCGCTTGCCCTCGTGCTCGACGATCGTCCCGACGTCGCCGTTGAAGAGCTGCAGCTGGTAGTCGTTGCGCGTCACCAGGATCGGACGGCCGGCATAGGCGAGGCCGGCGCGCCGGTCGATGCGCTTCTCCTCGACCAGCATCGCCTCGATCGCCGCGTTCACCGCGCCGACGCCGTGCGGACCGTGGCGGTGCGCGCACAGGATGCGGGCGCGATCGAGCGCTCCCAGGCGCGCCAGACCGTCGGGCTCGTCGAGGTACGCGCTGTAGTCTGCGAGCGCCGCAGCGCGCAGCTCCGGTACCAGGGCCGTGTCGGCAGCTGGCTCGACGCGCGTCACGTCGGACAGCGCCGCGTCGTCGAGGATGGCGAGCGCCCGTGCGGCGTCGCCGGCGTTGATCGCGCGCGCCAGCGCCTCGATGCCGCTGCCGGGCCGGTAGCGGTAGCTGCGCGTCAGCTCGACGATCGACGCCGCCAGCGGGTCGTCCGCGGCGGGAGCGCTGCTCGGGCCGCACAGCTCCGCGAGCACGGCACCCGCCTCGACCGACGCGAGCTGGTCCTTGTCGCCGAGCAGGATCAGGCGCGCCGACTCCGGCACCGCGGCGACCAGGCGCGTCATCAGCGCGAGGTCGACCATCGACGCCTCGTCCACCAGCACGACGTCGGCGCGCAGCGGGTGCGTCGCGTGGTGGCGGAAGCGCGTGCTGCTGCCGCCGATCGACCCGAGCGCGCGGTGGATCGTCGACGCCTCCTCCGGGATCGCGGCGCGGACCTCCTCGCTGCAGGAGAGCGAGCGCTTCGCCCGCCCGATCGCCTCGGTGAGCCGCATCGCCGCCTTGCCGGTGGGCGCGACCAGCGCCACGCGCAGCGGCGCGCCCCCCTCGCGGGCGCGCTGCTCCGCGAGGAGGGCAAGGATCTTCACCACGGTGGACGTCTTGCCGGTGCCGGGGCCGCCGCTGATCACGCACAGACGGCGCGTCGCCGCGGTGCGTGCGGCGACGCGCTGCATGTCCGGCGCGTCGTCCGCAGCGGGTGGGGACGGCGGTGCGGTCAGATCGAGCGTGAGCTGTCCCGGGCTCGCCCGTCGCGTCTTCGTCGCAGGTGGTGGCGGAGACGCGGGCGACGGCGCGACCGGTGGCGCAAAGAGGCGGCCGAGGGCTTGGTCGAGGATCGCGTCGTCGAGCGCCTGCGCGTCCTGCTCGGCGCGCGCGCGGAGCGCGGCGGCGAGGCTCTGCTCGTGCTCGAAGTAGCGGCGCAGGTAGAGCCGTCCGGCGGCGTCGAGCACCAGCGGCCGGCGCTCGGGACCGCCGCGCGGCCCGTCGACGAGCGGGCTCGAGCGCAGCTCGGCGAGCCAGGCGGAGGTGACGGGCAGGACGAGGTTCGGCACGGGCACGCCCTCGTCGCCGACGAGGAGCGGGTGCCGGCCGAGCGCGGGCAGGTCGATGCACACGTGCCCGAGGCTCACCTGGCGCGCCGCGAGCGCCGCCGCGAGCAGCACGGCCGGCCGCTCGTCGCCGGCGAGACGACAGAGGACGCGCGCGCAGTGCTCGTCGAGCGCCGCGAGCGCGCCCGCCTCGCGGAGCTGCTGCAGGGTCGTCATCGCGCGGCCTCGCTGCCCGCCGGGCCGACGAGCGCGGACAGGTCGGCGAGGATCGCCTCGCTCGGACGCGTGAAGAAGACGCCGCAGCCGTCCGGATGACGGCGCGCCATGCCGCGCAGGAAGAGGTAGGCGACACCGCCGAAGTGGCGCGCCGGGTCGAAGCCCGGCAGGCGCAGCGTCAGGTAGCGCTGCACGGCCAGCGCGTAGAGGTGGTACTGCAGGTGGTAGTGGTGCTGCGACATCGCGACGCGCAGCCGCGCCGGTGCGTAGCTCGCCGCCGTCGCTCCGAGGAAGTTCGACTTGTAATCGACCACGTACCAGCGCCCGTCGTGCTCGAAGACCAGGTCGATGAAGCCGCCCAGATAGCCCTCGAGCGCGTCGAAGCGGAGCCGGCGGACGCGCTCCGGGTAGTCGGCGGTGCGCTCCGTGCACGGATGCCGCTCGAAGCAGCGCGCCAGGCTCTCCACCGAGAAGCCGGCGCGCACGCCGAACAGGAACTGCAGCTCGTTGAAGCGTCGTGCGGGCGCCACGTCGGCCAGGCGGAAGGTGCGGCCGCCGGCGACGATCGGCGTCGCGAGCATCTCGTCGAGCGCGTACGCGACCGGTGCCTCCCAGCGCGACTCGAAACCGTACTCGCCGACCGCGTCGTGCACCCGCGCGTCGAGCTCCGCGCGATCGGGGCGCTGGAAGTCGATCCGCTCGAGGATCGCGTGCAGCAGCTCGCCGGTGCGGGCGCCCTTCGGCAGGTCGTGCAGGACGATGCGCTCGGGCGCGGCCGTCGCCGACCCGTCCGCCGGCGCGTCCTCGGTGGCGGTCGCGTCGTGGTCGAGACCTTCCTCCGCCTGGTGGCTGGTACGCCCACCGGACGCGGCGAGCCCCGAGAAGCTCGACACGCGCCAGTGCAGGTCGAGCCGCCGCTGCTGCGCGAGCGGCGCGCGCAGCGGCGCGACCTGCTCCTCGCCCGGCAGCGGCGGAGCGCACGGTGCGGGGATGGTCGCGTGGCGGAGCGCGATCGTGCCGTCCGACTCCGCCGCCAGCGCCCGTAAATCCGCCAGGCGCGCCTCGCGGTCGAGCTGCTCGACGAACGACTGCGTCGCCTGCACGCCGTCGGGACCCGGCGCTCCGGCCGCGGGGCCGTGCAGCAGGTAGCCGAGCGGCGTTCGGTGGTCGCCGTTGACGTGGCTCCAGACGAGCGTGCAGCGGTGGCGTGCGCGCGTCACGGCGACGTAGAGCAAGCGCAGGCTCTCGGCGAAGGTCTCGACGCTCGCGCGCTCGACGTTCGTCGTCAGCTCCGTGGAGCCGAAGTCGAGGCGCAGCGCACCGTCCGAGGGATCGTGGAAGCGCACCCAGCGCTTGTCGTCGGGGTGCAGATCCATCCCCTCCCACGTGTAGGGGCAGTAGACGACACCGTACTCGAGACCCTTGCTGCGGTGGATCGTGACCAGCTGCACCGCACGATCGTCGCTCTCGAGCCGCACCTGCGCCGCCTCGCTCGCGAGATCCGCGCTCGCGGCGGGGTCGTCGCGCATCAGCGCGAGCCAGTCGACCAGCGCCAGCGGGCCGCGGTGCGCCTCGCGCGACGCCGACTGGAGCAGCTCCGCGACGTGCAGGACGTTCGTCAACCGCCGCTCGCCGTCGTCGAGCGCGAGCAGGCGCGCCTGCGTGCCGCAGTCCTCGAGCAGCCGCTGGAAGGCCGCCATGAAGCCGTGGTCGATCCACAGATCGAGCCAGCGGCGGAAGCGCGCGGCCCAGTCGTCCCAGTCGTTCTCGTCGTCGTGCAGGCGCGCGATCTCGGCCGCGTCGGGTCCGACGAGGCGCGTCGCGAGCGCCGCGCGCAGCAGGTGCGGGTCGCTCGGCTCGGCGACCGCGCGCAGCACGCGCTCGATCTCCTCCGCCTCGGGCGAGGCGAACACGCTGTCGTCGCCCTGGCGGACGCTCGCCACGCCGACCTTGCGCAGCGCCTCCTGCACGTCCACCGCCTGCTGGTTCGTCCGGCACAGCACGGCGACGTCGCCGGCGTGCAGCGCCCGCTCGCCGAGCATCGGGCGCGCAGCGAGCAGGCGAACGATGTCGGCCGCGATCAAGGTCGGGACGTGCCGGCGCGGGCGCTCCTTGGTGAGCGATCCGCATCCCGCGGCGTCGTCGATCCACAGGATCTCGAGCGGCGGACCCGAGACTGCGTCGCCGGTGAGCGTCGCGTCGGCCTGCGCCGCGCCGACCTCGGTGAACGGGATCGCGTCGAACACGAACGGATCGCGCACGCGCTTGAAGAGCGTGTTCACGCCGCGCACCAGCGCTGCCGCGGAGCGGTGGTTGGTGGCGAGCGTGTAGGCGGCATCGTCGCCGGCGCTCTGCTTCGCGTCGATGTACGTGAACACGTCCGCGCCCCGGAACGCGTAGATCGCCTGCTTCGGGTCGCCGATCAGGAAGAGCGGCGCATCGGTGCCCTGGTACACCGTGCGGAAGATCGCGTACTGCACGGGGTCGGTGTCCTGGAACTCGTCGATCAGTGCGACGCGGAAGCGAGCACGGATCTGCGACGCGAGCGCGTCGCCGCCGCTGCCGGCGAGCGCGTCGCGCAGGCGGTAGAGCAGGTCGTCGAACGACTGCGTGTTCGCCGCCTCGTGCCGCCGCGCGACCTCGACGCGCACCTCGTGCACGAGCTTCGCCTGCAGCGCGAGCGTCCAGTCCTTGCACGCAGCGTCGATCGCCTGCTCGGCGGCGCGCATGCGCTCGCAGAGCGCGAAGAACGGATGCGACGGCGTGATCTCGCGCACCCGCGTCCCGGCGCGCAGCGATGCCGCGGTGAAGCGCTCGAGCGGGGCGAAGCGGATCGGCGCGTCGGTCGGGCGCTGCGCGAGAAAGTCGCCCATCGCGTCGCACCAGGACGCGACCTTGTCGGCGGTGTAGGCGCCCTTCATCGACGGCGAGGAGAGCAGGTCCTGCACCTCGGCGGCGCAGGCCGGCCACGCCGCGGCCGCGGCGGCGTGCGCCGCGCACCATTCGGCGACGACCTGCTCGACGGCGGCCGCGTCGAGCGGCGGCACGTCGTCGGGCAGCACCGGCATGTCGCGGCTCGCGAGCACCTTGCGCGCGAGCTTCTCGAGCAGCTGCGGCGAGCACTCCTTCTGCAGGTGCGGCACCAGCGCCGCCGGGGCGGCGTGCAGCGTGCGCACCCAGAAGTCCTGCACCACCTCGCTGCACAGCGGACGCTCGTCGGTCACCAGCTCGGCGTCGAACGGGACGCCGCTCTCGAACGCGTTCTCGAGCAGGATCCGCTGGCAGAAGCCGTGGATGGTGAAGATCGCGGCCTCGTCGAAGTCGCGCAGCGCGGCCGCGAGGAGGCGTCGCGACTGGTCCAGGGTGCCGTCCCGGCGCGCGCGCGCGACGAGCGTCGCGAGCAGGTCGGCGCCCGCGCGCGGCGCGGACGGCTCCGCGGCGTGCGCGTTCTCGCGCTCCGCCTGCTCGAAGGCCGCGACCGCCTCGCGCAGCCGGCGTCGCACGCGGTCGCGCAGCTCGGCGGTGGCCGCGTTGGTGTAGGTGACGACGAGGATCTGCCCGACCGGGAGCTGCTTTTCGAGCAGCAGCCGCAGGTAGAGTGCGGCGAGCGTCCACGTCTTGCCGGTGCCCGCGCTCGCCTCGACCAGCACGGTCCCGTCGAGCGGCACGGCGAGCGGATCGAGCGCCTTCACGGTCGCGCCTCGCGGTGGAGAACGAGCGGTTCGAAGACCGCGCGCGCGAGCTCCGCGAAGCGCTCGCCGGCGGCCGGGTCGTCCTCGCTGCCGAGCGGGTTGCTGCCGGAGAACGCGAGCCGGACGTAGACGTCCTCGAGCTCGCCGAACGCGGCGTAGCTGCCGTTGTACTCGCGGCGCGCGGCTTCCAGCGCCTTGTCGTGCGTGCCGCCCTTCCGCCGCAGCCCCTCGACGTAGCGGCGCGACGCGCGCTCGAAGAGCGGCAGCGGCTCGCACTGCCCGGCCTCGTGGAGGCCGAGGAGCGTCGCGAGCAGCGCCTGCGGCTCGTCGACCGGTCGGAACGTCACCTGGATCTCGCTGCTGTTCTTGACGGCGCGGCCGACCAGGGTCGCGCGACGCGGCACGTCGCCACCGGCGACGCAGCACAGGACGAGGTGGCGGATCCAGGCGCCGATCTCGCTCCGCCCCTGCAGGCGCGAGAACTGCACCCGCACGTGGCCGTGCTCGGGGTAGACGTCCTCGATCAGCCCGTGCAGGCGGAAGCGTCCGAGCTCGAGCGCGACCGGGACGTCGGCGAGCCGCGGTCGCGCGCGCACCTCGCGGCCGCGACTCGCGATCGCCTCCGCCTCGGGCGCGATCTCCTCGAAGGTGCAGCGGCCGGGCGTACCCGGCGGCAGCGTGCCGCGCGCGCGCAGCACGGCGAACACGTCGGCAGCGCCGGCGGGTGCTGCCGAGAGGATCGCGTCGCCGACACCCCAGCGCTCGAGGTTGTCGAGCAGGAGCGGCTCGCGATTGACGATCGGCTCCGCGTCCTGTCCGAGCGTGAGCAGCAGGCGGCGCTGCAGGAACGCGCGCGCCGGGCGCTCGATGAAGCGGATCAGCTCGTCGACGTCCACCTCGAGCGTCGCGCCCGGCTCGTCGGAGCGCGCGGGCGACAGCGGGGCCGCGACGAACGGCGGCGCCGGACGGCGCGGCAGGTGCAATGCCTGCGCGCCGGCGAGGTAGGAGCTCGCGTAGCTGAAGAGGTGGGGATCATCGCCGAAGTAGCGCGTGCTGAACGGCTGCAGCGGATGCCGCAAGACGAGCCGCTCGCGGATGCGACGCTGCGCGTGCTCCGAGGGCAGCTCGCCGTCGCGCGGTGCTGTGGCGCCCGAGCCGTCGTCCGGCACGACGAACGACTCGCCGAGCGCGTCGAGCAGCTCGCTCACCACCACCGACGGCGGCAGCTCGGCGTTGTCACGGATGCTCTGCCCGACGTGCGTGATCAGCAGCCGGTCGCGCGCCGACAGCAGCGCCTCGAGGAAGAGATAGCGGTCGTCCTCGCGCGCCGAGCGGTCGCCGCGCCGCGGCCGCCGCGCGACCAGGTCGAAGCCGAGCGCGCGCCGGATGCGCGGGAAGGCGTCGCCGTTCATGCCGATCAGGCACACGACGCGGAACGGGATCGCGCGCATCGGCACCATCTCGCAGAACGTGACGCCGCCCGAGAGGAAGCCGCGCGCGGTCGGCGCGCGCGTCAGCTCCTCGAGCACCAGCGGGCGCACGGCGTCGAGCGGCAGCTCCGCGCGGAAGCCGCCGTCGCTCGCTCGCTTGGCGAGGCGCGCCAGCGCCTTCCGTACCTCGTTGTGCTGGTCTGCCGTGAGGTCGCTCGACGCGACCATCGCGGCCAGAAGCTTGCCCAGCGCCTCGCGCCAGGCGTCGAGGTCGCGCGGTGCCGCCAGCGCCTCCCGGAACCCGAACAGCGTCGAGCACAGCTCGGCGAGCTTGCCGAGCAGCGCGGCGACGCTGCCCTCGACGTCGTCGTACGGCAGCGTGCCGCCGAACAGGTCGCGCTCGTTGCCCGGCATGGCGAAGCCGAGCAGCAGGCGGTCGAGCCCGAAGCGCCAGGTGTTCTCGTGGAACGGCGGCTGGCCCGTTGCCGCGCGGTGCGCGGCGTCGATGCCCCAGCGCACCCCGGCCTTGCCCACCCAGCTGCGCAGCAGGTCGACGTCCTCGGCCTCGATGCCGAAGCGGCTGCGCACCGCGGCGATGCGCAGCAGGTCGAGCACGTCGGTCGCCGTCATGCGTCCGTCGACCACCTCCAGCAGGCGCGAGAAGGCGTCGACGATCTCGTCGGTCGCGCGCACGCCGCGGTCGGCGATGCGGTACGGCACGCGCGGCCGCGTGCCGCCCTCGCCGAACACCGCCTCGATCAGCGGTGCGTAGGTATCGATCGCGGGCGTCATCACCACGACGTCGCGCGGCTCGAGATCGGGGATCTCGTCGAGCAGCCGCACGAGCTGGTCGTGCAGCACCTCCACCTCGCGCATCGGCGAGTGGCACGAGTGGATCGCGATCGTTCGGTCGTCGGGGTCGAGGGGCAGCGAACGCACACGCTCGTGCCCGTCTGCCGCGACGTCGTGGCGGCGCTGGCGCAGGTGCAGGACGTCGGACTGGAGCGTCCCGAGAAGCGTGCCGGGGCGCGGATCGACGTAGAGGTCGGCGTCGCTCTCGACGTAGTCGCCGCCGCCTTCGAGCACGGCCTGGAAGTCGCGGCCGAGGCGTCCGAGCGAGGCGAGCAACGGGTTGCCCTCGGTGAGGTGCAGCTCCTCCTCGGTCGGCTCGTGGCCGTCGCGCGAGCGGCGCGTCACCTCGCGCAGCTGCTCGCGGTTCGAGCGGATCTCCGCCCAGTACTCGCTCGACGGGCTCAGCAGCAGCAGGTGCACCTCGACGACGCGCGACAGCGCGAACAGCACCCGCACGTAGAGCGGCGGCAACGTCGACAGTCCGAACAGGGTGACTCGCCGCGGGAAGCCGTCGAGGCGGTCGAGCGACGCGAGGGCGCGCGCGAAGCGCGCCTCGCGCGCGGCGAGGTGGTCCTTGCCGAGCCGCTCGACCACCGCGTGCCAGAGGAGCGGCTGCCAGTCGTCGCCGGGTCGCTCCTGCCAGGACAGGACCAGCTCGGGGCGATAGACGACGTACTGGTCGAAGGTCGTCGCGATGCGCTGCGCGAGCTGCAGCAGGCGCACGCCGTGCGCGTCGTCGGCGAGGTAGGTGCGGATCGACTCGAAGGCGGGGCGGTCGAGGAAGCCCGGCAGCAGGTCGGCGATCGCCCAGGTGAGCGTCTCGGGCTGGTAGCGGGCGCCTACGTCCTCCTTCTCGCCCGTCGCCGCGGCGAACGCGCGCTCGACGAGCTTGCGCGGGAACGGAAAGTCGGGATTCGCCCACACCCCGAGCCGGCTCGCGAGCTGCATCGCGAGCCAGCGCTCCATGCCGCGCCCCTGGACCACGATGCACTCCTGGTCGAAGGGGCTCGCGAGCGGATTGCGGACGACGTCGCACAGGATGTCGACGAGCTGCTCGGTGCGGTTGCTGCGGTGGACGTACACGGGCGTCGTTTCCAGAATCGGGGAGCGTCGACCTAGCACGACCGCCGCGGGCGGTCACCCGTCGCGGCCTCGAACCGACGCAACCCGTGTCGAGGACTGTGCGTTGAGAGTAGCGCAGCGGGGCGACAGCCGCTGTCCGCCGGGTGCGCGTCACGGCGGCGCATGCCACGGCGCGACGCCACGTCCGCCCGCGCCGTGCGTCGCTCAGCCGACCGGGACCGGTACCACCTTCCGTCCTGCCAGCTCGCTCCCCGGATCGAGGCACAGGAGCCGCACGCGCCCGGTCGCGATCACGCGTCCCTGCTCGTCGCGCGCGACGGCCTCCCACACCTGTGTGCGCCGACCGCGGGTGATCGGCGTCGCCACCACGCGCACCTTGCCGCCGCGCACCGCGCGCACGAAGCTGGTGTGATTCTCGAGCCCGACGACGCTCTGCCCGCGCGGCATCGCGTCCATCGCGGCCCCGGTCGAGCACACCGTCTCGAACACCGCGCAGTGCACGCCGCCGTGAACGATGCCGTACGGCTGCAGGTGCCGCTCCTCGATCACGTACTCGACCACCACCTCGTCACGCGTCGCGGTGATCATGTCGAAGCCCATGAAACCGTCGAACCCGGGCATGCGACGGGGGGAATGGCCGGAGGTGCCACCGTGCTCTGCGCTGCTCATCCGCCGCACGCTACCGATCCCGCCCCGTCGACGCGACCGCCCGCGCGGCGCCGCCGAGACCGGGCGACGCGCCCGGCGTGCGCGCGAACGCTGGTTCAGAAGTCGGCTCGGGGCGGGACGCGGTGTGCGGACCGCAGCGAACGCCGCGCAGCGCCGCCGAGACACGGCGACGCGCCCGGCGTGCGCGCGAACGCTGGTTCAGAAGTCGGCTCGGGGCGGGACGCGGTGTGCGGACCGCAGCGAACGCCGCGCAGCGCCGCCGAGACACGGCGAAGCGCAGCTTCGCCGATGTCGAGGCTGAGCGGCGGGCCGCACACCGCGTCCCGCCCCGCGCCCCGCGCACGGCCGCCCCGCGCACGGCCGCCCCGCGCACGCGAACGCTCACTGCACCGTGGCGCAGGTCTCGCCCGGGCAGCGGTTCACCTCGACGGTGACGTGGCTCAGATCCGCGAGGCCGTCGAGCAGCGACTTGTAGTGGTCGGGCGGCAGCGGGTCGTGCGTCACCAGGCTGATGATGCCGTAGAGCTGCTGCGGTCCGACGCGCCACAGGTGCAGGTCGACGACGCGGTTGTCGGCGTGCGCCTCGATGCAGGACCGCAGCCGCTCCGCGAGCTCGGGCTCGACGTCGCCGTCGAGCAGCACGCGCGAGGTGTCGCGCACGAGCCCCCACGACCAGCGCGCGATGATGCAGGCGCCGACGACGCCCATCAGCGGGTCCATCCACACCCAGCCGAGGTACTTGCCGGTGAGCAGCGCCGCGATCGCAAACACGGAGGTGAGCGCGTCGGCGACGACGTGCATGTACGCGGCGCGCAGGTTGTGGTCGTGGTGGACCGCACGCTGCGGCGACGCGCCGGCCTCGCAGCCTTCGTCCGCATGGGCGTGCTCGTGCTCGTGCGGCACGTCGAGCATCCAGGCCGACAGCAGGTTCACCGCGAGGCCGATGCAGGCGACCAGGATCGCGTCGTCGAAGTCGATCGCGAGCGGCTGCGCGAAGCGGCCGAGCGACTCCCAGGCGATCAGCACCGCGATCACCCCGAGCACCACCGCGCTCGTGAAGCCGCCCAGGACGCCGACCTTCCACGTCCCGAACGAGTAGCGCGCGTTGCTCGCGTGGCGCCGCGCGTAAGCGTAGGCGAAGGCGCTGATGCCGAGCGCCGAGACGTGGCTCGCCATGTGCCAGCCGTCGGCGAGCAGCGCCATCGAGCCGAGCGTCGTACCGGCGACGATCTCGACGACCATCATCACCGCCGTGAGGGCGATCACCCGCCAGGTGTTGCGCTCCGCCTGGCTGTGCTGCCCGGTCAGGTAGTTGTGGTCGTGCTCCCACTCGCGGAGCCGCTCGTGCTCGTGCATCGTACCGGGATTGTCGGTCGCAGACCGCCAGAGTCAAGGCGCGGAGCGATGCGCCGGGCTCGCGCCGTCAGAGCTGGAGCAGGATCCCGTCCGCGGGCACGCCCGTGGCGCGTGCGATGGCGAGCGCGTAGAGCTCGACCTGGCGGACGTAGTCCTCGAGCCGGCGGCCGAGCTGCACGTCGGTCTTGAAGTCGACCACCGTCCACGGGCCGTCGTCGGCGTCGCGGAAGGCGGCGTCGACCACGCCTTCGACCAGCACGCCGTCGAGCACGATGGACACCGGGGTCTCGCGCCGGCAGCGGCCGCGCGCGGCGGCCGCTGCCGCGCGCCGCAGGACGGGGTGGGCCAGGGCGGTCACGACGAGATCCGCGGCAGCGTCGCGCTCGGGCCCGGTGGCCTCGAGGATCCGCGCGTGCAGGCGCGCGTCGGCCGCGACCCGATCGGCGCTGGCGTCGAGCGGGACGGACGCGAGCACCGCGTGCACCAGCGCGCCGAAGCGCGCGCCGTGCGGCCGGGCGCCGTCCGCGCGCGCGAGCCGCTCGATCGCGACGGACGGCACGGTCTCCTCGCGGCCGAGGTCGAGGGCGCGCGCGTCCTCGCTGCTGGGCGTGACCACGCGGTAGGCGGGCGTCGCGGCCATGCTGCGGATCTCGTCGCGATGCTCGAGCCAGCGGCGGTGCGCGGCGATGCTCTCGCCGGCGCGCGTCCCGCCGTCGTCGGCGGCGAGCAGGCGCTGCTGGCGCAGGCCGATGGTCTCCTGCGCGCCCAGCTCGAGCTGCGACGGGTCCCACCACACCACGCGATGCTCGCCGGCCTCGGGACGGTGCACGCCCGGCACCACCGGCTCGCGGTCGAGCTTCGCCTCCGGCGGGCGACCGACGACCGTGTCGCGACCGAACTTCGGACAGCCGCTCGCCTCGCGCGCCTCGGGGAAGGCCGCAGCCTCGGGCGCCGGGTGCACGGACGGCTGGAGCGCGGAGAGCCAGCCCTCCTGCCGTCCGTCCCCGAGCACCGGAACGACCAGCAGGTCGCGCGCGCGCGTCGCCGCGACGTAGAGCAGGCGCGTCGCCTCGTCGCGCTCGCGCTCCATCTCGAGCGCCGCGTTCTCGACCAGCTCCTGCGGCGAGCAGCGCACGATGCGCTGCGCGCAGAGACCGCGTGCCGGGTCGACGTGGCGCTGCGCCTCCTCGGGCGTCTCCTTCGCCGTCATGTCGGCGAGGATCACCACCGGGAACTCGAGGCCCTTCGCGCGGTGCACGGTCATGATGCGGACGCCCTCGGTGCCCTCCTCGAAGATAGGCGCCTCGCGCGTCTCGCCGGTGACGGCGTCGTCCTCGAGCCGCTGCACGAAGGCGCGAAACGAGGTCGTCGCGCGGCGCTCGGCGCGGCGTGCCAGGTCGAGCAGGCGCGCGACGTTGGCGAGCGCCTGCTCGCCGCTCGGCCAGATCGCGAACGCGGCGTGCGCCCGGGTCGCGGCGAGGAGCCGCGCGAGCGTGTCGGCGATCGCGCGCCGGTTGCGGCCGCGGTGCAGGTCGCGCAGCACCGCCATCGCGTCGGCGACCTCGAGCACCGGCGGTGGCGCGTCCTCCGGCACCTTGCGGAACGGGTGCAGGCTGCCGACGCGCTCGCGGAACGCGAGCAAGGCCGCGTCCGGCAGCGCGAACAGCGGACCCTTGAGCGTCGCCACCACGAGCAGCTCGTCGTCGGGGCGCTCGATCGCGCCGAGCGCGTTGCGCAGCGCCTCGATCTCCTCGCGCTGGTGGAAGGAGCCGCCGCCGACCAGCAGGTGGGCGAGCCCGCGCGCCTCGAGCGCGCGCGCGTACGGGCGCGTCACGTCGCGGTCGAACGAGCGGAACCGCCGGAAGAGGACGCACACGTGGCGCGGTGCGATCGGCACCCGGGCGCCGCCTCCGTCGCGCTCGGTCACCGTCCAGCCGCTCTTGCGCACGAGCCAGTCGGCAAACGCGGCGACGGCGTCGGGCAGCGACTCGTCGATGCGGAAGTCGACGATGCTGCCATAGCTGCCGTAGGGCTGCGGCACCGGCAGCGCCACGATCGCCGGCTGCGACGGGTGCGAGGCGCGGTGCGGCTCGAGCGGTACGTACGACGCCTGGCTCGGGGTGTCGCCGCGCATGCGCGGCGCGAACGCCGCGTTGACCAGGGCGTGCAGCTCGGGAACGGCGCGGAAGCTGACCGTCAGGTGGACGAGCGCTGCGCCCGCGGCGAGCAGACGTTGCTTGACGGACTCGTAGAGCGCCACGTCCGCGCGCCGGAAGCGGTAGATCGACTGCTTCGGGTCGCCGACCAGGAAGAGCTTGCCCGGCACCGGCCGCGCCGCGAGCCAGTCGGCGCAGGCCGGATCGGCGCAGGCGAGCAGCAGCAGGATCTCGGCCTGCAGCGGGTCGGTGTCCTGGAACTCGTCGACGAAGAGGTGCGTGAAGCGGCGCTGCAGGTCGGTGCGCACCGCGGGGTCGTCGCGGACGAGGTTCCGGGCGCGCACCAGCAGGTCGAGGAAGTCGAGGCAGCCGGAGCGCTGCTTCAGGTCCTCGTACGCTCCGACCACCTCCCACAGCGCGTCGCGCAGCAGCGGGGCGAGGTTCGCGCCCGACGCGGTCACGAAGGCCGCGAGGCGCTCCTTCAGGGCGTCGCGCCGCGCGAGCAGATCGTCCTTGGGGAACGCGGCGGGAGCGCGCCGGAAGCCGCGCCAGCGCCACGCGTTGCGGTGGCGTTCGAGCTCGCGCAGTCCTGCCTCGAGCCCGTCGTGATCGCGCGCCTGGTGCTTCTCGCGCCGCTCGACGTCGCGCACGAAGGCCGCGAGCTCGCGCAGCGCCTTGACGAAGTAGTCCTCGGCGTCGCCCGCGTCGGCCCAGCGGGCGAGGTCCGCGAGCTCGGCGACCAGCGCGTCGATCTCTGCGTCGCGCGCGAGCGCGCGGTGCCGCCAGGGGGTTGCGAAGTCGCGGTGCTCGACGAGGCTCCACGCCGCCGCGCGCAGCATGTTGCGCGCGCTGCCGCCGGCCTTCGTCCGCCAGCGCAGCACGCGGCGCACCCCCTCGGCTGGATCGGCGAGCTGGCGTTCGAACCAGCGGTCGAAGGCGCGTCCGAAGAGCTCGCCCGCGACGTCGTCGGGGGCCACCTCGAATAGCGGGTCGATGCCTGCCTCGACCGGGTGCTCGCGCAGCAGGTCGGCGCAGAACGAGTGGATCGTCCCGATGCGCGCCTGCTCGAGGTGGGGCAGCGCGCTCGTCAGGTGCGCGCGCTCCTCGGCCGGGAGGGTCTCGTCCTGACGCGCGCTCTCGATCGCGCCGCGCAGCCGCAGCTTGAGCTCGCCCGCCGCGGCCTCGGTGAAGGTCAGCGCGACGATGCGGTCGAGCGCGGCGCGGCCGGTCGCGATCAGTCGTACCATGCGCGTGACCAGCGCGGTGGTCTTGCCGGTGCCTGCGGCGGCCTCGACCACGAGCGTCGCGTCGAGGTCGCCGGCGATGCGGTCGCGGGCTTCGGCGTCGGCGAGAGGGCGGGGCGTCGTCACCGCTGCTCCCGGAGCTTCGCGAGCGGGGCGAGGCGCTCGCGGCTCTTGCGCCCGGTGCGCAGCGCCTCGTGCGGACCGCAGATCGGACGGTAGTCGCACCAGCGACAGGCGCCGCTCTTCGGCGCCGCGGGCAGGAAGCCGTCCGCGAGAGCGCCGCCGATCGTGCTCGCGACGGCCGACGCCGCGTCGCGCGCGCGGTCGTCGAGCGGCACCACCACCTCGGCGTAGCCGCCGTCCGCGGTGCAGTAGTAGAGGCGCCCCGACTCGACCGTGGCGCGAAGCAGCTCCTCGGCCGCGAGCGCGTAGAGCACGGGCTGCAGGATCTCGCCGCCGCCGATCACCAGACCCGCCGCCGCGCGCGCCTTGCCGGTCTTGTGGTCGGTGACGCGCAGCACGCCGCCCGGATCGCGCTCGACGAGGTCGATCGAGCCGCGCAGCGAGATGCCGACGGGCAGCGCCACCGGATCCTCGACGCTCGCCGGGTCCTCGAACGCGCGGTCGCGGTCGGCGAGCCCGAACGAGAGCTCGAAGCGGTCGGGCACGAAGCGCGGCGGCGCCTCCGCGCCGCGCCGCAGCCACTCGTGCAGGTCGGCCCGCATCCCGGCGACGGTATCGTCCCAGACGCGCGGGATCGCCGGCGCGAGCTCCTCGCGCTTCTGCTCAGCCTGCGCTTCGAGCTGTGTGTCGGCGATCGCGAGAGCACGCGGCAGCGACTCCTCCGTCACCGGCAGCAGGCCTTCGGCGCGCAGCGCCGACAGGACGCCGAACTGCACGTCGTGGAACAGCCCGCCGCGCGTCAGCGCGTCCATGTGCTCGATCGCCGCCGGCTCCTCGCGCGGCGCGAGGCGCAGCAGCGCCTGCAGGAAGAAGCGGTACGGACAGGCGGCGTAGTGCTGCAGCGCCGTCGCCGAGAACGAGCGCGCCGCGAGCTGGTGGCGCGCGAGCGCCGCGCGCCCGGTCTCGTCGGGGTCGACGAGGCCGTCGGGGGGAAACCAGCCGGACTTCCAGCGGCGACCTCGTGCGCGCAGCGCGCGCGCGAGGTGGACGTTGGTGCCGAGCAGGTAGTGCGCCGCACCCTGGGCGGCGCGCTCGTCGACGTCGACCAGCGGCGCGAGCAACGCGAGGTCGTACTCGGCGTCGTCGATCGCGTCGTCGGGACGCGACGGCGCCGGCCAGCCGAGGCGCGCCGGCGACACCGCCGCGGTGCGCTTCGCGAGCTCCTCGAAGCCCGGCAGCACGCCCTCCGTCGCGCGCAGCACCTCGAGCAGATAGAACGACGGCACGCGCGCGCGCGCCTGCTCCACGTCGACGCGCGGGTACGACAGGTGGAGGCGCTGCTCGGCCGCACCGACCGCCAGGCGCAGCGCGAGACGCTCCTGCTCGCCGCGCTGCTCCTGGGTCGCGAGCCAGCCGCCGTCGAGAAGCGCGCGGCCGGCGTCGGGCAGCAGCGGATCCTCGACGAGCTTCCGCGGGAACAGACGCTCGGCGAGACCCGGCACGAAGACGACCTCGAACGACAGGCCGCGCGCGGCGTCGGTCGGCGCGACGAACACCGCGCCGTAGCGGCGGGGCGCCGGCGGCACCGGCAGGTCGCGCAGCCGGCGCGCGAGCACCAGGCGCACCTCGTCGAGCCCGACCGGACCGACCGGCGCGATCGGCGCCAGCTCGGCGAGCACCGCGAGCACCGGCTCGGGCTCGCGCAGCGCCGCTGCCGCGAGCGCGCGCAGCTCCTCGAGCCACGCGGACCACGGGGCGCTCTCCGGCAGCCGCCCGAGGCGCTCGACGAGCGGCAGGGCGAAGCCGCGCAGGTGCTCGAGGTCCGCGGCGCGGCGCTCGTTCTGCGCGAGCCGAGTCTCCTCGCCGGGCTCGAGGCCGGCGCGCTGCTCCGCGATCTCGTTCGCCAGCCCGTCGAGCCGGCGCCGCCAGCGCTCGACGCCGCCGATCACCGCAGCGTCGACCAGAAGCTGCTCCCAGCGCCACGGAGCGCGCAGCGTGCCGGCGCGCAGCACGGCGAGGTCGGGGTCGGGGAGCGTCACGTCGGCCTCGCGCGTCGCGCGCGTGCCTTCGTCCGTCTCCTCCTCGGGTCGCGCGACCAGCTGCAGCAGCTCGTCGCGCGGCGGGACGAAGGCGACGTCCTCGCCGGCCGCGGGATCGGGCACCTGCGCGAGCGACAGGTACTCGGCGAAGCGGCGCGCCGACAGGCGCTCGGCGGCGCACGCGAGCAGTGCCAGCAGAGCGCGGCCGGCGGCGTGCGGCCGCGTCGTGCCGTACGCGAAGCAGACCGGGATCTCGGCGCGCTGGAAGGCCTCGTCGAGCTGCAGCGCGTAGTCGCCGGCCGCGTGCAGGAGGACCGCGATGCGGTCGAACGGCACCCCGCGCTCCGCCTCGGCCTGCACCTGGCGCGCGATCTCGACGCACTCGCGCGCCGTTCCCGGCCAGCCGCGCACCGTGACCGAAGCGTCGAGCGCTGCGGGTGCCGGGACGCTGGCGGCGAACAGGTGCGTCTTGAGCCGTCCGAGCGAGCTCTCCGCGCCGCATGCCGGCAGGCTCTCGGCGCGGACGCGGACGGCCTCCTCGAGTCGCTCGCGGGCGAGCGCGTCGCCGAGCGGGACGGTCGCGAGCACGGCGGGCGCGCGCGCGACGAGGGCCGCGACCAGGTCGCGCTCGGCGCGGCTCGCGATCTCGACGTCGAGCAGCAGGAGCGGCACGGCGATGCCAGGCAGCCGCTCGCCCGCCGCGACGGTCGCCGTGGCGGCGCGGTACACGAGCGCCCGGTCGGCGACCCCGAGCGCCGCCAGCTCCGTCGCAGCCGCCTCGGCGAGCGCCGCGAGGTCTGGTCCGGCCGCGCCGACGCCGCGGAGATCGCTCGCGGCGACGTCGTTCATGCGCAGCTCGCCGAGCGTCTGCACGAGCGCCGGGGCGAACCCCGGGCGCGGCGCGACGCCGTCGAGGTAGCCGAGCGCACCCCGGGTGTGCAGCAGGTGGGTCGCGCGCGCCGCGACCGCCGTGAGCGAGAGCGTGCTCACCGGCACGCGCTCCTCGGTGGCCAGCGCGTCGCGCGCGAGCAGCGCCGCGAGTCGCGGCAGGGTGAGGCGGTGGACACCGAAGCGCGCGCCGCTCGACGCGGTGAGTCCGCGCACGATCTCGTCGGCGGCGCGTGCGTTGCCGGCGACCACCAGCAGCTCTCCGTCCGCGGGCCATCCCGCGAGCCAGCGCAGGGCGGCGGCGATGCGCGCACCGGCGTCCGGTCCGACCAGCAGCCGGCGCGCGTCGCCGGTCGTCGTCGTGCTCACGCGCGCGGCTCGCGCGATCGGTGCGCCATGAGCCGTTAGCTACCACGCGCGCAGCCGGCGCGTCATGGCGCCACCGTCAAATCGTCGCCGTGCGGCTCGCCCTTGCGGCGGCAACGCGAAAGCCGCAGGAGGAGAGGGCGCGCGGTGCGCGCGGACGCTCATGCCGACGGGACTGATCCTCCAGCCGACCTACCAGATCCGCGACCAGCGTGCGGTCGTGCGGCTGTTCGGCCGGCTCGACGACGGACCTCCGTTCCTCGTCGAGGACGATCGCTTCCAGCCGTACCTCTTCGTCCACGTGCGCGACGTCGCGGCGCTCGGCACCGCGGGGGCCCCGGCAGGGATGACCGTCGAGGTGCGCGGCCTGCGCGATCTCGACGGCGTGCCGGTCGCACGCGTGCTCCTGCCGCTGCCGTCCGCGGTCGCGGCGCTGCGCGACCGGCTCGCGCGCGCCGGCATCCCGACCTTCGAGGCCGACGTGCGCTTCGCCTATCGCTACCTGATCGACCACGGCATCCGCGCGCTGGCATCGATCGAGGGGCCGAGCGAGGAGCTGCCGGGCGGGCTGCTGCTGTTCCGCAACCCCACGCTCGCGCCGGCGGTCGCGCGTCCCACGCTGCGCGTGCTCTCGCTGGACCTCGAGACCACGCCCGACGCCGGGCAGATCTTCTCGGTCGCGCTCGCCGGCTGCGGCGTCGCCGAGGTCCACCTGATCGCGACTCGTGCCGTCGCGGGCGCGACGACGTACGCCGACGAGCGCAGCCTGCTCGCGGCGGTGCTGGGGCGCGTGCGCGTGCTCGATCCCGACGTCCTGCTCGGCTGGAACGTGGTCGACTTCGACCTCCGTGTGCTCGCTCGCCGCTGTGCCGCTCTGCGCGTGCCGGGCGGCATCGGCCGCGTCCCCGGGCGGATCGGCTTCGCGCAGGACAGCACCTTCACCCGCCAGGGCCGTGCCGAGGTTCCCGGACGCATGGTGCTCGACGGTGCCGGGCTGGTGCGCGACGCGCTGCGGCTCGAGGACTACCGTCTCGACACCGTCGCGCGTGCGGTGCTCGGCCGCGGCAAGCTGATCGACCAGAGCGCGCCGGACGCGGCGGCCGAGATCTCGCGCCTCTTTCACGAGGACCCCGAGGGGCTCGCCGCCTACAACCTCGAGGACGCGCGCCTCGCGCTCGAGATCGTCGAGAAGGAGGGGCTGCTCGACCTGACGCTCGAGCGGAGCCTGCTCTCCGGCATGCAGCTCGACCGCGTCGGCGCCAGCATCGCGTCGTTCGACCAGATCTACCTGCCGGAGCTGCGCCGCCGCGGCATCGTCGCGCCGAACGTTCTCGCCGACCGACCCGGCGTGATGGTGCAGGGCGGCGCGGTGCTCGACTCGGTGCCCGGAATCTTCCGCAACGTCGCGGTGTTCGACTTCAAGAGCCTGTATCCGAGCCTGATCCGCACCTTCAATCTCGACCCGCTGGCGCACGCGCGCGCGCGGCGCGACGGCGTCGAGCCGACCGACGCGCTGCAGGCGCCCAACGGCGCGCGCTTCGCCCGCGACGACGCGATCCTGCCGCGCCTGCTCGACGGCTTCCTCGCGCGCCGCGAGGTCGCCAAGCAGCGCGGTGACCGCCACGCGGACCAGGCCATCAAGATCATGATGAACGCGCTCTTCGGCGTGCTCGGCGCGACCGCGTGTCGCTTCTTCGACGGCGAGATCGCGAACGCCATCACCGGCTTCGGCCAGCAGACCCTGCAGTGGACGCGCGCCGCGTTCGAGGAGGCGGGCTTCGCCGTGCTGTACGGCGACACCGACTCGGTGTTCGTCCAGCTCGGCGGCGACACCGCGGACCAGGCCGCGCACCGGCAGGCGGAGGAGCTGCGCGCCGCGGTCGAGGCGCGGGTCACGGCGCGGATCCGCGTGCAGTACGGCGTCGAGCCGCGCCTCACGCTCGAGCTCGAGCACGTCCTCGAGCGCTTCTTCATGCCCCGCGTCCGCTCCGGGGCGGGCGGCAGCAAGAAGCGCTACGCGGGGCTCGTCGACGGCGAGCTGCTGATCGTGGGGCTCGAGGCGGTGCGGCGCGACTGGCCGGCGGTCGCGCGACGTCTGCAGGAAGGGCTGCTGCGCCGCGTGTTCGAGGACGAGGACCCGCTGTCGTTCGTGCGCGACCTGGTCGCGCGGGTGCGCGCCGGCGAGCTCGACGCGGAGCTCGTTTACGCGAAGCGCGTCCGCAAGGGAGCGCTCGATCGCTACACCGCGGCGACGCCACCCCACGTGCAGGCGGCCCGCAAGGCCGGACCCGCCGCGGGGCCGGTGATCCGCTACCTGATCACGCGCAGCGGCCCCGAGCCGGTGCTGCCCGGCCGCCCGCTGCCGGCGAACCCCGACCGCGAGCACGCGGTCGAGAAGGTCCTGCGCCCGATCGCGGACGCGATCCTGCCCGAGGTCGGCCGGAGCTTCGACGAGGCGATCGGCCGTCCCCGCCAGCTCTCCCTCCTGTGAGGGAGTACGTTCGCCCCGGGACATGATAAGGATTCGCCGTGGCCCTCCACCGTCTCGACGAATCACGTCTGCGGCTGCTCTTCGAGCTGTCGCGCTCGTTCAGCGAGCACACCGACCTCGAGCTGCTGCTCGAGACGGTCGTCGCGCGCTGCCGCGAGGTGTTCGGCGAGCGTGCGAACGTCGCGGTGATGCTGATCGAGGAGGAGAGCGGCTGCCTCTACTTCCCTTACGCCGACACCGACGAGCGCGTGCACCGCGAGCAGCTGCGCGACGTGCGCCTGCCGCTCGACAGGGGCATCAGCGGATCGGTGCTGCAAGGCGGGCAGGCGGAGCTGGTCGCCGACGCGCAGGCCGACCCGCGCTACGACCCGCGCATCGAGCGCCTGCTCGGCATCGAGGTCGGCTCGATCATCGCGGCTCCCCTGCCCACACGCGAGGGGACGGTCGGGCTGATGACCATCTCCCAGCCCCGCGACGCCGCACCGCTCACGGCCGACGACCTCGCTTTCCTCGAGAGCCTCGCGAGCTGCATCGCGCTGGCGATCGAGAACGCCCGCATGTACGCGCGGCTGCGCGCCTCCGAGGAGGACCTGCGGCTCGAGATCGGCGCGCTGCGACGCGACCTCGAGCGGCGCGACCTGTTCCCCGAGATCATCGGCACGAGCCCGGCGATCCGCGAGCTGATCAGGCTCATGGAGAGCGCCGCCGCCTCGCCGATCGCGGTGCTCGTCGAGGGCGACACCGGCACCGGCAAGGAGCTGGTCTCGCGCGGGATCCACCGTGCGAGCCCGCGCGGCACGGGGCCGTTTCTCGCGATCAACTGCGGCGCCTTCAGCGAGATGCTGCTCGAGAGCGAGCTGTTCGGCCACGAGAGGGGTGCCTTCACCGGCGCCGAGCGCGCGAAGCGCGGGCTCTTCGAGACGCTGTCCGGCGGGACGATCCTGCTCGACGAGGTCGGCGAGATGCCCCCGGCGATGCAGGTCAAGCTGCTGCGCGTGCTGCAGGAGCGCGAGGTGATCCCGGTGGGATCGACGACCGGGCGGAAGATCGACGTGCGCGTGATCTCGGCGTCGAACACGAGCCTCGAGGAGGCCGTCGCCGGCGGTCGCTTCCGCGCCGACCTGTTCTACCGCCTGGCCGGCTTCCCGATCCGCGTGCCGCCGCTCGTCGAGCGGCGCGTCGACATCCCCGCGCTGACCGACCACCTGCTGCAGGCGGCGGTCGCGAGCCACCAGAAGCCCGTGGTGGGCATCTCGCCGGCCGCGCGCGAGCTGCTGTCGCGCTACGACTGGCCGGGCAACGTGCGCGAGCTGCGCAACGAGATCAATCGTGCGGTGGCGCTGGCGCAGCCCGGCGACATGATCGGTCCGGACGCGCTGTCGCCCGCCCTGCTCGGTGCGGTGGCGCTGGCGCCGGCAGCGGCGGCAGGGGGGGCGCCGACGGATGCCGTGGCCGGCGGCGTGTCGCTGCGCGAGGCGCGCGTCGCCTTCGAGGTGCGCTACATCACGCAGGTGATGGACAGCGTCGGCGGCAACGTGTCGCGTGCCGCGGCGATTCTCGGCATCTCGCGCGTGATGCTGCACAAGAAGCTGAAGAGCCTGGGTCTGCGTCGCGGATGAGGGCGTCGGGCGACGAAGCGGTCGCCTCGGCGCGCGGGGCGGTCACGAGCCTGCGGGCGCGGCCGGCGCGAACAGCAGGAAGTACTGGTACGGCAGGAGCTCGGGCTCGGCGACGAGCTGGTAGCCGGCCGCCCGCATCTCGGTGACGACCTGCTCGCGGGCGAGCTTGTGCGCGAGGTCCGGGGGACCGACGGGAAGCTCGCGCTTCTGCCAGTCGACGATCGCGACGCGACCGCCAGGCGCGAGCGCACCCGCGAGACGCCGCGCGTAGGCGACGCGGTCGTCGACGTGGTGGTAGGTGTCGATCAGCAGCACGACGTCGACGCCGCGCGCCGGCAGGCGCGGGTTGTCGGTCGAAGCGAGGATGGGCACGACGTTCGCGAGGCCTTCCTTCTCGGCGCGGCGCCGCAGGTGTGCGACCAGCGCGGGCTCGACGTCGGCCGCGAGCACCGCGCCGGTGGGGCCGACGGCCCGTGCGAGGTGCGGGACGAAGTAGCCGGTGCCCGCTCCGAGGTCGGCGACCGTCGCGCCCGGTGCGAGCGCGAGCGCCGCCACCACCTCGGCGGGCTTCTGCCACTCGTCGCGCGCCGGGTCGTCGAACACGCGCTCCCAGTGCGCGACGTCGTCGAACGCGTGGCGTACGGTCGCGTCGTCCGACCCGTGCTCGGCTGCGTGGTGTCCGCCGTGCGCGTGCCGGTGCACGTGCGCGGCGCCGGCGGGCGTCGCGGTGGGAGCGGGTTCGGCCGTCGCGCAGCGCGCGAGCGGGATCAGCAGCGCAGCGGCGGCGAGCGTCGCGGCGAGCGCGGAAGCCGGGCACGCGGCGTGCGCGCGCGGTGCGCCGCGCCTCTCCCGTCGCCGGACGCTCGACCCGTACCCGTGCCCGAGCGTCACCCGTCCGCCTCCTCGACCCGGATCGTCGTGCCCGTGTCGAGCGCGAGCCGCCGCAGCGCCGAGCCGTCGCGCACCGCGATCTCCACGAAGCCCTCGCTGCCGATCACCGCGAGGATCTCGTCGGGCGCCGCCTCGCCGTAAGTCTCGCACAGCGCCGCGCGACGCCCGTCGGGCAAGCACACGACGAGGCGGCCAGTGCCGAGCGTGCCGAGGTGATGCGCCGCGACGTTGGTGATCGCGTTGCCGAATCGGTCGTAGTACGTGATCCGCCCCTCGATCCCGCCCGGGACGCGGGTCGGCTCGGTGTCCGGGAGCTGCACCAGCGTGTGCGTACGTCCTACCCCGGGCGGCGGCAGCAGCCCGGCTGCGAGCACCGCCGCGACCGGTGCGAACAGATCGCGCCCTTCGAAGGTCGACGAGGGGTGGTGCGGGAGGTAGCGCCCGAGCGCACCGTGGCGATCGATGCGGTAGGCGGCGGAGAGACCACCGAGACGTGCGAGGACCGGTCCGAACAGGCCGTTGTCGGGGCCGACGAACGCTTGCCGGCCGGCGACGACCACGACCGGCGCGCGCTCGGTGCCGACGCCGGGGTCGACCACCGCGACGTGCACCGTGCCGTCCGGGAACCACGGGCACGCGCCGCGCAGCACGATCCCGCCGTGCTCGACGTTCTGAGGCTCGACCTGGTGCGCGACGTCGTGGATGCGGAGCTGCGGCGCGATCGACAGCATCACGCCCTTCATCGCACCGACGTAGGCGTCGCACGTGCCGAAGTCGGTCGTGAGGGTGACGACGCCGATGGGCGAGAACGTGTCGCGGCCGCTCATCCGTGGACGACGCTATCCGGCCGCGGCGCGCCGCACCACCGCCGCGTGTCCGGAGCTCACGGGATCCCGGTCCCGGGCACCTCGACGCGCACGGTGCGGATGCGGCCGTTGCCGCGAGCGGGGCGCTTTGCCGGATCGGGCTCGCGCGCCTCGAGCAGGAAGAGCGTGCGCCGATCCGCGCCGCCGAGGGCGCAGGCGAAGCCGGCGCCGTCGGCGACGCCGATGCGGTCGGTGACCGCACCTCCCGCTGCGACGCGCAGGAAGGCGCCGGGCTGGATCGGGTGTGCACACCAGATGCAGCCGTCGGCGTCGAGCGCGATGCCGTCGGGGTTGAACGACACCGCGGCCCAGCGTCGCCGGCCGGCGAGCGAGCCGTCTGCCTCGATCTCGAACGCGGTCAGCACACGTCCGAAGCTCTCCGCGACGATGAGCGTGCCGCCGTCGGGCGTGACGACGCTGCCGTTCGGGAACGCGAGGTCCTCTGCGACCACGCGCGCCGCGCCGTCGGGCGCGACGAGGATCAGGCACGTGTAAGCGAGGCGCGCGCCGCCGTGCAGGTCGAAGCCGAAGTTGCCGACGTACGCGTTGCCGCGCGCGTCGACCACCATGTCGTTCAGGTGAAACGGCGCGAGTTCCGAGAGGTCGGCGTGCTCGACGAGGCGACCGTCCTCGAGGCGGAGCACGCGGCGGTCCTCCATGGACACCACGAGCAAGCGTCCGTCGGGCAGCCAGCCGAGGCCCGACGGGCTGCCGGGGACCTCGACGATCGTCTCCCGCGCGCCGCGCTCGTCGACGGTGACGACCTCGCGCGCGTGCATGTCGGAGAACCACAGCCGGCCGTCGCGCCAGCGCGGCCCCTCGGGGAAGATCAGGTCGTCGAGCAGGACACGTGGCTCGTCGCGGGTCATCGTGCGGCTGCCCGCTGCCGTGCCCGGTACTGCTCCTTCACCGCGCGACCGCGCTCCTCCAGGATCGGCACCAGCGCGCGCTTGACGGCCGGCAACGCGCTCCCGAGCCGCGCCATGTAGCCCGTGAGCGCCGGGATGGTGCGCTCGACGGCGCCGTCGTGGGCGCTCTCGAGGATCAGCGCCGCGACCTCGTCGCAGCTCGACATCGGGTTTGCGAACACCAGGTCGGGCACGTGCTCGAGGTCCTCCATGATGAAGCCGGTGTCGACCGGTCCCGGCGAGACCGCCGAGACGGTGATCCCCGAGCCCTCGAGCTCCTCGCGGAGCGCGAAGGTGAAGGCGCGCAGGCCCGACTTGCTCGCCGAGTACGCCGCCTCGTGCGCGACCGGGATCTGCCCGGCGATCGAGGCGACGTTCACGATCGCCGCGTGCTCGCGGCGGCGCAGGTAGGGCAGCGCGAGCCGCGTCAGGACGATCGGTGCCGTCAAGTTGACGTCGATGATCGACGCGAGGCTCGCAGCGTCGTGCGCCTCCACCGGCCCGCGGTGGTTCGCGCCGGCGTTGTTGACCAGCACGTCGATGCCGCCGAAGCGCTCGGCGACCGCGGCGAGGATGCCGGCGCACGCGCCGTGGTCGCGCACGTCCGCCGGGTACGCCTGCGCGACCCCGCCCGCGCCGCGGATCTCGCCGGCCACCCACTCGAGCGCGTCGGCGCCGCGCGCGACCAGCGCCACGCTCGCCCCCTCGGCCGCGAAGCGCCGCGCCGCCGCGCTGCCGATGCCGGCGGACGCGCCGGTGATCAGCACCACCTTGTCCTCGAACCGCTCTGCCATGATGCTCCGCTCCTCTGGAAGCTCGCCCCTCAGGACCCGAACCGCACGACGGCCTGCCGCAATCTCTACCAGGCTGCGAAGCCCGCGTCCTGCGGCGGTACCGGCAGGCGCGGCGGGCGCGGGGCGGGCGCGTCGTGGAGAGAGATCGGGGCGACGTCGTTCGGCCCGTCCGGACAGAGCAGCGCCGCGAGCGCGTGCAGCTGCCGGCGCCCGACGTCGATCTCGAACATGCCGCCGAAGTAGACGTCGATGCCGCGCGCCGCGCAGGTCTCGATCACGGCGAGCGCCTCGAGCACGCCGCCGATCCGTGCCGGCTTGACGTTCACTGCGGCGGGCGGCTCGTCGAGCGCGGCGACGTCCGCCGCCGAGCCGATCGCGGCGTCGAGGCTCAAGCGGCGACGCAGGGACGCCGACCAGGGTTCGGAGCCAGGCAAGGGGTCTTCGAGCAGGGCGTCCGGAACGCGCGCATGCGCGCGCTCGTGCTCGCGCGCGCTGCCGGTGAGCTTGAAGTCGAGCACCGCGACGCGTCCGAGCGCCGCGAGGTCGCGCCACACCGCGTCCTGCCATCCCGGATCAGCGTCGATCTTGAGCTCGAGGTGGGCCGGCTCGCGCCCGGCCCGCGCAACCGGATCGGCGACGCGGCCGAACGACAGCACGTAGCGCAGCGGTCGCGGCGCGCGACCGATCGCGCGGCCGGGATCGGTGCCGGCCTGCCGCAGCGCGAGGTCGATCGCCGCCGCCTCGAGCGCGGCGCGATCGTACGGGTGCGCGAGCGCGCGCGCCGCGAGCGCCGCGAGCGCGCCGACCGTCGCGCAGGCGCGGAGGTCGAGCGTCGCGACGGCGTGCGCGAACGCGTGGTGTGCGCCGGTGGTCCAGCCGACGTGCTCGCCCCGGCCCTCGGCGCCGCGGCCCGCGAGCCGCACGGTCGAGCTCGGGCGCGGACCTTCGTCGTACGACGGCACCGGTACCTCGCGCAGCACGCTGCGCGCGCTCTCGACGACCAGCGGCAGCGCCGCGAGCGACCGCCGCAGCGTCGCCGCGGCGGTTGCTCGCGAGGCGTGCGCCGCCGTCTCCCCGCGCGGCGCGTCGTCGGTCGCGTCGTCGGTCGGATCCGCGTCAGGCGTCGGCGGCACAGCGGAAGCCGGCGAAGATCTGGCGGCGCTGCGGCAGGTCCCAGTTGCGGAAGCTGTTGCGGATCGCGATCGGACGCGTCGCCCAGGAGCCGCCGCGCAGTACCTTGTAGCCGCGTCCGAAGTGCGCCTCGGAGTAGTCGCGGTAGGGGAAGGCGACGAAGCCGGGGTAGGGGGCGAAGTCGCTCGCGGTCCACTCCCACACGTCGCCGATCATCTGCTCGCAGCCGAAGAAGCTCCGCCCCTCGGGATGGGCTCCGATGGGGAGCGGGCCGAACGTGCGCTGGTCGAGGTTCGCGTGCTCGCGGGTGGGTGGCGCCTCACCCCAGGGGTAGCGCCGCGCGACGCCGCGCTCGAGGTCGATCGCCGCCGCGACCTCCCACTCGGCTTCGGTCGGGAGTCGCTTGCCGGCCCAGCGCGCGTACGCGTCGGCCTCGAGCCAGCAGACGTGGATCACGGGCCGGCTCGGGTCGAGCGGGGCGACGCGACCGAACTGCCGCTCGACGAACCCGTCGCCGGAGCGAAGCCAGCTCGCGGGATGGCGCGCGCCGCTGTCGCGAATCCACGCCCGTCCTTCCTCCGACCACAGCTCGCGTCGCCGGTACCCGTCGTCGGTGACGAAGGCCGCGAAGGCGCCGCACGTGACCGGCGCCAGGTCCATGCGGAAGCTCCCGACACGCACGAGGTGGGCCGGACGCTCGTTGTCGTAGCCGAGTCGCCGGTCGTCGCTGCCGATGAGGTAGTCGCCCGCCGGGACGAGCGCGCTGCCGGTCGCGAGGCCGTGCGGCGGCACGACGCGTCGGCGCGGCTCGTGATCGTCGCGCAGGTGGGTCTCGTAGGCGACCTGCGCAATCTGGATGGTCTGCAGGATGGTCTCCTGGTGCTGCGCCTCGTGCTGCGCGAGCATCCAGTAGACGTACCCGTCGCGCAGCAGGGGATCGGCGGAGGCGTCGCAGGCGGGGTCGAGCGCGGCGTACGTCGCGGCGCGCACGCGGGCCAGGTACGCGGCGCTCTCCTCGCGGCTCGGCAGCGGCAGCGCGGCGCGCGTGCGCCGCGGGTGGCGCATGGCGTCGTAGAGGTGGTCGCGGCGCGCGCGCTCGCCGCCCTCGTCGGCGCAGCGACCGCGTGCACGCTCGCCCCACTGCTCCTCGAAGTTCGCGATGTGGGCGAGGTCCCAGACGATCGGGCTCATCAGCGGGCTGTGCTGGCGCGTGAGGTCGACGTCTTCCAGCGGGGCGATCAGCGCAAGCGTCCGGGTCCGAGCCTCCTCGAGTGCGAGCGCCGCACCCGCCGTGCCGCGGCTCTCCCGTCCGGGCGCGCGCGCGTCGAGACGCAGCAGCAGCGACGCGAAGCGCTTCTCGGGGTCGGTGAACGCCTCGACGAGCGCGAAGCCGTGCCGCGACGCGCGCAGCGCCATCTCGTCGACGCGGAACTTGCGGCTGATCTCGGTCTGGATGGTCTCGCCGCGCGCGATGCGGAAGCGCTCGCCGAGCGCCGGCAGCTCGAGCACCATCTCCTTCGCGAAGCGCGCGAAGATGTCGATGCGATCCCTGCGCTCGTTGTAGTGCGCCACGTGCTCGATCGCGTCGAGGTCGAGGCGGGCGCCTAGCTCGCGGTTGATGCGCGCGAAGAGGTTGCGCGTGAACGCCGCGGTGACGCCGGCCGCGTCGTCGTAGGCCGCCTCGAGCGTCGCCGCGTCCTTCACCAGGTCGACGCCGACCAGCAGGTGGTCGCCGGGCGACAGGCTCGCCGCGACGCGGTCGAGGAACTCGTCCATCTCGGCGTCGTCGAAGTTGCCGATGGTGCTTCCGAGGAAGGCGAGCACGAGGGGCGAGAGCGTCTCGAGCCAAGGCATCGCCTGCTCGTAGGAGCCCGCGATGCCGCGCACGTCGAGCCGCGGGTACTCGCGACGCAGCGCCTCGCATGACGATGCGACCACGGGCGCGCAGATGTCCACCGCCACGTAGGTCGCCGCGGGATCGCTGCGCGTCCACGCGTCGAGCAGGTGGCGCGTCTTGGTGGACGTGCCCGAGCCCAGCTCGACCAGCGCCGCCCGTCCGACGAGGGCACGGATGCGCTCCGCGTGCGTCGCGAGAAGGGCCGCCTCGGCGCGTGTCAAGTAGTACTCGGGCTGCTCGGTGATGCGCTCGAAGAGCTCGGAGCCGCGCGCGTCGTAGAGATAGCGGCAGCTCAGGCGGCGCGGGTGGTGCGCGAGGCCCTGCGCGACGGAGAGCGCGAAGGTCACGTCCCCCGGACCGTCACCGACGAGCTGCAGGAAGCGCGGGAGGGGATCTCGCCGGACCGTCGCGGGCGATTCCGATGCGGCGATCATGGCGGCTCGGCGTGGAGCTCCGACGGGTAAACGGGATACGCTCATGCGACGGTCTCCACCCTCTGCTCGCGCCTCCCCGGATCCCTCGATCGGCGCGTCGCGCAGCGCTCTCGCGAGTTGATCACATCGCTCCGGTCGTGCAAACACCCCTGCGCGAATGAACGACCGTCGCCGAGGAGCCGCGATCGTGCCCGGGCGCGCGCAGCGTCGCGCAGCGTCGCTCGCGCGCCTCGCCGCCGCGGGCTGCATCGCGCTGCAGCTCGGGGCGGGATGTCGCTCCGGTGACGCGGGCGGCGGCACGACGCTCGCGGACGCGCGCCGCGACCTCGCGAGCGGCGACGTGTACGCGCGCCATCGCGCGGTCGAGCTCCTCGCGGGCCTCGGTCCAGAGGCGCTGCCGGTCCTCGAGGAGGCGCTCGCAAGCCCGTCGGCGGACGTGCGCGAGGCCGCGGTGCGCGCGCTCGGGCCCCTCGGGGAGGCCGCGCTGCCGCTGCTCGGTCGCGCGGTCGTGGATCGCGCCACCGTCGTGCGCACGCCGGCCACGGCGACGCTGGTCGCCCTCGGCGCGCGCGGGGTGCCGGCGTTCGCGGCCGCGCTCGGCGACCCCTCGCACGACGTGCGCGGGAACGCGGTCGACGCGCTGGGCGCGCTCGGACCGAGCGCGCTGCCGGCGTTGCGCGCCGCGCTCGACGACCCCGACCGCCGCGTCCGCCGGCGGGCGATCGAGGCGCTGGCGCGCGTCGGGCCCGACGCGATCCCGATCCTTCGTGCCTTCGAGGGCGACGAGGGGCTGCGCCGCGACGTCGAGCGCGCGCTCGATCGCCTGCAGGGCGGCGACGGAGACGCGCGAGCATGAGCACGTCGGACGGCGAGGCGTCGCGGCGGGCGGCGGTGTTGCGTGCCGCGCTCCACCACCACAACCACCGCTACCACGTGCTCGACGACCCCGAGATCTCGGACGCCGAGTTCGACGCGATGCTGCGCGAGCTGCGCGAGATCGAGGCGGAGCACCCGGGCCTGCGTGCCGCGGACTCGCCGACGCAGCGGGTCGGCGGGAAGCCGCAGGAGCGCTTCGGGAAGGTCCACCACCCGGCGGCGATGCTGAGCCTGGGCAACGTGTTCGACGAGGCCGAGCTGCGCGCGTGGAACGACCGCGCGCTCCGCCTGCTGCCGAACGGAACAGACCTCGCGTACGTGGTCGAGCCGAAGATCGACGGCCTGTCGGTGGTGCTGCGCTACGAGGGCGGCAGCTTCGTCCTCGGCGCGACGCGCGGCGACGGTGAGATCGGCGAGGACGTGACCGCGAACCTGCGCACCGTGCCGACGGTACCGCTCGCGATCCCGGTGGACCGCGCGGGGGAGACGGCGCCCGCGCGGCTCGTCGTGCGCGGCGAGATCTACATGCCGCGCGCCGAGTTCGCGCGCTTCAACGAGGAGCAAGCGGCGCGCGGCGAGAAGGTGTACGCGAACCCGCGCAACTTCGCCGCCGGCTCGCTGCGTCAGCTCGATCCCGCCGTCACCGCGACGCGTCCGCTGCGTCTCTGGGCCTACCAGGTACTCGCGCACGAGGGGCTCGAGGCGCGCACGCAGTGGGAGATCCTCGAGCGGCTACGTGCGCTCGGATTCCCGGTCTCGCCGGAGTGCAAGCGCGCCGCGACGATCGACGAGGTCGCCGCGCACTGCGCCGCGTTCGCGGCACAGCGCGAAGAGCTGCCATACGAGACCGACGGGATGGTGGTGAAGATCGACGCGCTCGACGTGCAGGAGCGGCTCGGCGCGGTCGGCAACGCGCCGCGCTGGGCGGTGGCCTACAAGTTCCCGTCGACCGAGGTGGTCACGCGCCTCAACGCGATCGGCGTCAACGTGGGGCGGACGGGCGTCCTGATGCCGTTCGCCGAGCTCGAGCCGGCACAGATCGGCGGCGTCGTCGTGCGCAACGCGACCCTGCACAACGCCGACTACATTCGCGAGCGTGACATCCGCATCGGCGACCGCGTCGTCGTCAAGCGGGCGGGGGAGGTGATCCCGCAGGTGCTGCGCTCGGTGCCCGAGCTGCGCACCGGTGACGAGCGGGAGTTCGTCTTGCCCGAGACGTGCCCGGCGTGCGGCGAGCGCGTGGTGCGTCTCGAGGACGAGGTCGCGACCTACTGCGTGAACTCCGCGTGTCCGGCGCAGCTCGTGCGCTCGGTCGAGTACTTCGTTTCGCGCGGCGCCATGGACATCGACGGCTTCGGCATCCGGCAGGCGGCGCAGTTCGTCGAGGCCGGCCTGGTGCGCGACGTCGCCGACATCTTCGGCATCACCGCCGAGGACCTCGCGGGCTTGCCGGGCTTCCAGCAGAAGCGCATCGACAAGCTGGTCGCGGCGATCGCGGCGGCCAAGGACCGGCCCGTGTGGCGCGTGCTCGCGGCGCTCGGCATCCACGGCGTCGGCGAGGTGGTGGCGCAGACGCTGGTCGAGAACTTCGGCTCGCTCGACGCGCTGCAGAGCGCGACGGTGGAGGACTTCGCCGGCGTCACCGGCATCGGGCCGATCCTCGCGGGCAACGTCGTCGAGTGGTTCTCGCACCCGCACAACCGACAGATCGTCGACAAGCTGCGCGCGGCGGGCGTCCGCACCGTCGAGGAGCGTCGCGTGGAACACGCATCCGCTCCGCGCCCGCTCGACGGGCTCACGTTCGTGATCACCGGGACGCTGCCCAGCTGGGGGCGCGAGCAGGCGGCGGAGCTGATCCGCGCGGCCGGCGGCAAGGTGACCGGCTCGATCAGCGCCAAGACCAGCTATCTGGTCGCGGGCGAGGCGGGCGGCGGTAAGCTCGACAAGGCGCGCAAGCTCGGAGTTCGCGTCGTCGACGAGGCCGCGCTGCGCGCGCTGCTGGCGGGCGCGGCGCTGCCGCCCGAGGAGCCGTCGTCCGAGGAGCCGTCGCCGGAGTGAGCGGACGCGCGGGGAGCACCGCCGTTGCGATGCTCCCCGCGTCGTGGATCAGGCGACCGGCTGGACGACGATGCGACGCGGGCGGGCGGCCTCGCTCTTGGGCAGGGTCAAGCGCAGGACGCCGTTCTTGACGGTCGCCGCGATGCGGTCGCGGTCGATGCCCTCCGGGAGGGCGAAGGTACGAAGGTAGCCACCCACCGAGCTCTCCACCAGACGGAGGCGGTGGTTCTCGCGGCGCGCGGGCTCGACGCGGGCCTCGATCCTGAGCTGGTCCTTCTCGACGGTCACGTCGACCGCGTTCTCGCCGACGCCGGGAAGGTCGGCCACGACGACGAAGGCGTCCTTGGTCTCGTGGACGTCCACGCGCGGCGCCGCGTAGGCGCGCGGGCGGGCGGGGCGCTCGGCCGGCTGCTCGACGGCTCGGGTCTCGTGCTTCTGCAGCTCCTGTGCGGTGCTGTTCATCTCGTCTTCTCCTCGTGCGTTTCTTGGCGGTTCGATTCGCAGACCTTCAGGCGCTGAGCACCGGCACCTTGTAGGGGCGGTCCTCCGGAGCCTTGACGAGCTTCACCTCGAGGACGCCGTTCGCGTAGCGCGCGTCGACGTTCGCCCCGTCGATGCGGAAGGGCAGGCGGAAGCTGCGGGCGAACTCGCCGTACCCGCGCTCGCGATGATGGATCACGGCGCCCTCGGGCACGTCCTCCGCGGCGCGCGTGCCGCTGATGGTGACGGTGTCGTCCTGCACGGCGATGTCGATCTTCGACGGATCGACGCCGGGCAGCTCGGCCGTGAGGACCACCTCGTCCTCCGTCGTCCACACGTTCACCGCCGGGTAGCCGGGTGCGTACGAGTCGTTCGGGTGGCCGAGCGTGCGGTCGAAGAGACGCTCCACCTCGGCCTGCATGCGGCCGAAATCGCGCCACGGGTTCCGTCCTAACTGGCTGAAGTGCGTCAACGTCATGGTCGCTTCTCCCTCTGGTGGCATCGCGAGACCCGCCGATCGGGCCTCGTTGAACTCTTGTTTGAGACGGCTCCGAGGTAAGCATGCGTGCTCCGTTGTCAACGGTCCCGGGCGGTCGTTCGGGCGCATTGTCAGGATCGGCGGGCTCGCCTATCGTCGGCGGCATGGTGCTCCTCGAATCCGAGTCCCTTCCGGACGGAACCGCGTGTCCCGACTTCGCGCTGCCCTCGGTCGAGGGGCAGCGCTTCGCGCGCGACGACTTCGCGGCGAGCGACGTGCTGGTGGTGATGTTCCTCTGCAACCACTGCCCGTACGTGCAGGCGGTCGAGGACCGCGTCATCGCGCTGCGCAAGGAGTTCGCGGGGCGATCGGTGCAGCTGGTCGGCATCTGCTCGAACGACCCGACCGACTACCCGGACGACGCCCCGGATCGACTCGCCGCTCGCTGGCGGGACAAGGGCTATGGCTTCCCGTACCTGGTGGACGCCTCGCAGGACGTGGCGCGCGCCTTCGGCGCCGTCTGCACGCCCGACATCTACGTCTACGGCCCGGACCGTCGCCTCGCGTACCACGGCCGCATCGATGACTCGTGGAAGGATCCGGCGAAGGTCACCCGCCGCGAGCTCGCGGCGGCGATCGAGGCGATCCTCGCGGGGCGACGTCCCGATGCCTCGCAGCCGACGATCGGCTGCTCGATCAAGTGGCGCAAGCGCTGACCACCGTTGGTCACGCGTGGTCCGCGGTGGCCACGGTTCTGGCGCAGGTCTGATGTCCTACGAGGCCCGAGCGAGGCGCATGGGCGGGTCGACGTAGATCGACTCGCGCGTCGTCGGCAGGCCGCGGACGGATGGATCGCGGCGCAGGCCGAGGATCTGATGCAGGCCGATGCTCGCCTGCTCGAAGCCGACCGAGGACGAGTGCAGGTAGAGCAGCCAGGTGCGGTACTTGCGCTCGCCGACGAGCGCGACGGCGCGCTCCCGGTTCGCCCGCAGGCGCTCGGCCCAGTGCCGGCAGGTGAGCGCATAGTGCTCGCGCAGGCACTCGACGTCGGCGACCTCGAAGCGCGCCTCCTCCATCACCGTGGCGATGTGGCTCACCGTGTCGAGCTCGCCGTTCGGGAACACGTGCTCGATCAGGAACTCCCACTGCGGCGTGCGCGTCCAGTACCGGTTGCACGTGATGCCGTGGTTCAGGAACAGGCCGCCCGGCTCGAGGAGCCCGTAGACCTCGTCGAAGTAGCTACGGTAGTTGGCGATGCCGACGTGCTCGATGATGCCGACCGCCGAGATCTTGTCGTACGGCTGCTCGGTGACGAGGTCGCGGTAGTCGCGGTGCTCGACGCGGCAGACGTCCTGCAGCCCCTCGCGCGCGATCCACTCCTGCGCGTAGCGCACCTGCTCACGCGACAGGGTGACGCCGAGCGCCTCGACGCCGTAGTGCTTCGCGGCCCAGATGGCCAGGCTGCCCCAGCCGCAGCCGATGTCGAGGTAGCGCTCGCCCGGCTTCAGCCGGAGCTTGCGGCACACCAGGTCCAGCTTGTCGCGCTGCGCCTGCGCGAGCGTCGCGTCGGGCGATCGATAGTAGGCGCAGGTGTAGACCATGAGCGGGTCGAGGAAGAGGGCGTAGAAGTCGTTGGACAGGTCGTAGTGGTGGTGGATCGCCTTCTCGTCCAGCGTACGGCGGTCTCCCGACATGGTCCTTCCTCCCGTTCCGGTCTCCAACCCAGTTCTCTCAACCCATTCCGAATGCGCCCTCGAAGATCAGCTTGCGGCGAAGGTAGGGGGTGCGACACACGAGGCGGGCGAGGCCCTCGAGGGCCTGCCGCGGCAGCGACGCCAGCGCGCGCTCGGCGACGCCCGGGCGTCCCGAGCCGAAGCGCGTCGCGATGCGCTCTGCGTATCCGCGCGCGCGGCCAGGGCGCGCGTCGGCGTCGAGACCGTGCGCGAGAACGGCTTCCGCGGCCCACGTGCCGCTCTCGACGGCCGGACCGATCCCCTCGCCGCTGACGCCGCGTGCGAGCCCCGCGGCGTCGCCGACCAGCAGGAACCCGTCCCCCGCGACGCGTCGCGGGTGGTCCACCCGGATCGCGTACGCGTGACCGCGGAACGGCTCGAGCTCGAGGCCCGCGGGCAGCCGCCCGTCGGCGCGCAGGCGCTCGATCATGGCGTCGAAGCGCCGGTGCAGGTCGCGGCCGTCGCCGAGGCAGCCGATGCCGACGTTCAGGAAGTCGCCCTTGGTGAAGTACCAGCCGTAGCCGCGGAAGTCGGGCTCGGCGAAGAGCTCCGGCGTGCCGGGGCGCGTCGTGAGCTCGCGCAGCAGCGACGCGCCGACGCGCGTCTCGCTCTCGCGTGCGACCACCACCGGCTCGTCGTCGTCGATCTCGCCGAGGGCGCGCGCGACCGGACAGTTGTGCCCGCCCGCACCGATCACCAGCGGGGCCGACAGCGTGCCCTCCGAGGTCTCCAGGACGACGCCGTCGCGCTCGGCGCGCACCGCGCCGACGCGCACCTGCTCCCGCACCGTCGCGCCGGCCTGCTCGGCGCGGCGAAGCAGGAACGCGTCGAACTCGCGGCGCACGATCCCGTAGCTCACCGTGTCGCTCCAGCGCGTCTCGAGCACCTCGCCGTCGAGCTCGATGGACGCATCGGCGAAGGGCTGGAGCGTGTGCGGGTAGTCCTCCGGATCGAGCTCGAGCGTGCGCCAGACGGTCGGGGTGACCCAGCCGGCGCACAGCTTCAGGCGCGGGAAGCGGGCCGCGTCGAGCAGCACGACGCGGGCGCCGCCGCGCGCGAGGCGCCACGCGGCCGTCGACCCGCCGGGGCCGCCACCCACCACGATCGCGTCGATCCCGTTGCCGCCGTGGCCGTTCATACCCGCCGCAGATCGAGGTAGAGGCCGAGCCGCTCGCGCAGGCCGAGCTCGAGATCCTCGAGCTGGTTGGCGACGCGCAGCGCGGCGAACAGGTCGCCTTCCACGTCCACCCGGTCGTCGATGAAGGCCTCGGCCATGACCCGCGTGTTGTTGCTCCCGAAGGTCGCGCGGAAGGTCTCGGGGTCGCGAATGACCAGGGTGAACGACCCGTCCGGGTTGCCGACGCTCCCCTCGCTGCCGTCCCACAGCCGGTAGCGGAGCCCCGGCTTCACCTGGGCGAAGATGCGCTCGAGTGCCGCTGCTGCATGCCGCCGACTCCGGCCGACCTCTCTTTCGGATGCTCCTTCCATGCAGGATGGCCCTCCGAATGCCTGATTCCCTCTGCATCGTTCCGGCCGCCGAGGCAAGAGCAGGGTTCGGGGCAGCAGGGTTCGGGGCGGTCCGGGACGCGGTCCGGCGCAGCGCAACGTGCCGCCGGCGCATCCGTCCGTTAACGACGTGCGCGTGGCACAGAACTTCATCTTCACGATGCGCGACCTGCGCAAGGTCTATCCCCCCGATCGGGTCGTCGTCGACGGCGTCTCGCTCTCCTTCTACCACGGTGCGAAGATCGGCGTCCTCGGTCTCAACGGCGCCGGCAAGAGCACGCTGCTGCGGATCATGGCCGGGATCGAGAAGGAATTCTCGGGCGAGGCGCGTCTGGGCGACGGCTACACCGTCGGCTACCTGCCGCAGGAGCCCCAGCTCGACCCCGAGAAGACGGTGCGCGAGATCGTCGACGAGGGCGTCGCGGGGACGCGCGCGCTGCTGACTCGCTTCGAGGAGATCTCGAACGCGTTCGCCGAGCCGATGTCGGACGAGGCGATGGAGAAGCTGCTCGCCGAGCAGGCGAAGCTGCAGGACAAGATCGACGCCGCCAACGCCTGGGAGCTCGACCGCACGGTGGAGATCGCCATGGACGCGCTGCGCTGCCCACCGGCCGACGAGGGGACCGCACACCTGTCGGGTGGCGAGCGCCGCCGCGTGGCGCTGTGCCGTCTGCTCCTCCAGTCGCCCGACCTGCTGCTGCTCGACGAGCCGACCAACCACCTCGACGCCGAGTCCGTCGCGTGGCTCGAGCACTTCCTCGCCGAGTACAAGGGCACGGTGGTCGCCGTCACGCACGACCGCTACTTCCTCGACAACGTCGCCGGGTGGATCCTCGAGCTCGATCGTGGCCGCGGCATCCCCTGGGAGGGGAACTACTCCTCGTGGCTCGAGCAGAAGCGGAAGCGGCTCGCGCTCGAGGAGAAGCAGGAGTCGGCGCGCCAGCGCACGCTCGCCCGCGAGCTCGAGTGGGTGCGCATGTCGCCGCGCGCGCGCCAGGCGAAGAGCAAGGCGCGCCTCGCCGCGTACGAGCAGCTGCTCGCCGAGGGCCAGGCGAAGCGCGAGACCACGGCCGAGATCTCGATCCCACCCGGACCGCGGCTCGGCAACGTCGTGGTCGAGGCGGACCACCTGGCGAAGGCGTTCGGCGACCGCCTGCTCATCGACGATCTCAGCTTCAAGCTGCCGCCCGGCGGTATCGTCGGCGTGATCGGGCCGAACGGTGCGGGCAAGACGACGCTGTTTCGCATGATCGTCGGACAGGAAAAGCCGGATTCCGGCACGCTGCGCATCGGCGAGACCGTCGAGCTCGCCTACGTCGACCAGTCGCGCGACGCGCTCGACGGCAAGAAGACGGTCTGGGAGGAGATCTCCGACGGGCAGGAGAAGATCCTGCTCGGCAAGCGCGAGGTGAACTCGCGCGCCTACTGCGCTTGGTTCAACTTCCGCGGCTCGGACCAGCAGAAGCAGGTGGGCTCCCTGTCGGGGGGCGAGCGCAACCGCGTGCACCTGGCGAAGCTGCTCAAGCGCGGCGGCAACCTGCTGCTGCTCGACGAGCCGACCAACGACCTCGACGTCGACACGCTGCGCGCGCTCGAGGAGGCGCTGCTCGAGTTCGCCGGCTGCGCCGTCGTCATCAGCCACGACCGCTGGTTCCTCGACCGCATCGCGACGCACATGCTGGCGTTCGAGGGCGACAGCCACGTCGAGTGGTTCGCCGGCAACTACCAGGACTACGAGGAGGACAAGAAGCGGCGGCTCGGCGCGGACGCCGACACCCCGCACCGCATCAAGTACCGGCCGCTGCGCCGCGACGGCTGAGAGCGGGGGGAAGCCGGCGCTTGCAAGCCGTACACGGCGGTGGACGAATCTGCCGTGTCTGGCCTTCCGCTCGAGGACTCGCTCTCCCGTGCGGACCGCGGTCTTGGCGCGCGTGTCGCGCGCACGGAACTTGCTCCCGCGAGCGGGCGATGCCGGCGTCATGCGCGATCGCCCCGTCGGACCAGGGAGGCTGGAGCTGCCTTGCGTGCGGCGCACGCAGCGGTCGCGTGCTGCTGCGTCCCGAGGACGTGCGCTGCGAGCAGCGCTGGCTCGAGCGCTTCCACGAGCTGCGGATCGGTGGAAGCGCGTCGCAGGCGGACGACAAGGACCGCGCGACCTTCACGCAGTCCGACGAGCGGAGCGTGCTCGCCTGCGACGCGTGCCAGACGGTCCTGCGCATGCCGCGCCCGTCGCCCGAGCAGCTCGAGCGCACCTACGCCGAGGACGAGTACGGGGCGGAGGCGCTCGAGCGGCTGGCGAAGAGCCAGGACGCGTTCTTCGCCGCGAAGCTGGAGCAGCTCGCTGGACACCTCGACGCGATCGCGCACGGCGACCGCGTGCTCGAGATCGGCAGCTTCGTCGGCGGCTTCCTGAACGCCGCGGCGGCGCGCGGCTGGCGCGCGACCGGTGTCGACGTCGGCGAGGAGACGAGCCGCTTCGCGCGCGCCCGCGGCTTCGAGGTCGTGCGCGGCGACGTGCTGGAGCTCGACCTGCAGGGCGGCTTGGCCGCGGTCTTCGTGTGGAGCACCTTCGATCAGCTCGCCGAGCCAGGTGCGGTGCTCGACCGGGCGCGCGCCCTTTTGCGTCCCGGCGGGCTGCTCGTCCTGCGGGTGCCGAACGGCCGCTTCGAGACCGCGACGCTCGCGCTGCGCCGTGGCGCACGCGGCACGCGCCGCGTGCGCCACGTGCTGTGCGCGCAGGCGTACAACAACTTCGTCTCCTTCCCGTACTTGACCGGCTACACGCCGGAGTCGCTGTGCGGTCTGCTCGAGGCGCACCGCTTCACCTGCGCGCACCTCGCCGGCGACACGATCGTGCGCCTCGCGGACGATCGCACCCTGTCGTTCGCGGTGCGCGAGGAGGCGCGGGCGAAGCGCGCGGTGCGTCGGGCGTGCCGGCGCGCCGAGCGCGCGACGGGCTTGCTGTTCGACCCCTGGCTCGACGTCGTCGCGCGCTCAGCGTGACGGAGGCGTCGCCGCGCCGTGCTGCGCCCGCGCTGGCTTCGCGGACGACGGTTCGGGATCGCCGGTGAAGACGACGTCGAAGGTCATCACCTCGCCCGCGGGTGAGATGTTGCGGATCGCGAAGCGACCGGGCGTGCCGTCGTAGGCGGCGGTGCTGGGCCGCGTGTCGGGGCCGGGGCCGTCCTTGCGGCTCGCCCACGGGTCGCCCGCGTCGCCGCGGTTGCCGCCGCGCGTGTGGCCGACGTCCAGGTGGGAAGGCCAGGAGTCGGCGGTGAGGAGGTCGACGCGCTTGTGCGCGGCGTCGTCCTGCGAGCGGCGGTAGCTCGTCTGGCGCTCGTCCACGTGCCAGATCAGGAGGCCGGGGCCGGGGATCCTCCGGTCGGCGCCGTGCTGCTCGCGGTTTTCGATCAGGAAGTACTCCCACGGTTCGTGCGGGCCCTTCGCGTAGACCTTCACCACCTGCCCGCCGCGCGCGACGCCGGGCAGCTCGATGCGTTGTGTCTTCTCGACGACGATCGGGTCCACCCAGCCGAGCGTGAGCTTCGACCACGCGCACAGGTGCGGCGGCGCGTCGCCGCGTCCCACCCACGTGCCCTGGCCCATGAGGCCCCAGATGCCGATGCCCTCGTGTGGCATGTTGGGCGCGTACAGCTCGGGCAGGCCGAGCACGTGTCCGAACTCGTGCGCCATCACCCCGAACGGTGACAGCGGGGGAAACGGATCCTCGGCGACCACCATGCCGCGCGAGATCGGAGTCTCGCCGACCTGCGCGAAGTCCGGGCCCTCGACGGCGTTCGACCACGGCAGGCCCTTCGCCTTCTTCTCGATGTCCGACTCGGCGCCCGGCCCGGCGAAGGTGACGACGACGAAGTCCGGACGCGCGGTGGCGAGGAGATCGCGCTCGCCCTCGGGCGCGGGCATCTCGGCCAGCGCGATCGCGTCGCGGAGCATCGCGGCCGGCTGGCTCACGTACGCGGCGCGCTTGCGCGGCAACGTGTAGACGCGCTCGGAGACGACGGGCACGATGTGGAAGCGCCGCAGCGACACCTCGTCGTAGTACGACACCAGGCGGTCGATCAGGCCGCTGCGGCTCGGGTTCCGGAAGTCGCTCGCCGGGCGGGACGTGGGCTGGTCGGGAAAGTCGACGCGCAGGAAGAGCACGCGCACGCGCGCCGGGACGGGCGACGCCGTCGCCGCGGGCGAGGCGTCGGCGCGCGCGCGCGTCGTCTCGGACGCGTCGGCGCACGGCGCGTCCGGCAGGGCCAGTGCGACACCGAGCAGCAGTGCGACCACAAGGCCGCGCCGAGCGTCGCGTTGACAACGTCCGAGCCAGCATGCCAGCAACGCAGAAGCGGGCGCGCGCCGCGGTTCCATGCCGAAGCTCATCATCCAGATCCCTTGCTTGAACGAGGCGGAGGTCCTGGCCCAGACGGTCGCGGCCCTACCGCGCACTCTCCCTGGCATCGACGAGATCGAGACGCTGATCGTCGACGACGGGTCGGAGGACGCCACGGTCGAGGTGGCGCGCCGCGCCGGCGTCGATCACATCGTACGGTTTCCGCAGCATCAGGGTCTGGCGAAGGCGTTCTCGGCGGGCATCGACGCTGCACTTAAGCTCGGCGCCGACGTCATCGTCAACACCGATGCCGACAACCAGTACGAGGCTCGCGACATCCCCGCGCTGATCAAGCCGATCCTCGAGGGGCGCGCCGACATGGTGATCGGTGATCGCGGTCCGGAGAGCGTCGCGCACTTCAGCCCGCTGAAGCGCTCGCTGCAGTTCTACGGCAGCTGGGTGGTCCGCGGCCTGTCGGGCACCGACGTGCCCGACGCCGCGAGCGGCTTCCGCGCCCTGTCGCGCCGCGCCGCGCTGCGCCTCAACGTCATCTCGGACTTCACCTACACCCTCGAGACGCTCGTCCAGGCCGGCAAGAAGCAGCTCGCCGTGACGCACGTTCCGGTGCGCACGCGGGAGACGCGCCCGTCGCGCCTGTTCTCCAGCATCCCCGGCTACCTGCGGCGCTCGTTCGTCACCCTGGTACGCATCTACTCTCTCTACGAGCCGATCCGGGTGTTCTGGACGCTCGGCGCGATCATGGTCGTCGCCGGCGTCACGATCGGCCTGCGCTTCCTCTACTACTACCTCTTCGACCCCGTCGGGGCGGGCAAGATCCAGTCGCTGATCCTCGCCGCGGCGCTGTCGATCATCGGCGTGCAGACGATCTTGATGGGCCTCATCGCCGATCTGATCGCGCTCAGCCGGTCGCTGACCGAGGACACGCTGCTGCGCGTGCGCAAGATCGAGCTGCGGCTCGGCGAGCTGCCCGACACGGAGCCCGGCTACCATCCCGAGACGGAGCCGCACGGGGAGCCGAAGCCGATGGCGGAGCAGCGCGGCTCGGGCACGGCGTAGGTGTCGCCCTCGCACGTCGAGCGGGAGCGGCGCCGGTGATCGCGCTCCTGTTCGGCACCTACAACTCCGGCCACGCCGCGAACGCGCTGCTCGCGGCGGACCTGCGCGCCGCCGGCGTCGAGGTGCGCACCTGCCACGAGCCGCTGTGGGAGGAGACGCGCGACAAGCACGCACCGTACTTTGCACCGCTCGGTCTCGCGCGGCTCGCCGCGCGCTACGCGGCGATCGCGCGGCGCCTCGCCCGGCGCTTCCCCGCCGCGGCACGCGAGGCCGACGTGGTGGTGGTCGGCTTCAACGGCCAGCTCGACGTCCTTCTGGCGCGCGCGCTCGACCGTCGCCGGCGGATCGTGTTCGCGCCGCTGGTGACGGTGAGCGAGACCCTGATCGACGACCGCGAGGCGTACGCCGCGGGGTCGCCGGCGGGGCACCTGCTGCGCGCGCTCGACCGCCTGACGCTCGCCGCCGCGGACCTGATCGTGATCGACACCGCGGCGCACCGCGACTACCTCGTCGAGCGCTTCGGCATCGAACCCGAGCGCGTGCTCGTGCAGTACCTCGGTGCCGAGCCGGCCTTCGCGGCAGCCGGCGCCGCGCGCGCCGCCGAGCCCGCCGAGCCGCTGCGCGCCGCCGACGCGATGCGGCCGCTGCGCGTGCTCTCGTACAGCCAGTACCTGCCGCTGCACGGCAGCGAGACGGTCGCCCTCGCAGCGCGCCTCGTGCCGCACGACGCCGGCATCGTCTTCGAGCTCGTCGGCACGGGACCGGAGCGCGCGCGCAGCGACGCCTTCGTCGCGCGCCTGCCGCACGTGCGCACCGTCGACTGGGTGCCGTACGACGAGCTGCCGCGGCGCATCGCCGCGGCGGACGTCGTGCTCGGCGTCTTCGGGCGCAGCGCGAAGGCGCGCATGGTGATCCCGAACAAGGTCTACCAGGCGGCGGCCGTCGGCAGCGCGATCGTCACCGCCGACACGCCGGCGATCCGCGAGGTGTTCGCGCCCGGCGAGTCGGTCTGTGCGATCGAGCCGACGCCGCGCGCGCTCGCCGACGCGCTGCTCGCGCTGGCGGGCGACCCGGCGCGGCGCACGCGGCTCGCGCACGGCGCGCGTGCGGCAGTGGCGCGGGCTGCGGCGCCGGAGGTGCGCGCCGAGCGCCTCCGCACGGCGCTCGCGCGCGTCGTCCCGGCGCCCGGCACCGGCGGTCCGGCTGCGGCGACCCCCGCGGTGGGCGCGTGAGCGAGTCCGCCGCGACGGCCGGCGCGGCGCCGCTGGTCGCGGCGATCGTCGTCACCTGGAATGGCGGCGCGGTGACGCGCGCCTGCGTCGCGTCGCTGCGTGCGAGCGACGGCGTGGCGATCCGCGTCCTGGTCGTGGACAACGCGTCGGCGGAGGACGAGCGCCGGCGGCTCGCGGCCGATCTCGGTGGCCTGCCGGACGTCGAGCTGATCCAGCTCGAGGAGAACCGGCACTTCGCGGGCGGCGTCAACGCCGGCGCGCGCCGCGCGCTCGAGATCGGCGCGACGCATCTGCTGTTCCTCAACAACGACACGACGCTGGCTCCCGACTGCGTCCGGCTGCTGGTCGAGGCGGCGCTGGCGCGGCCGGGTGCCGGGGTGGTGGGGCCGGCGCTGCTCGATCTGCCGCCGCCGCACCGTCCGCTCTCGCTCGGCGAGCGCTATTCGGCGTGGTCGCTCGCGATGCCGCGCACGCTGCTCAAGGTGCGCTCGGCGGGCGACGGCACGCCGTACGAGGTCGGCGGCGTGATGGGCTCCGCGATCCTGGTGACGCGCGCGTGCTTCGAGCGCGTCGGCCCGTACCGAGAGGATCTGCTGGTCTACTACGAGGAGGTGGACTTCTGCCTGCGCGCTCGCGCGCACGGCTACCGGCCGCTGCTGGTGCCGCGCGCGGTGGTGCTGCACGACGGCATGCGCGGCTTCACCGCCGGGCTGCAGCCGTACGCCGCACGGCTCAAGTGCCGCAACCAGCTCCTGCTGATGCGTGCGCACGGCGGGGTCCTCGACTGGCTCGCGTTCCTGCCCGTGTTCGCGGCACTGGTCGTCGCGAGCTCGCTGATCTACGCGCTGCGCGGTCGGCGCGACGTCGTCGCGGCGATGTGGCGTGGGGTCGGCGACGGGCTGCGCGCGGTCGTGGGACGCGAGCGCACCGCGGGTGCGCCGGCGTGAGACGGTTGCGCGTCGCGATCGGCGCGGTCGCCGGCGTGACCGGCGGCCCCGCGACCTACGCCGTCGAGCTGGTGCACGCGCTCGCGGCGCTCGACGACGCGGACCGTCTCGAGATCGTGGTGCTCACCGACCGTCCCGACCTGTTCGCCGACGCGAGGGCCGTTCGCGTCGAGGAGATCCCGCTGCCGTCGCCCTGGCGCCAGCCGTGGTGGGACAGCGTCGGCGTGCCGCTGCGCCTGCGCGGGCTCGACGCCGACGTCTACCACGGCACCAAGCACGCGTTGCCGCTGCTGTCGCCGGCACGCCGGACGGCGCCGGTGGTGACGATCCACGACCTCGCGGTGCTGGTCGAGCCGGAGACCTTCTCGCGCGCGCAGCGCCTGCAGCTCCAGGTGCACCTGCGCCACGCGGCGCGCGTCGCGGAGCGCGTGATCTGCGTGTCGCGGCACGCGGCGGAGGACGTCCGGCACCGGCTCGGCGTCGCGGCCGCGCGCATCGCCGTCGTGCCGCACGGCGTGGGCGCGCGCTTCCGGCCGCTCGACGACACGCGCCGGCAGGAGGTGCGTCGCACCTACGGCGTGACCGACGGCTTTCTGGTGTCCTTCGTCGGCACGGCGCAGCCGCGCAAGCGCATCGAGGTCGCGGTCGAGGCGGTGCGACGCCTGCACGCCGGTGGCCTGCCGGTGACGCTCGTCGTCGCGGGGCGGCGACGTCCCGGATACACGGCGCCGTGGCTCGACGAAACGCTGCCGTTCCTGCGCGCGGTCGGCGAGCTCCCCGGCGACGCGCTGGTCGAGCTCTACGGCGCCTCGGACGTGATGGTGAGCCCGTCGAGCTTCGAGGGCTTCGGTCTCACGTTCGTCGAGGCGATGGCGTGTGGCTGTCCGGTGGTCGGCGTCGCGGCGACGTCGGTGCCGGAGGTCGTCGGTGACGGCGGGCTGCTGGTGGCGCACCCCGACGCGGATCTCGTCGCCGGGGCGCTCGCGCGGCTCCTCGGCGATCCGCAGCTGCGCGCCGCGACCGCGCAGCGGGCGCTCGCGCGCGCGGGCGCGCTGTCCTGGCGGCGCGCCGCGGAGCAGACGCGCGACGTCTACCTCGCCGCCGCGGCCGCGCGTGGCTGGAAGGCGCGCGCCTGATGCCCGGCGATGCGGACCGCGCGACACCGGCGCGCTGCGCGGCCGAGGCCCTGCTCGTGCTGCTCGCGACGCTCGCCTACCTCTGGCTCTTCCGTCGCTACGGCTTCGACGTCGTCGACGAGGGCACGCAGCTCGCGCAGATCGACCTGGTCGTGCGCGGCGCCCGGCCCTACGTCGGCTTCGAGACCGGCTACACGCCGCTCTACTTCTCGCTTCACGCGGCGCTCTGGCAGTGGACGAGCGGTGGGCTGCTGGCGACGCGGACCTTCGGCGTGCTCCTGCACGCGGCAACGATCGCACTGCTGTACGGCTTCACGCGGCGCTTCTGCGGCGCGCCGATCGCGCTCGCGGTGTCCGCGCTCGATCTCGCATTCCTGCTGCCGGTGTCGCCGCGCCACGGCGCGCCGTTCAACACGCCGTATCCGGGATGGATCGCCGCCGCGTTCGCGCTGGCCGCGCAGCTGCTGGTCGCGGCGGTGGCGCACGCGCGCCTCGCCGTGCGCCGCGAGGACGCACCGAGCGCCGCGTCGAGCTCGCTCGCCGTGTCGTTCGCCGGGCTCGCCGCCGGGCTCGCCTTCGCCGTCAAGCCGAACGCCGGGCTGCTCGCGCTGGGTGGCGCGCTGCTCGCGCTGACGCCGAGCTGGTCCGCGGCGCTGCGTCTGGCGATCGTGCTGGCGACGCTGGTGCGCGTCGCCGCCGTCGCGGGGACGATCGTGCTCCTCGGGCCGGCGGCGCTCGATCCCACGTACCTCGTGGCGCTCGCGCTGCCCGTCGTGCTGGTGGCGAGCCTGCGGGCGACGCCGTCGGGTCCGCCCGACGGCGCGCGGCCGCTCGGCGACGTCGCGCTGCTCGCGCTCGGCTTCCTCGCCCCGACTGCCGTGTGGGCAGCCCCGCTGGTCGCGGAGCTCGGAGCCGCCCGCTTCGCGCGCGAGGTGCTGCTGCTCGACGGCGGCGGCGTCGTCGCGGCCTACCTGCTGGCGTTTCCCGCGCCCGGTGCCGCGGCGGCGCTGGTGTGCGCCGGCATCGTCGCCGCGGCGCTGGTCGCGGCGCGCGAGCGTGACGCGATCGCGGCCGGTCTTCCGTCGCGGCGCGCGTCCGTGCTCGCACCTCTCCTGGTCGCGGGCGGCGTGTTGCTCGCGGGCGGGATCGGCGTCGTCCAGGGCAGCGACGGGACCGGCGCGCGGCTGGTCGCCGAGGAGGTCTGCCTCTGGATCGGCCCGCTCGCGCTGGTCGCGGGTGCGGTGCTGCTGTCGCGCGACGCCGCGACCGCGCGCGCGCAGGCGCTGCTCGCGTTTGCCACCGTCTACGCCCTGCAGCTGTTCCCGCGTCCGGACCTGATCCACGTCGCGATGGGGGCGCCGCCGGTGCTGCTGGCGATCGCCGCCGCGTGGTCGGCGCTCGTTCCGCCGTCCGATCCGCGCGACGACGTGAAGCGCCGCGCGGTGCTCGCGTGGGCGACCGTCGCGGCGATCCTCGTGCTGTGCGTCGGGCGGGCGGCACCGGCGCTGCGCGCGCGCCTCGCCGAGCCGCTGGTGTCGCTCGACGCGGGGCCGCGGGCGCCGCTGGTGATCGCCGCGCCGTACGCCGCCGAGCACCGCTGGCTCGGGGAGGCGGTGCGCGCGATCGGCGCCCGCACCGCGCCGGGCGACGGCGTCTTCTACTTTCCGGACCTCGCCGGCCTGGGCTTCCTCGCCGAGCGGCCCGCGGCGACCTTCTACCTGTACTTCGTGCCCGGGCGTCCGGGGCCGGCGGGCGAGGAGCGCACGATCGCCGAGCTCGAGCGGCACGCACCGCGGCTCGCGGTCACCGGCGCGCCGCGGGTGCCCGCGTTCGCCGGCGCCGAGGCGTACTTCGCGCGCCTGCTCGGACGCGTCGACGAGCTCTACCCGCGCACCGAGGACTTAGGCGCCTTCACCGTGCGTGCGCCCGCGACCGCCGCGGCTGCCGCGTGCGCGCGTTGCACGGGTCCCGGTGCAGGCTAAGGAAGCGCGCATGTCGAACGAGCTCTGGCGCTGCTCGGCGGTCGAGCTCGCGCGCCGCATCGCGGCGCGCGAGGTGTCGTCGCGCGAGGTGGTGGACGCGCACCTGACGCGGATCGCCGCGGTCAATCCCGCTCTGAACGCGGTGACGGTCGTGCTCGCCGACACGGCGCGGTCGGCGGCCGACGCGGCCGATCGCGCGGTCGCGAGCGGGCGGTCGCTCGGCCCGCTGCACGGCGTGCCGATCACCGTCAAGGAGAACGTCGACCTGGTCGGCTCGGCGACCACGCAGGGTCTGCCGGCGCTGGAGCACGCGCTGCCTGCGCTCGACGCGCCGGTGGTCGAGCGCATGCGCGCGGCGGGCGCCATCCCGATCGGCCGCACCAACCTGCCCGACCTCGGTCTGCGCGTGCACACCGACAGCACCCTGCGCGGCCTGACGCGCAACCCGTGGCACCCCGAGCGCACGGCGGGTGGCTCGAGTGGCGGCGAGGCGGCGGCGATCGCGTCGGGCATGAGCCCGCTCGGGCTCGGCAACGACATCGGCGGCTCGCTGCGCAGCCCGGCGCACTGCTGCGGCATCGCGTCGCTCAAGCCGAGCACCGGGCGGATCCCGCACGCGACGAGCCTGGCGCCCGAGGACGGCGTGCTCGCGGCGCAGCTCATGCACGTCGAGGGACCGATGGCGCGTCGCGTGTCCGATCTGCGCGTCGCGCTCGGTGTCCTCGCCGGGCCGCACCCGCGCGATCCCTTCGCGGTGCCCGCGCCGCTCGCCGGGCCGCCGCTCGCGGTGGGGCGTCGCGTGGCGATGCTCGACGAGCCGCCCGGTGGCAGCACGTCGCCGGCGGTGCGAGACGCCGTGCGACGCGCCGCCGACGCGCTCGCGCGCGCGGGCTACGAGGTGGTCCGTGCGACGCCGCCGCTCGAGGGCGTGCTCGAGACCTGGTCCGCGTGGCTGGTGAACGAGCTCCGTCCCGGGCTGCCGCTGCTCTCGGAGCTGATGGGCGCGGACGCGCGCGCGTTCATCGGATACGCGATGGACGCCGTGCCCGAGCTCGACGTCGCGGGCATGATCGAGGTGATGGTCGCGCGCCACCGCTTGGCGCGCGACTGGGCGCGGTTCCAGGCGGGAATCCCGCTGCTGCTCTCGCCGGTGTGGACCGAGCAGGCGTTCCCGCACGGACGCGACATCGCGAGCGCCGCGGACGCGGAGGCGACGCTGCGGCTCATCCGCTGCGTGCTGCCGGCGAACCTGCTCGGCTTGCCGGCCGCGGTGGTGCCCGCCGCGCTGAGCGACGGTCTCCCGGTCGGCGTTCAGCTCACCGGACCGCGCTTCCGCGAGGACCTCTGCCTCGACGCGGCGGAGGCGATCGAGGCCGCCCTCGGCGTGCTGACGCCGCTTTAGCGAGGAGCGCTGCGCCCCACCGCGCGGCTACACGAGCTCGCGGTACGACAGCGCCATGAACAGGCCGATCGCGAGCACCAGCGTCGGCCAGGCGACGCTCGCCAGGCGGCGCGGCACGAGGTCGCGGATCTCGAGCCAGCGGATCGCCCCGGCGAGCACGCCGAGGCCACCCAGCACCGCGTGCTGCACGTTGATGATGGTGGTCAGCTTGTCGCTCGCCGCGAAGCTCGAGTGCGCGTGTCCGAGCAGCAGCAGGCTGCCGGCGATCATCACGATCGGCAGCGCGCGTCCGAGCGGTTGACGATCGCCGCCGTGGCGCGCCTCGCGCAGCCCCAGCACCGCCAGCACGACGATCATCAGCGCGCCGATGCGGTGCTCGAGGACGATCGGGTCGGTGAGCGCCACCCACGGGCTCACCGTGCCCATCGGCCACACCTCGGGATCGCTCGCGATCGCGACGAACACCGCGAACGGGATCAGCGCCGCGGGCCAGACCCACGCCGCGGCGCGCGCCGCAGCGCTCCGTCCGCCGACCGACTGCACGAGCCACGCGAGCCCCAGCAGGCACACCAGCACGCCCGACCAGCTGTGCATGAACTCCGAGTAGCGCAGGTCGTCGTCGGTGCGCGACGCGCTGCCGACCCAGGTCGCGGGATCGACGATCTGCGTGCGCGGCGCGCGCGGCTCGATGATCGCGGCGATCTGCTGAGCGTCGAGGCGGCCCTCGCCGTCGGGCGTCGGCGGCGACACCGAAGCGAGGATGCCGGCGGTCGCGACGACGAGCACGCCGACGGTGACCTCGAGCTCGATGGTGCGGGCGAGGCGTGCGAGCAGCGGGCGCGCCGGCGACGTGCCGCTCGCGCGCGGGCCGAGCGCGTCGGGGTCGGCGGCGAGGCGGAGCAGGGCAGGGCGCACGACGCGGTAGTTGACCGTGCCGCCGGCGAGCAGGATGGCGAGCAGCGAGAGCTTGGTCGCGAGCGTCAGGCCGTACGACGACGTCGGGACGGCGGCGAGCGTTCCCATGTAGAACCAGACGCCCGCAGCTCCCGTCGCGAGCAGGGTCCCGGCGGCGAGCAGCGCGAGCGGCGAGAAGCGCGCGACGATCGCGGCGATCAGCTCCACCTGGGGCGCGTCGTCGGCGGCGAGCAGCAGGCGTCGCGTCAAGAACAGGTGGCCGAGGATCCCGACCCAGCTCGCCGCCGCGACCACGTGCAGGAAGTGGAACGCGATCGCCGGCACCCGGAACACCGGCTGCGCCGCCGCGTGGCTCACGAGCGTCCACACCAGCGCCGCGGCAAGCGCGAGCCCGAGCGACACCGTCCAGGTGCCGCGCCGCCGCGCGCGCTCCGGGTCGCGCGCGATGCGGAGCGCGGCGACGGCGGTGCACAGCAGCAGGAGGCCGCGCAGCAGCGCGAGCCGTCCGACGGTGGTGCCGGTCGCGAAGCGGCGCAGCAGGTCGGCATCGGTGCCGGCGAAGACGGTGACGCCCTCGAACTCGGCCACCTGCACGATCAGGTTCAGGAAGCAGGCGATCGCGGCGACCAGTCCGGCGATCGCGGCGCAGCGCGCCGCACCACGCAGCAGCCCATCGCTCAGGCTGCCCGCGGCGGAGGTGAGCGCCGCCGCGTCGCGCGCCGGCAGCAGCACCGCGAGCGCCAGCAGCGGGGCGGCGAGCACGAGCAGCAGCCCGACGAGCTGCGTCGCGTGGAGGACGGAGTGCTCCACGCGCTACTCTTCTGCGCCGACGCGGAAGAGGACGCGTCCACGCGCGCTGTGCCCGTCGCGCGACAGCACCTTCCACTGCACCACGTACGCGCCGTGGGCGAGCGCGCCGACCGGCGCCGACAGGTGGGTCCGGTCCGCGTCGTCGACGACGGGCTTGCCCGTCGCGAGGTCGGTCGCGTCGGACGGTGCGCCGTCGGGCTTGGCGCGGAACACCGCCACCTCGTTGAACTCGTCGTCGAGCAGCTCGTTGAACCAGAGGTCGATCGTCGTCGGCGGCTCGGCGAGGACGGCGCCGGCCGCCGGGGCCGAGCGCTCGAGCCGTGCGTGCGCACGTGCGGACGGTGCGGCAGCGAGAACGAGGGCTGCGGTCGCCAGCGCGGCGAGGAGCAGCGGTCCGGGCGCGACGCGGCGGGGCGCGTGGCGCGGGCTGGCGGAGAGCGCGGCGGCTTTCGCACGGGGCTCGACGGTCATCGCGGCAGCTTTCGCAATGATCCACTGCACTCGCAAGCAGCGCCCCGTCCGCAACGAGAAAGGGGCGGCGTCCCGACGGACGCCGCCCCTTCGCTCGGAGACGATCAGCCGATCACGGGCAGTCGTTCTCGTTGTTGACGTCGTTGTTCGCTTCGTTCAGCGCCGTCGCCAGAGACGGCATCACGAGCAGATCGACGTTCGGCGGGAGCGGCGTCTTGGTCGCCTTCGCGTACGCCTTCGCGATGCAGGCGTTGAAGTTGGCGTCGCCGGTGCCCGAGCTCGCGTTCGCGTTCACCGAGCACGCGTTCGCCGAGTCGGTGTTGCCGCCGTCACCCTTCTTGTTCTTGTAGTCGTTCTCGCAGGCGAGCTGGCACTTCTGGATGGCGAAGGCGTAGCTCGAGATGCGCTTCACTTCGGCGTTCTGGCACTTCTGCTGCGACTTGACGTCGGGCTGCGAGCCGCAGCCGCTCAGCGCGCCGAGCGCGACCGCGAGCGTGTTGATCTGCGAGCGGGTCGCCGCCGGGGTCGCGGCCTGCCACGCGGTGACGTCGGCGTACGGCTGGTCGCCCGCCGTGCCCGAATCGGAGTCGCCCGGACAGCCCATCGCCGTGTACCCGGTGGTGGCGTTGAGCGTCTTCGCCTTCTTCAGGAAGGCGAGCTTGCTCGCACACTTCGCGATGTCGCCGGCGAACTTGCCCTTGGCGTCGGCCGGTGGCGTCGCGGTGCCCGTCGCCAGGTTGCACTCGGCTCCGACCAGGTTGCCGGACTTCTCGCAGTTGGTCGCCGCCTTGACGAGGCACGCGACCAGGCCGTGCTGCTGCTTCTGGATGTCGGCGCGCAGCTTCTGCGCCTCGGACTTCTCGACCAGGACCAAGGCCGACGCCGAGGTGCCGGAGACCATCAGGCCGGCGATCGCCGCCGCCATCAGTCTGCTGGTGCGAACGAACGTTCCCTTGTGCATGTTCCCTCCTACTGGGAGCGGCGTGTCACCCTTCATGGTGGCCGCCATTCGGTATGGGTGCCCCAATACGAGAGGTGTCGAGGCTCGGTCAATGAGCAAAGCGCAAGTCTCTCAGTAGGCGAATACATTTCTCGCGAGACATGCCCGGCCGTCGATCGCGGCTCCGTACCGGGCGTTCTGGTAGGGTGCCGCCTTGACGCTCGGCAGCTGCCACCCTATCGCCGGGGACGTGGATCGTACCTCCGGACCGAGCCCGCGGGTGGCCGTCGTCGTGCTCGACTGGAACGGCGGCGACGACACGCTCGCCTGCATCGCGAGCGTGCTCGCGAGCGAGCACGCCCCGCTCGACGTCTGGCTGGTCGACAACGCGTCGCGCGCCCCGGTTCTCGACGAGATCCGCGCCCGCCATCCCGAGGTGCGCTCGATCGCCAACCCGTCGAACCTCGGATACGCCGGCGGCAACAACGTCGGCCTGCGCGCGGCGCTGGCGGCAGGTGCCGAGTGGGTACTGGTGCTGAACAACGACGCCCGCGTCCGGCCCGACACGGTGAGCGAGATGGTGCGCGTCGGAGCGAGCGATCCGCGCATCGCGGCCGTCGGCGCCAAGGTTCTCCGGCTCGAGGAGCCGGACCGGCTGTGGATGGCCTGGGGCGAGGTCACCTACCGGCAGAGCCTGGTCGCGCTGGTGGGCGAGAACGCGCCCGACTCGGGGGCGTTCGATGCGCAGCGCGACGTGCCCTGGGTGTCGGGCTGCGCGATCCTGCTGTCGCGCGCGGCGCTCGAGCGGATCGGTCCGTTCGACGAGACGTTCTTCGCCTACCACGAGGAGGTCGACTGGTGCGCGACCGCGCGCGAGCACGGCATGCGCGTCGTCTACGCGCCGCGGGCGGTCGTCCTGCACCGTGGCCAGGCGAGCTCGGGCGGTGCGACCTTCGTCAGTCGCCGCCAGTACTTGACGGCGCGCAACATGGTCCGCTTCGTGCGCAAGCACGGCTCGGCCGCCGAGCGGCTGCGCTTCGCACTCTGGTTCGCCGCGATGCTGCCGGCGTCCTGGGTGAAGCGACTGCTGCGCGGCGAGCAGGAGGGCGTGCTGCTGAAGCTGCGCGGCGCGCTCGACGCGCTGCGCGACCGCCCGCTGCCGCGCGCGCGGCTCGGCCTCGACCCGTGACGGCCGGTCGCTGATGCAGCTGCGCGCCTTCGCCAGAGGCGGGCTCCTCGGGCTGGCGACGCTGGTGATCGAGAAGGGCGTCGCGCTGTTGCTCGTGATGGGGCTCGCGCGCGTCCTGAGCCCGGTCGAGTACGGTCGCTACAGCTTCCTGATCGCCTATCTGTCGCTCTTCCAGGTGCTCGCGGACCTCGGCACCGACACCATCCTCGTGCGCCGGCTCGCCGCCGACCCCTCGCAGCGCCAGCGCCTGGTGGCCGCGGCGCTCGGGCTGCGCGTGACCCTGGCGCTGCTCGCCGGCGTCGGGGCGGTGGCGCTGGTGTCGTGGGTGGACGGCGGCGACGCGTCGCTCGGCGGGCGTACCGCGCTCGCCGCGACCGCGCTGCTGTTCGTCGCGCAGCCGGGCTACCGCGCGCTGTTCCGCGCCGAGCTGCGCATGGGCGCGGTGCTCGGGGTCGCGGCGGCGAACAGCGCGGCGGCGCTGGTGCTGGTCGCGCTCGCGCTCGCCGCGCGCACCGGCATCGACGGCGTGTTCGTCGCGCTCGCCGCGGCGAATCTCGGTGGCTTCACGCTCGCAGCGATCCTGGGCCGCGACCTCGTACGCCCGCGCCTCGCGTTCGATCTGCCGCTCTGGCGCGAGCTCCTGCGCGAGGCCTGGCCGATCGGCGCGAACGTCCTGGTCGCGACCGTCGGGCTGCGGCTCGGGCCGCTTCTGGTCATGCGGCTCGCGGGCCCGATCGAGGTCGGCCACCTCGCGTCCGCGTCGCGGCTCACCGACGCGCTGAACCTGCTCGGCGACGCGGCGATGCTGAGCGTCTACCCGCTGTTCGTGCGTCACGCGACGAGCCGACCCGACGCGCTGCGCGCGCTCGCCGAGCTGACGGCGAAGCTCCTCGGCGTCACCTTGCTCGGCGTCGCGCTCGTCGTGTCGCAGTGCGCGCCGCAGATCATGGCCCTGCTCTTCGGCGCCGACTTCGCGGTGGCCGGGCCGGTGCTGGCGGTGCTCTCCTGGTCGGCGGTGCTCGCGGCGCTCGGCAACGTCTACGCCCACCTGCTGGTGGTCGCGGGGCGACAGACCGTGCTGTTCCGTGTGAACGCCGCGGGCGTCCTCGTGCAAGTCGTGCTGCAGCTGGTCCTGATCCGCTGGTACGGCGTCGTGGGCGCGGCGGTGGCCGTGGTCGCCACCGCCGCCGCGAGCCACGCGGCGCTCTACGCGCTGCCCGAGACGCGCACCTGGGTGCGTCCGTGCGTGCACGCCGTCGCCGCGGCCACGCTGCTCGCCGGGCTCGCGCTCGCGCTCGGCGCGGCGCTGCCGCTGCCGCCGGTGGGCCGTGCCGCGGTGCTGCTCCTCGGCTTCCTCGCCGTGCTGCCCGTTCTCGGGATCGCGGGGCCGGCCGACGTCCGGCGTCTGCGCGCCCTGCTGCAGGCCGGCGCCCCGGCGCCGGTCGCGGACGTCCGGGCGCCGTGAGCGGGGGCGTTTTCGACTTGGGTTGCGGCAGATCCGTCTGCTAGGGAGGTGAAACCCAGAACGCCGGTCCCGGGGCCGCGCGGCGCGCCCGCGCCGGACGCCCGACCGCCCCCCAACCTCCGAGGTCAGCGATCTCCGTGCTCGAGAAACTCGTCGTCATCCCGACTTACAACGAGCGCGGTAACGTCGAGCGGCTGCTGCCGGAGCTCCTCCAGTTCGACCCCGAGCTCGAGGTGCTGGTGGTGGACGACCAGTCGCCCGACGGTACGGCCGACGCGGTCGAGGAGCTGGGACGCAAGCTGGGTCGCATCCACGTGCTGCGGCGCGGTCCGAAGCAGGGCATCGGGCCCGCCTACCTGGCGGGCTTCAAGCGCGCGCTCGAGCTCGGTGCCGAGTACGTCGTGCAGATGGACGCCGACTTCTCGCACCCGATCGCGTCGCTGCCCGACCTCTTCGACAACGCGAAGCGCGAGTACGACCTGGTGCTCGGCTCGCGCTACATGGACGGCATCACGGTGGTGCGCTGGCCGATCGAGCGCCTGCTCCTGAGCTACTTCGGCAACGCGTACGTGCGCATGCTCACCGGCCTGCCCGTGCGCGACACGACCGGCGGCTTCAAGTGCTGGCGCCGCTCGGCGCTGCTCGCGATCGACCTCGATCAGGTGCGCTCCAACGGCTACTCCTTCCAGATCGAGATGACGTACCGCGCGTGGTGCAAGCGGCTGCGCATCCTCGAGGTGCCGATCATCTTCATGGACCGCGAGGTCGGCACCTCCAAGATGTCGAAGCGCATCGGCCTCGAGGCGCTGTGGATCGTCTGGGAGCTGAAGATGCGTCGCGCGCTCGGCAAGCTCTGAGCGACGCGCCGGGACGGTACGCGTGCGCGTCCTGATGCTCAACGAACGGGACCTGAGCCATCCGCTCGCCGGTGGCGTCGAGGTCCACCTCGAGGAGATCGCGAGCCGCCTTGCGTCGCGCCACGGCATCGAGACCACCGTGCTGTGCGCCGCGTTTCCCGGCGCGGTGCCCGACGAGGTGCGGCGCGGCGTCCGCTTCGTGCGCTTCGGCGACCGCGGCTTCAGCTACTACGCGCAGATCGTACCGCGCGCGCGCGGCGAGCTGGCGCGCGGCGGGTACGATCTGGTGATCGAGAACCTCTGCAAGCTGATGTTCCTGTCGCGCCTCTGGCTGCACGGCGTTCCGCGGCTCGCGCTCGTGCACCACCTGTTCGGGCTCAGCGCGTTCCGGCAGGTGTCGGTGCCGATCGCGAGCTGCGTCGTCGCCGCCGAGGCGCTGCTGCCGGTCGCGTATCGCGGCTGGCCGTTCGTCGCGGTTTCACCGAGCACGCGCGACGACCTCGTCAAGCGCGGCATTCCCCGGCGGGACATCCGCGTCGTCCCGAACGGGCTCGACCACGAGCGCTACCGCCCCGGCGCGCCGGCTGCGGAGCGCGACCTGGTGGTCTTCGTCGGTCGCCTCGAGCACTACAAGGGCGTCGACGTCCTGCTCGACGCGTGGCCGCGCGTGCGGGCGGCGCGGCCCGCGGCGCGACTGGTGATCGCCGGCAGCGGCGGGGCCGGCGAGGAGATGCGGCGGCGTGCCGCCGGATCCGAGTACGGCGACAGCGTGAGCTTCGCGGGTTTCGTCTCCGAGGAGGACAAGGTCGCGCTGCTGCGGCGCGCGACCGTGGTCGTGCAGCCGTCGCGCAAGGAGGGCTGGGGGCTCACGGTGCTCGAGGCGAACGCGTGCGGCACGCCGGTGGTCGCGACCGACGTGCCCGGGCTGCGCGACTCGGTGCGCGACGGTGCGACCGGGCTCCTCGCCGCACCGGAGCCGGCGGCGCTCGCGTCGAGCCTCGTCGCGGTGCTGTCGGACGACGCGCTGCGCGTGCGCCTCGCGCGCGAGGCGCACGCCTGGTCGGAGCGCTTCAGCTGGGATCACGTCAGCGACGCGTTTGCCGAGATCGTTCGCGCCACCGCGGCGGGACGGCCGCTGCCCGAGGTCCCGGACTTCCTCGGCGCGCGCGCGACGGACGCGGCCGACGTACGCCGCGTCGCGGACGGGGTCGCCACCGGGCTTCGCGACGGCGTCGGGGTGGGCGGGTGAGCGAGGCGGCGATCGCAGCATCGGAGCGACGCTTCACGCCGGGCGACGCGGTCGCGCCGACCGGCGTGCGCTACGCGGCCTGGCCGGCGACGCTCCTCCTCGGGGTCGCTTCGGCGGCGCTCTTCCTCGTGTTCGCGGGCTACGGATACAACCTCGAGGACGAGGGCACGGTCCTCTACCAGATCCTGCGCACCTTCCGCGGCGAGCGCCCGTACCTCGACTTCCACACCGGCTACACGCCGGCGGTGTTCTATCTGAACGCGTGGCTGTTCGACGCGTTCGGCGTCTCGGTGATTCCGATCCGCGTCGTCCTCGCCGCGGTCAACGCGCTCGCCGTGATGCTGACCTTCCGCCTCGCGCTGCGCGTCGCTCCGGTCGCGGAGTCGGCGCTCGCCGCCGCGACCTACGCCGTCTTCATGCCGTTCTTCCCGGGCCAGTTCGCGTCGTTCAACATCCCGTATCCGGCCTGGTACGCGATCGCCGCCTGGCTCGCGACGCAGCTCGCGTCGCTGAAGGCGGTCGAGACGCAGCGCCGCAGCTGGCTCGTCGCGGCCGGCGCGATGGCGGGCGTCGCGTTCTCGTTCAAGCCGAACACCGGCGTGCTGGCGCTCGGCGCGGCCGTGCTCGCGCAGATGCTGGCGAGCGCGCAGGTGCGCGGCGCGATCGGCCGGGGGCTCGAGATCGCGGTCCTGGTGATCGCGCTGATCGGGGTCGCGGCGACCCTCACCTTCGATCTCGTGACGCCGCAGTTCGCGCTCCTCGGCGGTCCACTCGTCGCGCTGCTCGCATTCGGCATCTGGATGCGCGCCGCGCACCGGCCGCCGGGCGCCGAGCGCGGGCTCGGCGCGGCCGTGCTCGACGCCGCCGCTCTGCTCGGGGGATTCGCGGGCGTGTGCGTCGCCTGGCTCGCCTACTTCCTGCCGCGGCTCGGCGTCGGACGCTTCGCCGAGGAGGTGCTGCTGCTCGGCGCCGGCGTCGAGCGCATCTACCTGCTGTACTTCCCGCGCCCGAGCGAGTGGGGGGTCGCGGTGCTGTGCCTGCTCGGATTGCTGGCGATCCTGCCGCGGCTGATCGCGCGCGGCGTCGTCGGCACGCGCGCGCTCGTCGCGCTGGGCTTCCTGCTGGTCGCCGGCGGCGTCGTCGCACTGACGCAGTTCGGGCTCGCGCCCGAGGGGCTCGGCATCTCGATCCTGATGCAGCTGGAGGTGCTGAGCTTCCACCTGATCCCGCTCCTGCTGTGGCTCGCGACGCTCGCCGTGATGTGGCGGCTGCGCACGCTGGAGCGCACGCCGGACGGGACGCTGCCGTCGTCGTTCGCGATGGTGCTGGTGTCGCTGGTGTACGCGCTGCTGCTCTTCCTGCAGCTCTACCCGCGCATCGACTTCATGCACGTCGTGATCAGCATGCCGTCGGCGCTCGTGATCGGTGCGGGCGCGCTGGCGCGCTTCGCGCGCTGGTGGGTCGCGGAGCTCGCCGGCGCGTACCGCTGGACCGACGACGAGCGGCGGCGGGCGCTCGTCGTCGCGCGGACCGTCGCCTGCGTGCCGGTGGTGCTGGCGCTCGCGGTGCGCGCGCTGCCGTTCGTCGACGCGCGCGTGCGGGTGACGCCCGACCTCGCGTGGCGCGGCACCACGTCGCTCGCACACGACGCGATGCCGGTGGTCCTGGAGGAGGACCGCGACCGCGAGCTGCGCGAGTTGCGCGCGGTCGCCGACTTCGTCGAGCAGGCGACGACGCGCGACGAGCCGATCTTCGTCTTTCCGGCGCTGGCGATGGTGCCGTTCCTCACCGACCGCGCGACGCCGGTGCCGCACGACTACTTCTTCACCGGACGCCCGTCGCACGCCGACGAGGCGGCGATGGTCGCGGCGATGGAGAAGACGCGCCCGCCGCTGTTCGTGACCCTCAACGACCGGCTCGGCTACTTCACCGCGTCGCCCGCGTACTACTTCATCCTGCGCGACTACGTGCAGCGGAACTACGCGCTGGTGCGCCGCATCGGCCGCTACGACGTGCTCGCGCGACGCGACCTGCTCGACGCGCATCCCGACTGGCGGACGCCCGTCCTCGAGGGCGACGTGCTCGACGCGACCTTCGCGAGCGGCGCCTACGCGCGCGAGCTCGAGACGGCGCGGCGCATCGCCGCGAGCGGCACGGCGATGGACCTCGCGGCCACGGCGCCGCAGCTCGCCGACGTCGACCGCCGCGTGCGTCAGGCGTACGCGACCGCGATCGACGCGGTCGCGGCGCGCGATCCGGACGGATACGCGGGCGTCGAGCGCGTGGTCGCGACCAACCGCAGCGCGAAGCTGCTGTTCCTGCGCACCCTCGGCGAGTACGGCGCGCCCGGATCGCTCGCGTACCTGCAGGACGTCTTCCTCGCGAGCGACGGTCGCATCCGCTGGGAGGCGGCGCGCTCGATCAACTTCTTGCTCGCGCGCGAGCTGGCGGCGCGCTTCAACCTGGTCGAGCCGGCAGAGGGGCCGCTCGTGCCACTGCCCGACACGCTCGCGAGCGACGCGCTGGTCGCGCCGATCGGCGACGACTTCGCCGAGCGCCAGCGGATCGGCCCGCTCGCGGCGCTGGCGGTCGCGCACGCTGGACGGCAGGACCTCGCCACGAGGATCGACGGGCCGTGGGACCGGCGCGAGACCACGTGGTGGAAGATGCTCGCCGCCTACGCCCTGGCGAGCCTCGGCGACACGGCGCGCCTCGCGACGCTCTTCGAGCTGATGAACGAGGGCACCTTGCCGGGGCAGTTCGTGCCGTCGATCCTGCTCGACCCCGGGCTGGTCGCGCCCGATGCTGCGGCGGCGACGCTCGCCGAGCGCATGAAGAACGGTAGCGCCGAGGAGCGCGAGACGGCGGCCTGGATGGTACCGTACCTGGCCTCGGACGGAGCGTGGAGCGCCGTCGAGGCGGCGACGCGGGACCCCGATCCGCGCGTGCGGCACGCGGCGCAGTGGGCGGTCGGGCAGCGCTCGGCGTCGGATGGCGGGCGGCGGACGGCAGCACCTTCGGAGGACTCGTGAGCGGAGCGGAAACCACGGCCGAGAGCAGAGCGGACGAGGCCGCGCGCGCGTCTGCCTGGCAGGCGCCGGCGGCGTACACCGGCGAGCGGCTCGCGGCCGACGACGCCCGGTTCGCGCCCGACATGGCGCGCCACCTCGCGGCGTATCACCTGATGACTCCGTTCATCACCGGCAAGAGCGTTCTCGAGGCGGGCTGCGGCGAGGGCTACGGTGCGGCGATGATGGCGCGGCACGCGGCGCGGGTGGTCGGCGTCGACTACAACGCTGCCGCGCTCGAGCTCGCGCGCCAGCGTCACCAGGCGCCGAACCTCGAGTATCGCGCGATCGACCTGCTCGACCTGGCACGGCAGAGCCCCGGCGAGTTCGACGTGGTGACGAACTTCCAGGTGCTCGAGCACCTCGAGGATCCGACGCCGTTCCTCACCGCGGCCGCCGCCTGCGTGAAGCCGGGTGGCGTGCTGATCCTCACCACGCCGAACCGTCCGGCGAGCGTGTCGGAGAATCCGTACCACGTGCACGAGTACACGGCGGACGAGCTGCAGGCGCTGCTCGCGCGCTTCTTCGCGGACGTCGAGGTGCGTGGCGTCGTCGGCACCGAGCGGGTCTACGCGTTCGAGCGCGCGCGGGGTGCTGCGGCGCAGCGCATCCTCAGGCTCGACCCGCTCGGGCTGCGCAACCTGCTGCCGCAGAAGCTGGTCCGCTGGGCGTTCGCGCGCCTCGCGCTGCTGGTGCGCTCGCAGGTCGCGGCGCAGGGTCGCGAGCTGGTCGATCTCGCGCCCGACGACTTCTCGATCGCGAGCGCGGAACCGCCGCAGTGGATCGACCTGCTGGCGATCGCGCGGCGGGGTTGACGCGACGGGATCGGTGGGGCAACAACAAACGGTTGTTGGTCGAGCCGAGCCCGCCTCGCAGACCTGCAGGATGCTCCGAAAAGACTCTGGAAATCCGAACGAAAGCCTGTAGCCTCGAGGAAAATCGACCGCAGGCCCCATCCGTTTTCGAGGGAGAATGATGGCAAAGGACCCGAATCAGCTGATCTCGGCGGACTCGCACGTCGTCGAGTCGCCCGACCTCTGGAAGAAGTGGCTGCAGCCCGAGTTCCTCGACCGCGCCCCGAAGCTGGTCAAGGACTCGGAGGGCGGCGATGCCTGGCAGTACGGCTCGGCCCCCAAGCCGGTGCCGCTCGGTCTGGTGACCACCTACCCCGGCCGCACCTACGAGGCCTTCAAGTGGGAGGGCGCCAAGTACGGCAAGATCAACGCGGGTGCGTACGAGGGCGAGGCGCGGCTCAAGGAGCAGGACGAAGACGGCGTCTCGGCCGAGGTCCTCTACCCGTCGCAGCGCACGATGCGTCACTACATGCTCGACGACGACGACGAGTTCCACCTCGCCGGCATCCAGGCCTACAACAACTGGATGGCGAAGGAGTTCATGAAGCCGGACTCCAAGCGCCTGATCGGCCTCGCGCAGATGCCGAACCTCGGCGTCGAGACCGCGATCAAGGAGATGCGGCGCGCGAAGGAGCTCGGCATGCGCGGCGTGATCCTGTCGTCGTGGCCGGCCGGTGCGCCGTCGCTCTCGAAGGAGGACGACGAGTTCTGGAAGGTCGCGGTCGAGCTCGACATGCCGTGCTCGATCCACCTCGGCACGGTCTCGAAGGCGACCGCGACCGGCGCCACCACGACGACCGGCAAGTTCGAGCCGACGGGCCTCCTCACCGCCGGCCAGCAGACGGTCGCCAAGTACTCGATCGCCGGCATGGACTCGATGCCGCCGATCATCGCCGACACCATCATGTCGGGCATGTTCGACCGCTTCCCGACGCTCAAGTTCGTCTCGGTCGAGGCGGGTGCGGGCTGGGTGCCGTGGCTGCTCGAGCAGATGGACGACCGCTGGTGGCGCAACCGTCACTGGGCGAAGGTCGAGCTCGAGCTGCTGCCGAGCGAGTACTTCCACCGCAACTGGCTCTTGACGTTCGTGCAGGACTTCTACGGCGTCCGCAACCGTCACGACGTCGGCGTCGACAACATGATGTGGTCGACGGACTACCCGCACCACATCTCCGACTGGCCGTACTCGCGCAAGATCGCGAACGAGATGTTCGCGGGCGTCCCCGATGAGGAGCGCTACAAGATCTGCGCGGGCAACGCGGCGAAGCTCTACAAGCTAGATTGATTCGTTCGTGATCGTGGCCGCGCCCGTCGACGTGACGGGCGCGGCATGCGATCTTGCCCACCCGATGGAGACCATTCCCGCGTCGACGACCGGACCGCGACGCCCCACGCTGAGCGTCATCGTTCCGGTCTACAACGAGCGCGCGACGATCCGCGAGATCCTGAAGCGCGTCGCCTGCCGTCCGGAGATCGACGAGCTGGTGATCGTCGACGATTGCTCGAAGGACGGCACCGGCGACCTGCTGCGCGAGGAGCAGTCCGCGGGCTGGCCGTCGCTGCGGGCGTCCAACCGTCCGCTGCCGCGCATCAAGCTGCTGCAGCACGAGGTCAACCAGGGCAAGGGCGCCGCGCTGCGCACCGGCTTCGCCGCCGCGACCTGCGACGTGTTCCTCACCCAGGACGCCGACCTCGAGTACGACCCCGCCGACTACGAGAAGCTGATGCTGCCGATCTACGACGGGCGCGCCGACGCCGTCTACGGCAGCCGCTTCGCCGGCTACCCGCGCCGCGTGCTGTTCTTCTGGCACTCGCTCGGCAACAAGCTGCTGACCACGCTCTCCAACATGCTCTGTGACCTGAACCTCACGGACATGGAGACCGGCTACAAGGCCATCCGCAAGGAGATGGTCCGCTCGATGGTGCTCAAGTCGAACCGCTTCGGCATCGAGCCGGAGATCACGGCACGCCTCGCGCGCATGCGCGCGCGCATCTACGAGGTGCCGATCTCCTACAGCGGCCGCTCCTACACCGAGGGCAAGAAGATCGGCTGGAAGGACGCGGTGTCCGCCGTGTGGACGATGCTCCGCTGCGCCGTCACCGACGATCGCGGCGGCGACGACGCGCTGCACGCGACGCTCGGCCGCATGGCCGCGCTCGATCGCTACAACGCCTTCCTGTTCGAGCAGATCCGCCCCGCGATCGGTCAGCGTGTGCTCGAGGTGGGCGCCGGGACCGGCAACCTGACGCAGTTCCTGCGCGATCGCGACGTCGTGGTCGCGACCGACGTCGATCCCGCGTACGTCGAGCTGCTGCGCCGGCGCTTCGAGCACTCGGCCAACGTCGACGTCGCGCTCTTCGACCTCGCGAGCCCCGTCCCGCCAGAGCTCACCGGGCGCCGCTTCGACACGATCATCTGCCTGAACGTGCTCGAGCACGTCGAGGACGACCGCCGCGCGGTCGAGCGCATGCGCGACCTGCTGCAGCCCGGCGGACGCCTGCTGCTGCTCGTGCCCGCGCACCAGGCGCTGTACGGAACGATCGACGAGGCGATCGGCCACTACCGTCGCTATGCGAGCGAGGACCTGGTACGTCTCCTCGCCTCGTGCGGGCTCGACGTCGAGAGCGACATCCACGTCAACGCCGCGTCCATCCCCGGATGGCTGCTGAACGGCCGCGTGCTCAAGCGGCGCAGCGTCCCCGGCATCCAGGCGCGGCTCGCCAACCGTCTGGTTCCGCTCTACAAGCTCGAGCGTCGCTTGAACCTGCCGTTCGGCCTGTCCGTGATCGCGGTCGCGCGGCGCGGCGATCGCCCGCCGGTCGAAGCTGCAGGGTGAGGCGTTGATCCGCCCGCTGCGCTCCGCGCCGCTCCGCACCGCGGACGCCGCAGCGCGCGTCGTCGCGCCCGGTGCGGTCGCTTTCGCATGCCGCGCGTGCGGCGCGGCGGGACGTCCGGAGTTCGTGAAGCGCGGCTTCGTGATCGCCTCGTGCGCGGCGTGCGGCTGCCACTTCGTGCCCGACCCGGTGCCCGACCCGGCCCGCTATGACGAGGACTACTTCGCCGGCGCGGGCACCTGCGGCTACGGCGGCTACCTCGCGGACCGCGAGCTGATCCTCGCCAACTTCGCGCGCCGCGCGCGCTGGGTCGCATCGCTCGCGCCCGGTGCGCGCGTGCTCGACGTCGGCGCCGCCTACGGATTCTTCGTGAAGGCCGCGCGCGACGCCGGGCTCGACGCGTCCGGCCTCGAGCCGGTGGCGCCGTGCGCGCGCTTCGCGCGCGAGGAGCTCGGCGTCCGGCTGCACACCGGACGCATCGAGGACGCGCCGCTCGCCGCCGGCAGCTTCGACGTCGTCACGCTGTTCGACGTGATCGAGCACCTCACCGACCCGACGTCGGCACTCGAGCGCATCCATCGCCTGCTCGCCCCGGGCGGGATGGTCGTCGTCGAGACGGGCGACCTCGGCGGCCTGCTGGCGCGCGTCGTCGGCGCGCGCTGGTACTACTACGATCCTCCGCAGCACCTCACGTACTTCAGCCTCGCGAGCCTCGAGCATCTGCTCGATCGCTGCGGCTTCGTGCCGCCGTCGGACGTGGCACACCTCGGCCGCGTGGTCTCGGTGCGGAACTTCTTCCACCAGCTCGGCCGCGCGATGGGCGGCACGCTGGGCGCGATCAGCGAGAGCGTGTCGCGCTCGCCGCTCGCGCGCCTCAGCTTCGCCGTTCCCGATCGTGGCAACGCGTTCGCCGCCGCCGCGCGGCGGCGCGGCTGAGGGCGCCGTGACCGGTCGCGCGCACGGCCGGCAGCGGAAGCGCTGATGGAGCGCGCCTTCCTCGCGTGGGTCGCGGCTCTGGTCGCGACGTCGTGGACGGGGATGGCGCTCGCCGAGGCGGAGGTCTTCCGCGCCTGGATCCCGCTCGCGGTGGGTGCGTTCGCGGCCGCCGCGACCGTGCTCGCGCTGCGTCGCCGGCGCGCGCCGGTCGCCGAGCGCGCCGGCTGGGGCGTGCCGCTCTGCGCGCTGCTGCTGACCTCGACGCTGCTGCCGTCGATCGACACGACGCTGCTCAGCCAGGACGCGAGCATCCACCGCGCGAGCGGGCGCTGGCTCGCGCAGCACGGCACGCTCGGCATCGACGACCCGAGCATCGACCTGCTGACCGAGCAGGAGAAGATGGACCTCTACGGCGGGGCCAGCGTGAGCCCGCTGCGCATCTCGTTCACGCGCCTGCCGGGCGGCATCGTGCTGCCCGACTCGACCGCCGGCGTCGTGTCGTACCCGAGCTTTTCGCACCTGCTCGCGGTGTGGATCGCGCTCGCCGACGCGACCGGCGGTGCCGCGGCGGTGGCGCTGCTCGGTCCGCTGTTCGCGTTCAGCGCGTGGTGGGCGATCGGGCTCGTCGCCCTGCTCGACGCGGGCCTGCTCGCGGCGCTCGCGGCTCCGGTCCTGCTCGCGTCGCTGCTACCCGAGCACTGGTTCGCGCGCTACCTGATGCCGGAGATCCTCGCGCAGGCGCTGGTGTGGAGCGGCGTCGCGGCGGCACGGCTCGCCGAGCGGCAGCAGGACGCTGCTGCCGCCGGTGTGCCGGGCGACGGTCGCCGCGTCGCGGCGCTGCTCTGCGGTGCGGCGCTCGGCGTGTCGGGCTTCGCCCGCCTCGAGCAGTTCTGGGTGTTCGTCCCGGCGCTGCTGCTCGCGCGCGTGCTGCTGCCGTCCGGACGTCGCGTGCTGCCGCGCGGCGCGCTGCTGCCGTTCGTGATCGTCGCGACGCACGCCGTCCTGCACGTGTTTCTCGTCCCCACCGACTACGCGAACCGCATCTACAAGACGGCGATTCACGCCTACGCGCCGTTCGTCGTGTTCGTGAGCAGCCTGACCGGGCACGACGGCTACATCACCGGCCCGCTGCTGAACCGCGGACTGCCGGCGATGCTGATCGCGGGCATCGTGCTGTGGATCTGGCTCGGACGCCGCATCGACCGGCGGCGTCCGGGCTTCTTCGTGCGCTGGTCCGCGGCGGCGGTCGCGCTGCCGTGGCTGGCGCTGCTCTTCCGCAGCGGCCTGCTGGTGCACTTCGCGGCGCTGCGCTCGCTGCTGCTCTACGTCCCCTGGACGATCTGGCCGGCGATCGGGCTCGGCGCGCTGCGCGCGCCGCGCTGGAGCGGGCTCGAGCTCGCGCTGATCCTGCAGGCGATCGACCAGCTGCTGAACGCGCGCGTGACCGACGTGCAGCCGTGGGCGTCGCGGCGCATCGTGACCGTGGTGCTTCCGGTCGTCGTGCTGGCGGCGGTGCGCGCGCTCGCTTGGCGGCGCGGCTCCGAGGCGCCGGCGTGGCGCGTCCGTCCGGTGCTCGAGCGCCGCGTCGCCGTTGCGCTCGTCGCGCTCACCGTCGTGCTCGGTGCGCTGCGCGTCGGGACGGTCCTCGCGCGGCCGCTGCAAGACGGCGGCGGAGAGCTCGTGGCACGGGTCGCGGCGGCGATCCCGCCGTCAGCGTACGTCGTCGTCGCCGAGCCACTCGGCTGGGTGCACCTCGCCGCGGCGCTGTGGCTCGGCGAGGGCCGCACGACGCTCGTCGCGCGCGAGCAGTCGTGGTTCCCGCCGGCGCTGGCGCGCTTCCTCGCGCTCGACCCCGAGCGCGAGGTGTACGTGCTGTCGGGCGCGGTCGCGCCGCCGGGCGACGAACCCGACGCGGGCGACTTCGTGCCGCTGTTGCCGCCGGAGCTCACGCTTGAGCCGGTCACGACGCTCGGCTGGCGGACGACGATGCTCGAGCCCAGTGAGGCTCGCCGTCCGGAGACGATCAGAGAGGCCAGCCTCGCGCTCGGCTTGTATCGGTTGTCGCGGACACGCTGAATCGGCCCTCCCGGCGGAGCCTATCGACTCACCCGCCGTGCCGCGATTCCGGCGCGCCTCCCATCGCAGTGACGGTACGCGTTCAGAGCGAGACTTTCGGACGTCATCGTGCCGAAGACCGTCGCCGGGCACGCTCCCGCGCCGGCGACGGCGATCGCCAAGGTGCCCGTGATGCGTTTCTCCAGGACTCTCCCGGTCCCCGACGCGAGATCGCTGATTGCGAGTTCGAATGTGCACCCGGTCTGCTCGATGTTCGCCACCTCGCCGAACCGCAGACCTGCCTCGCTCAGGTATCCGACGCGCCAACTTCCACTCAGGTCGACACAGCCATGGTCGTGCTCCGATACTTCGGGCTGGGCGAAGAACGCGCGTGGCAGGGTGACGTCGCTGACGTAGCTCCACTGATCGCCAGTGCATGGCGCGAGTGCGCACGGCTCGGCGACGAAGCAGGCGAACTGGATGGACTCGACGTCGGCGTCGGCCTGCGCACAGTCGAGAAACGTGCTTGTCTTCGTGTCGCCGCGGAAGACGCTGCCACTCGCCGAGCCGCTCCGGTGATCGTACGTGATCAACCAATGTTCGCTCTCGACGTGCTTGCTGATCAGCGCGGTGGTCAGATCACGGCTCACCTGGAGCGCGCTTTCCATGGTGGTGTCTGTCAAGTGGTGTAAAAGTATCTTGACGTCAGCTCCGGCGCTTCTCTCGCCTACGCTGCCTCTTCGCGCTTCGTTGGCCGCTTCGGCAGGTCTTCCCACCCGTCGATCTT